>VTLG01011357.1_pt1 | contig 24471 bp, 30 predicted proteins | sample 4694571 | NCBI WGS metagenome assembly VTLG01 (sample SAMN12604809, study PRJNA352737) | marine metagenome | biome: ENVO:00000447; feature: ENVO:00000209|ENVO:00000569|ENVO:01000036; material: ENVO:00002151; isolation source: viral sequences binned using virsorter ...
CTGTGTCCCATATCTTATAGCATAATACCATTTATAATATGCAAAATCAGGATAATCAGCGCCCGTGGAATACGCAACCATTAAATTAAAACATTCATCTAAGAACTCTTTTCGGGTTTTATGACCAAATAAACCAATCATGTCTTTCTTTCCAAAAATACTAGAACCCTGTGTAAGACCACTAGTAGTAATATCTTTATAATTCGCAACATTAGCGGCTGTAAAATATAAATCCTCTCCAACTATATTAACATCACTATCTCTATCAACTACCGCTTTGAAATAAATTGGCTGCGACCCTGCCAAATGAGTGATAAAATCATAAGCTCGTAGAACAACTTGATTTTGCTGAGGTTCTAATGATTTTATAATTCCTTTAAAATATAAAGGCACATCAATATTATTACCTTCCCCCACACGAATTTCTAAAATCCCCCCCAACCTTGCAAGCTCAATCGCTTCACGGCCAAGTAAAGTTATTCCAACTATTCTTGATTTATTAACTTCAGCCTTTATATTAAGAGCCGTCCAAGAATCTACATAAACTCCATCAACTGTAATGTCTAAATCTAAATTATGTGATATTGAATTTCTAGCTGGCATTAGGCCTCCTCTTCACCCACTACTGCGAACTGAAGAGAAGCTGTGTATTGTCCAGCCATATCTGGAGTCTTATTTACCCGACCAGATATTAAATGCATTTTAAATGATTTAAATGTTGTGGTGGGAGAATCAACTTTCTTAGTATCTAAGAAAACATAATCATACACCCCTCCTTCAAGCAACGCAAATATTTTAGTGAAACCCCTATCATTTAACATCCTTATTTTACAAGAAAGAATGGGGTTGCCCATAGAGGTTCTTACTCCTGCTACAGGATATCTCCTAACTCCTAACGGCATCGACGCCGTCATCCCTCCTGACCTTGATAAATCTATTGAACTGATTGCAATATTACCATCATCCAATTCAGTATCTAAGTTAAGTGTATTGGGAGAAGAAACCATTACCTTCACAGAATCCTCTGCACCAGTAGTAGTTCCTGCTGTCATTAAATCCACTTCATCATTAACACCTAAAGTAAATGTAACATGGTCAATATCAGTAGGATGATATATTGCTGCGGGAACTGGCTTTAACGCATGGTCTGTACGTATAACAACACCTTGGACCGTTTCGTCAGTTAAATCAACATCTACAAAAATCGTATCATTAGCTGCACTCGTCTGCCCTATGTCTATTATTGTAGCTGTCAGAGGTGAAGTGTTTGTTCCGTTGTTTGTGGTATTCCCTATCTTAATTGTATCACCAATATAGAACCCTTGGTTAAACCAATTAACAGATGTACCACCCGTGGCGGTTGATATTGAATTTGCTATTTTAATAGAATTATTACTTGCAGTAAAAACAGTACCCGAACCATTATTACCTTTATAAAACGCATACCCACTCCACCTACCTATTCCTGCGCCGACAACAGGCGAAGCATTAGTGTCTTTTAATCTTAACTCTTTATTAACCTTACGATTTGTAAAATAAATATCCGTACCGTCGGCGTGCGACGCAGCAGAAGTCCCTTGGTATCCTCGATGTACTGTTAAGTTGTCACTACTTATTGCTGAAATTAATAAAATCTCACTTTCTATTTTTATTTCATCACCTACTGAAAAAACAGACCCATCTGTAACTGTAAGTGTTAAATCACCACTACCATAAGTTCCCCCTTCAACTATATTAGTGTAAGAATCATAACTACTATTTGCTGATAACACATACCTATCACAAGCATCGTCAGCATCAACCGATACAGTCCCCACTACTATTTCGACGGTTTTAAAAAATTCTGAAGTTGCACTACCATAATCGTTTGATGCCCCTGCTGAATCAGGTCTTACTGTAGCTGATGTCCAAATGTAATGACTAAACCCAGGGTCGGTATCAATTATATTAGCCCCATCTACATCTACCGATGCAAGTCCATAAACTTTAAAAGTTGTCCCTCCACCATCCATTACATCTTTGTCTGTAATGTTTTTGACATGTAAAATAGAGCTTGCCCTTTCAAACACAGTATTATCATTTGACGTTGCGTGAGCGGTACATATTGTATCATGTGCAGTTGCACTTGTCGACGCATGTGCATCATAACTAAATCTATATTCTGCAATCTTCTGGTCGCTTCCCACAGCATAACTATGGGCACCAGATAGCACAAGGGTCGTCGTCTGGTCGGGATATATAGAAGATAATACTTTACTTCTACTAGCACTTATCTTTGCTACTGGATTAGATGTTGTAATGTTTGGGTCGTGTCCTGTAATTGCAGTTCCTTTCGCCGCGGTTGTTCCTGACCTAAATCCAGCAGCATTCTCAACCTGAACTTTAACATTATGTAATCCTGTATCTGGGTATTTATGACTGATTTGTATTCCATCTGAGGATGCTGCTGCTATATTCTCTAATATATACTCAATATAATCATCATCCTCATCACTAACACCCGAATCCCAATTAACATAAACTTTTTTTATCTTACTACTTGCGACCACTTTAAGATATAATTCTTCACCAATATCTGCATTAGTAGAACCATCGCTTCCCAAAGCTGAACTTAATGCACTATCGTCATAAATAACAGCAGTAGAAACTGTAGGTCGTGATACTGTAAGAATATTAGAGGCCACCGCTCCATGGGCAGTAGTAGGATTATCTACCTCATTATCGGTTGAATATATTGCTACATAATAATTAGTGTTGGCTGTATTTAATAAATTGGCTGCAAAATGAAGGGTATTTGTATTATCAAAATTACTTGTCTCAGTAATTACAGTAGTATTATTTGACCCCGTAGCTGCTAAACTTGAAAGTGTAGTATTCCAAGCAGTAATAAATCCAGTCAAATCTTTATCTGCAACATTATTTAGTATTCTAACGGTAGCATCAATGCCATTATCCTGCGGCACAACCTCAATTATTGGTGCAGTAGGATAATCGTTTTTATACAGAACTTCAATGTAAGCCGATGCGTTAGCATAACGAGATAAATATGAATTATTAAGTATTGTCCGCGGAGTTGTTCCATCATACCCTCTTTCAACCGTAAGAATATTAGTACCTGTATCAATACCTGTAACTTTCATAAATTCCATAGTGTCCCAAGTCTGAGTGGTGTCTGGAGAAATATCTGTAACTGCAATAATATCTCCTATTTGGACGGGGCCAGCCCCGCCATCAATGTCATCAACAAGAATGGTAGTATCTGATGGAATATGCTCCCCATCAACAGTTACAACAGAAGCCGCATTGGTCATTGCAAAAGTAGTTGCAATAGGAGAGGTCTCCACGTGTTCATCGCCTTCAAAATAAGCACGATGTAATGCCTCACTTTCGACAGCTTTTACTAATAGATAAACATACCGAGTAGGTGCATCCATTCCCCATTGGATATCGCCTGTATTAACTAAACCCTGTAAATCAAGAGTCATCCAACTTGCTGCTGCGGGGGCCGTAACTTTATCAATAACACCATTTGCCCCATGCCCATAATTACTTGTTAAATCTATATCATCTGCTCCAGTAGCTCCAGCGGTAGTCCATTCTAATTCTTCACTATTTGTATTACTATAATAATCCCAAGACACATTTGACATTCTTACAGCTTTAGTTATCTTATACACTGATATTTTTTCTACAAAATCATTTTGTAAAGCGCCGCAGAATATATGTACTTTACATCCTGTAATTTCACTGTTAGCATCATGATAGGGGAACGTAGGTAATTTAATTTGTAGTATTCCTCTTACTGCATTTGACCCCGTAGCTCTACCGACTTGAAAGGTCTCACTTAAAGTACCGTCTGAATCAGCTAGCGTAATTCCTTTAATATCTAACCAACCATCTACAGAACGGTGAGCGTCATCAGTAGGCTTATAAAGATTAAGTTGTCTATTAAACTCGTTACCCATTTAGCCCCCCATCTGACTGTTCATTCTATTCTTTCCTACCCATGCTTCTGATTCTAATATATTATCAAATGGATTCGCAAGCTCCAAAAGACTTGACCACATATCCCGTAATCGCCTAAAAGAATCAGTGAGTAAATCAACTTTGGATTTGGTATTGTCAATACCTTTAGTGAGACTGAGCATAACCCCTAGAAGTAGTATCGTACCTGTTAGTAAAATAAGATACTGATTATTTGACATTGCAACATTTAATGCCTTGGTAGCGGTTGTTAAAGCGCCTGTTGCTACCGTCTGTCCAGCTTTAGTCGTTATATCTTTCTTTCCAAATGCTATTGTAAGTGTTAAGTACGCTAAATAAATCTCAGCAGGGCCCGCAATAATCTCTAAGTATGCAGTAAATTTACGAATAAGCGCAGCCTGTTCTTTGAAACCCAACCTATCCATACCTCCTGCTAACTTATTGAAACCTCCAATTGTCTGATTCAAAGCAGCAGTCATTGCTTGGTATCTTGCAATCTGTGCTAAAAAAGCTAAATTCGTATCATCGGTAGCACGTTTTACATTTCTTTGACTTGATGCTGCATTATCCATAGACTTAGACATACTATCTACATTACCTTCAAGTACAACTGTAATTACATATTGTTCAGCCATTACCTAACCCCTGCATCATTTCTGTGCGCAATTCATTAACTTCACTCATTCTTTCACTTGCCACAGCTTGGGCAACGCTCATTTTTTCTGATGTAAGTGTATTGACCTGAGCCATTAGATTGTCTCTATCATTTTGGTCACAAACATCTAATAATGCTTGAACTTCAGCATATTCCATTTTAGGTTCTTCTATCATAATTTCAAGCATACCAATGTAAACTGGCATTGCTTTGGCCTGAGCAACCATAATAATTTTCTTTTCTTCCTGGGTAATCTCATTACCTCCCATTGTTTTAGATACAATATTATTTAATAAAATTGAATCTTTAGCCAAATCTGTGCGTAAATCTAAAAATTTTTCATTGATAGTATCCCATTCTGCACTAGTTAAACGCCGAATAACGCACACAGGTGTGTGTGTTTTTTGGAACCAACCGCGCCATCCTTTCTTCTTTTGAAGTCTTCCGAGGCTCGGTAATTCTATAGTTTTTCGCTCCCAATATTCTCTCTGAACTAGTCCAATATCGACTAAGGGGCGGTTGATTTGACCACGTGTGCTTACCATTTACCTACCTACTGTAATGTGAAATCAGTACTAATCGCAAATGCACTATAGTTTCTATAGTTTCCATTACCTCTGAACTTGATACTTATTGTATCTGTTACTTCTCCGCCACCTGTAAGTGGTCTGGAGAAAGCAGTAATGGTACCATTCGTAAGTGCTATCGAACCGTTTGTACCGAAGTCTAATCTAACTAAAGGAATAACACCGCTGTTGGTGGTTCTCCTGTATATATCATAAAGCGCTTCATCATGTGCTGTTGTTGTAATATCTAATGTAATATCTGCTTTGCCTCTACCTATTGCATTGTTCTGAAGCCAGATGCTATCTGTCTTACCTGGAATTGATGTGTTGTTGTTGGCTATCTTAAGAGATACTGTTTTGAGATTACTAAACTCTGTAAGGGTTTGTGTTGTAGATGCAACTGCTGGAATGTTAACTGTTCCCGCCGTCATCTTGTAGATTCCTTTTAACAAATTCTGTGGGTCTGTTGTTGCAGAATTTTGCGAACAGGAAGTTGCCACAGCATCAATATCTGCTTGTAATGTAGTCATTCTACTTCCAGAATCATAATCAGAATGGTCTAAATCTATAACTCCAGTAGCTACGATTGGCCCTGATGCACTATAACCATCATCAGCGGTGTCATCTTCTTTAAAGAAACGCATGTATCTTTCACCTATTTCAACATAGTTTCCAGCAGTATCCGTGACTACCAAAGCATTCGCAACGCTCGCTGTAGAATAACTTACAGTCATATCGGTTGGAAGCAACGGGTCTGCCGTAGGTGCGCTTGGAAATACCACACCATTGTAAGCATCATTTTGATTAAAAGTAAAATCACCATCAGCCGTTACTCCATCATCATCTTCAGTGTATAAAGCAGTACAAGCACAATCTAATGTCATGTAGCCTCCAGCAGTATAATCTGCTTCTAACGTAGCTTCATTGACTACTACACCAGTACATAATGTATGTTGACCTGTAGATAAATCTTTAGCAAGTATAGCATGAGAATATGTGTCTGTTGTAAGTGCGTGTGGAGTATCTATTCCATCTGCACCCACAGCTCCACTACCAGTAGTCGTCTCATCTCCATCTATATGAGTTCGACCAATAGCATTTCCAAGTAGTTCTTGCCATCCACTTCCTTGTAATGCAACCTTAAGAGGCACTGTAACGTCAATCGGACCTGCTGCATGATGTGCATCTGTTGATTGACCGATACTTGGAACAGGAGTTATATTCATTTCCACTGCCCTAGGGTCAAATGTGTCCAGTAGACCTAAATGATAGAGTGTCGAATCAGGAGGATTTCCATAATTACTGCTCTCTACTTCGTATGCTGCTTGTATGTCTTGTGCTAATTTTACCATTATACCACCGCCTCGTAACTTGTGATTTCACAATCGAGAACGTAACGGTACCAGCGACGATTCTTATCGGACTGGTCTGTGCGAGACAAAATCTTTATGTCTGCGTAATTGGCGTGCAATGCTGTTCCAGCGTTTCCTGCTCTTGCGCCTCTAATGATACTTACAACTTCTGAATACAAATCTCTAAGTCTTGACCTACTGACCTTTGTTGCCATATCTATTGAAATAGTTGCGGTGCCTTTGTCAAGGCCATTCCCTACTCCTAAAAAATCGTGACTTGCCGATACTTCATAACAGCGAACCACATCATTATTTTTTAAATTAACTTTATTCAAATCCCAAGAATCACCAATATTTGGTTTTGTGGATGTTCCTGCTATATCTCCTACATCCCAATTATCATCTAATAAACTCGATACTGTACTTACAGGGTCGTTTAACTCAGCATAGGTAACTGCCATTATGGAGTCACCATTCCCGTAGCAAAGCCACCAATAGCTCGCGCCATCTTCATGTCTCGGTCTAACCTTCTATTGTCTTTAAGAATCTTCATTGCCATGTCTTCAAACTTCTGAGACTTAGTAGCATTATCCATCGAATCTGCACCTTCTTGCATCAAATTCAAATCATCATTCATTGCAATAGTGGCTGCTGTAAAATAAATACAAGCCAGTTTGATGTCTTTCGGTGTTGTCGCGGTTGCATACTTGTAAGTGATATATCCGTCAACTCCTGCTGGACTGCTGTTCAACATATTATGTAAACTATAACTGTTCAAGTAAATAATTCCTCTCTCTATATCAGCCCATACATCATTACTTACATCTGCAACATTACTTCCCAAGGTCTTAGAATTATCTGAATCCAAATAATCTGTATATCCGCCCGAACCCCATATTTTGATGTTCCCATTGGTCTGAGGCAAGGAAGGAGAAGCGTGTTGTGAAAATGCAAGTATAGGATAATGAGATAATTGTATTCTTCCTCTTGTACTGACTACATTCGACTGAACTCTCTGTACCCTTACTCTTTCATCTGTAACTGATATTGCATTGGCCGTTGACCATGCGTGGTCTGTAAGTGCTTCGATACGGCCTTCTGCTAATTCTATGAATGACTCAACCTGTGCTTGTGTTGGTGTCGTTGCCGAACCTCCATCTGCAAAAGCATCTACTTGCAAGAAAGCAGAAACATCCCCGTGAGTACAGTAGCTTACCATTATAGTATCTTGCTTATTGCGGTATTCATGAGCTTTTCGCCCGTCGTTGCTACTACCATTCCATTGTAGTCAATCGGTTGTCCTGCCATATTCCAGCCTATTCCACCTACAGGTATTGTAGTATAGCCTTGTTGAACAGCTAAAGGTGGTGGCCCTCCTCCATTTGCAGTATAATATGATTCTCCGTTATGTAATGTATCTAACTGTGGTGGTGGTAATTGCCACGGCTGTATTGCCGCTGCTCCACCTGCCGCACCTGCTCCAAACCAAGTCCAAGGCTTGAACATACTTGCTCCACCTTGTTGCATTGGTTGACCGTATGGATTCATCTGTTGTCCATAAGGATTCATCTGTTGTCCGTACGGATTCATCTGAGGTTGGGTCACAGGAGGAGCTTGCTGAAGAGTACCATCCGTTCCATAAGGATTATTCCAATTCAAGACACTATGATGTGAATTATCTTCGGTGGCCCATTCTTCGTGCAACGTAAGACGTGCATTAAGCTCCTCTGCGGCCTCGTCACCATACATTGTTCTTGGATGCCAGTCTATTTGAGTATTGTAAACAGTCTTTAGAAATTCCATATTGTCTGCTAAATCTGTAGGTATCTGAACATCAGTCTCCTTACATAATGATTCTAACATCTCTACAGAATTTTTAATAACTGGATAAAGGTATTGAACTACCCTCATCGTAATGTTTTCTGAAGCCTTCGCATCGTAATCTGGATGCTGTATCTTGTCCACCGCTACAGGATTCATGTATCCTGCGGGGCTGTTTGCGTATCCCGTCATAGTCTCCTCCAATGTATTTTGTGTTGCACTCCATTTACATGAAGTGTGTAACCGTCATTTTGTGTAACTGAAATCGATTCAGGTTTACGTGGCTTTCTTGGCATTGTTCCACACCAGTTTTTCATCCTCATAATCCAAAACTCCTATTCTGTCTCGTAGATAAGGCTCCGAGGTACTCATCATAGTCACGTTGATGTATCTTACAGAAGCCCCCTCCTGTACCCATGCCACAATAAGGACACTCATCCTTGCCGTATTTACGCCTTAGTCCCCACCACTTCTGTGATAGTCGTTTATGTCTCATTGTGAGACGTTTAACGTATAAGTCTAATTCTTCATCCGACATTGCCTCTGCACTTGGCATCATCGCTTGTGACACTGGTGCCCTTGTAAGTACATTAGGTGCTGGTGCTACTTCTCTTGTCGGTTCTTCAACCTGCTGTTGTTGAGGCTTGCGAGTGTATGTCATCATCTGCGGCGGCCCTGTCATAGTTTCTCCTTTAATAATTTCTTAATATCTATTAATGTATTTAGCATCTGGTCGAATTTACTCTCCGTCATATTCCACCCTTCCTCATCATCTGGGCTGTTCTGGTTGCTGCCTGTCCTACCTGAACTTCAGGGCTGACAAAGGCTTTCACAACCAACGCCTTAAGTAAAGACAATACCATACTTACAACAACTACAAACATTAAGAATCCATTGTATAACCAAGCGATTCCCCAAATTGTCATACCATATTCCATCACCACTTCATCATAATAATATCCAACATAAAGTCCAATTCCTGCAAATGCAAAACTAATACCCAATAACCAAATACATCTTTTAAACCAAACCCATTCTATATATCTACAGAACTCAACATCTTGTTGACCTCCTGCACCCATTGTGCTGGGATACCTTCCCGTAGCAAACAACATATTTCTAATAAACTTCATGGCCTCACCACGTCTACGTATGCGTTCTTTTGTGAATCCATCTTCTCATACATATCACGCTTGAACTCCCTTGAGAGTTGGTAAGCGACCTCGTATCCGATTGGTTCCGCACCTTCAGGCATCGGAATCCACTTAGGATGGTACGTATATATACTAATCCGTCGGAAATTTGGTTTGAAATCTAACTTGTCATCATGGAACTCAATGTAAGCTGCTTGAACAAAACCTTCATCATCTACTAATGATTCTAAACTGTGTGTTGATAGTACGGCATTTACCGTATTTTCTATGTTCTTTACTGGAACCATCTTAGAAACGGATACTGGTGTCTCCCATCTAAATAAATCATTAGGAGTTAAGTTCTCTACAATCGCGTGCATTAACTCATCGCAACCTATCACAGCCTCACTCATGTCAAACGTCTTGAGTCTGACTCCTTTAAGACTGAAATCCTTTACCTTTCCCTTTATTGTTCCTGTTTCTTTTGTCACCTTTATCCAGTCATCTATCGCAAATTCAGTCCTGTAAGCGACTGTCAAGAACGATAATGCCCCATTTATAGGACTGTATTGGGAAAAAGCAGCGTAAGTAAGTGCAGATACTCCAACAATATATTCTGTCTTCGCTAACAATCCACTATACATTAAGAGACCAATACCGAATACTATGACTCCTAAAAGTCCAAATACTTGTGCTGCTGCTTTTCCTTGTAAACTTCTTATTTTATAATCTGTAAACGCTTGCTTCTTTGCTTTACCTATTGCTGCCGATACTCCTATCGCTACTACAATAAACCATGCAAAGATTAGCGCTTCATCCACTTTGTTTACCTGCTAACTTATCAATATGTACGCCTTGTTCTCCATCTAATATTTCCCCTGATTGGGGATTGATGTATCCACCCGCTGGCATCGGTGCCATTGGTTGCGGAGGTGGTTGTTGTTGCTGCATCTGCTGATACTGATTGAACGGTATCATGTTCTGCGGCACTGGCTGATTAGGTACTTGATAAGCAGTAGGTTTCTTTTTGGCTTGAGGAATTAAATCCTCTAAGTCCTGAGAATCTGCTATTGTAGACAAGATTGTGTATGTGAAAGCACCACTTACCGAACCAAACCAAAGGGCGTCATTGTATGCCATACCCCCAACATACATCAATGTAAAGGCATTAGCTATAAAAACTAATAGTGCGCTCAACCGATTGTATTGTTGTTTTATTCTGTGCTTAATCGTTTCGTCCATTTTCGATTTCCTCTTTTGCTCTTAGCGTCACAAACCGCGCAGTGTTGTAATTCCACGGCTTATTTGCTTTGGTTAATATATTCGCATCGTTTAAATACTTTGCTATCATTCCGTAAGTGTACCCATTTTCTCGTAAATATACCATTTTCAGGCATACATTCCATTCTTTGACTCCTGCTCCAAACCTAATAGACCGATACGGGCGTTTCCTTGGGCTTTTTTGGGCGCTAAAGTTACTTTCGGCAGAGGAACCTACCCCATACCATAAGTCGCCCTTGTATGCCCTCTGTGGGCCTCTTAATCCTTTTTCTTCTTTTGCCATCATCCTGTCTGTAACTCATGTGAATTATCTAATGCTGGCTTTGTAAGTTTTAAATCGTCATCTCCTTTTTCATCCGCATCCAATAACTGCTGAGTGTCTAAGGTGTGATGCCATTGTCTGATGTTAGCTGTACTGTCTGCAAAAGTGCAACCCGTTACAGAACCTACAACGGTTAAATCCGAACCTGATGCGAGGTGAAGATTCGCCACATCTGCAACCAACTCCAAATCCAGATTGCTTGGTATATCAACCGTGAGTTGGTTGGCACTGCTGGTTCCCGTAAAGGTCTTGTTTGCAGCAAGAGTAAATGTACATCCAGAAAGTAAAGTAAAAGTTCCACTACCCGTTATGTCAGTATCAATCTGGAAGGTCCCTCTCGGTCCGTTGAATGTTCCGTTGGCTGCTATCGTAAGTGTACTGTCAAGGTTAAGAGTGCCGTTTACACAACCTGCTGAACCGCCCTCGTCTGTAAAATTATCACCCTGTCCGTGTATCGCTGTTGCCGTTCCACTGTCTGAAAATGCACCAACGGCATTAGCAAGGGCAGCAGTAGCGTGGCCTTCATCCAGTTTCCACCATTTATACGGAGTTACATTATAACTTCCAGAATAAAGAGAACTTATTTGGTCTGCACTAAAAGCAAAATCATAAGTTCTAACATCTCTTATTTTACCATTCCAGAACGTAACATCATTGTCGCCTCCAATGGTTGCAATACTCATTCTATTGTCACCTGTGGCACCTCCGCCTGTATCAGTTTTAGAAGCTGCAAATACTCCATCAATATATATTTTTTGTGTTGTGCCATCCCAAGTAGTTGCAAAGTGATACCATCGCCCTGTGGTTAGATTAACGTCAGAATCAAATCGGTCTCCACATGTCACCCATAGTGAACGATTAGAGGCATTACCACTATAAAAACCATAAGCGTTATTACCTGACTGTCCTAAAAAATACTTGTAAGTAGATAATGCGTCTGCGGTTACCCAACAAGCCACAGTTTGAAGTGTTGTTTCAGCAGCTTGTGATGCAAGAGCAATAGTATTTTCTGTCGTTACATCACAATCAATAGAACTCAGTGACAAACAGTCTAACTTTCCTTGTGTTATTGTAACAGCACCATCTGTCGTCATAGTGTCCTGAACATTTACACCATAAGAATCAAACTTCCAAGTTCCATTTGTTATTGTTCCGTTTTCAGTGCTTCCTGCACTGTCATTAGCCGTAGTGCTTGAACCTTCATTTAATTTATACCATTGTTGTAAACCACTTATACCTAAAACATCTACATCACAATTTATTTTAGAAGCTAATTTAGATATGTCTGGACCCGATGCCCCTACTGCCGTTCCAGAATCTAACTCTACATTAAAGATTTTTACGTCTGCAATGTATCCTGTAAATCCTGATGCATTTAACGCATTTGCTCCAATGCTTAAATCTCCTGCACTTGCAGTTAAACTCATTCCAGATGCAGTTGCTTCACAAACCCCATCTATGTAAACCGCTTGATTGCCTGAACTATCAAAAGTTGCCGCTACATGATGCCAACCTGTGTTTGGTGCTAACTTACCTGCACCTCCTCTGACTAAACCACTTGTATCAAACCTTAGTTTATGGTCAGAGGGCTGAATATAGAAATGCCAACTACCATCTTTTTGTAATATATATTCACTAGCTGTGTGTCTACTATCAATCCAAGCTGAAAGAGTAAATGGTGCAGTTTGGTCTACATCATTCATATCAACTCTTGTATCTGTTCCGCCAGTAGCATCAAAATAAAGAGAACTGTCAGTATTTACATTAACGTTTGCTGCTCCTAAGTTTCCTTCTATTATTCCGCCCGTGCCTATTATTTTTAAATCACCCACTTAACGTTCCTCCTATATTTCTAATACCATCACAAGTTTTTGTTGCACTGCTTGTGTCTGAAATTCTAAATGTGCCACCTTCTATTACTATAAAACCATAATGGTCTGCATTTGCATTATCATCTGATGTGCTAAATGCTATGCCGTCAACTAATTTAGTAATGCCGTGAACTGTAATAGCTCCACTTCCATCTGTGTTAGCTGCAAAGTTAGCATTAGAATGATTAATAGTAAGATTGTTAAGGACTGTTATGGCATTAAGATATTTGCAATCTCCATTTGTTTCACAAGTAAGATTATAAAAATCATCAGCTCCTGCATTATCAAAAGTAGTATCGCCAATAGAAGATGCAAATTTTAAAGTTCCATTATTATGTGTAAACGTTCCTCCAGTTTGATTATCAAAACATTTAGTTCCATTTTCAGAAGTAATATTAGTAGTACCGCTTGTTGCACTGTACGTTCCTCCACTTGCTATTGTAAGTGAACCGAATGTCATATCTGGATTGCCACCGTTAGCACTTAAAGTACCACCAGTAATGCTTACATCATCATCAACCGTAAGTGAATATGCACCACCCCCTGAGGACTGTTGGAATGTTCCTGCCGTGACCGTTAAATCACCACCTATTCTTAGACCAGTTGCATCATAACGAACTTCGTCAGCACCATCTGATTTACTAATCGTCAAATTTTCTACATTGGAACCTGAAGCTGGAATTAAATCTGTTTGAGTGCCTCCTGCGGTTGTTATAATAAAATTTACATTAGCACCGAGAATACCTGTAATTTTAATGGCATAACCATTTGTCCCATAAGTAGCATCACCTTCACCGTTGATTGTAAGTGAATAACTGGCATTGCCTGTAAGAGTTCCACCAGAATTAACTGTTAGACTTTTTATCTCATCACTGGCATCTAAGGTTACATTATTACCACTTTCGATTATTGCGTGTTGGTCTGTGTCAGGTACACTTGCACCTGCTGTACCTCCTGACGTTGCTGACCAAGTAGATGTTGCAGAGAAGTTACCTGTCGCTACTGCAAACCTATTCGCTTCAGCCATCAGGCCACCTCACTTACTGAGTCTATTTCAAAATATATAGGAGCATTCATTCACTAAATGGTCCCCTGTAAGAATACTTTACAATCACCAGCAGTAATGGCCCCAGTTGCACTACCATCTGTTGCTTTGACTGTTACTGCCAATAATCTCAACGCTGTTGTAGCGATAGACTTCATAGAACCCGAATTAAGTGCTACTGTTATGTCATCTCCAATCTGAACCCATTTAGAGTTTGTCACTGGTAATGCTACTGCCGAATCAAACAAAGAACCCCATACTTGACATGTAAGTGCTTCACTGTCATTAGCCAATACTTGTATTGATGCTCTCTCGTATGATTCTACATCTACCGCATCTATAATTGCTACATAGGTAGAACCATTCAAGGTTGTTGCATCATTCTCGACAAGCATTATCTTTAGTGAATTGCTTATTCTCTTTTTGGTTACAGTGTTCGCCATTAATCAGCCCTCTTGGACTTACGTAGTCCTTTGGGCTTTTTAAGGTCTTTGCACTTGCAAACGCCTTTGCACTTGTAACTGCCTTTCGGACACTTTACTTTTTCTTTAGGTGTTTGTTCGCTCTTGTCCACGTGTTTTCTGGACTTATCAGGTCTGCCGACACGCTTAGGAGGTCTGATGTGAGTCTTAAGCCCCCCGCTCCCAGCTTCCTTGCCGATTTCAGTTTGCTTGACAAAGTTCCTTGAAGTTTTAAGTTCTTCAAGAAGCTCCTCGTCTTTAACATCAATGGTGTCTCCTTTGTTCCAACCGAGGCGGTAGCCCTTCCTAGCACGAAGGCTGCGATAACGCTTCCCAATATAGGTAATTTTGACCATTTAATTAGCCTCATTACCTATCTACTGGTCCAAGTCTCTAACGCTTCCTTGTGTAGTAAACTTGGTACAGATTAAGTTACCTGCTGTCAGGAATGCAAAGTCTTTCGATAATGTTTGCGTAACTGCAATGTTTGTGTTATCCAAGTAAGTTGTTGGTGCTGCTACTCTGAATGCTAAGTTGTCCATATCTAACAAGTGTATTCTTGCTGTCGCATCTCCTGCAACTGCTGATGCAACGTGTTGTGATAGGAATATTGGTATTCCGTCGTATGAACCGACTCTCGAATCGAAAGCAAGTCCAGCTTCTCCAGAAACTCCATTCATGCTACCTGCTCCACCTTGAGCTAAATTGTAGTTCCATGTTGCATTACCAGTTCCAGATGCCATTAATGTTTTTAAATCTTGGTAAGTATCATATCCAGTCAACAAAATCAAACTGTTGTAGTTTACACCAGCTTCCAATGCACTCTGAATTGCTGCGTCTACCATAGCGAGAGTCAAAGTTGCTGGAGTTCCACTGTTGTGTCCTGTATATGGAGCCGACCATGCTGTTGTTGCTGAACGGTCAATACCATCATCAGTAATGTCCCACATGTCTACATCAGTATTTGCATCATTAATCAATGCGCCTGCTGCGTGTGACATAGTTACTTTATCTATAGAGTCAAGGTTGTTTCCAGTAGCTGTCTCTGAATCTGCCAATAATTGCTGGTCAATGTAGAAAGCGTGTGCTTCTGCATTCTCTTTTCTTAACCATGCTGCGAGATTGCCAAGTCCATCGTCTGATTCTGAAAGCAATTCTGCTTTAGTTGATACTTCCCATACTGTAACTATTTCCTTGATATTTGCCTTTACTTCAACAAGGTCTGGTTGGTCAGTTGTTCCTAATCCACTACCTTCTGCGATACCTGCTGTCTGAGCGTGTCTGCCAGTCATTATTCTCCATCCAGATTGTGTCCATGCTTCTTTCTTCAAGAGCTTGAATACTTCTGATTTGGTGTTTAGCTGACTGAAAACTTTAGCTCCATACAGAGTGTTAAGTCCTTCTGCCATGCTCGATTCAGTTATCTGAGCTTTCTCTATTCCGTATCTCTTGGAGATACCTAGCGTTCCGCCATAATAGGCGTTTATATATTCTTCGAATTCCATATTTAATTCTCCCCTACTATTTTGTCAAGCTCTTCCCATGATTTTTCTACGTTCATCCAATCAACGGCCTCTGCTTTAGGAGTGTCATTTTTTGCTGGTGTTCTTTTTCTACCAGTATATACGTTTATTCCGTATTTCTTTAAAGTTGTAAGTGATTTGTGAATGTCGTCAGCTTTTGCGGCTACAGATTTCTCTTCTTCCTCGTCCTCTTCTTCTTCTTCTTCTTCTTCGAGGTCTTCTTCAGCTTTCTCTTCTTCTTCTACTTCTTCTGGTGCTTCCTCTTCTTCTTCCTCATCGTCTTCGGCTTTTCCGCCGTCTGCCATCTCTTCGAGATAGGCCATGACTTCTTTGAGTTTTCCGAGAGTAGCTTCCATATCCTTGTAAAGCTCTTCGTGCTTATCAAGTTCTACTATAGGTTCATCGAGAGCCTCGCTCTTCTCAGCTTCTACGATTTCCTCAGTAGATGCCTCGGGCTTTGCTCCACAAGTACATTCGCTCATATGTGTGCGTTATTTGGGACTATCTATATAAATAAAGAAAAATACTCGGGTTATTGGTTCTTAGGGTCAAAAGAAGCCCGACCAACTGCTGCTCTAAACTTGTGGCCACTAGTCATACCACTTGTTCCATCTGGTCTTTTGAATGGTTTACTATATTTACCTGGATTTCTCCATAATTCCGCACACCATGCAGCTTCATCTCTTATTATCTTACGTGGGCCAGTAACCTTATCCCCTGAAAACCCACTTAACTTCCTTGCCGATAGTTTACAATTTGCCATCCAAGTTCCAGATGGTTGATTCGCACCACCTCCGCCTTCATCATCAGGCTTGGGTTTCTTTTGAATGAATGTTCCGAACTTAATCATGCGCATTATATCATTAAGATAATCATTGGATTTCTGTAAGCGCTCGGTCTTTACTACACAAGGACATTCTGCCTTATCCAACGATTTGGCTTTGTCTTCCAGACTCTTACTCCAACTATGTCCTGAATCTCCACCCATCATCTTCCACATTATGAAACCCTTACTTGGTCTTTTCTTATTATCAAAGTTCTTACCCTGTGGGTCTACCTTCTCATGTCTTCTGTAATACTTGTGAATCTTCATCGCCATTCCATAACTTACAAAATTCTTGTTTATCAAATGACCATTAATTCTCTTTGTAATCTCTCCACCACCATACCCAAATTCCTTGCGAAGTTCTCTACCATACTCTGCTTCCTTTTTGACTCCTTTTGGTATCTTGTATTTTTCTATCTTTGTAAGTATATCATCCAAAGCATCTGATTTACCGAATCTTCTTGCTTGTATGGCCCTTTCCTGCCTTATGGCTCCTTCTTTGGTATCGTGGCAACCCAATAGCTTTCGGTTCTTTTTAGCGTATAAACAATATTCACTGCCTTTACGCTCTATTATCTTTTCAACCATTCCTTCTACTTCGTCCAATGTCATCTGAACGCTCTTAGATTTGGCCATAGATATGTCTGTGACTTTTGCCTCTGGGTTGGCTGGATTATCACCAACCCAAGATACAGACCAGAGAGAAAGTTCGTTAATACGATTGTGGCAGTCGTCTTCTGAGTAACATACCTTCTCCTGGTCTGTGGCTTCACCTCGGATACTACTTGCACCCGATGGTCCGTAATCTTTAATCTCTCCCCACACCTTATCATGCATTGCAATCTTGTTGTGGATTCCTATCTTAATCTTAACCTTTCCTTCTTTAACCTTATACGCGAGAGGAAGACCAATCGGCATCTCCTCGTGTCTGTATGAATATACGCCGTAGCGCATGTAAAAATCCATGGCCTCTTTGATGGTATTTGTAGGTACCATATCGCCCTGTTTATCGACGATAGGGGCGGAGATGTATGTCTCCATTACTCGGTCATTATACCAATCAGGCCTGTATGTAATCCAGCCCGTGTTACTGTCGTCTGCCACAAATAACGCACACATGAAGCATTATAAAAAAGAAAATATTTACTCGGGTTCCAAATAACGCACACAATATTCGACAAATGTGTGCGTTATCTTGACTTTACTTTAATTTTCTCATTGGAATGCCTAAACCTGCGGCATCTAATATACCTTCACTAAAGTGTTCAAAAAATTTAATAGGAATGCGTTTTTTCTCAGTATAAAATGCTCTCCCTAAATAACGACGTGGGAATGTCCCTCTACGGTATATCTGTAATGCAACGGCCCCTGCATCTGCTACCCCCTGTCGCCCTGACCATGATTTAAGTTTAGTGCCTTCCTGATAAGGAGGTAAATAACGTGGCCGTCCTGCTGCTGGCCCCGTACCATATTCCATGTGTGCAGCATAGCTTACATTATTGCCTACAACCTTACGCATCGGTTTATCTTTAATCCCCCTGAAACCAGCTTGCAAACGACCCGTATCAAGCGCACCCCCGTCTTCACCTGTTGGACCTTTGTAACCCTTTGCAAGATTAGCAATAGCTTTAGCTTCTATAGCGTGGGCAACATCAGTCATTGCATCATCTAAAGCATTACGAACATATATGTCTAAATTAGTTACAAACCGACGAACATCACGTTCTTTATTAAATACAATAGTTTTCCTTTGCGACATTATTTATGTCCCATTACTTCTTCAGTCGAAGAGTCCCCGTACTTTTCTTTCCACTTTCTCTTGACGTATTCTTCGCCCTTCTCGTAATACTGCATTCGTGCCTTCTTCTCCATCTGCCCTCTATGAATATGTGGAGCGTTCTTCCACTCCATCTCACTCTGACATTCCTGACAAAATCCAGAACTCAAAACATGAACTCTCATTCCACTCGCTAAACATTTCTTACAATTCTTCATACTATCCTCACTAATTGCGTTCTCTGATTAGGATGTAACAAGGAATGCCCTCTTAAATTCATCCTATACTTTGAACCTATCTCTTGCTGTAACATAATCAAATCACCTATGTACATCCCCCCTGGAGGCATGCGACTTGCTAACTCCTTATGTGCAAGACAAGTTCGGTTGTCTCTTCCAACAACTAAACTATACTTAAACTGCATCTTCATCCTACTCTCAGCCCTCTGATAACCTCTCAATCTTCCCTCATTTGCTATCTGATTGATTTCTGTTCTTGCTATCCTTGTAAGCTTATACGTTTCTCCTATCCCTACCTGCCGCATATTCTGGACTATTGCTGGAATACTACTACCTTGTGTTATACCTGCCATTATAGCTTGGTTTAACTTATCTGTAAGTATATTCTGAAACTGACTATATGCGTTATACAACGCCCCTTCGTTCTTTAATAACCTAAGCACATCTAAATCCTCTGCACTCATATCTGGAGCTTTTGGTGCCGTCTTCTTTATTCCTCTTATCTCACCATATGCTGATGTATAACCGTTCTTATATGCAAAATCCATGTCATCCATTATTGCATCACGCATTCGCTTTGCTAACATTACTGCAATGTCGTCTACTTGTGTGCGTAATTGGTCGTAGGTTCTTATTTTTTCAAGCTGTTTAAGTTCTTGTACAAGGACTCCTCTGAGTTCTCGTGCTGCTGACTCCATGTATCCAGAGGTTCGCTTTGCTCCTCGGCCTCCAGCGACTCCTGAGAACTGCTTAGAAAATCCTGACGCACCACCTCTGGAGATTGGGGGAGTACTAAATTGCCATCATCATCCAAATCCATCTCTACCCCTACGTTCTGCATTTGTGTTAATATCTGAGCCTTCAAGTTCATGTTGTTCAAATATTTTGTTTCGTCCTTCTCATTAATATCGTTAAATCTAATCTTCCATGTGTCTACTTCCATAAGCTTGAGTAATGGTTTCAAGAAACCCATCTCAACACATTGTTGCGTTTCTCTGATAGTCCTGTCAAAAATAGTAATCTGCTCGCCCTCTGAGTTCAATCCACCAACTCCCGCCAACTGACCAACCACTAATGGCATCACTCCATAAGCTCCATTAATGTCATTGTTGATTCTATCCATGTAAGGTAACATCATTAACTCATCCATGTTAGGCATTACTGGCACAAACTTGGCTGTAGAATTTCCTTCACGACTACTTAAGATAGGAATAAAATTCGGATTACGTCTTGTCTCTTCGGCAATGTATTCTCCTAATCGATTTAAACTTTCTTCATCATGGCCTGGAACATCCAAGAAACCCTTTGGTGGTCTTTCCAATCGGTATATCTTGTTTTGGAATGACTCAATAGCTAAAGCCGTTTCTATTTTCTTGGAAAGACCTATAATCGGCGACTGTCCATATAATCTCGCATTCGCACTGTACTTATTAAAATGTATAATCTCATCACGAGCAAAAGGAATCTTACCGTCCTCACTCTCATAGTAGTAAGCCATCGGTTCTAACTTTACTCCTGTCTCTGGATTTACTTCACCAGACATGAACTCTCTTGTAACTGGGTCAAACTTCTCCTCATCCTCTATGAATCTGCCAAACGCATCTACATGAAATCGCATGTGCTTGGTATCTTCTATCCAAAGCTCCTTCACTATTTTACCAGATACACTACCATCCTCACTGGCCATTCTATCATAAACTATACTTACCCAACAATCATCAAATACTTCCAACTGACGTATCATTGCTTTAAAAAATTCTGAACCATTTATATCTGCACTACCATTTGAAGGGTCTCTTAACAAACTCTCTACTGACACCCTCTGTTCTGGGTCCCCCTTATCTCCAATAGCTTGGTACTCCCACCCCTTCGTCACTGATTGAGACGCGATTCGTGTGATTACTGTTCTAAGATGAGAATACCTATCAGCTAATTGTTCTAAATAAAATTGGTCTACTGGCGGAAGTATCGCTTGCCTATAAGCTGCATCTGTACTTACACCTGAATAAACTGGAGTCCTTGCCTCCTTTTCTAAACGGCGACCATCCTCAGACACAATACGCTCTAACGCAGATACCTTTCTAATTGGCTTACTCCTGAATCGGTCAAAAAATCCCATTAAATTCTCCTTGATTCCAATACATGACGATGACGGTGTATATAATCTTCGATGACAGGCTCTAACATTTTAGAAACTGGTGTATCTTTGGCCTTCGCCAACGTCTTCAAATTCTGTTTTGTCTCAATCGAGATTCCCCATAATTCCATTCGGGTTCCAGAACTCGGTGAACTTGTCATCTGGAGATAAGATTACCTTGGTTAGTTTATATGTCTTTCGGCCAAGGACATATCTTCCAGCTCACATATAATCCCATCGTGTAAAAACTAACCTCTTCTTTTCCAATATGTGTACACATAACTCACACATCCATAAAGCCATTACCGAATCAGGAGTATGTCCCTCAAGCCTTCCATTCTTTCCGTAAATAAGCCGACTCAAACCATCAACTAACTTCCGCATCCCTGGCTTAGAACCTTCTCTCGCTTCCTTATTCCAAGGTATGAAATATTTGCCCTGCTCCATCGCCAACGCAATCCTCGGAATACCTACATCATGAGAATGCTTCTCCCTTCCTGTATTGTGACCCTCGACTGGCATGCCATCTAACTCCTTAGCTGTGTGAACAACCAACCTCTGATAACCATTCGACTCTACCATAATCTTGTTGGGCTTGTACTTGTCCGCTAACGATTTCATAGTAACTACTTGCGCCTCTAACCAACCTGCACCTTTCGCCCTAATCTTACCACTCCAACAATAAAGAACCTTCCTCTCTAACGTAACTCGGTTATATGCCATTATTACATAAGCCGTCTCATCATGCTGACTGTCCATGCCTACTGCTAAATCTACTCCCATTGTAATAAACCAGTCCTGCCCTTCTGGTGGTAATCCCATCTGTAAGCTCTCTGACAAACATGGCTTCAATACTGCATAAGGTATAACTGCCGACTCTGGGTCCAATGGATTTAACATATACTCAGACTCAAAAGCACGACTTCCCATCGTCTCTCGCTCTTTGTCCAACCTCTCCTTGTCCCAATAATCAGGCCACCGCGGAGTTCCATCCTTCAACAACGCAGGATGTCTTATTGAGTTCCATTGCTTGTTTTGCATTACCCAATCTGTTACATCTCCTACCCTCTTCTGAGTTCCTACCAAAAGTAGCTTAGCATTCGGAAGACGCATCGGCATCACAACCCGCTTGATGTAATGAATTACCTTCTCATCCGACATGTTCGGAAACTCTTGTAAAATATCATCCAATATAATCATGTGAACGTGCGGACCTTCCAACGCTTTGCCTATACTCGCCGCATGAACCCTACTTCCATTGTTGAAATATTTAGCACCTTTCCTCCATGTTACCTTGTCATCCTCATGTTGAGCTTTCATAAATGAATTAAGCCTCCAAGAACGACGACATATTTCCTCAAACTGCTCCAACTTGTCCCAAGCCTGTTCCAAAGTCGCTGATAAATAAAGCGCACGATAGTTTGACTGCATCGCCATCTGATATGCCAACGCTGACAACCCCCAACTGGTCTTCAAATGACCCCTTGCACAAATTATAGCAGTATGAGTGCCCTCATCAAAGATGTCTGCCCACTCTGCGTGCATCTGACCTAATTGAACATACTCTCCAGGCTCCAAATCCATGTAATGACGTAAAACATCGTCAATAAAATCCTCTAACGTAAGTGGCGTATTCTTTAATGTGTCTAAAGCACCACTAATTGCTAAGTTCAGCAGCTTGTCGTCGATTCCTTTCTTCGATTTTGTCATAGTTTATCCTAAATTCTATCATCTTGGGTGGCGTATCATAGTAATCCAAATACTGTATTAAAGTCTGGACATCCTCCGTCTCTTTTAAAACTTCGTCGTCCTTGATTATGCGAATCATAAGCTCTCCTGTATGTTCCTTTCAACAGTTATTATCGTATCATTATGTGGCCCCCCATGCGGAACCAATAATATCTCCTCTATCTTGAACCCCAAGGTCTTGCCAATGCCCCCGCTATTCCATCCACAACTTATCACAACACCCCCAGGCTTGACAACCTTCTGTATCTCCTTCTTCAAATTACTCCAGAATGAAGATTGTGTAGTCTCCATGTTTACAGTCCTACCTACTCTTCTGTAACTCTCCGACACCTGTCGAACACTATATGGTGGGTCGAATAATAATAAATCTGCCGTACCTCTATCCAGCGTCTCTAAGAAATCCAATGCATCCATACAATACTCAGTACCGCACTCAGGGTCTATATCATTGCATAACTTCGCTATCCTGTTCGTGTTCGCAAAGGGGTCAACAGAGATTCCTCCATTGTTATATCTATCTATTAATCTCTTTATCGGCTTTATATCAAAAGTATTCTTGTTCGGCATCGCCCATACTCTCTCTATCCTCATTCCTTAAGCCAACCACCATCTCCATCAAACGTATATATGTCAAAATGCTCCTTTAACTCCAATCTCGGCAACATCCAACACCATGATGTCTTCTTCTCGTTGTCATAATTGGTCTCACCTACCCTTTTCTTCGGAAATTCATTGGTCTTTATTAATTCTCGTAACTTTTTAGTCTCTATTACCCAAATATGCTTGTCTGATACGTTCACTAAGTAGTAAACAAAGTAAGTTGCCTTCGTTACACTGATTCCACTCTGCCTTCCACGACATTTATACTCTATCGCCATGTTTCCTGACCCCCCTTTGTCCCAATCCTTCTCCCAAAGGTCCGTTTTTACCTCAAATGTCGTCGGGTCCTCACCATTTCCTTGAAAAAGTAGGTCAAACGCATTCGTATCGTTATCCTTAATGTACTTTAGGCCCATTGTCGATTCGACAAAATGCCTAATCACCTGTTCACCCTTTTTTCCATCCTTTAAATCCTTACCAAAATTGTAATTCATAACAATAACTCCTCCGAAAACTTCTGATTCGCATTAACAACCCTGATTTCTAACGGATAATGACGGCTTTTACGAATCAATGACTCGCTATTCTCCGTATTTACCACCTCATATATAATTCCCTCATCCGCATCTATTATATCTGCCCTTAATCCTGTGTCATCGAAGATAGCCTCTGTGAAAAACTCGTGACCCCAACGCTTTAACTGTTTACAAATCTGAAACTTCATGTCAACATGTGCCTCAGTCTCATTAATACTCCAACGAAATGCATTACGATTCCGATTACTCGTCCGAAGTAACCTACTTACTTTGTTTCTCTGCTCCTGCTTCCTCATACATTTTCCTCATCCTACTACTGCACGCCAAACACGTAACCTCTTTATCTACATCCGATGCCGTAATATCCATGCCAGCCTTGTTAGTATCTACATACCGACCACATGATGTCCAATTATCATGAGATGTATGATACTTGTGTACTATCTTACCCACGATTACCTACCATGTCACCCATTAACGGCGTGTAAATCAAATCCATCTTGCACTTGTAACAATCCTTCATCGGACGACCTTCCTTCTTATCACTGTAAATGAAATTCTCAGCACCTATGTTACGATGCTCCTCCTCCCCT
>VTLG01013119.1_pt1 | contig 24465 bp, 35 predicted proteins | sample 4694571 | NCBI WGS metagenome assembly VTLG01 (sample SAMN12604809, study PRJNA352737) | marine metagenome | biome: ENVO:00000447; feature: ENVO:00000209|ENVO:00000569|ENVO:01000036; material: ENVO:00002151; isolation source: viral sequences binned using virsorter ...
ATCTGAGGGTGGGTATGCTCCACCTATGAGCATTTCGGCGGGTGGGGTATCTGTGCATGACACGACGACGGAGGGCGCACTGATACAGGAGCAGGTGTCAGCGATAAATATGTCACATAGCCTTGCTACATGTAGCAGGATAATAAGCCCAAAAACTCCGCAATATCAATAACTTATCTGAACGGCGCAGAGTAGCTTGACATGTGTTACATATGCGCCACAGAGTGTGACATTTAGGCCACGTGTGGGCCACCCCACCCCGTTACGTTACGTTCTCAGTACTTACAACAGATCAGGAAAATGAGGTGTTAACCACATTGCTACCTGACAAATGCATGTATAGTCAGGGTTGTTTTATTAATTTATTATATAATTCATTTTATGCTTGACAAGGGTAACTATCTTGAGTATAATGTATATAACATATACCCCTACATAGGCATATGTTAACATTTACTATAATAAGAACATATACTATATAAACATAAGCATATGTTAGAAAGGAATTACATATGAAAGGAATGTCTGTAGGAGAGAGTTTATTTGTTTTTCATGATGCATTTAAATGTCCTCGTAAGAAAGAATATGCAAAGTTATCTTCTGTAGAGGATGCAGAGTTGCTTGTACTTCGTAAGAATCTTATTCGTGAGGAAGTTAAAGAGCTTTTTGAAGCTATCAACAATGAACCTGCAGAGAATGTATTAAAGGAGCTTGTAGATGTCGTGGTGGTCTGTGTTGGCATGGCTGATACTTATGGTTGGGATTTCGATACTGCTTTTGCTAGGGTCCATGATTCTAATATGTCTAAGTTGGACGATGATGGCAAGCCAATATATAGAACAGATGGTAAAGTCCTCAAGTCGGAAAACTACAAACAGGCAGAATTAATTGACTTAGTGTAATTTTTTACTTGACAATGAAGAAAAAACAGCTAAAATGGTATAATGATTTAACTTTGGAAAAGTTTTATCACAGTATGGCGAACTATAAAGATCATATTCGTCTACCCCATCATGATGTAGTCTATGTTCGTGCGGCTATACGTGCTGCATCGGGCAAGATTTTCTCTTATGAACAGGTATATAATGCCATGAAAGCAGAAGGCTGGAACAAGGATTAGTAACGATGATGGGTGGAGTATTATATACAAGAGTTCTTGAATGTTCTAAATATTCTTATGAAGAGGATTACATGGTTAAAAAAATTGCAAAATGGATTGTGTTTATACCAATCAAAGTAGTGGAATGGGCTATGTGGCCTGTAGCTAAAGCACATAAGCATCTTACGAAAGCATCTGCTTGGTTACATAACCAGATGTAAATTAGTATGGCTTATAGTTCTTCTGTTGTAGACCATTATGAAAATCCACGCAATGTAGGATCATTTGATAAATCTGAGGACTCAGTAGGTACGGGTCTTGTAGGCGCACCTGCATGTGGAGACGTAATGAAACTTCAGATTAAAGTAAAGGACGGTGTGATTGAAGATGCCAAGTTCAAGACATTTGGATGCGGGTCTGCAATTGCATCGTCTAGCTTAGTTACAGAATGGGTTAAGGGTAAGACGCTTAGTGGAGCAAAAGACATTAACAATGGGGAAATTGCGAAGCACCTTGCCCTCCCACCTGTAAAGATACATTGTTCTGTATTGGCAGAAGATGCCATCAAAGCGGCAATAAGTGACTATGAAAGTAAATGCGAATGCCAAACGTAGTTCAGCTAACACCAGAAGCTAAAAACCATTTGATAGATATTTGCACCAATGAAGACCAGAATTATATACATCTATCTGTGGCAGGAGGTGGCTGTGCAGGATTTTCCTACAGATGGGGATTTGCGAATACACCAGAAGCTAACGATGAGGTCATAGAGATAGCTGACAATAAAAAGCTGGTAATAGATGGCCTGTCAGTTATGCACCTAATAGGAATGGAAATAGATTATAAGAAGGATATTTTTGGTTCAATTCTACATATAGACAACCCGAATGTAACGTCTAGTTGTGGATGTGGTGAATCATTTAATGTTTTTTAAAAGGGAGGACAAACCAATGGAAGCTCTCATGATGGCTGTGGGCGCTAAAACATGTTGTATAATTGCTAGTGGATGTGGAGGACTAACAAATTGGGCAGTAAAGAAAAAAATTTCGTGGAGAGACTTAGCCCTTGCTTGCTTGGTAGGTTGGATAGCAGCAGAATTTTTTATTCCGCCTATAATGAAACACTTTGCGTTGGATATGATGTGGGGGCCAGCAATAGCTTTTTTAATAGGGTATTGTGGTATTAGGCTTTTGCCGTTGGCTGAAGAACGATTGGGTACTTTTATTAAGAAGAGTTAAGTTGTTAATATTTGGAATTGATAATGGTGCAATATATGTTGGCTTCTTATTTGTTATACTTTTTTGATAATGCAAAACGGAAACGGTAAGTCCAATATAATTGAGCTATCGGACATTCTAGAGCAAAAGCTGCGCAAGGAACGTGAACTTATATTTTATGAAGCACAGCTTGCCCACCTCGTAGTTAAAATGCAACTGGTAAAAAAAGAAATACAAATAACAAACATAATTATTGATCTAGTAAATCAAGAAAAGATTATAGACATACAAGAGTATTTGGATAAAAAGGAACATTAATATGGCTTGTAAATGTGAAAATTGTTCGTGCCCTGACACTTGTGCATGTACAGGAGAAGATTGCAAGAATAATGATTGCCTTTGTAATTGTCACGGAAATCACGAACAAGGAGAATAGTTATGACAGAATTTAAAGAAGGCGCTTACGGCGTGAGATTTTCAAAAAAACAGCCTACTGATGCAGATGTAACTGAAGCACGAGCAATACTTCAAGATTATGCTCAAATACGTAGAAAAGGAACACCAGAAGAAGTTAAGATGATAAATCCTGAAGACGAGAGCAGGGCTAAAGCTGTTTTAGCTAGTGCCAAAGAATTAGGTGTAAGAGAAATTGTTGTTCCTAAAAAGAATAAAGGTGGCCCCATCAAGAAAAAATCAAAGATGATGCATGGTGGTATGCAAAAAAAGGCTGAGATGATGGGTGGCGGCATGTATAAAGGCAAGAAGCATTCTTACGCTGGTGGCGGCATGGTCAAGGACATGAAGCTTATGAGGAGCAAGTAGAATGTCCTCACGCAAAGTAACTGAGCGACAGAGAGCGTTGGCTAGAGCGCAAAAACGTAATATACTTTTGCGAGAGGGTGACCCAACACGAACGACAGAACAGCAATTGGCAGAATCTAGAGTAAGCACAAAAGAACGTCGATACCAAGAAAGAGAAATGGCAAAGAAACTGGCCGCTGCTAAAAAACAAGCCAGAGCACATAAAGGCGGTATGCCTGAACGCAATAAGAACATAGACTATCGTAAGAGTGGTATGTTCTATGTAGGTGGCATGTCTGCTAAAACTACAAAGATTAACAAAGGAAAGAAATAAAATGCCTACAGTAGTATTTCCATACACAAAAGAAGGCGAAAAGAACGCCAAAGCTGCAGCTAAAATGCACGGCGGTAAATATATGTCCGACAAGAAAGGCAAAGGAAAGGGCATAGGCGTAATGATTGCCGTAGGTCCAGTAAAGAAAAAGAAAGCCCCCGCTAGGAGAACCAAGAAGAAGGCGTAGTCCTTATGAATAGAAAGCAACGTAGAGCTAAAGCTAAAACAACTAAGAAAGAATACAATCCGCTAGAAAATTCAAACGACCAGCCTTTTAAGGATCATATGCTTCATATGAAGGAAGCACATGATATTGGGCATCTTCTATGGTTACTTAACTCAGGGCGTCTTGCACTTCCATACCACCATCATCATGAGGAAGCATTAAATTTAAAACTTCCCTTTGATGTTATTTCAGAAAATTACTATGGCACAAATCCTAATATTGTAGTCATTGATGATTTTATGAATTTAGAAGCACTGCAGAAATTAAAAAACTATTGTCTTGAGTTTCCATTTTGGAATACAATCTACGGCAGAGGATACTTAGGTGCCTTTCGACAGAATGGATTTACACCACATGTTTTAGAAACATTATCTCTGGAAATGGTGCAAAATATGCCAGAGATATTTAATACTACTAACAAGCGTAACCTATCGCAGATGTGGGCATTTAAATATGAATCTAAATGTCCCGGCATTGACATACATGCGGACTTTGCTGCTGTCAATGTGAACTTTTGGATTACGCCTACAGAAGCAAATGCAGATTATGACAAAGAAAAAGGCATAGGTAAAACAGGGGGCATGTGGATTTGGGATGCAGGTGCTCCACCTGATTGGGACTTTACTCGCTATAATGGCGACGATAAAAATGAAGTTATGGAATACCTAGAGAAGCAACAGTCAAAGGCTGTGTATATTCCATATAAATATAATAGATGCGTCCTGTTTGATTCTAACTTGTTTCATAAAACGGCAGATGTAAACTTTCTTCCGGGCTTTGACAACAAAAGAATAAATGTGACAATGCTATTTGGGCAACGTGAAAATACAGGAGTGGAGCCACAAGATATGTTAGAAGCTGCTAAATTAAGAAAGTTAACATCTCAACCTGTCTTAGAAAACCTTGATTTAGAAACAGGTAAGATCAAGTCCTCAATGGAGGAAGTTGCATAATGGCTACCGCTACCGCATCTGAAGTTCATACTGAACTTAAAGCACATGAACGAGAATGTGCAGTGAGAGCAGAGGCTACACAAAGACAGCTTGACTCTCTAACAAGTAGAATACGACGACTTGAAGCCATTATTATGGGATCGACAGTAGCAGTTATTCTAGGTATAGTTACTCTTATGTGGAAGGTACTACAATTACCAGTATGAAACATTATGCAAGTACGTCCTTTCTATGGTCGGAACTAGCATGTAAGTGTGGCTGTAGAAATATATACATACAAGATGAAGCGATAGATAAACTACAAAAAGCAAGAGATATTATTCAGACTCCTCTAATTATAAACAGTGCGGCGAGATGTCCACTACATAATGCAAAGGTAGGTGGCGCACCAAAAAGTCAACATAGAGCTACTAAAAACAGACCTTCTACTGCTTTTGATATTTCATTACGTGGAGTGGATAAAGAAGAATTAATTGAGGCAGCTAGGCTAGCAGGGTTTAAAGGATTTGGCATAAACTATAATACCTTTTTACATGTAGATAATAGAAAGTTTGCAGCGGTCTGGTAGAAGGAGAAAAATATGTTTGAAATTATAGCTTCAGTATTATCGGGCGGTGCTACAGGAATTATTGGTAGTGCTATTGGCACGGTTGGCAGGTTTCTTGAAAAACGTCAAGAACTAAAACAGATGAAGCTTGAGTTTGATCAAGAGCTACAGCTTCAGCAGTTACAGATTACTGCACGAAAAGATGAACTGGAAAGTGAACATGCTATAGTTCAAACAAAAGCAGATTCGGACATTAAGACTGCTTCTTATGCTCATGATGCTTCATACGGTCCTGCTACACCTATTATTGCCTCTATACTAAGATTTGTACGACCTGTTCTTACATTTGGTCTACTAGGGTTCACGGGATACATTTTCTTTAGCATACAGGAAGAACCTACAATTGTACGTGAACTATCAAATCAAATTATGTTTTTAACCACTACAGCAGTGGCATGGTGGTTTGGAGATAGGAGCCTACGCAAGTGAGAGAACTTACAACTAAGCAACAGACATTTCTTAAAGTGCTCTTTGATGAGGCTGAAGGAGATTATACCAGAGCAAAGCAAATCGCTGGTTATAGCGAAACGACAAGTCCTTCCGAAGTTCTGCGTTCTGTGAAGGACGAAGTGCTTGAGCTTACAAAAGAGTATCTTGCAATGAATGCTCCACGAGCAGCGAGAGCGATGATTAGTGTTCTTGATCGTCCTTCTGAATTGGGTAATCAACATAGGCTCAATGCAGCTAAAGAATTGTTAGATCGTATAGGTATTCATAAAACAGATAAAGTGGAAGTTACTACTCCTAGTGGTATTATGTTATTGCCGCCAAAGGATACGGCTCATGGCCTATAAAAAAGGAGACTATGGTAAATATCATAAAAGCCCTCGTATGAAAAAAGAAAGGGCGTTAAGAAATAAAAATAGATACCATGCTGCAAAGGCAGGACGAGTAAAAAAGGGTGATGGTAAACACATCGACCATAAAGATGGAAATCCCAGAAATAATGGAAAGAAAAATTTAAGAGTTATTTCCGGGCGCAGAAATAGAAAAAAACAGTAATGCCAAAAGTGGGCTACTTTAAAATGCCCGATCCCGTGGGGCTAAAAGACGACAATGAATGGTTAATGATTCCTAGAATTAGTAGAACTGTTCCGTTTGGATATGAAGTACATAAAGAGGATGAAGATGTTCTTGTACCTATTATTGAGGAGCTAGAGGCACTAGAATTAGCCAAAGACTATTTAAGAGAGTATTCTTATAGAGAAGTAGCGGGGTGGTTAAGTGACAGAACAGGACGAGAAATTTCCCACATTGGCCTCAGAAAGCGAATCGAAAAAGAGAGGCAACGGAAGAGTAAGGCAACAACATATAAAACATGGCTTAAAAACTATAAAAAAGCCCTCGAAAAACTTGAAGAAATTGAGAGCAAGCGTATCGGAGCGAAAAAAGAAACAGGAAGAGCAGAAGCCGCCGAAGCCTGAAGTTGTTGTACGTGAAACTCCAGAGATTACGTTTGAAGAACAACATAATGTGTTATTCAAACCAAATAAAGGGCCGCAAACAGATTTTCTAGCGGCATCAGAAAGAGAAGTACTATACGGTGGTGCAGCAGGAGGAGGAAAGAGCTACGCTATGTTAGCTGATCCTCTGCGCTACTTAGGACATCCACAATTTTCAGGACTACTATTACGTAGAACTACAGAAGAATTAAGGGAGCTAGTTTGGAAATCACAAGAATTATATCCCAAGATTATTCCGGGCATAAAGTGGTCGGAACGAAAGATGCAGTGGACCTCCCCTGCAGGTGGAAGATTGTGGCTGTCATATCTGGATAGAGATGATGACGTACTCCGCTATCAAGGGTTGTCTTTTTGTTGGATAGGCTTTGACGAACTCACTCAATGGCCCACAGGATTTGCGTGGGATTATCTTCGTTCTCGTTTGAGGTCCACTGCATCTGATTTACCAGTTTATATGAGAGCAACTACAAATCCCGGTGGTGCAGGACATGTTTGGGTAAAGAAGTACTTTGTTGACCCCGCTCCTGCAGCAAAGACATTTTGGGCTACAGACGAAAATGGTGATACTTTAGTTTACCCTAGTGGGCACACAAAAGAAGGACAGCCTCTTTTTCAAAGAAAGTTTATTCCAGCAAAATTATTTGATAATCCTTACCTTGCTGAAAGTGGTGACTATGAGACAATGCTTTTGTCGTTGCCGGAAAACCAACGTAAAAGACTATTAGAAGGCAATTGGGACGTAGCAGAAGGTGCAGCATTTCCAGAATTTGATAGAACGCTACATGTTGTCGAGCCATTTGATATTCCAAAAAATTGGCCTAAATTTAGAGCTTGTGATTATGGTTATGGTTCTTATAGTGCTGTTTTGTGGTTTACCGTGGCTCCTGATGGGCAGTTAATTATTTATCGAGAATTATATGTCTCTAAAATGCTAGCCAAAGATTTGGCAAATAAAGTCTTGTATTTAGAGGAAGAAGATGGTACAATTCTTTATGGAGTTTTAGATAGTTCTTGTTGGCATAGACGAGGTGACACGGGGCCAAGTCTTGCAGAACAAATGATATTGCAAGGATGTAGATGGCGACCTAGTGATCGAAGTGCAGGAAGTAGGATTTCAGGTAAAAATGAAATACATAGAAGGCTTCAAATTCAAGAAAATGAAGATGCTAATAATATTCCCGGAATGGTTGTTTTCCATAATTGTATTAATCTTGTTTCACAATTACCTTCTATTCCTCTTGATCCTAAAAATCCCGAAGATGTAAATACAAAAGCAGAAGACCATTTATACGATGCGCTACGTTACGGAGTAATGAGTAGGCCCAGAAGAGGGATATTCGATTTTACAATTGAGAGTATGTCAGATAGATATGTTCCATCTGACGCAACCTTTGGATATTAAAATATGTCAGATCAAAATTTTGAAGAAACAGATGCCCTAGTCTTAGACGAAAAAACAGATGACCTTGAGCTTTCAGGATTAATTGCATTTATTGAAGGCAGGTTTAACAGGTCAAAAGATTGGCGGCGTTTTGATGAAGAGAGATGGCTTCAGTCCTACAGAAACTATAGAGGTTTATACGGTCCTGATGTACAGTTTACAGAAGCAGAGCGTTCTCGTGTATTTATTAAAGTTACTAAAACTAAAGTACTAGCTGCATACGGGCAAATTACAGACGTTCTTTTTGCAAGGCAGAAGTTTCCTCTTAGTATTGAACCTACGACGTTACCAGAGGGTATAAGTGAGGCAGTTCATTTTGATTCTAAAAAACCACCAGAGCAGGCAGAAGAACAAGAGGAACAAAGTCCCTACGGTTTTCCGGGTGATGGAAAAGATTTTGAAGCAGGAGATACACTATCTAGTTTACAAGATAAAAAAATTAAGCTTGGTCCTTTAGAAGAAAAACTTGCTGACATAGAAGGTCTTACTGAAGGTGAGGGTCTTACTCCTACTGCTGCTACATTCCATCCAGCTATGGTGGCTGCAAAGAAGATGGAAAAACAGATTATGGATCAGCTAGAGGAGTCTGGTGCTAGTAAACATCTTCGTTCCTCTACATTTGAATGTGCTTTGTTTGGTACAGGCATTATTAAAGGTCCATTTGCAGTAGATAAAGAATACGCAAATTGGGAAGATGACGGAGCATATTCTCCTACTATTAAAACAGTACCACAAGTTAAACATGTATCTTGTTGGGACTTGTATCCTGATCCTGATGCAAGTAACATGGACGATGCTACGTACATTGTTGAGCGGCATAAATTATCTCGTTCACAGTTGCGAGAATTGAAAGATCGTCCTCATTTTCGTCAAGAAGCAATTGATAATTGTATTGAAATGGGCGAAGTCTACTCAAGTCAGTATTGGGAAGATGATCTAAAAGATTATTATTTAAATGATCATCCTGAAAGATATGAAGTTCTTGAGTATTGGGGCTTAATGGAAACAGATATTGCTAAAGAATACGGTATTGATCTTCCTAAAGAGTTTAAAAATGTAGATCAGATACAAGTAAATTGTTGGGTATGTAATAGCTTTGTACTTCGTCTTGTAATTAATCCATTTAAACCTGCTCGTATTCCATACTATGCTGTACCATATGAACTCAATCCTTATAGTTTCTTTGGTATTGGTCTTGCAGAAAACATGGATGACACACAGACATTAATGAATGGCTTTATGAGAATGGCAGTGGACAATGCCGTTCTTAGTGGTAATCTGCTTATTGAAGTAGATGAAACAAATCTAGTTCCGGGCCAAGACTTGCAAGTATATCCGGGCAAGGTCTTTAGGCGACAGGGTGGTGCTCCGGGACAAGCAATATTTGGAACTAAGTTTCCAAATGTAAGTAATGAGAACATGCAACTGTTTGACAAGGCCCGTCAGCTTTCTGATGAAGCTACGGGTCTTCCTAGTTTTGCACATGGACAAACAGGTGTAGCAGGAACGGGACGAACTGCATCAGGCATTTCAATGCTCATGGGTGCGGCTGCAGGTAGTGTTAAAACAGTAGTAAAGAACTTCGATGATTATCTTCTAAGACCACTAGGAGAGGCTTTCTTTAGCTTTAATATGCAGTTTAATTTTGACCCTAGTATTAAGGGTGATCTTGAAATTAAAGCTAGGGGAACAGAAAGTCTTATGGCTAACGAAGTTCGTAGCCAAAGATTGTTACAGTTCTTGCAGGTAGTAGCTAATCCTGCACTTGCCCCGTTTGCTAAGTTTACTTCTATTATTCGTGAAATTGCAAATTCAATGGGTCTTGATCCAGATAAAGTTTGTAATACTCCTGAAGAAGCTTTGCGTCAGGCTAAAATACTACAACAGCAGCAGCCTGACCAACCTCCGCAAGCTCAAGCTCCAAATGCTCAAGGTCTAAGTCCAAATGACCTGCAAGGTGGCGGTGGTGGTAATATTGGCGTAGGAGCAGCACCTGTACCTATGGAGGATCAATTTAGTGGAACAGAACAGCAACCACAGCAGCCTACTACTCAGCAAGCTCAAGTCAATGGTCAACAACAAGCGCCAATGGGACGCATTCAATAAATATATTGATTGGATCATTATACAACAACAAGCTAATTTAGAACAAAATATTGATATTGTACATATACATAAAGCACAAGGCGCAATAGCTGCTTTACGTAAACTTAAACAATTACGAGATGAGGTAAATGCACATGGCTAACACAGAAGAATTTAATGATGATGCCGAATTAGCAGGATTTATGGCTGATCCTAATGAGGTAGACCCCGTAAGTGGAAATGAAATACCTTTGGGTGCTACGGCTGAAGGGGTTCGTGATGATCAGACTGCAGCTATCAGCCCCGGTGAATTTGTAATTCCTGACTATGCTGTGCGGTATCATGGATTAGATTTTTATGTAGGTTCATTACAAAAAGCAAAGCAAGGTATGAATCAGATGCAGGGAATGGGACTTGTAGGTAATCCTGATGAACAGACAATACCTGATGAAACACCCTTACCCGATATGGAAAATGAAGATCAGGAATTTCAAATTGGTGGTCTTGCTACTACTGGATTACCACAAACTCCTCAACAGCAACCTATTCCTACAACGCCATTGCCTCAACCTCCTGCTGTTCAACCTATTCGTCCTGTCTCCACGCAACCAGTTCCTGCTCCTCCTGCTCTAGCTATTCCTCAAGTAGCACCCGATCCTCTACTGGCACAATATCAGCAGGGGTACTATATGGATGTGGGTGGAGGATACTATAGCTATTTTGCACCACCGGGAGTAAGTACAACAGGACAGTCTTTTACACAGGATCAACTTCCTGCCGGTGCTATCATAGCTCCAGCAGGAACTAAACGTGAAGATGTTTTTGGTGGGCCAAGCCCCGGCTCATTTGGAAAAACGATAGCAGGAACAACTCCACAGTCTCAGTACTTACAGTTTCAAGGTACAGCAGCAGGATTGCCCGGAGGATATAAGATTGATCCGTTCATTAATGATGATGGTAATGTAATTTATCTTACTACGATTGGGGGCCAAATACAAGGTGGTGCTCCTCCGGGATATAGAAAAGCTAATCCAGAAGATTTAGGACAGACACGTAGACAAACTCCTGTTCAAGCTCCTGTAGTTAAACCTCGTAGGCAACCGCCAGATATTGGAGGTGAACCTGATCCATCTAGTTTAGAAATGTCTTCAGTTTCAAGTGAAGGTTTTGATCAATCTTTTTCTTTTTCTCCAGAATATGAAGGACCATCTACACTTGGTAGTCTTGCAGAAGATTCTGTAGATGCATTGGGAAATGTAACTACTAGTACAGATGCAGATAAAATTTCAGCTTCATATGAGGCTGTTGGTCTTACTGCTCCGGGCACAATATCAAAACCTTCACTTAGTACTATAGGAAAAGGTCTTCTGGGCGCGGCAGTTCCCGGTGTTGGCCTTGCAATGGCTGCTCATTCAGCATTTGCAAATCATAGTAAACAACCTTCAATGGCTGCTCATCAAGCGGCAAACGGAATGCGTGGCAGTTTTAATATAGGAAATATATCTGTTCACAGCATAGCATCTCCCTTTGGGAGAAATATATCGGTAGCTTATGATGCTAAAAATCCTAGTAGATCAATATCGGTTGATCAAGCAAGAGGACTACAAGCAGCCGCTTTCGGCGTAGATATTACAAGCAAAGATTACTCTGTGGATAAATTTTCTTATGGTCCTAACGGTCAAGTAAATGGCAGAGGTAAAAATCCCGGCCTAAGCCAATTTTCTATGAATAAAAATGGTACATATGCGAAAGATGGCGCTGGAGATGGTGGAAAGGGTATGGGCGGCTTTAATGCAAAGGGCCAGCATGTAGATGCCTTTGGTAATGTTAGTGCTATGGGAACCGTAAGTCAAGTACAGTCCATGTCACCTCAAAATCAAGCAGAACATGGCGCAAAAAGAAATGGTGTAGATGACAGAGGAATAAAGGGTAAAGGCACTTTTTTTGGAGTGGCGACAACTTCATATAGTGCTAAAGGTAAGGCCCAAGTAGACGCAATCAATGAAACAATTTCGGGATTTGGTGGAATAGCAGGAACTAGAAGTGCTATGGATGGATTAAACGAGCAAGCAGCACAATTTGATGAATCACATCCAGAAAGTAGAACCACGACTGCTTTTGCACAAGAATACAACACAGTAAATGATGCAATTCAAGCTATTGAGGCTGGTGAAGCTGCAGATGCAGAAGGAGGTGATTGTTTAATTTGCACTGAACTATATAATCAAAATAGACTTAGCCATGAATTGTACTATCTAGATAATACATTTGGTTTAGATATTAAGAGACATGATTATTATGCCTTGCTTGGCTATCAGTCTTGGGCGCAATACATAGTAAAACTAATGAAAAAGTCCTCTGTATTTTCTTCTTTTGTACACATTCTTGCAAAACCTTGGATTTTAGAAATGTCTTCTATTATGACCGACAGAAAACTTAAAGGTTCTATTGTAGGAAAATACATGATGAAAATTGGTATTCCAATTTGTAGACAGATAGGCATTCATTTAGAAGGAGCAAATATATGTCAATTCAAGAAGATTTAAATGAAATGCCAATGCCAGAAGAGGCAAATCAGATGCCAATGCCAGAAGAGGCAATGCCAGAAATGCAAGGTGCTTCTGATTCTGGAGAACAGCTTCCTAAACATTTGGAACTTATGGTAGGACTTGAAAACTTTTTTAGGGGGCTTCCTTCTTCAAAAATTGAATTTATGCGTTCTTTGCTACAAGAATTTCCTTCTATTTCTGAGGCAATCGCCCAAGAATTAAGAATGTCTGTAGACCAAATGGACGATTTTTTTGGGGCTATGTTGGGAGAAGAAAGAAAAACTCTTGGTGTTAGAGAACAAATGGAAGCTTCTCCAGAACAACCTGTAGATCAGATGCAACCACCTGTAAATGAAGTAGATAGAATGTTACAGGCTGGTAGAGGGCAGGAACAACCCTTAATATAATTGTTCCATACGTTGGCTCACCTAACCCCCCCGATTTGGCTACGGTTGGCCCCAACAAGGAGATAAACTATGGTAGAAGCAGTAGGCGAAGTAGAACCAGTAAAGAAAGTTATGGCAATTGCAGATAAAAAATATAGTAATCGTAAAAGTGTAGAGGATGAAGAAAAAGAACTTGAGGAACTTATTCAGCAACAGTCAGATGAAACTGAAGCTGTAGATAAGCAAGCTAAAGAAGAAGCAGAAGAACGTGAGGAGCCGACAAACGCTGAAGAGAAAACCTTTAAGAAGCGGTATGGCGATCTTCGCAGACATTCTCAAAAACAACAAAAAGACTTTGACGAAAAAATATCTGCATTGCAAAAGCAATTGGACGAATCTACAAAAAGCCAAATTGAGCTTCCAAAGACAGAAGAAGAACTTGAAGAGTGGTCAAAAGAATATCCAGACGTAGCTGCAGTAATTGAAACAATTGCAATTAAGAAGTCAAGAGAGCAGTCACAAGAAATAGAAACTCGACTAGCAGAGATTGACGATCTTCAAAATTCTGCTAAAAGAGAAAAGGCAGAAGCTGAACTATTATCCTTGCATCCTGACTTTGAAGACATTCGTACAAGTGATGATTTTCATGATTGGGCAGATGAGCAACCTAAATGGGTACAAGATGCTCTATATGAAAATGAAACCGACGCTAGATCAGCGGCAAGAGCAATTGATTTGTATAAAGTTGATCGTGGCGTGGGAGAAGCAGAAAAAAAGACTAGGCCAAAGTCTAATAAATCTGCAGCGTCTTTGGTAGATTCTCCTTCTTCTAAGACTTTGCCCGATATGGATGGCAAGAGTAAAAAGTGGAAAGAATCTACTGTAGAAGCTATGAGTTCTGTAGAATATGAAAAAAATGCAGATTCAATCATGGAAGCAATTCGATCTGGTAACTTTGTTTACGATGTTACTGGTAATGCAAGATAAATTTATTTTTTACTTGACAAACCAGTTCTTTTAGTTAAAATGGTGTAGTAGAGTTAAAAACTAGGCCCATGTATATGCTAACCCTAGTTTTTATTATTAAAACTTTTTGGCAACCCTGTAAAAAGGCCGATAGTAGACTGATCCTCTATATATCCTACCCCTAATTTGCTGGCCCTATGAAAGTTATGACCTGAAGTATGATGTTTTATCATGCTTGTGGGCCTAGTTTGCCCACTTGTAACGAGAAAAAGGAGAAATAAAAATGGCTTTTACTCGTGCTGCAGGGTATAACAATTTGCCGAATGGTAATTTTAGCCCTGTAATTTACTCCAAGCAGACTCAGCTTGCGTTTCGCAAGTCGTCTGTTGTAGAGGACATCACCAATAATGATTACTTTGGTGAAATCGCCAACTTTGGTGATACTGTCCGCATTATAAAAGAGCCTGAGATCACGGTCAAAGAATACGCCCGTGGTGCTCAAATTTCGCCACAAGACCTTGATGATGAAGATTTCAGCCTTGTCGTAGACAAGTCGAATTACTTTGCCTTTAAGGTTGATGATATTGAAGAAGCACATTCGCATGTGAATTTTCAGTCGATGGCATCTGATCGTGCTGGCTATCGCCTCAAAGATCAGTATGACATGGAAGTTCTTGGCTACCTTTCGGGGTTTGCACAGGCTTCACTCAGTGCTGTTGCTAGTACCGCCAATACGACGGTTTCTGGCACCAAGGCTGTTTCGACTGCTGGTTCAGACGAACTGTTGTCTTCGATGCAGCTAAAGAAGGGTGACTTCGGCAGCATTACTACTACGTCAGCGGGTACGCATTCGATTCCGATTGCTGCTCGTTTGCCGGGTGCTAGTGCTCTCCCAACGGCGACTGCATCTCCCAATATGATTGTGGCGAGGATGGCTCGTCTTTTGGACACGCAGTTTGTGGACAAAGATGGTCGTTGGCTCGTTGTGGCTCCACACTTCATGGAAGTTTTGATGGATGAAGATTCACGTCTTTTGAATCAGGACTTTGGTGAGTCTGGTGCGCTTCGCAATGGGTTGGCTCTTAACAATCTTTATGGCTTCAAGGTTTATGTTTCCAATAACCTTCCGTCAGTTGGTACTGGTCCGGGTACTTCAGGTACTGCTAACCAGAACTCTAACTACGGCTTGATTGTTGGTGGACATAGTGCCGCTGTAGCCACTGCAAGCCAGATTACGAAGACGGAAACGTATCGTGATCCTGATAGCTTTGCTGATATCGTTCGTGGTATGCATCTCTATGGTCGCAAGATTTTGCGTCCAGAAGCGATTGCTACTGCGAAGTATAACGTAGCATAGGGGGTAGGACAATGGCAACTTTTGACATGACAGCCAAAGCTACCACTGGCGTAAGTGCTAGCTCTAGTGCTATTAACCAAGCTAATCGAGCGGGACAGAACATGCGTATGATTGAAGCTGTTCTTGACATGGATGCTCTTACGGCTGATGGTTACAGTTGTACGAATGGCGACATCTTTCAGCTTCTAGAGGTTCCTGCAAATACGTTTGTTCTATTTGCTGGTGCAGAAGTTCTGAAAGCTTTTGATGGCTCTTCGCCTACGGTTGATATTGATTTTGCAGAGGGTGATGACATCATTGATGGCGGTGACGTTACTTCGACGGGTATTCTCGCTGAAGGAACTAACGGTCAGTCAAATGACGTTATTACTGGTGCAGATTCGCTATTTGAATGTTTCGTAACTAGTGTAGATACAATTGACGTTAAGTTAATTGCTAGCTCTGCTGATGTTACGGCAGGTAGGTTGCGAGTTTACGCTTGCGCTATTGACGTGAATGGCTGGGCTGAAGATACTGCTGAAGTTGATCGTGATCAGCTTGCGTAGTTAAGATATGGTGAGAGGGGCAATAGTCCCTCTCACTACTTCTATAGAAAAGAGAGTACATGGCAAATTCATTTTTAACATATACCAACGATGTACTTGCTAAATTAAATGAAGTACAACTTACCTCAACAGACTTTAGCGATGCTCGTGGTATTCAGATACAGGCTAAAAATGCGGTCAATCAAGCTATTCGCTACATTAATCAGCGAGAGTTTAATTGGCCGTTTAATGCTGCAGAAGCAAGTCAAACTCTTACGGCAGGAGTAGTAAAATATTCATTGCCTTCAAATACTAAGCATATAGATTATTCTACATTTAGAATTAGAAAGAGTGAAACTTTTGGTAATGCGGCTAGGCATCTTGCCTATTTAGACTATAAAGAATATATGGATTTGCACATTAAACAAGAAGACGATACCGTTACAACTACATTAAGTAGTGGTATTGATGACGATGATACTACAGTTCCTGTATCAGATGCTTCGTCCTTTGATTCTACAGGAACAATTATTATTAACTCAGAAAATATTACCTACACAGGCACAACCTCTACATCTTTTACGGGCGCTACTAGAGGTGCTGAAAGTACAACTGCAGCAAGTCATTCTACGGGAGCTACAGTAGCTCAAATTGATGCAGGAGGAATACCCACACATGTATTTAGGCATCCAGATAATACATATGGTTTGTGGCCTTTTCCTAATAGAGCTTATACTTTATCTTTTGATTACTTTACTTTTCCAAGTTCTGATTTATCTGCACATGGTGATACAACTACAATTCCAGATAGATTTGGACATATAATTGTAGATGGCGCAACTTCATATGTTTATCTGTATCGTAGTGAAGTTCCTTTATATGAACGTAGTTTTGCCCTTTTTAATGAGGGTATAAAACACATGCAAACCTTACTTATTAATCGTTTGGATTATGTAAGGTCTACGTATATTCCCAGAGCAAGCAGTTCTGTTTATACAACTTCGGCATCTTTTTAACATAGGAGAAAATAAATGACGCAAATACCACAAGGAAACAATATGTTCTGGGATGTGCAGTCGGTTGTTACTGTAGGTTCTACTGCAGCCGGGACAAATGTTTCAAGTTATAATCTAGTAACAGTTCACCTGAATGGTGAAATTTATGTTAACTTTGGTGCTTCTAGTACGGCTGCTGTTAGCACTGCAAATGATATTAAATTGGCTGCTGGCTTACATTCACTTACTGTGCCTAAACAGGCGGGTAATTCTCAATACCTAAATTATGCAAGAGTAGGTGGCTCAGATGTAACTATGCGCCTAGTGTTGTCGTAAGGAGAAAATTTATGTCTCTATTAAATGGACTTATAAATGAAAATGTCGATAGGCATACTAGAGACATTTTAACTCTAACTGCAACTGCATCAATAACAACTGCAGATCATGCAGGTCGAACACTCCTTATGGGAGAGGTTGGTGGCGATGCTGCTGCCACTTTTACACTTCCCGCTGCTACAGGAACGGGTAGTGTATTTAAATTTGTTGTATCGGTAGTTAATACTTCTAATTATCTAATTAAAGTGGCAGATGCAACAGACACCATCGACGGTCAAATTGTTATTACTGATGCGGACGGAACAGATGCCTCTTCTATGGTAACTGCTTCTGCATCAGATACTATTACGTTAAATGGTACGACTACAGGTGGGGGTGCGATAGGGGATTATGTAGAAGTAATTGATATAGCCTCTAATCAATACGCAGTGAACGGTATGGTAACATGCGCTGCAGGGTCTAATCCCGCAACAATGTTTAGTGCTACCGTATCGTAATATTTATTTAGCTAAGAAAGGAATGTAAAAATGGCTAGTTTTAAAATGACACAAGGTGTATCTCGTGTCCCTGAAGATGTCTTTATTGAAGATGGTATGACTGTAACTTCAGGCGGTCTGACGGTGACTGCAGGTGGTGTTACGGTTACTGCAGGTACTACTACTTTAGGAGGATCATTTATACGAGATTTAGTTACTCTAACTGCAACTGCAACACTGACAAACGCTGATCATGCAGGACGTATTCTGCTAATGGGTGAAGTCGGTGGCGATGCGGCGGCGACCTTTACGCTTCCTGCTGCAACGGGTTCTGGTGCAGAATTTCAATTTATTGTATCTGTAGTAAATACATCCAACTATGTTATTAAAGTTGCTGATGCTACCGATACTATTGATGGTTCTGTTACTCTTCATCAAGATAGTGCGAATACGGTTGCCTCTTTTAATACTGCTGCTGATTCAGATACCATTACTATGAATGGTACGACTACTGGTGGTGTTTCTATTGGTGATGAAATTACACTTATTGATATTGCTTCTAATCAGTACATGGTTAAGGGCATACTAACTGCGAGTGGCACGGAAGCTACTCCGTTTAGTGCTTCGGTATCGTAAGCACGAATTATGCATAAAGGCTTGCTCATCTACGTATTAGGAAATAGGTGAGCAAGCACTTTATGATTTTTGTAAAAGGGTTATGACATGGCTGTACGATTAAAAAATGCTGCTGCAGCTTTGTCCGATACAAATTTAACTACAATATATACATGCCCAACTAATTTTGTAGCAAAAATAAAAGAAGTATTTGTGACAAATATAGATGGAACTAGTGCAGCAGATATAACACTAAAGTATACAGATAGTTCTGCAAGTGCTACTTTTGATTTAGTAAGTACTAAAAGTGTGGCGGCAGATAGTTATCTTCGTTTAGAAAATGCTAACATTATTCTAGAAGCAGGAGACATATTTAAGGCACAAGCTTCTGCTGCAAATGATTTAACTGTTTCTATTTTTATAGAAGAACAACTTACACCAGCAGGATAATAATAAATGCCAGATACTTCAGCAATATCTCCTGTAACAGTTTCTTTGAGTGGTGGTTTAATTCTTGATAGAGATGATTTTTCTATGCCACCGGGAGCGGCAGTGATACTACAAAACTTTGAACCTAGTATTCAGGGTGGGTATAGAAGGCTTACAGGTAATTCTAAGTTCGATAGCAATCAAGTAGATAGTAGTAATAAAATACTTGGTGTTAATATTTTTAATAATGGTGTTTTAGCTGCTGCAGGTAATGTTGTTAAGTTTAGTACAGGAACAGGCTGGGGATCGTCTATTGGTACACGAACTTCTGCTGGTCGTTATAAATTTGATCACTTTAATTTTAATAACACTAACAAAGTAATTATGGTGGACGATGTTAATCAAGCAGCTACATATGATGGTTCAACTTATACTCTGTTAAGTGCTACAGGTGCTCCTGCTGATCCTGCATCTGTAGCAGTTTTTAAAGATCATATGTTTTATGCAGGAATGTCTTCTAATCCACAGGAGATGGTATTTTCTGCTCCGTTTAATGAAGCAGATTTTAGTGCAGCAAATGGTGCTGGTTCAATTAAAGTAGATACACCAATTGTTGAATTAAAGGTTTTTCGTGATGCCTTGTTTATTTTTGGTAAAGATAAAATATATCAATTACAAGGAACAAGTATAGCGGATTGGCAAGTAGCTCCTGTAACTAAAACATTGGGCTGTGCTGATGGGTTCTCTGTACAAGAAATTGGTGGTGACTTACTATTTCTAGCTCCAGATGGATTAAGAACAGTAGCTGCAACTGCAAGAATTGGTGACGTAGAATTAGGTTCTGTGTCTAAACCTATACAAAAAAGAATACAGGATATCGGTTTTGATAATGTTAGTTCTGTAATTGTACGTAACAAAAGTCAGTATCGTATTTTTTATCCAAAAACAGATGGAGTAGTTAGTGACCAAAAGGGTATTTTAGCTACTCTAAAAAGAACACAACAGGGTATAGGATTTGAGTTTGCTGATATAAAAGGAATGAAGCCTTCTTCGATGGATTCAGGATTTATAAGCAACACTGAATATATTATAGAGGGTGGATATGATGGGTATGTTAGGCGGCAAGAAAGTGGTGACACATTCGACGGAAGTAATGTTGTCGCTATGTATAGATCACCTGATCTCCCTTTGGGAGATGCAGGCATTCGTAAACTTATGCAACGGGTTATTTTAAATTATGAAGTAGAGGGAACTGTTAGCGCACAACTTAGAGTAAGATATGACTCAGATAGTAAAGATGTACCACAGCCTACCTTTTTTGATATTGATTCTCCCGGTGGTATTGCTCTATACGGCAGTTCCTCTTCTACATATGGTAATGCTGTGTACGATTCAAGCGGAGCACCAGTTTTCAGACGGGCAATTGAAGGATCAGGATTTCTTGTTGCCGTGAGAGTAAACCACGATAGTTCAAATAATCCATTTACTTTACATTCATACCAATTAGAATTTACTGCAGGAGGACGTAGATAATGGGGGCAACCTATACAAGACAAAGTAGCACAGAAATCGTTGATGGTGAAGTCATCAATGCAGCAGATTTTAATAATGAATTTGCTCAACTGGTTTCTGCCTTTGCTGTCTCTACTGGACATACACACGATGGCACAACGGCAGAAGGTGGCCCTGTCACTAAGCTGTTAGGTACGGCTATTACAATTGGTGATGGTTCATCGGGAACAGATATTGCAGTAACTTTTGATGGAGAAAGTAGTGATGGTGTTCTTACGTGGATGGAAGACGAGGATCACTTTAAGTTTAGCGATGACGTAGTTATAGATAGTTCAAAACGTCTTTACCTATTTGATGAAGGTGGAGAATACCTTTCTGGAGATGGAACAGATATTACTGTAACGTCTGGTGCAGACATCAACCTTACGGCTACTACTGATGTTAACATACCAGCCAATGTAGGAGTTACGTTTGGTAATGATGCAGAGAAAATCGAAGGAGACGGTACTGACCTTACTATCACTGGTAACAATATCAATCTTACTGCCACCGCTGACGTTAATATTCCTAGCGGGGTGGGTGTCACATTTGCTACGACAGAGAAGATTGAATCGGATGGCACGGACCTCTCAATCACAGTCGGCAGCGGAGGAGATGTCAATATTCCAGCGAATATTGGTGTTACTTTCGGAGATGACGGGGAAAAGATTGAAGGTGATGGCACTGATCTTACAATTACTGGTAATAATATTAATCTTACTGCCACTGCTGATGTTGTAATTCCTGCTGATGTAGGCATTACGTTTGGTAGTGGTGAAAAGATTGAGGGTAATAGTACTGATCTGACGGTTACGTCAGGAGCAGATATTAATCTTACAGCAACTTCAGATGTAAATATTCCTAGTGGTGTAGGTGTAACTTTCGGTGATGATGGAGAGAAAATTGAGGGTAACGGCACAGACTTGACAATTAGTGCAAGTGCTGATCTTAACCTTACAGCTACTACAGACATTAATATTCCTGCCAATGTAGGACTTACGTTTGGTGATGATGCTGAAAAGATTGAAGGTGATGGAACAGACCTTACGATATCTTCATCTGCTCTAGCTACAGTTGATGCCGGAACGGATATTGTTCTTGACGCAGGTGGTGGTGATATCTTCTTTAAAGATGATGGCACTACTTTTGGATCAGCTACAAATACAAGTGGTGATCTTATAATTAAGTCAGGCACGACTACCGCTATGACATTTAGCGGTGCCAATGTAACTTTTGCAGGTACAGTAACGATTGGTAGTGCAGGTATTAGTGAAGCTGAACTAGAGATACTTGATGGTGCATCTGTAACAACTACAGAACTAAATATTATAGATGGTGACACTTCTGCTTCCGCAACTACAGTAGCTGATGCAGATCGTGTAGTCTTTAATGATGCTGGTACTATGAAGCAAGTAGCTGTTACTGATCTTGCTGCATACTTTGACGATGAGATTACGGCAATGCCTAATCTAGTCACTACGGCAGCTACTACGGTGGGTGCTTTAGCTAGTGGTTCCATTGCAACTGGCTTTGGTAACATAGATAATGGTGCATCTAATATCACATCTGGTGGTCTTGTCAAGATTGATGTAGATGCAGATGCAGATGATCTTACAGGCGATAGTGCTACTGGTCGGCTAACGATTGGTGCAAGTGAAGACCTTAATCTATATCACGGTGGTACTAATTCTTACATAGTAAATGACACAGGGGACTTGATTTTAGACACTGCAGATGATATAATGTTAGATGCTGCTGGAGGTGATATCTTCTTTCAATCAGGTGGTACAACTTTTGGTTCAGCTACAAATACCAGCGGCAATCTCATAATTAAATCTGGCACTACTACTGCTCTTACTTTTAGTGGAGCAGATGTCACTATAGCTGGTGATCTTACTGTAAGTGGTGACGACATTACAATGGCAACCAATACTTCGGGTGCTGCCTTAATTGCTGATGGTACAAATTTTAATCCGGTAGTAATTTCTGGTGATGCTACGATAGCAACGAATGGTGCTTTAACTATAGCTGCAAATGCAGTAGAAGGAAGTATGCTTAATACTGATGTAATTAGTGGTCAGACTGCTCTTACAAGTGGTCTAGCTACTACAGATGAATTACTCGTTAGTGATGCTGGCACTCTTAAACGAATGGATGTAAGTGTATTACAGACCCTTACTGACGGTTCAGCTACCGCACTTGCAATCGCTTTAGGGTAAACTAAAAGGAAGGATAATATGGCAAATACATTTAAAGTTATAACTAAAGCTAATGTCCAATCAGCAGATGTAATTTATACTGTTGCTGGTAGCACTACTACAGTTATACTGGGTCTTATACTAGGTAACATAAATAGTAGTTCTATTACTGCTACAGTTACTCTTGGATCAGATACGGGAAGTAGAGCAGGAGCTAATAATGAATCCAATGAAACTGTTGAGCTTATTACTGCTACGCCTATTCCGGGCAATAGTACATTAGAATTATTGTCAGGTAATAAAGTAGTTATGGAAACTACAGATACATTAACAATTGCAGCAAGTAATAATGTTGATGTAGCTCTGTCAGTTATGGAGATCACCTAATGGCTGTCACGAAGGTTAATTATGGACATCCGCCTACTTTAACTATAGGCGAAGCTGTAGCGGAAGATGCTAAAATTGTATTTGACGGTAATGCACAGGATTACCATATTGGATTAGATGATAGTTCAGATAGTTTAGTTATAGGCAAAGGTTCTGCACTAGGTACTACAACGCATATGTCATTTGACGATACGGGTGCCATTCTCAAACCTTTACAGCCAGCGTTTTCGGTAATCCCTGCATCGCAGCAATCTAATTTCTCTACTGATTCAGACGTAGACATAGTATTTGGAACAGAAAGATTTGATATTAATGCAGATTTTGCATCAAACACGTTCACTGCCCCTAGCACTGGAAAGTACCTTTTGACGTACATGATAATGCTGCTGAACATTGACAGTGCAGCCGCGTACTACAGAACTCGAATAGCAACAAGCAATCGAAACTATGACGCTCTGCACGATCCTGATTTCGGACAAGATAATGTTTATTTCACTGCCACAGCGAGTTTCGTGGCGGATATGGACGCCAACGATACTGCAAAACTTCAGGTTCGGCAATCAGGAGGAAGCGCCCAAACAGATATCGAAGTTGATTCTCGTTTTACTGGATGTCTATTAGGATAAGAAAGGAAACAGTATGGCACTAACACTTACAGTAAATATTTCAGATCATCAGGAGAAAGTTCTTTTAAATGATCTTCTAGATATTGATGCTTGGGTTCAGGCAGCAGTTACAGGTAAAATTAATAAATGCGGCAAGCGAATGGCAGAAGAAGCTACACAAGTATTAAAAGCAGATGCTTCTGTAGAAAACATGCCAGCTACAGATGAAGGTCTACAGAAAGCTTTATTGGCAAGAGATGACTATAAAGATAGAGCAGCCAGAGATAAAGCGGCAGAAAGATAAAAGGAGTAGGACACTATGCCATATATAGGTAAATCACCACAGCACGGAAACTATAGCAAGATTGATGACATATCAAGTGGCTTTGATGGTTCCGATGCTACTCATGCTATAGCTTCCAATAGTGTAGCTATTACTCCTGTACGACCAGAAGCTTTGATAATTAGTATGAATGGTGTTATTCAAGAACCTGTAACTGATTATACTGTATCTGGAACTGATATTACATTTACTACTGCTCCTGCATCTGGTGATAGTTTCTTTGGTGTAGTTATGGGTGAGCAACTTGCTATCGGAACACCCTCTGATGCTACAGTAACTTCAGCTAAACTTAGCGGTAATCTTGTAACACCCGGAACTCTAGATGCTAATGGACAAGAGCTTATACTAGATGCTAATGGTAATACAAGTATTACGGCAGACACAGATGATCAAATAGATATTAAAATTGCTGGTGCAGATGACTTTCAATTTACTGCTAATACTTTTACTGCACAAGCTGGCAGTACCATTGCTGCACAGGCTTTAACTGCTACAACAGTAACTCCGTCTGGGCAGTTAATT
>VTLG01016573.1_pt1 | contig 24459 bp, 22 predicted proteins | sample 4694571 | NCBI WGS metagenome assembly VTLG01 (sample SAMN12604809, study PRJNA352737) | marine metagenome | biome: ENVO:00000447; feature: ENVO:00000209|ENVO:00000569|ENVO:01000036; material: ENVO:00002151; isolation source: viral sequences binned using virsorter ...
TGTTATCACTTAGAGCATGGGGTGCGAGCTCATCTGCCGATGCAAGAAAGAAAGCAAGAGCCATCAGTGCAAGAAATAAAAAGAAGAAAAAGTAATGTGTTAATATACCTCCAACAAAAAGGAGAAGGTAATGCCTAAAGTAGGAAAAAGAAAATTTCCGTATACAAAAACAGGAATGGCCGCAGCACGAAAAGCTGGCAAAGCTGTAGCTAAAAGTAAAAGATTAAGGAAAAGAAAATAATGGTAATGCCTAAAGGGTTTGGTAAAAATACTCAGCAACCTTTGCTTACATACAAAAATACTAGTCAGCAACAAAATCAAGCTGACTTTACAAAACAACTTGTAGACCTTGGAATTCTTTCTAGGGCTCCTGATGTCAGAATGACTGCTCAACAACGAGATCAGTTTACCGGGGGAAGGCAAGACACCCCTCAAGATTTCTATAGAATAAATATGGATAACCCAATCTTTAGAGCAGGCAGAACAACTTACTCTGACAGACTTAACTCCAAAGGTGAAGTTGAAACAAAAACTGTTAATATCAATGGAAAGCAACAAATAATTCCAATACAAGATTCAGAACAAGAACGTATTACTGGAACTATGACTGATCCTATATTTGGTGGATCAATTACCCCGGAAGGTATAGCAGCTGCATTGGGAACATTGCCACAAAGCATATTGCAAGACAGAAATCTTTTATTTCAAAGCCTTGGCCCTCTAGCAAGATTTTTTGTTGGGCAACCTCGGTTTGATACTGCGGGGAATCAAAGGGGATATTATCAACCAGATCCTATAGGACAACCTAACTTCCAAGCAATTCGTCCGAGGTATTAAATGGTAATGGAAGACTATGGCGGATTACGAGCCACAGGATCAAACCCACCACAAGATGAAGGGTTTTTATCTAACCTATTTAAAAGTTTTGGAAGAATAGACTTAAGTAAAACAGCAGATAAGTTTGCTGAAATACCAAAAGCATTAGCACCGTTACGCCAGTTTGATCCTCAATTTTCAATTCCTACATTTGATATGCAAATTGATCCATTTAATATGGGACGTATGGGATCAACAGGAATGTCTGCTCAATATGGACAACCAATTGAATATTTAAAAGGTTCTGACCTTATTCCTTTTGGAGAGCTGGGTTTATATGGTGACCAAATGAGCCCCACTGAAGCAGGAGTTAGTATAGGGTCAGAATTATTGCCAGAAGGAATAGGCCCAATTTTTAAGGGGGCATTCCCTATAGTAGCTAAACAATTAGGAAAATCAAGGTTTACAGATGTTAAACCCTCAGACGAAGAAATAATTTCAGTTATAAAAAATCCTGAAACAGCAAATCTTTTTACTACCCCTATGACTGAAACACGTAAGGATGTATTAGGTAGCAATACACAGTCAGGTAAATTTTTTGTAACAGGTAATGCAAGAGCTAATGAAAGAGCAAATGAACTTACAGCAGATTTTGCATTTGATGAAGGCCTTGAACCTAATTTTGCTGATCCACCTTTACCTGCGGTAGGTCAACCAAGCAGACTACTTAGAACATATACTGTATATGATAATAGAAATCCAGATCTTCCTTTGTACGACATAGATGTTAAAGCAGGCTGGAACCCACAAGTTAGAAACCGTGCATATAAAGGATTTTCTAATTGGGCAAAACGAAAAGGTATAGATGTTGATGAAATTCCGCCAAGCATGTTTTATAAAAATCAAAGACCGATGAATGCAGATTTTAATGCAGTTCTTCAAGAAGGAAGTGGTCGGTCAAAAATAGACCCATTTGGAGATCGTCTTAAATATACAAGCCGTGTTGACGAAACTGGAGCCATACGAGACGTGCCAATAGAACGAGAAGTGCCAGTAGACGAATGGGAACAATTTGCTAATAGGTTAAGTGGCGGAAATCGTAAAGAAAAAATACAAGACTTTAACGATGTAATGGAAACACTTAGTTCTCAAACTGGGGCTAGTCAACTTTATGGATCAAGAATAAGTGGGGCTAAAAGATTAAAAGAAGACGCTACACAAATATTTGAAAGTAAACAAATAAAGAAAAATGTAGGGAAAAGGGCTATGCGAGAAGGGACTATGGCCTCTGAAAGTTCTTTTATAAGCCCTGGATATATTGCAGAAGCTAGACCTGAACACCAAAGAATAATGATAGATTATTGGAAGGATGTGTTAACTAATAAAAACATGCCAGATATGTCAAATAGGGCAAAGTATTACTCCTTGAAAAATTCTGTAGGAGACCTCTCTACAAAAAAAGGCTACCCAAAAACAATAATTAAATCTGATTTAGAAAATACTTATTTTTATGAAGCATTAAAAGAATTAGCCCAACCTGATATGTCTAGTTCTACAGGATTTTCAAAAGACTTTGCTAACGTAATCGAGAACATAAACTCATTAGATATGCAAATTTCTGAATACGATAAAAATTTAATAAATAGTATATTGCCTGCTAAAAGTATGAGGGATAGAGTTATAAAGCTTACTCCTCCTGAAAGAATTGAACCAGCTAGTCTTCCCTTAAATCCAACAGAGTCAGTGTATTCACCTAGGCGTAGTCAAACACCAATACAACCTGATGAATCTCCTCAAGATGCTTTACGTAGACTTTTACAGCAAGGGATAAATTAATGCCAAGAAAAGAAGCAAGTGATGTCCACCCAGCTTTAGTTGCAGCAACAATAGCATCAGCAGCTAAACAACAAAACTATGGCTCACAAATAGATGGATGGGATTCATTTACAGCTGAAATGAAATCGTTTTTATGGGTAAGGCAATTCCATGCCAAAGATTCTGGGGCATTAGCTTACATAGGAAGATCACAGTCATGGTTAACTAAATGGGTAAAACAGAATCCTAGCTTTGGTGTTGCAGCTAAAAATGTAAGAAACAAAGCTGTAGCGGTAGATGAATTACCTAACAATGAATTAAAACGTGTAGCTAAATGGCATTTAGTACAGATGCTTAATGACCCTGAATTACCAGTAGAAAAACGACTGGCAGTTATAAGGCAAATACAAATATTGCCTGATGAAGAAGGGCCAACTAAAGGTGGTGGCAGAGGTAAAGTAAAACAAAAAGTTAGGCCTGTTACTTCAGAAGACATTAAACCCGGTGCAGTTGTTCCTGACAGAAGAACTCCATTAGGATATATAGAAGAGGAAGAAAATAGTTTTCCTCAAGGAATAGGGATTGATATAACAAATGACTCAACAACAATTGTTAAGGACGAGATACAGTCCGCATGAAGGACAACTAGAAGTACATTCACTGCATGCTAAAGAAAAATGGTTAGAAGCAGCTCGAAGGTGGGGTAAGTCTCGTTGTGCATTAGGCGAACTAGAAGCAGCTTACTACGAATCTTTATCACGCCCAATTGAACACATCAACAGATACCAGTTAGTTCCGCCGGGATTCCACGCTTGGGTTGTTGCCCCTTCTTATATTCAGGGAAGACAGGCATGGAACGAATTACTACAATTACTTGACCCTAGTTGGATACGAGATACTAACCAAGCTAATATGACTATTACTCTAAACGGTGCATCCGAAGAGATCTGGGGATTAATAGAAATGAAATCGGCTGATAACGCTCAAGCCCTACAAACAGTAGGTCTAGATTTTTTGTGGGTATCAGAAGCACAAGACATACCTAACGCAGCCGCAGAAAAATTACGCCCTACCCTACGACAAGCAGGAAGAATGGGTAAGGCACTGTATGAAGGTATTCCTTCTGTATATCCAGAGCATTGGTTCAGAAGAGGATGCGAAGCAGCCAAACGTGGTGCACATAAAAACCACAGATACTTTCATTACACTGTTTATCAGAATCCATTATTAATGCCTGCCGATGTAGAAGAAGTAGAAGGCGATAAAGAAGTTATGCCTGAATCTGCATGGAGACGTATGTACCTAGCAGAATTTTCTTTGTCATCAGGATTCTTTTCTAACATAGAAGATTGCATAGGTGGTGATTTATTAGATGAACCACTACCCGGTAAAAACTATGTGGCAGGATTAGACTTAGGTGTATCTCGTGACTTTACCGTACTAACAGTTATGGATGCAGATGAGCGTAGGGTTGTTTACCACAGATTATGGGACGGTCAGTCCTGGCCACAAGTACAACAACACATTATTGCAATTAACCAAGAATGGGGATTGCAAAGAATAATGGCAGACGCTTCAGGTATGGGTCTAGCTATGGTTCAAGAACTAGAAGCAAGCAACTTACCTGTGGAAGGAGTGTCAATTCAAAAGAATAATCGTGAGAATTTATTAGCTACATTACAAGTAGCAATGGAGCATAAGACTATACAATTTCCCGCTATTCCGATAATGTTAAGACAACTAAGGGCATTCCAGCATGTTAGAATGTCTAGTGGAAATTTTAAAGCACAAGCACCAGTTGGGGAGCATGACGATGAAGTCTTTGCTCTAGCCTTGGCATTATCAGCTTGCAATGAACCAGAATACTCACAATCTAGAAGACGTGGATTTGGTGGCAGATATTTAGCAACACAAGACGAAACTAATAAAGGTTATGGTATTGGCGGAATGAGTAAAGGTGAAATTATAATGAGAAACAGAAGGCTGGATCGTGTGGAAGAAAGGTGGGATAAGGCAGGAGTTGAATAATGGTTTTAACAGATTTTAAAACAGGGAACCCTCTAGTCCCCGGTGATATGAACTATGACGACAGTAAACCTACTGCCGAAAATGTATTGCATATTTTTGATACTTATAAAAAACAATACGAAGCATTCCATGATCAATGCGAGGAAGAAGATGAATATTATCATGGCACTCGTTCTGTTCCTATTCCTGATGATATGCCTATCGATCCTGTTCGACCAGCTACGGCTCACGCTATTGTTAACGTTGCTACTGATCACGTTGATGTCAATAACCCATCCATATTTGTCCCAGCTCCATCACCAAGAGCAAAGAATAGATCAGAACGAATACAAAAATTCTTGCAAGGTGTATGGATGCATATCCCTGAACACACCAAAAGAACAATAGTAAAACACTCTATTCAGTATGGGGTTGGATTTATTAAGACTTGGTGGGATGGTGATAAGTGGCCAGATGCCCCTTTATTAGATGACTATGACGATGAAGGAGAATATAAAGAAGCTTTACAAGATCACTTAGACGAAAGAAACATTTCCTTCCCTTTTATTATTGATGCTGTTAATCCTAAGAATATGATTTGGGATGACTCAAGAGCAGGGATGAAATGGGCAATTGAGTTTTACGAAACAGATTGTAATGACATACAAATGTTATACCCAGAGTGGAGACCAATGATTCCCGGTACAGACACAGTAACATTCTTGGAATATTGGGATGATACTTGGTGCGGAAGAATGGCAGACGGCGAATGGGTATGGGGGCCATACAAACATGGGTATGGGTTTAACCCTTACGTAAAAATACAACCAGCTACATCTTTGGATTATGATGTAGGTATGCCTGAAGACAGGTATCAAGGAATACTTAAACCAGTTCACAGTTTACTTGATTCAGAAGCAAGATTGATTACACAGTATGAAGCAATACTTAGGCAATACGCTTGGAGAACAATTGACTTCTACGGGCCAGCATCTTCAGCTGAAGCAACAATGGATGAATACGAATTGTTTGCAGCTAAGAACTGGGTACGACCAAATGTAAATATACAACCATCCCCACTTGCAATGCCTCCACAGGAAATACTGCAACAACTTGGAATGGTACAGACAATGATTGAAGAAGCTACATTCCCTAACGTAGTAAGAGGTATGCGACCATCAGGTGTTTCCACTGGGTTTGCACTAAGTGTTTTAGCAGGTACAGGAAGGTTAGTATTTGGTAAATTTGCTGATGCTATGGCTAGGGGAATGGAACATGCTAACGAAAGATTTTTAAAGTTAGTAAACAATAAAGCTATAGGTAAAGTAACTGTACATGCTAGAAGTAATGTACAAAACTTTGATCAAGCTATTGGGCCTGACGACATAAAAGTATTTTATGAAAACTCAGTATCCTTAAAAGCAGAAGCCCCAGAAGAAAGAGAACGTGAAGCATTGTTAGCATTGCGTTTGTGGAATGGGGGATCTGGATTAATTAGTTTGTACGAAGCACAAAAACGTGTAGGTATTACTAATCCATTAGAAGAACAAAACCAAATGGCTGCTGAAAAATTATTAGAGATGGCTCGTGCTCAGCAAGCTGAAGAAGTTGCTCAAGCTGTACAGTTAGAACAACAACGAGCACAGGCAGCAGATATGTCTGCAAATCAATTAGGTACACAGTTCTTACCGGGGCAAGCACAATTACAACGGCCAGGTGAAGCTGGGATACAAAGACAAAGAGTTGGTGAAGGAACAGACCGAGAAGCTACATTCCCACGAGGAATGGGTGGACTTGATCTATTAGGATCACAACTTGGAACTGCCACAGGTGGTGGTAGAAATATGCCTACAGGAGATAGAGTTTAATGGCACACACAGCAGGACACAGAAGAGCTCAAATGGTAAACAGGCAAAATAGACTTAAAATTAAAGCAGGTAGAAAAAGGGCAGCAGACAAAAAAAGAATACAAGAAAAAAATAGGATTAATAGAACAACTGCAACTAACAAAAGAAATGCAGCTAATCGAAAAAGAGCAATGACTAGAAGAAGGAGAAGGTAATGGCAAAAGAAACAGACTTATTAAAAGACCCAGTTTCCGTAGCACAACTAAGATATCGAGAACAAATTAGTGCTTTTAAGGCTCAATACTTACCTGACCCCAAAAAAGAAGTTAAGGATTTTGCTGACAAGTACGGTTATAGACTTGATGCTTTACGAGGTAAATAATGACCCCGGAAGAACAACAACAGAAACGCATAACTTTATTATCTAATAATATTAAAACACAATTTCAAACCGAAAAAGACAAAATGGCTGGGGACTTAGCTGGTCTTATTCGAGAAATAACAGCAGGGTTAGATACTCAAGAAATGATTGAGGCTCAAGTACAAATTGGTGAAGAAAATGTTTTTGTTAAAGCTTTAGACGCAGATGCTGATGAAATTTTTAATGATGCTAATCAATATCTTGCTGACATTCAAACAGAAATTGAAGATGAGTGGAGAGCAACAACAGGAAGAGAACTTACTACAGCTGAAAAAAATATAGTAGCAGATCGTATTGCTAGCCAAACATTTGGAACAGGGATAGGTGTTGACTTAGGTATTCCCACATATGGGACAGGACTTCCGAATGATTTATCTTTTTTAGTTAACACTAAAATTAGTGATGGGGAAAAACAAATATTAAGATTCCCAACTCATTACACAACCGATAAACAGATTGGAGAAATTGCTAGACAATTAGATAAAGCTGGTATTATTGATACTAAAGATAGAGATGCAGGTTCTGCTGTACTTGAAGCTATAAGAAACAACTTGTCTACATTTAAAAGACAAATAGATGAAGTTACGTCTGAAACAAATAAGAATTTTTCAAACGCAATAGATACATTAATTGAAAATGCTAACCCTGCACTTCCTCCAACTCAGCCTGAACAACTTAAAAAAGTTGCTGCATACCAATGGATTAATGAATTAAATAATCCAGTTGCACAAACCCTTCCGCCTAATATGTTACAAGAGATGATGCAGGAACAATACTCTCAACAATTTTTTCAAGAACCAGAAATGCAAAAACAAATAGAGGGTTACACAAAGAATTTTCAAGACCTCATTAGAACTCTTAATCCTATTTTTAGTAATGATCCAGCTGCTTCTTACAAACAAAACATTCTTAACGATATGCTTAAAAGTACGGTAGCTGAAATGGAAATGGTTAAATTTGACCCTGAGTTAGACACACAACAAAAGCTTGATAAATTAAATCAATTGCAAGTTACTTTTGATAGAGGCAGTGAAGATGGTAGTGTGCCGGGTATTAAGGAAGCTTTTAAAAGAGCAGAAACCCAATACGGAATAGATCGAGCCACACAAACAAGAGAGTTTGCAAATCGCAACCCTGAACAGTTTCAGCAAAACTATTTACAAGCAACCCCTAGTGAAAGAAAAATTCTTGATGAAGACTTAAGCATATTAAGCCAACAAGGGTATGGAGTTACTCCTAGTGGGAAAATAGCAGAGACTCCTCAGTTTGATCCCTCAACTATCAAAGACCCAACTGCTAGACAAGCTATGGCACAATTTATGGCTTATACGCAAGGGTTAACGCCTGAACAACAATTTGATATGCAATTAGGACTAAATGTTCCAGCACTCCCTTCTAATCTTGTAAGCCAATTTGAACTTATAGGTGACCCTAGAGCTAACAAATATACTCCATTACTTGCAAGTAGTTTTGATGGATCACCTGATATGGCAACTACTCCTGAAATGCAAATGGAAGGAGGATTTGAAAATGTTTCGCCTAACAATATTAATTTGGCTCCAACCCCTAGAACAAAACCTTTAGATACAAGAGTATTAGGGCTTGGGCTAGGTGTTACTGGTGCTCCAAATATGCAAAAACAAAAGACTCAAGAAGAATTTAATTTAATGCCTAATCAAGAATACGATGAGTTAAGGGGAATGTAATGGCTCAACCATATGATATAAAATATCAACCTCCAACCCCAACTCCACCAGAGGAGCCTGTTGATCCAGCCCCTACTGACCCAGCTCCTATTGTCCCAACTCGTACGGCACCTACACCTCAACCAGTAGATAGAGATTTATTGCCAGAACCATTGTTGGCTAGGATTGGATTAAACCCGGGTTCTCGTTCAGTAATAGATGCTTTTGAAGGTGGGTATGACGCATACCAAGATTTAATAGAAAACTTTGCCTTGATGACTACTAGAAGGACAGCAGAAACCTTTAGACCTCAAGGAGAAAAACCTTCTGCCTTTGAATCCTTACTAGGATTATTTTCACAAGGAGTAGGAGGTATAGTTAAAGAAGGGGTAGGCTTACCCCCTGTTATAACAGAAACAATATTAAACGCCCCACTAAAACAATTAAACGAAAATGTTGTTAAGTTATTTCCAGAACCAACAGGCGATGATTGGGCTTATACAACTCATCAAGTTGGCCCAGACCCTGAAGATGTAGAAGTTATTCCTAGATGGAGTGACGTTGATATAGATATTACAGATAAAGCAGGGCCTAGTGCATTTAATGCAGAACAATTCGGTAGATTTCTAGCAACTGGGCTTGGAACTTTTGACAAAGAATCGTATAAAAATATGAGTGCTTGGGAAAAAGAATGGCTTTACCCAGCTCAAATAGCTGCATTAGGAACCCCTGCACTTAGAGGAACAATAGGTTTCTTTAGACCAGCTAAAGAAGTGAAAGCATTACAAGGAGCAGGAATATTTTCTAATATGAAAATTCCTAATCCTTTAGCTTCAGATGGTAGCCATTATTCAGTAATAAATAAAATTCAAAAACAAGTAAGCGAAGCTGTTGGTGCAAGAAAACGATTAAATGAAACAATAACTGCAGGTGCTAACCAGCTTAAAGAAAGTTTTGTTACACCCGGAGCAAGAATTCCTTTTGTAGATATAAGTAAAGAGTATCTAGGAGGGTTAGCTAAATCACCAAAACTGGAAGCAACTGCTAAAGAAGCTGTTCTAGGAGCTAAAGCAAAAACTGGAATCCCAACTATAAAAGAAATTGCTAAACTTCCAATAGGATGGAATGAATCTATTCAAAATTTTGCAAAAAGAACATATGCATTTACACCAGATGACATTTTAGAGTTACAGGAAATAGTTTGGAACGCAACTAAAAACGCAGCAAGAGGAACAAACAGTATTACTAGACGTATTGTTCCTGGAGGATTTCGTACTCCTGTAGCATCAAGAGCACTTGATGATGCTAGTGATGTAATAATGGGAAGAACAGATGATTTTATTGAAGAATCAAAAGATGCTGCTGAATATGCAGCTAACATGGAAGCAATGGCTAAAATGTTTGACCCATTTTTTAAACCAAACAAAGGGCAGCTTGGGCGTATTGAACAAATGTTTGGTACTGAGGTGGCTGAAATAATAGGAAATATTCCTAAACGACTTGATGAAAAATATATTACTGATCCAATATTAGATGGATTAGGGGCACTTAAAGCAATGGTTGCTTCAATTGACTTTTCAGGTATAGGTAACCAAGGGTGGAAGATGGCATTTAGTCCACACTTTAAAGAGTATTTTAAATCTATTGGGCCAGGGCTTAGGATGGCTGATCCTGAAATAGGGTTAATGAAATTTGATGAAATGGCTCAAAATATTAGAGAGAATAAATTTTATACTACTGTTGTTGAAGCAGCAGGAGATGTTTTTGATGTACTAGAATTAAGTAGCACTAGAGGAAGAACAACTACTCAAATGGAGGATAGGTTCATTTCTGATTGGGCTTACAAGATTCCCGGTATTAAATTATCTGAACAATCTTATACAGGTTTCTTGAATAAATTAAGATGGGACATAATGTATAACCAACTAGAGAGTTGGGCAAAACGAGGGCATCGCACTACAAAAGAAGAAATTCACGAACTTGCTGAATATATTTTAATCACAACAGGAAGAGGAACTAATAAAGCTATTGAAAAGTTTTTTACTCCTGCAGGGACTAGACTATTAGGGAATATGTTTTTTTCACCTAGGCATATGATTTCAATTCCTCAGTTTTATATTAGAGGGCTTAAATCTTATTATAACCTTGCAAAAGATGCCCCTGATGTAATATTTAGATCTGGAAAATTTAATGAAATAAACAGGCTTTATGCAACAACATTAACTATGCATCTTGCTAAAGGTACAGGATTGCTTTATGGACTAGCAGAAGGAATAAAATACTGGCCAGAAAAAGTTAAAATTCACAATGAAGCTACAGGGAAAGTAGAAGAAGTAGATGTTAAAAGAGATGTAAAAATTGGGCTTGATCCTAAAGCTACAAGTTTTGGGCACTTGTCAATTGGGCCACTTAAATACAATCTTTTTGGTGGAGAAGCTTCTTTATTTAGAACAATAGCTAGGCTCCAGTCAGGGCAAAAAACAACAGCTTCAGGATTAACCGTTGACATAGATCGTGGGCAAGAATTTTTAAATTATTTTAGAAATAAATTGTCGCCGGGGTTTGGGGAAATAGTTAACACAATAAATAAAGAAGATTTTTTAGGTAATGAAGTTAAGCCAGTTTGGAAATTAGATACTTGGGAAGAAGTTGAAAATGGAATAATTGACAGGTTTGCATCTATTCTTATGCAAGAAGTTAGAGAGCAAGGAACATTAATGCAAGATTGGGCTAAAAATCCTTTATTGTTAGCTCCATCACTTTTTGGAATTATGACTGCACTATATGACACACCAGAAACTATTAAAAATAGTTTGTCTGTAGATAAGTTTGGGGTACTTTATGAAGATTTAATAGATGAACCAGATGGCCCTAATAAACAATTATCAATAGATATGAGTCCAGAATATATAAACTGGCAAGAGAAAAAGAACGAAAGGAAAGCTTTGCCTAACCCAGAAGAAGTTTGGGCTACTAACTTAACAATATATAAAGATACTGTACTTAAAGCTGAAAATGAACTTATGAATTTTTTAGATACCCCTAGGCAAGGTGAACTTGGACAGCGATATAATAAAACTTTAACTACGGCTATACAAAGATATACTTCGACAAAAGGTAGTGCTTTTAGAACTTTAGTTCCTCATTGGGTAGAAGATATAAAAGCTGCTCAAAGAGTTGATAGGGGGTCAAAAGAGGACATGTTTAATATGTACCGCAGTCAATATTGGGATGCAGAACTACCTATAAATTACCAAACAGGCGTGCCTGATCATGAAACAAGAAAGAGAATACAGGAATCTGTTTTGGCAGAAGCTGAGATAGCACTTGGCCCAGAGTTAGCAATTTTTATTACTCAAAAAAATCCTGCTTCTCAAAACCCTGACTCTAGAATACGTGAAACTATTAATGCGGCTGTCGACCAATACAGAGATGATACAGATTATTTAACTACAAACTTTTATGACTTATCAGACCAAATTGTTGCACGTCAATATAATGGTAAATATATAGAGTTATACAATAGTTATAAACAAGATAGTAATCAATTTATAACTGAAATTTTAGAGCCAGATTTTATGCGACTTCTTGAAAATGTTAAAGAGGCTAAAGAAATATTTAGAATGTCTGACCCAAAAATTGAAGTAGCAATGTGGAGATTAGGTAATATCCAAACTGACAAAATACTTAATCAACAAGCAAAAGCTGAAGTTGTAGCAATAATAAAAGCACAACAAGAACAAAATGCACGTTAAGATTGACAGAACATATATGCTAAACCTAAACTGTATACAAATCGTTACGGTAACTCATCAAAATAAGATAGGAGAAACTAGGTGACTACAGACAATACAGACATGACATCTGCAATAGATCAGGATCAGGCTCAGTTGGATGCCGTTCAGGAGGCAACCCCTCAAACTAACTCCGACTCAGGTATGACTGGCGAGATTCAGGCTTTGAAGGAAATGCTAGAACAGCAGAACCGACAAGTAGCTGGTTTACAGTCAAAGATAGATAGGGGTCTGAATAGCATACGTAGAGATAGTGAGGATGCGGTACGCAAACAACAAGAAGAAGCTGCACAAAGGTATATTCAGCAATTACCTGAAGAACACCAAGGTGCATTTAATTCTATGTTGCAAGCTAATCAAGCTTACTACCAGGAAAACCAAAAGCTTAGAGACCAAGTTGATCAGGTTCCACAAGAACCAAGTCAACCTCAACCAACGGCAGAACAAAGCCAATGGGATCAAGTTTATGCTATTCCTAAAAGTTTAGGCATTGATCCGCAAACCCCCGGTATTGATTACGCAGCTTTTACTGATCCGGGTTTAAATGAAAATCAACGGAGAGACAGGTTCTTTGCTAGTTTAAAACCATTAATGGGTGCTACCAATCAGGCTCCCACAGGTCAAACTACCGAGGCACCAGCATCACAAGTACAAAGTCCGCCAGCAGGTGGTACTCCAGCAGGTGGTGCGTCATCCAATATGAGATCATTAGAGCAGGTGCAAAGTGCCTATATTGAAGGCAAATTATCAAAACAAGAATACCAAGACCAGCTTAATAGGCTAGGTTAATAGGAGAATAAAATGGCAACAGGACTATCTTTGTCTAGTACGTCTAACTTGACTAACGGACAACGCATAATGATTGCGTCTGCGAAAGAAGCGTTCGAGCCTGCTGCACCAGATCCAGATTTGATCGAAAGTGAAAGAATACCTACTGGCGTAAAACAGTGGGATATCAGCACTTACGCTCGCTTGACTGATGCACAAGCTTTAACTGAAGGTGTTGACCTTTCATCAGTTCAACAACTTTCAACAAACACATTACAATTGACACCCGCTGAACACGGAATACTTGTTACATTGTCAAACCGACTTATCAGAAGGCAAGGCGATAGTAGCGTAGTAACTGTAGCAGGTCGTCAAATTGGTGCGTCACTAAGACGCAGAATGGCTAAAGATGTTATCGCTCTATATGATGGCTTTTCAAAGTCAACACCCGGAGCAACTAACGCTCTAGACATTACACACTTTAGAGGTGCGGTAGCTTACTTAATGACTGATAACAACAGTACATTTGGCCCAGCTCCCATGCCTGTACAAGCAGCACTACACGTAGAACAAATTTCAGATATCATTGCTGACATATCAGACCCAAGCACAGTGGCCGCAGGTTCTTCTGGAACTGCAACTACTAGAAATGGTTTATCTGCTGAGATGCTTCAAAGATGGTACAGAGGAACAGACCGACTATATGGTGTGGGAGTCGTACACAGCGGAAACATCGAAAGAGATAGTGGGGATGATGCTAAAGGTGCAATATTTGCAAAAGAAGCTTTATATATGGTCATTGCTAATGATGCCGATGTAACTGAAGAAGAGGACAATTCTCTCAGAGCGAAAGAATATGGAATCTTCCAAGAATGGGCTGAAGGCGAAAGAGCCGATGCTCACGGTGTTGAAATCTTTTCTGACGCAGCTGCAACTATTTAATGGAGTAACCCTTGGTTAATCAAAGCGTAAAAGAATATGAGGGCAATTTACCATCTTCTAGGGAAAGACAGCGTATTGTTAACGAAAGTGGACGAGATGCTGTTATGTTTGACGTTACATCTGATAGTAACAAGATACAGTTATGGGATGTAATTGATAACACTTGGACTGCTCCGCTAGAAAGAGATACAGCTATGAACCATTATCTTAGGAAATTGGTTTATACATGTTCTGTTTGTACGGAAACGTCTTTGTTTGAAGATGATATTAAACGCCACATAGCACAGGTAAAAACTGCGTACGAAATGTGTGCTGATGCTGAATTAGTAAGAGGTATTGGCGAACATGGACAACCTTCTTTTACTTGTTCTGGGTGCGGTGCTCCAATGTCAATGCGTAAAAACCAAGGACAACGACATATAGATGGTATTAAAAATAGATACGATGCTCACATGGAAGCAGGAGATGTAGAGATATTACTTACTCATAGATATACAACATCACCTTCGGTGTCAATGCCACAACAAAGTGTTGCAACAATACATTTTGGTGGCGAAAAAACTGTCGTACAACAGGAGAGTCGGAACGCAATCGAAGTTATACGTAAACCTCGCAAGCGTAGAAGGAGAAGACGATGACAACAAAGGCTCCAGAAACAATAAGCGTAGACCCTTGGGACTTCTTTTTAGAAGATGATCTAGCAACGGAACACGTAGAAAGGTTCAGAGAACAAGAATGGCCACAGATGCTTAAAGAATTAAAGCACGACTATAGCTACAGTATAGGAGAAGGCCAGGAGCCACATTGGGTAACACCCGGTACCGCTGTACTTTACCACGAAGTAATTAACATTAGTTACGGTAAAGAAGAGAATACTGGTTGGCATCCCACTAATCCGTTACCAATTGGTAATGCTGTACAGTTATTGAATTATCTTAAAAAGGGTTTCCGACTCCGTGCTAATGTTGATGCATTAGTTAACGTTGAGTTGTCTGAGACTGCCGATTCCGCTGAAGGTGATCCATATGAGGATACTCCCTACGTAATCCCTACTGCCAAAGGGCAACGCAAATTTATTAACTGGGACGCTTACAGGAACTACTGTATGCATCGTGGTGTTGCTCCAACGCTTGAACCCCCAAAAGAAATTTTGGATAAGATGGCAAACAGTGAATATTATTGTTTACTCCATGACCATGTGTTCAAGTCTGAAAGAGCTGCTAAACAGCATTACAGTTATTATGTAGCACGCCCTCCCAGAGGGAGAGGTATGAGACATGCCACTGTTGAGCAAATGAAGGTTGTAAAACCTAAACCTAAAAAAACAACAACTAAATCAGAATAGGATAATAAAATGGCTTTTACTTACGGAACTATATACGGAGATCCTGGTGACGAAAAGATTACCGGGACTACTCAGCTACACCCACTTGGCACAAGAATGTCTACTGGTGACGGTAGAATTTTCTACTATGGACAAACTGACGGAGCAATAGCTGCTGGATCAATTTGCCAAAGTGCTGTTGGTATAGCAAATCACGACATGGACTTAGCTGTTAATACAGCTGCCATTGGAGACAAAAGCGTAGACGTTACTGTCGGAGGTACTGCCGTAACAGCAGACCAATACAAAGACGGATACTTGTATGTTAACGATGGACTAGGTCAAGGTCACACTTACAAAATCAGACAGCACGATGCTATAGATAGCAGTGGATCTGGGACAATAAACTTTTATGATAGCGACCCAATTGCAGTAGCTTTTGAAGCTGCAACTATTGTTGGTCTTGCTAAGAATCCTTATCATGACTTTATTATTTTCCCTACTACAGCTACAGGGCACGCTGTTGGTGTTACTGCTACAACTTTTGCTGACGATGAATACGGATGGCTTCAAACATGGGGGCCAGCTGCTGTTCTTTGTGACGTAGCTTTTGTAGTTGGTAATCACGTTAGAGTATCTGACAATACTGCTGGATCAGGCGAGCCACTCGACAGAGATGGAACACATGAAAACGAAGTAACTATTGGTGTTGCTTCATTGATTGCTCCTGTAACAACAGACTTTGGATACGTTAACTTAACTATCGCACCTTAGTGATTAGGAGATTAGGCTGGGGGAGTTGTAAAAGATTCCCCTAGTCGATAAATATGTACGACATAAATAATAAATATCACCCATCATTTGTATCATTAATTCCTAAGATTAATGAAAGGGGATACCGTTCCCCTTATGCGTATGTCTCTTTTGAAACAGAGGAAGGACATATACACCATATGCCAATAGGCAATGGAACTGACAATTTGATAGTAATGGGTGATAGTATAGAAGACATTGCGAATGAATTTGTAAAAGTCTTGGCCTCATGTAACCCAAGTAAACACAAGGGGAAGGGCAGACAACACACAGCATCGCAATTTAAAGATGCTTATCATGCAGTTATTAAACAGTTAATGACTACCGACTATGATACGGAGCATGCTCATCAAATTTGGTTAGAGAAAATGTATAAAAAATGGGGCGGTCATATCCCGGCAGCGGTATTTATGCCTGTTGAAGAACAGTGGCAGATGATGGTTCCGGACTTTAAAGGTGATCCAGAATTTTATAAGATTAAGGAAGGGGCATTAGATAACTTACCAATGCCTGTTAAGGAGAAAAACAATGGCTAGACAACCAAAAGCTATAGATTACACATCAGGCACAGTTAGTAACTCAGCCGTAACCTTATTTGAAATGGGTTCTGCTTTAGTTACTAGCATCCCAACTGGTGCTCGATCTTTTTGTGGAACAGTTGAATCAGCAGACATACGTGCTAGAGGAGACGGAAGTGCTCCAACAGCATCCGAAGGGCAATTGATTGCACAAAACAATATTATTTATTTAGGCGAATCAGAGTTCGACACAATGGAATTTATCAGAGTCGCAAGTACAGATGCAGAAATTAGAGGGCACTTCTACAATGTAGAGGTTGATGTTCTAATTGGGAAGGTGGGATCATGATTATTGTACCCGGTGGATCAGCAGGAGATATAGAAGCCGTTACCGCTGGTGACGGTTTATCAGGGGGTGGTAATAGTGGTGCTGTAACTGTAACACTCGACCTAAATGAATTGACAGCTGCAGCAGTAGCTGATGGGGACTCTATTCCAATTATTGATGCTAACGATTCCAATGCTTCAAGAAAAGAATCAGTTGCTGACTTGGCTACTTTATTTGCAGGAGATGGACTGGCAGCTTCTAGTTCCGTAATAGGAGTAGATTTAGGTACTAATCCTGGATTAGAAATTGACAGTAACAAACTACAGATAGCTAAAGGTATCAGCCAACATGACGTACCTCAGTTTACATCAGGTGTAGCTGACGATGATTTCCTTAGAGTTGACGGAACTACTATAGAAGGTAGAAGTGCGTCTGAAGTTTTATCAGACATAGGTGGTCAAGCAAGTTTAACTTTTGGCATTTCAAACACTAACGCTGTAAAGGTTGATTCAGCATCAGTAGCTGACGATGAGTACGCTAGATTTACAGCAAATGGATTAGAAAGCAGATCAACTTCTGAGGTTTTATCAGACATAGGAGCTGGAGCTGCAGCAGGTAGTTCAAGCATAGTAACTACAGGAGCATTAGACGCAGGATCAATTACTTCTAACTTTGGAACAATTAACAATGGGGCTAGTGCTATTACTACTACAGGAACTGTTTCAGCAGGGATTGTAGATGTAGCACAAGAAGCACATTTAGACTCATCACCAGCTGACGAAACAGTATCAGGTATTACTGCTACATTTACAGCGGGGGAAGATTTGGTACGAGGTGAGGTAGTTTACTTCAAAGCATCTGATTCCAAAATGCACAAAGCTGTTGCGACAGCAGCAGGAACGATGCCTGCAGTAGCTATGGCAGCAGCAGATATATCGGCAGATGCTACAGGTAAATTCCTTTTATTTGGATTTCTTCAGGACAATGGAACATTTCCTGCTTACACAGTAGGTGGAACTCTTTATGCTCCTGAAGCTGAACAGAGTTCACAGAATGTCCCAGAACAGACAGCACCTGACAGTACTGGTGACTTTGTTCAAGTTCTTGGATATGCAGTAACAGCTAACGCAGTATTTTTTAACCCATCAAATGACGTTATAGAACACGCTTAATGGCTAACGAAATAGAGAAGCTTAACACCATAGAAATAGCAGACATTGAGAAATTCAATGGCAAGACTGATGACAACATTGAAAAGTTAAATGCTCAAGAATTTACAGGTGTTTCTATTCCTGGTTGGGCAGGGACTAGAGCAATATTGTTTGGTGGTCGTGGTACTGTAGGTGGAACTGATGTTTCTACAGATTGGATAGAATACAAAACAATAGGAAGTGGAAGTAATACTGCTGACTTTGGTCAGATGAATACTCACAGAGATACAGCTAAAGGAACAGGTTCTAATGGAACAAAAGCCATAATGGGTGGAGGATACAGCGACCCCGGTGCAGGAAGCACTACTTATGGTGTTAACGATATGGATCATGTAACTGTTGCATCAACAAATAATGCTGGAGACTTTGGGAATTTAGCAGAAGCATCAGGAGATGGGGGGAATGATGGTGGGAGCAATGGAACTCTTTTGTTTTTTCATGGAGGATATACAGGTAGTCAAAGTGCAAACATGGAGCAAACAAATATAGCAAGTGGAAGTGGGGGAACTGATGCAGGTGATTTAGAAAGAGCACAAAATTCTCATGCAGCATCTAATGGCGATAGTAAATGTTTAATAATAGGGGGATATAATCCTGGTGTAAATTCAGGTAATCCTTTTACTTCAGTAAGTAAACATTCTTTCCATACAAGCAACAACGCTACAGCATATTCAGGCGTTGCATCAACTGCTATTTATCAAGCAGGCACAGCTTGTGCTACAGACAGAGTAGTTCTTGCAGGTGGATTAAATGCGTCATGGGCAAAATTAGATGTAATTCAGTATTTTGCTGTTGCTAGTGAAGGGGATGCTGACGATAAAGGAGATTTACACGCAGCTGTAGCCAAAGTTTCAGGTTGGAGTGACGGCACTACAGGTGAATTTGGTGGTGGGGAACAAGGAAGTGTAAATATACACAGAATTAACAAAATTACAATTATGTCAGGAACAGGTGTAACAGAGGAAGGAGATTTAACTCACCAAGATTATTCAGCTAATGCAAATAATGAGGATGGTGGAGCATCACGAATGAGTTCAACATCAGGAACATAAATGAAAGAACTAGCACAAATACAAAATTCAATTAGTGGTATGGCAACCATGACACCTGACAAGATTCAGAAGATTTCTGAACGTATGGTTGAGATGGAACGTGCTAACAATTCTTTAGGTCGTAGAAACACACAAACTACTAATCAGTTAATGACTCTTACCATGCTTACTGATAGTCCTTACAGAAGACTAAGGCAATGTCTTGCACAAATAGAACAAAAGAAAAATGCTTTGCAAGAACATTATTTTAGATATCAAAAAGTTAATGTAGAAATTAAAGAATGGGAAGAAGAAGATACAGAACTATCTCGTATAAAAATTGCTGAAGCAAAAGCAGGAATGGAAACTGGCAAAAAGTATATTGAAGGAGCATTAAAAGAGATTGCTATCTTTCAAGATGCATACGAAGAAATACGAAACAACAATAATATTCCTGTGTTATGGGATGAAGAAGATGCAGAATTAGATGAGATAAGACATCACATTAGGCAAGCGTTTAGGCAATCTCACAGAGACATGATTCTTACAGGAAGCATTAGTCAGGGGAATGCAGAATACCTAGAACAGTACGGCATACATCTACAGACTGCTCGTAATTATATTGGTCAATACATCAATCAATGTGAAGAGTTAATAGCAGAAAAAGCATACCCATCTATAGACCATTTGTATGAGTTCTTAGATAAGTGTGTGGAAACATTTGGGGAAGAGTATATAAAAACAATGCACCATATCGGTATTACTAATTTAGTAAGAAGCGAATGGTTGTTCAAAAATAACGTGAATAAATAATGGCAATAATAAAATACACATTAGTAAACGGACAAACTCCTTCAGGGATTACTGACAGGGGTTATTGGCAACACCCTACAGACGAAACCTTTATAGGTATTGGCTCAGGCGTAGGAACAGAAATATCTAAAGACGATTTAAAAACTTATGTTAAATCACTTAAATCAATTACTAACATAAGACATATCGAATATGACGGCAGTACACCAGTAGAACTAGTAAACAGAGAGCCTACTGACGCAGAAATAGAATCACAAATAGATGCTTGGTGTTCAGCAAGGGGTATTAGTTGATAGAGATGCAATTCAAGCTATAATAGACGCACATAGTGCATAGGAGTTCGCATGCCAACAACAACATGGAGCACAGCTAGACAAGAAATAGTACGACCTTTTGGATTAGTAACAGGTACAGTTTCAGCAGCACTAGAAGCTGACACAGCCTTAGTAGATGAAGATTTAGCAGATGCTTATTCATCAAATGATTTCTTTAATAATAACTGGCACGTATTAGTAACTAGCGGAAACAATGCTGGGGAGGCCAGGAGAGTTACAGACTATACAGGTTCAACAGGTACTCTTGCAGTATCAAAAGCATGGGCTGATGATGGTTCTACGCTAGCAACTTATGAGTTGATGACTCTTGACCCAGTACATGTACTCAGAGCATACAACAGAGCACGAGCAATAGTATGGCCTTGGGTTGGAATAGTACGTGATGTAGAGACAGTCGTTACAGGTAACAGACAATTTACTTATGAAGTCCCATCTACAATACGTAGAATAAATAACATTTACTTGGGAGAACGATACGAAGCACAGCATGATTCAGAAAACTTATTACTTAATGGGTCATTTGAAGATTGGACGGATGCAACCACCTGCGATAACTGGTCTGTAACAGGTGGTGGAGCATCAATGAATCGTGAGGATCAAACATACTCTCCAAACAATTACGCAATATTATCAGGAGATAAGTCACTTAGATTAGTTGTACCAAGTTCTACAGCAGTAACTTTAGTGCAAACATTTGATAGCACAAGTAGTAGTTATACAGCTGTTGCTACCGAAGGAATGACTGCAAGTTTGTCAGCATATGTATACTGCAACACAGCATCTCGTGTGTCTCTTACTATTGATGGAGATGTACAATCGGCTACACATGGTGGCACAGGGTGGGAATTGATGACTGCATCTAATAACTTAGACGCTACAGACACATCCACTGTAGTAGGAATATCAGTAACTTCTGGTGCAGCAATACCTGTATTTGTAGACGAAATGTTTTTAACTCTTGGGCAATCAGGAGTTATAGATAAACCTTACTCACCAATTACTAACTGGGAATTTATCCCTCCTGTAGATGGTGCTAGTTCAGGTGGGACTATTAGGTTTAAGAACCAGATCCCAGAACAACGAAGACTTAGAATAGTAGGCACAGATATGTTGTCATCAGTATCATCTGATAGCGATACTCTAGAAATAGACGGTGACCTACTAGAACCTTTGTATAATAAAACAAGACAGTTACTTGCTGACGAAAGGGCTATGGGTAATCCACAATCTTATTGGTACACCATGGCTAGACAGTTTGAGACTGAATACAACAGAGCAATAGAAAGTGGCAGCGTAGGCATTAGACCACCAAGAGGTAGATTTAAAGCCCCTAGCATGCCGTATTAGGTGATTAATGGCTGGGATAGATATAAGACTTAATAGTCAGAATTACGTGCTTGCTCCTAGAGAAGACGGTAGTAAGATTTCTACTCGCCCAACTAGACAATTCGTGCAAGCAATCAAAGACACAGGGCGTACAAGGCCTGATGACGTTGCTGGGTTTGAAACATTCATACACCCAAACTTCAGTTATGGATTCGGCAGATACAGAATTAACTCTGATGCAGCATTTAATCCTACAGAGTACAGAAAGTTTTGGGATTCAACAGCTGAGACTAGATGGCCTGACGCTACATACTTACCCATGCTTTCAGAAGATGCTACACAAACTGGGTTAGAAGTTGTACGTGCATCAGCACAGTTAGGTGCAGAGTTAAATGCTTTATGGGATGACGGCAACAGAGTAGTTAACAGACAATTTACAGGGTCGTCAACCGATGCATGGGAAAATGGAGGAGATGTTAACGGCGTAATTTTTAATACATCTATTACAGATGGCTATAGTATTGGAGCTGGTGGTTCAGCTTCTAGAACTATAAGTTTTAATTCAGCAGGGCCGGGCTCAGTTATACTTGCTTTCTTTGCTGTTAGTGATCAAGTAGATACTGATGGTGGTGGTAATGCTATGAACACATCAGGCAACCATATTTCTATGACTTATGCAGGTAGTAGTTTAAGCAAATATACTAATGATGAACGATCCAACGCATTTCATTTATGGGTATTAGGTGCATCAAGTAACACAGTAGGAGACAATAACTTAGTTGTTACTAATATAAATACTGATGGGGTTGCTGTAACTGACGGAATTTTATGTGTTGTATGTGTTTTAGGGGAGAGTGTTCCCAACGATGAAGGGGATAACTTAGAAGATAGTACAGGTAATAGTGTAACTTTAAATGCAACAACATCAGGAAGACTTGTTGTTGGTGCTACTTATACAAATGCAGGTGGAACAATAGCACCGGGAAGTGGAGTAACTGAACACGCTACTTTTGAAGATAGTGCAGGATCAAACAATAACTCAATTATGTTAGGAAGCATTCAGGCAAGTGGAACAAGCACTACTTTTTCTACAACAACAGCAGGATCAGGAGCAGATCAAACTATAGCAGTAGAAATGATAGGCTCAGGGCCAGCAGAATTACCTGAAAGTGTGGGCTTAGATATGATTGCTCACAAAGGTAAACTGATAGCACTTACTGCTGAAGAAGATGACCACAAAAGTTATTACTCTGATGATGGTGTTGCTTGGAGTAGATCAAATACTCCTATTACAGCAGGACTACTAGCTGACAATATAACAGCTAACGAAGACATTGATGCTGGCTTGTTAGTTAACTATGGGCAAGAATTAGTAGCCGTAATTTGGGATGAAGATTCAAAAGCAATTACATTCTTTAGCAGTACAAACAATGCTACAACTTGGGCAGATGAAACAACTCAGATTCCTAGTGTTGGCGGCCCTCATGGAGTAGCTGTTTATCCTGACACAGATGGCACAACTAAAATTTATGTATCAACATACGAAGGAATATACGCAGTAGACGGTACAGTATCAACATGGACATACGACTTAATTGTACCTATGACACCTCATACAAACAATGGTCGTAGAATGACAATACATGATGGTTCATTGTGGTTTGCACAAGGGGTGGATGCAGATACCCCAGCTCCAATCTACAGAATGACTGTTCGTGGTGGCACACGAGATGTAGATAGTGGATTCGGATTAAATGCAGGTGACGGTGTGCCAAAAGAATTATTAGGTAGTGTTAACTGGATGAAGTCAGCAGGAGACTTCTTGTTTATTTCTGTAGGTGGGCACGATGGTGCAGATGACAGGTTCAGTAGGATATTAGCTTGGAATGGATTGGGATGGCATAGTATGACTGAGCATGGTACAGCTGACAAACCTATTGAATGGATAGATGTTGGAGCAGGAGATGATGCTACACCAAGACTTCATTACGGTGTCAGAACTTCTTCAAGTGCATCAGACGCTAGGTTCTTAGAGCAACCACTTGTTAACCCTAGATCTGGAGTAAGCATTAAGAGAGAGGATGACTCAGCAGGAGTTGTTGGTTACATTGACTTACCCTACATTGACTTAGGTATGCCACATGAATCAAAGAACTTTTTACGAGCTCACGTTAACGCAGAAAGCTTGAACTCCTCGGCCTCAGACGAGTACATATCTATACAGTACGGAAAGGATGATGCGGCCAGGACAACTACAGCTTTAGGTAACTTTACCTCTGCTACTACAGCTAATACATTAGCATCAAATGCTGGGGTATCAGCTAAGAATATTGGACTTAGAGTCAACCTATTACGAGGAAGTACAAACACAAATACTCCTAAACTAAAAGACATTATCGTAGAGGGAATGGTAGTCCCCGGTAATGGCAACTTAACGTATCAACACGAGATGATCATAGACATTGATCAAACTGCAATGGCCTTAGACGTAGGCACAGAAACAATATACGACAATCTTAAAACACTACTAGCTACAGTGACGTTAGTAGACTTCGAGTTCGGTGGGGAATCCAGAAAGGTAGCAGTAGACAGAGAAGCTAGTGGCTTCCTAACCTACCTAGACGGCGATGCCTACTCAAGTGCTCCTAACAGTCTAGCTGCTAGG
>VTLG01000933.1_pt1 | contig 24458 bp, 12 predicted proteins | sample 4694571 | NCBI WGS metagenome assembly VTLG01 (sample SAMN12604809, study PRJNA352737) | marine metagenome | biome: ENVO:00000447; feature: ENVO:00000209|ENVO:00000569|ENVO:01000036; material: ENVO:00002151; isolation source: viral sequences binned using virsorter ...
GTTTTGAAATAATAAGATTTGAATCGGCAAAATTGACAAGCGATACATTTGTCTTTGGTAATTTTGCAAAAATACCAGAACTTTCAAGATTTAAAACAGTGGGTATTTTAATTCTAAATGGTGATGTTTTAGAACCTGTTGTAGTAGTTCCTGTATTAATACCTGCTACGTTAGTTGTGGCAGCTAAAGTTAATACTTTGCCATCATTTGATATATTTGTAACTTTATTAAAGGTTGGTAAATCTAAATCACCTTTAGTGTATGAAATGATTGACCCAGTATTAAGACCAACTTTTCCTGCAAAATTACGATTAGATACACTTGCAGCAGTACCAACAACATTTAATTGATCAGTGAGTGAAAACCCATTTAAAACTGCATCATATAAAACTGTATCAGCACTAAAATCAGATAGAAGAGCAGAATTTAATCCATTTGCATCCTGAAAAACTGATTTAACATCAAATATAGAGAATGCGAGTATTTCTTTAATTGATATATTTGCATTAGAGGGTCTCTCATTTATTATTAATTGCTCTCCAACAATGAATGTTCCAGTTGTTTGTGATAAACAAATTTCTTCTTCACCAGTTGAATCAGCAGGTTTCGCAACGTATCCGATAGCTCCACTTGCTATACCTCTTACTCTCGCTCCTTGTTCAACATTTGCATTTGTAAATGGAGTGCATTTTAATATTGTAAATGTTTGGATATCATACAAATATAAATCAAAACTAGTATCACTACCTTTGTAAGAATCGTCAGTTACAGAATAATAGTAAACCCTTGCTTCACCAACTTGCAATCCGCTTGCTGCATTAGATCCTGTTTTTCTATCACCATGTAATTGTATAGTATTAGTTGTTCCTCCACCGATACTAATATTAGGAACCCCCTGAACATTGTTAACTCTTAACAAACTGCCCATTTCAAATGGAATAGAAGCAAGATTGACTGTTTTTGTGTCTCTTGGTTTATCAATATCCATCACAGTTGTGCCAGATATATTTACATCAAATCCCTTCACGTATGCCTTACCAGATGACAGTTTAACGCACATTAAATCTTTATCAGGTGTATTTCCATCATCAGTCAATCTATCGTCTGTGAAGAGTCCCTCAGAGTCTATTTCATCATTTAAAGATTCTACTAAATTAACACGAAATGGTTCTACTGAATAATCACCAGATTCATCATAGGTTCTTTTTGCAAAGTATTTTTTAATTTCACTGTATGTTGATGAGTCTTGTAATTTTTTAATTTCACCTGAATCTACTCTCATTAACTCTACAAAGTTTGTATCCTCGTAGTCATCTAATGCCTTTTTAGTTAATTTTACAGATATTTTGAAACGATCAGCACCTGGTGCAGCAAAATTAGTAAATCCTTGTGCATTGTCATAGAGACTCGAATCATCATTTGAGTTTATAACTTCCTCAGATACTTCAAAACCAACTCTGTAAGATGGTTCAATATTATAAGGTTCTAATATTATGAGTGATGTTGGTACATCAACAAAACTACCACGCAAGAAGTATACACCTTCGTTGACACCAAATGCACATCCTGTGGCAGTTGCATTTTCAGAAGAAAGTGTAAGAACTGTTTCACCAATTGTTAAAGTTGTATTTCCGTAAGTAAGAGGTTCCTCTAGTATTAAAACTTCTCCGTCTGGAAATGCAGTGCTTTCACCATCAGTTCCAGATTGTTGATATTTTATAAAAATTGTAATTTCATCTATACCTTCTGCTGGAGGTAGTATAAAATTCTTTATAGTTGCAATTATACCTGATGTCTGACCCCTAACTCTTAAACCTTTACCACCATTAGATGCAATGATATTACTTAAATAAACAGAAACATCAATGCCAAGATGTGTATCATTTATTTTTGCTGAAAAATATGTTCTATCAAGGTCTAGACCACCAGGTATGACCATTGAACCTTCTTTAAATATGTGCTTACCAAATGACTCAACCTGATTCTGTAGCAGAGACTGTAAACCAGTTAATTCTCTTGCTTGAACTGGGTAACCAGGTTTAAACAGAATCTTGTAAAAATTATTCGCCTTATCGAAATCATCATAATAAGGTGATATATTAAAGTTAGTCTTTTGTGGCATTTTTAAAATTCGAGTATGATTTTAATGTCTTCCTTTTGACGAGAGTTTCTAACAATTAAAGGTCTATTATCTAAGTAAATTACTTCTCCTGACCCTTTATTTATCTCGGAATTAGATAGTCCCGAAACAAAGTTCACACCTAAGTTAATTAATTTATTACCTGTAGGATTTGTTGTGATTCCAGAAAAATCTCTTGAAATTGATCCAGAAAATGAAGATGACTGACCATCAATGTTGTTAGCACCGATTTGAGATTCAAATTCATATATTCTTCCACTAGTAGAAATTCCTAAGTAATCTGTGTGATCATAGGAAGTTCTATTAAAGTTTAAAGAGCGATCTCTAAAATACTTTAAAACCTTTGTTTCCGAATCATAGGATGCAACATAAGCATTTGCAAATCTACCTATATTGGGTGCCACTGTTAATATTTGTATAATTTCTTCACCCACTTGTGGTGTTCCACTTACTGATGAAAACTTCACAGCCTTAAGTGATGAATAGGTGCTATCAGTATATGTAATAGAAGTTCCTACTTTAGTAGGATTCTTAACTATACCTACTTGTGAAAATTTTGTATCAATTGGAAAATCTTTTGTAGAATCATCAAATCTAGCATAAACAATAACTCTATCTGTGCCAAGTTCACTGTATATGTCACTACCGTGCCCTAAACCAGGTGGAATTATTGGAATAAGTTTTGCCCGATCAGATGAGGCACTCACACCACTATTTAAATTACCCAAATCAACTACTCCGTAGGTGTATCCTTTACCTCCAGAACTTACAGTTACATTCGTAATTGTATTATTTTCAATATCTACTCTTGCTTTAGCTCCTTCACCATCTCCAATTATATCAACCTCTTGATTAAATCCATCTGCATATCCACTTCCAGCCTTATCAATATAGACGTGTTTTATTTGATTAAGGTTTACATTAGAATTACCATTTTCACGAACTGCTCTTATCTGTGAATCATTGCTCGTACTCCAACTGTTAGGGACAGTGATGAATTCAGTAGAATCAAATTTAATTATGTCACTTGGTGCTACAGTGAACAAATACTTCCAAACATAACCATCACCACTATTACCTGCTTTAGATGGTTCTAAATCTGTAAATGTTGGTTCATCTTGAGAGACATTTCCAAGCGGGTTAGCTCCTGTTGAACCATTATCAATACAAATGTAAACTTTGAAGTCGGAATTAAGAACGTAAAAGTTTGCATCGTATAATCTGTTTGCTTTTGTAAGTGGGCTTGGATTGTCTACACTATAATCATCTCTGTAAATTTCATATCGATTACCAGCAACCCAATCTATTCGTCTAATAATTCGTCTAATATTTGCAGATGATACTTTCTTACCAAACATACTTGTGTCTCCAGTATGTGCACGATAAGAAAAACTATCAGTCGGTGCAGGTGTAATAGTGTTCCAATCAGAGGATCTACCATAACCAACTAGAGATGAAGTACCAGCAGGATTAGGTAATCCAACGAATACGTAATATGAATTATTTGTGTTTTCAACTGACTCAACAAAGTTGTTAGCGTTTAATATTCTAAATTGATCAGTGATTATCGCTGACATTGTATCTAATCTTTTCTTTTCCTTTTATTTATAGTGGTAATCTAATCAAAGTCCAAACGCTCTAATCGCACCTGTTGATCTTAGACCCCTGAGTGATAAATTAGAATAATTTTTTCTTTGGATAGTTGGGAAGGTTGATAGTCCAGAATTAACTGTCAATCCTGTAATTCCAATCGAAATCGGATTAGTATTCCTTGTAGCATTAAACAGTCTACCCCAAGTGATTCGACCTAAGTGTGTAGCTATACCCGTTTGAGTAGGATCATAACCACCTATCAAACCAGTTCCAACACCAGTGACTTTTCCAGTTTCAATATTACAAACAATTTCACCATTTTGTCCAAGAGTTGATACAGAATGCACTTTGTAAATATTATCTAAGAAATTAGTTCCAACTCCAACAACAGATGAATTATGTGTATCGACTGATTTTATACCAGTTCCTACAACTGTATCAGTTATGAAAACAGGATAACCCACTTGTAATGAATTTGCTGCTTTATCTGCTTTAAAGAAGAACCTAAGTGCAGTTCCAGCCGCACCAACTGGACTTGCACTGCTGATACCTGTGATAATTCCAGTAAATCCCTCAACATTATCAATTGATGTAATTTTTTCAGTTTTAAATGGTGGTAATGAAATGATTACATTAGGTGGACTTGTGAATGTATATCCAGCACCTGGATTTACAATAGTGGTTGATGTAATTTCACCATTTGTAATAGTTGCAGTTGCAGTTGCAGTAGTTCCTAATCCAACAAACTTTTCAATACCTGCAGGTGCCTCTATACCAATATCAACAGTTCCTGAATATCCCGAACCTGCTGCGGTTATAGTTAATTGACTAATCGTTCCAGCAGCTGAAACTGTAGCAGTCGCAGCAGCACCCACGTTTATTTCACCAGAAGTCACAAGAGCATCTACAGAATCAAATGTTAAATTATAATCTCCATCAGTTTCGTTTGGTGCACTTGAACTTAAATGATCTCCTTTTTCATAGAAAAATACTTCTGCATCGTCAACAAATATTGAATTTGTTCCTTCACCAGATGAAGTAGTGAAATTACCAATTATCTTAGCAGTAGGATAAACTTGTGGTTCAAGTATTTCTCTTGACTTATCAATTTTTTTACCACCTATAATTAAATCTACTTTCTGTTTTGTCAATCTGACTGGTTTACTTTGGGTTGCATTAATACCAGTGCCTCTGTAGATATTTGTTTCAAGTAATTTTGCACCTAATATTTCAAGAGTTGTTCTTTCTTCTTGCTGTGATGTCGTAATACCACTATTATCTCTGAATACTCTCAATTCATCACCTACTTTCAAAGATGTTTGAACATCAGCAATATCTACGTCTACACCTGCTGTGCCTTTATAGAAGAATATATCTACTTTTGCTGAAGGTATCGGTGCTTCAGTAAATTCAAATGTAGTTCCACCTTCAAAAGTATATGATTCGCCTGGTTTTTGAAGAACACCATTTACAAATATTAAAAGAACAGCATTTAAATCAATTAATTGTGATGTAGCATCTGTAGAATCTTTTTCAAAACTTAGTAGTTGTCCATTGAAGAATAATGGGAATCTAGTTTTACTACCGTCCTGTAAATTTTCAATACTATCGATAAAGTCTATCTCTCCGAACTGCCAAGATGCAAAACTATCATTAAATGTTTCAACAACCTCTAATTCAAATTCTTGTATTGGTGTAGATAGATGAGCAGCAGTTATCAATCCAACAGGTTTAAATTTGTCTCCAACTTTAAATGAATGACCAGGTCTTGCAATAGAAAATTCAGATATTTCAAAGGTCGTAGATCCGATACCTACAGTTGTTTTCGCTGCACTGACTTTAACATCAATTAATAAGTTTGAACCTGTGTCCGTAGTTGGACCCTGCCCAACTCTTGATATACCAATAACTGGTAAATTATCATAATTTGGTTCTGGTATAATAATTTCAGGATTTACATATCCAGTACCAGCATTGTCTATTGTAAATGTAAGTGTACCACCAGCACCAACTATTGCAGAAATTTCTGCTCCTGTTCCACCGCCACCACCAGCACCAACATTCAATGTAATCGTGTTAGTTGTAGTTGAAACGATTGCAGTCTGAATACCAGCAACAGGATCGGAATCAGGGAAACTTGTCTTAGATACTGAACGAGGATATGGATGATCTGAGAAGAAATTATCTTTTGAACACTTGAATACTAAACCACCAGTATCAATACCAACTGTATCACTTGTTGATAAACCGTGATTAGGTATTGTGAGAACAAGTTGACCTGAGAATGATGTATAAACTGCATTGGTTGCAGTAAATGCATTTGAACCTGTAGCAGCGAAATTACCCTTACGAATAGAGTTAATACCAGCACTTACAAATCTATGTACATAAGATTGATCCGTAACACCAATCGCAACAGAACCACCACGATATCCTGAACCAAATGTAAGATCTTCAAAGAACTCGTATGCATTACCACCACCTTGATAAGTGTGAGGTATTGTACTTGCACCCGCTTGAACTTCAAATGTTCTATCAGAAACTATACCAACAACAAATAATGGTCTTTCGTGGTCTTGGAAGATTGTTGTTGTAACTCCAACATATCCACCACCACCAATTGTTTTAACTGCATCTGCAGCTGCAGATACGAATGTATGAGTGTATTGGTCACTTGCAGATGAAGCACCTACATTGACTTTAAATGTATTTGTAGTAACGTTACTAACTGTTAAATATTGATTTGCTGCAGGGTCAGTGGCACGAGGATAACAATGTGTAGATCCATGTGAGTCTTTTGAACAAGTAAAGCATATACCACCAGTTTTAAGAATAACTGCATCGCCATTCACCAAACCGTGATTTGAGATAGTTATTACTAAATCTCCATTTGCAGGATTGTAAGTTGCAGTTGTCACTGTACCAACAACTACTTTTGGACATACAAATTCTAATCCTTTTAATTTAACTGTATTTGGTCTCTCAAGTGCAAATCCATGAACCTTATCAGTTGTTACAGTAATAATACCAGTAACATTATCATAAACAGCGGTTTGAATGCCAAGATTAAATCCTGATGATGTTGCGATACCTACAACACTTGTTATTGCACCTGCAGCATTTTTAAATGCTTTAACCTTTGCTCCTTGTAATGGTGCGTATCCTGTACCAGGTGTTGAACCTAATGATACAATTAACCCACCTCTTGGGACTTGATTTTGATTAATGTCAAACTCAGATATTATAAAATCACCATTTGTAGATGTAATACCTGTAAACTCAACGGTTGATATACCAGCAGTTGTATCTGATATAAATTCGTAATTGTTTCCTGTATTATTTGTAGTTTTAGGTGTCTGGAATATTCCGTTAATGAATACAACTCCATTACCAATTCCAATACCAGAAGCTGTATTCGCACCACCAACTGTCAGTGAATAAGTTTTACCTATACCTGTAAAAGTATCTGATATATCATCAAATAACATATTAGTAGTATAATCTTTTCTTAGGAAAGTTCTTCCACTAAAGTTTGCTTTTACAAAAGGTAAATTAGTTTCATCTCTTCTTGATCTCGCATTACCTTTTGGTGGATCTGAGAAGAAAACTGTACTATCAACGATATTAAATGAACCTCTGTGTACTCGTGCATCAGCATTTGCAGTATGAGATGTGGCTGCAATACCGAGTTGACCTCTTCTAACTTTAACGACTGGTAATGTTGAAATACCAAGTGAAACATCAGTTGCATCATTAATTACACCAGTAGGAGTGCTTGAAAATCCAACTTCAGTAACTAACATATATTCATCATCAATTTTCAAGAAGTCTCGTGGTTGAAGTGAAGAAATTCCACTTAATACAAATTGAGAGAGACCAATACCAATGGTAGGATTCCAAGTGCCATTATCAAATATTCCCAATTTATATGATAATGTTGTAAAGTTTACTGGTTGCTGAACAACACCATCTAATCCAATCAGTGTTTTAGTTAATGATTTTGACATCGTTAACTTATGTTTATTACCAGATCCTAAAGAAACAAAAGTTAATGCTGAACCACCTTTTGTTGCACTTAATTGGAATCGGTTAGCATCAATTCGTTTTGCAAAAACTGTTGTTGGTAAATCTGTACCTGGTGAAGTCTGCATCGCAGTTGCTGCGACTCCAATAAATGATGAAGTGGGAGTATAAATTAGTTCCTCATTTGTCTCAAAGAAATGATTAGATATATTAAACACACCAGTTCCAGCATTTAAAATTGTTGCATCTGCTGGATTAAATGATTTAGAATATATTGGAACACCATTATGTTTTAATTCAAAGTCTTTCTTATTAGCTCTTAATCCTGAAGCACCATCAAAAGTTGTTAAGAATAATTTTTGTGATACAGTACCATATGTTAAATCTGGTGGTGAATTGTCAAAATCACTAACTGTATATAATATTTGATTAAATGATTGAACTTCAATTGTAGATTTAAACTCAATATCAGGATAGAATTTTAATTGAATATCATTACCAATTATTTCACCACCAAAAGTACCAATTCCTGTTGTAGATCCTGCAGATACAAAGGGATACTGTACAGTTAAAATATCATCAGCATCTCTTAAGTACATAATTTGATGAACTGCAGAAGTATCACCACAAGAAACTCTAACTAATGATTTAGCACTTGAATCAAGTGTCTTAGATAGAGTTGCATAAGTCATACCAACACCGATTGGAGATATTTCCTTCACATAACCTGATTCAAATCTCGCACTTCTTTCAGCTCCAGCAGGTTGACCTGCGACTGAGAAACGATAAGTACCTATTCCAGCAGTAATTGTTCCCAATCCAATGATATTTGCCCTTACATCAAGTGTGTTTACCCTATCATTCTCACACTGCAATTTAATCAAATCATTTTCAAATCTAGCAGTAATTACACCAACAACACTATTACTAATACCAATCTCAGTATCAATATAAGTTTGAGCAATAGTAGTATCTACACCATCAAAATCAACTATAACTTCATTATAATTTACTTCTTTAGTGACATTATCCTGAACAAAAATAGTTGCATAAAGTGAATTAAAATCAGTTTTAGGATATTCGATAATTGTGGTGGTAGTAAATCCAGTAGTTGCACTACTTACACCTACATTAACACCAGTCAAATCAGCGTTACCTATGCCTGTTGTGTTTATACCTGCTAAATCAGTATTAAAATCGGTTTTTAATACTTTAATATCATGATCTTTTGTAAATGCTTCGGTTGGTGTAAATAATAGATTTTTAGTACCAGTTTTTAAAATTTGTGTTTCAAATTCACCTAATTTTACGGTTGTAAAATCATCAGTTTTGGTTAAAAGATATGCATTGTTTTCTGAAGTTAAAGTGACTAATTCTACTAATTGAACATCTTGAGTATCTGGATCAACAACCTGTATCAAATAATTTCCAAAATCTTCAGTTAAAGGATCTATTAATGTACTTACTGATTCAAAACCTTCACTTGAAAAATTAGAACTAATGTCATCGTGAACTAGTACTCTATTAGTTTTACATCTAGTAAAATCGGTTAGATTTTTATTTTGTAATGTAAGGAATTTAGATTTTAAACCATTTGATGTTATATCATAATCTCTTACAGAATCAAAATTATTGATTGCATCAACTCTTTGTTTGTCGCTAAGTTCTAATACGTTGGAAACATCTAGTACAATAAGTTGATTGGAACCAAGAGTTTCTCCTGACCCAACATTAATATTTCTATTAATTGATGTATCTGCAAAATTTTTCAATCCTGATGGATGAACTAATCTATTGACTGGATTTACAAATTTATCCCACTCTACTGTACTTTTTACAGTATAAGCTAGATTTTGATAGTAATTATTGTCTGGAATAACTTGAACATCTGAGTTCAACTTACCTACATTGTCGATCCAACCATACTCTTGTCTATTTGAGAAATTAGTATTAAATTGTGCTGTGTTACCGATTATGTTAACAATTTCTGCTGACACATTACTTAATTCACCTCTTATTCTATCACCTTTAAATATTTTAAATTTACCATCAGTTTTGATATAATCACCTCTAATTTCAATCACTTTTAAATCTGTAATTTGATCGTTAACTAGTAAAGGTTCATTTAATTCATAAACACCTCTTGTTTGAAGTGGTTCTATGACTGGTAAATCTTTTGAGTTGATTATTGAAGCATATCCTGATTGATAAGTTTTTGCAGTGCCTGGATTAGTAGTTACACCTGCAACATTAAATTTCAATATTGACTGAGTTCCAGCTATGTAATCATCAACATTAAAATATTGATACTTGTAATTTTCAGAATTATAACCTGTTCCCTCTACTGTAACAGTTGTAGATATTCCACCTTGTGTTGCACCTACACCAGTTTCACCAACTCTCTGTATTCCCTCAACAAATATTTGATCTCCTTTAGCAAATGGTTGAACGTCAAATCCATTAATAGGTGTTTCTAGGAAACAAGTTACCACACCTGAATTACTAGTTTGTAGTGAATTAATACCAACTCCATTAGTATTATCAATTGATACCACTTTGTGTACTACTGAGTCTAGTCCTGATATTGGAGAAACTACTTGAACTTTAGATATTGTTTGATTAGGGGTTGAAGGTATAAGTGATAACTCATCAACAACTATATCTGAAATTGGATTGTAAACAATCAATTTAGGTGTGCTCACATAATTTTTTCCACCGCTAACAATATTAACAGATTCAATAACATCTAAATTATCAAGTTTTAAAACAGGGGATACAAATGCCTCTGGACTTAATGTTTTATCTGAAGAATACTCATAACCAATATCAGCAATTCTTACTTTTTTGATTCTTCCTACTGATGATGAGTATGGAACTAAATTAGCATTATTACCACTAACGCTTGTAACTGATTCAAATTGAGGTAACTTTTTATAATTGAATCCAGATGATAATATATCAAAATCTTTAATTGCACCAATTACTGCAGTAGATTTTGTAGAATATTCTAATTTTTCACATTCATCGCTTGTATAAGTTTCAAATTCAGGAACTCGTGGAGAAAAATCAAAAGTGTTTGCAGTAACGTTTGATATTTCATATTCACCATTGTATTCGCTATTTACAAATCGGATTTCGGAATAATTGGATACTTCGGTATCAGCAGTGCTTATAAATCCTCCCTTAGTTAAACCATAATACAGTCTACCTGGAGTAGATGTAGAATATTGAACGGTTAAAGCAGCACCTATAGGATCAGTATTATTTGTACCTATACCAATTGTACCTGCGGTGCCAACATTAAATGAACTAGAATCTTGTGAACTCAAATATTCATTTGTTAGATTTTGGTCATAGAATAATTTAAAGTCAAAATTAGATAATGAGGTATCTTTTAAATTAAAAGTTAGTTTAGAGTTCTTTACAACATCTATTCTTGGATTTATCTTTGCAATCGTTTGTGTGCTTCCACCAGTATTTTGAGTAATAGGTGCAATTTTTACTGGATCTGAATTGAGATCAATTATTGTTTCAACAAGATTAAATTTTGAACTATTAACTCTATAAACAAAATATGTACCAGTTTCTATACCAGTTGCAGACCCATTATAAAAAACTTTATCTCCAGTCTCTAACCTATGATTAGGAATATTAATTAAGTTAGTCTCTACGTTAGTTGCTGTAAATGCAATTGGATTAATTAACAACTTATCAAATTGAGAGTTATAGACGATTGAAATTGGTGAGGTCGATCCTATACCTACCGCTAAATTAGGTACAACATTTATATTAACGACATCATTTTCTTTAAGATTGTGTGTAGTTGTATTTGCTGCAGAAACATTAGCGAGTAATGTTGTAGTTACTTTATTGATATCACCAGTAACTTGTTCTTTTTGTGTTTGGAAGAAATATAATCCTGAAGAAATACCTGATACTGAACCAGCAGTATTTCCTACAAAAAATAATCCTTCACTTGTACTACCTATTCCAACTTTAGTCGTTACAATACCAATATTATTTTTACCTTTGTCTATAACATAAAGTTCAATAGAATTTTGTCCGATATGAGGTACTTTAAATTCAGTTGCAGGAACAGATGAATCTTTTCTTACAGTAAATCTATTAGCTCCTGGTCTTTTGTTTAGTGTTACTTTCTGTCCAGTTTTAAATGGATGATTTGGTATATGTATCGTTCTTGTTGGTATTGAAACTGTTTCTTTAATTTCACCAACAATTCTATCCACACTTATTGCAGAACCAGTTGTATCTCCAAGTCCAACTGACTGTGCAGAGTTAAAGTAAACGATATCATTTGGTGTTGAATTAAATTTGTTTGTCCTAACAGGTATAGAAATTTCATTAGTTAAAACATCAATATTAGATCCTAAAGTATGAGCAATACCTGTATGTCTAAGAACTCTTATAACTTTTCTTGTATCATAAACATTTAATACTCTTAATGTCTCTATTGATGTTGTATTACCTGAACCAACTCTTAATGAACCACCAATAGAGATTGAATTTGGTATTTCAGTTACATATATGTCCTGAATTAATCCATTATTACTTCCTACTGTCATCGCTTTTGCGAGACCTATTCTATCAGTATTAATTCCTACCTTATAAGTTCCTGCTAAATTTAAAATAGTTGTGCTTAAACCTGAAATGCTTACATTATCTTGATTCTTTACATCGATGAATGGTAAGAATTTTGCAGAAACTTCAGAGGTTGACCTCCATTCAAACACTGCATCTTCAAAAGTGTTTATTGTTGTATCAATACGTGATACCCCAATACCAACTATTTCACTAACTTGAGCACTAAATCCTGACCCATTAGTTTCATCATTATTAAATTTAGTTAGATCTCCAACTTTATAACCATCACCACCACTTAAAATTGTTAATCCATCAACAATACCTTTTGTTATAGATTCAACCTTGGTTGTTTGTCTTACACCTTCATAAGATTCAACAATGAAATCATTATCTGCAAATTTTTCATCGACATTATATGGGTATGTATTTCTCCTTAATGATGTACTATTAAAATCAAAATCGTGATTTAATATTTGATTATCTGTTATAAAAGGTGATCTGTAAGTATTTCCAATAAAATATGGGTATATACCTTTTAGTTTATTAGTATCAGTTGCTAAACCTACAGCAGCGAAATAAGCATACACACCATTCGGAAATTCTGGAGTTTTACAGAATCTACCATTATGAATATCGAGGTCTCCAGAGTTATTGAATTGATGATCCTCTACAAAATATCCCGCATCAAAACCAACAGGTCTATTCGATACACCGTTGACATTTGTAACATAAGAAGATGCTATTATTTTTAAAGATGAGTTTATATCATCAGGTTTTGAATATCCAAAAGGTCCGTATATTGGATTACCATCATATGCCCATCCAATAATTGGAGAGTGTCCTATAATTTGATTAAATTCACCACTTGCAGTGGTGGTAAATGTATTCTCAAAGTTGGAGGCAACATTTTGAGAATAACCTAAAACACTAAATTTTAAAGAATCTACTTTATTTTGAAGGAACGAATCCCCAAATCTATTTGAATTATTTAAAACTAAACTTCTAACTCTTGCTGTAAATCCACCATTAGAACCTCTTGCAAATGCTTTAACTTCAGTATCTGTAGCACTGTATCCGATTCCAGTATTGGTAACTATTGCATCTATAACCTTACCATCTTGGAGAACTGGTCTTACTACAGCACCTGCTCCTGCCCCAGTAGAGATAACTCTTAACTCTGGACTAGAATTATATTCTCTACCTCTGTTTACAACTACAACATCTACAACTCTTCCATCTATAATAATTGGTTTGAATTCAGCATTAACACCATTTTTTATTGATATCTTAGGTATAACTTGTTTGTCTAATGTTGTTGAACCATAATTTGTTCCACCCTCATACAAATAAGCACCAAGCAATTCACCAGTAACAACAGGGTTGATAACAATGTCTCCAGTTACAGTAGAACCATAAGATACATTAATATTAACTTTGATATCAGGATATTTAAAAATTTGAAATCCTGTGCCAGTTGAAGTGAAGTTTACAAATTTACCTCTATCATAATCAACTGTTGATGTTCCACCTATTCCAGCATCTGCTAATCTAAATGAATCATCATTTAATTTATTGACAAGATATGAAGAAGTAGTTGTCATACCTCCAATACTTGTTGTTTCAGCAGAATATTCTAAAATTTCTCCACTTAAAAATCCATGATTTTTATAGTTAATTGTATTTGAAGCAGTAGATATACCAGTTGGTTTGACTCTTAATTTACGATGAGTATATCCAGATCCTTCGTTTAAAACTTTAACAGTAATAAGTGTATTTTTCTTCTCAGTTCTAAATCTATGAATACCACTAGCAGATGTATCTGTTGATAATCCTACAGTGTTTATGCCTGTAGATCCAAATAATGAATCTGCTCTAGTATTAAATATTCTAACAGTTTTTGAGTTTACAATTCTTACATAATAGGGGTCTCCATCAGAAAGTGTTGCTGTTATATTATTTGCTGCATCATAAGCAGCTCCAATACCAATAGGTGTGTTCCCATTTGAATTATAATAAACAAGTTGACCATTCTCTAAATTATGTTCTGTTTGAAAGGTTATTGTCTCATTAACAATATCAACTCCACCAGTAAAAAATACATCTCTACTATCAAAATTGATATAACGATCTCTTTCACCAAGTATAGGTTGTAGTACACATCCACTTCCATTACCACCAGTTAGTGATATATTAGTAACTGATTTTATATCAAACTCTTGAGGATCAACAAAAACAGATTTTACAGTTCCTTGTATTATAGGTTCAGCAGCAGCACCAACTCCACTACTAGTTTCAATACCAATTATAGGTGGGTTAACAACATCATATCCACTTCCACCATTTAACAAATCGATAGACTCAAGAGGTCCATAAAAAATTTGATGATTTGAAATCGGAGATCTAATCTGAGTTCCATTAATTAATATTCCAATATCAGTTACTGGAGTTTCTTGTTTTGATGCTACAAATAAATTTTGATTTAATGGAAATTTTCTTAATATTTTATCTGCACCTAATTTAGAACTCTCATGATCTTTGAGTATAAATCTATGAATACTTGTAGTAGATGTTCCCACACCTATTTGAACTGTGCTAGCTGTACCAATTTGAGATAAAGAATTATATAATCTTATTTTTGATTTGTTTTGATTTGGACCTGGTATAACAGGATCTACGAAATATGTTCTACCAGTATCTAAACCTGGTAATGCATCACTTTCAGGCTCATATACAACTGCATCACCCTGAATAAATTCAATATCTGTATTTGGTGGTGGAGTAAATTTTATAATACTATAGAGTTGACCTATAGGATCATATCCCTCTAGACCCGCATCAGTGCTTCCAATTAATTTTTCTTCAACAATATTAGTTGTGATGTCATAACTAGGTAGAGAGTTTGATGTGACATATCCGTCAGAATTACCATCTACATAAACATTTAAAGTATCTGCAATAATTTTTTCATTTCCTTCATCAATAGCAATACCTGAACTAGTTGCTTTCTCTATAGTTCGACGAATATCATATAATTGATTAGTTACAGGAGTAAAACCTGCAATTCCAGATGCAGTTATCTGAGCTAAACTCCCATCAACACTTGAAACAAAACCTCCACCAACTATTCTTTGTTCATTTCGTTTTAAAATATCAAATCTATCACCTACTTTTAATGAAGATTTATCTATTGGAGTTTTAAACTTGAAGGTAGAACCAGAAATTTCAACATTAAATCTAGAACTAGTATTGTATATCCAAGAGTTTGCAAAGATTTGTTTATAATTTAAAGAGTCATTTTCAATTTTTTCACCTACATTTTTAACAAATATACTTTCTCCTTCATTAACTAAATTAATATCTGTTACAGGTATCAATTCAGATAAAACACCTGTAATTCTTAAATCTATTCTTTTATTCAAATCACCATTTTCATATCCAAATATTGTCTCATTAAATCTTATATCTTCAGCAGTTCCGATACCTACACCAATTCCAGTACACCCAAAAAATTGATTTATTGATTTTGATGAATAATCTATCTGTAAATTATCATCACTGATAATAGTTCCAGTTTTTGCAAATCCTACTGTAGAGTCAACTGAAATAATTGAAGAACCTGCTGATACACTCTCAAGAGCTTTAGTTTTACCTGGTATAGTAAAGACACCCTGAATTAAATCTCTGTCACTATATCCTACAAACAGCGATAATTTATAATAACTTTTACCACCTCTTGTCAAAATTTCTACTTCAGATACTGATGCATTTGTAGATGTATCAGTAGATTTAAAAATTGTTTGACCTACTAAATCTTGAGGAGTTCCAGTTGGAGTGATTAAATCTGCTACAACCACTTCTCTTCTTATAAACTCAGCAGAAGATGGTTTTATTAAATTACCTTCTAAATCAAGTATTGTAGATTCAACTCCATATAATACTTTAAATAATATTCTTATAGATTCTTCAATACCTTTTGATTGATAAAAGGATCTAGCAAACTTAAAGAAGTTACCTACATCTAAATTATCAGAAAAATCATTATCTTCTAAACCTGGTAAAAAAGATTTTTTTAATTTTCTATAAAACTCTTGGAGAAATAAAACAGATAAGTTAGTTACAGTAGTTTCTGATGTGTGAGATGCTGCTACGGTATCATCAAATATTAGACTTTCTCTATTAATTTCAAGTAAAGATGATGTAATTCCAACATTATAACCTGATACTCCACTAAATCCACGAATACATCCTGTAAAGGATGTTGAAGTAATTCCAGTATAAGATATGATTTCATCATTAATTTTTACCAGTCCATATTCAGATGGGAATCCTCTTGTACTTGTAACTGATATTACAGTATCATCTGAATCTATAGATGATGAGAGTGTGGTAGTTCCAGTTACTACTTCTGGTACTAAATTATCAGACTTTAAATATTGATCAAAATTACTTATTAAATCTGAAGGTCCTCCTTGAAATTCTTGAGAGATATAGTATTGTTTAAAAAACTCAGTGGCTTTAGGAAAATCTGTTATCAAAAATTCAGGTAACTGATTCTCAATAATTTTATTGACTTTTATTCTTTTGTCAATTTGTGACATAAATTATTTCCTCTCTAATTCTCCATTTGAATAACTGGAGGTATAGTAGTCTCTTGTAAATACAACACCTGAAACATCTTCTCCTGATGCAATAACGTCCTTAGTCATATTTATTGTAGTATTTGAAACATCAAAATCTAGATATAAGTCTTTTAATCCAACTACATCGTTTGATTCTGGGAATGCTTGAACTTCAATAATATTATTTTCAGCACTAGTTGATGTTATGTTAATGGTGTTTAGAATGACTTCACCCTTTTTATAATCAACCATACCTGCTTCTTTTGCAATAACTACTTGTTGACCTCTATCATTTTTTGCAACGATACTTATGACACCTTTCATACTTCCATCAAGATTACCTAATGAATCTTTATTAGGAACATCAGTAATATATGCTGTTTGAGTAAAACCATTCACTGTAAATCCTGTACTTTTTATATTAAATCCTGCTGGATTAATATAAAAACGATTACCAAAACAAAGTTCATACTGTGCGAATTGATTGAGCAATGCCTTCAAATCTCTTCTAATAATCACTTTCGTAATGTTGGATGTGATTCCATTGTCAACACGATCAATTAATATGTTTAATTTACTATATTTAAATCTACCACCAAACTTATTAATCTCAATATTGTTTGCATAATCGGATAATGCAGCAATAATATCAGTTCTTAAATTTGAAGCAGAAGCGACTTGTGATGGATTATAATAAACTGTACTGTCTAACTCCACATATAGTATTTTTAAATCAACTATTTCAGAATTGATACCAGCGATAGAGTAACTCTTTAATTTATTTCTTATTTGTGATTTGTCAAAATCTGAAATAAATGATCCATTTTTTGGTTTAATACTGATTTGAACTTGACCAAATTTTGGTGGATCTAATTCTTCACCACCAACCACTGCAACTGACTCAGTTTGAGGATAAATTTTTTGAATTATAGTCTCATAATCTCTTGGTGTAACTGCTCTATATTGTGCTGAATATAGTCTTGGAGCAAAATACTTAATAGTAGATACATCTTCTGATTCAGCACCGTTAGAAGCGTTTGTGATAGTAGTTAATGTAACATTATCAGATGGTGTGAATAAAGTTCCATCACTCTTTGTAAATGTACCTTGAAAACTAAAATTAGAAGGACCGTTTCCATCCTCTCCATCAGTTATAATATATCTTGCTGTAATGACTGATGCGTTTTCTAACTTCTTGCCAAATAATCCATCACCAAATAAAATTTCATATTTTTCATCTTGAACTTCTTGTGCAAGGTAGATTTCTGAAGTCTTAGTTAGATTCAATACATTATCAACCATTGAAAACTTTCGACCTAAACCCACATCACTTACTCCTTTCACAAAAACACGTAAAGTTGAACTATCAATGCCAGGACTATCAATTATAAATCTTTGATCTTGTGATGTATCAACTCTGTAAACTCTTTGAAGTAAAGTTCCTTCATAAATGTTGATTGGATCATCAAATTGTGCGAAAGATGTGCCACCAATGTCCCTAACTCTAGTTGATGTAATCTCATCAGGAATTGAAAAACGATATGTAGTATTTTCTGTATTACCTACACAAACGAGACCTGAACGTAGAGTTAAAAAGCGTGGAGTGCTGTCATTTGTAGTTCCTAAGTTAATATCGCCTATTTTGACTGTAGCGATTGCAGCGGTTCTAGAGCGTGGTACATAACCAATATTTCTAGCAAGCGAAACAACATTCTCTCTTATTGTTGCAGAGTCTAAGAAAGATTCGTTTGCGACTAAATTAGCATTAAAGGCATTGATATATGTATTGTAAGCAAGAGTATCAATTAGAACAGAGAAATTAGAACCTTCAAAGTCAAAATCAGTAAAATTTGAGTTTGAACGAAGAAAATCTTTGATTTGTGCTTTGATTTGATCAAAGTCTAAACTTGTAAAGTGTGTAAAGGGCATATTATCTCGTTGGTTCTAATATAAATGTGAAACTTTGTAGGGGAGATTGTAAACCTACGATTTCAAAAAGCACTTTTACCTCTAATGCGTTGGAATCTGGTTTTGCATCAATCTCAACACCTATATCACCGACTCTAGGTTCGTAATTACGCACTGATTGTCGAACCATATCTTCAATAATCATCACAGATGAAGAAGTGAAGTTTTCAAACAACATTGCACGAACATTTGTTCCTAAATTTGAATCAAAAAACCTCTCTTGTGGTATTGTTTCAACTAAATTCCTCACTGCTCTTATGATTGCTCGCTCATTTACAAGCACAGGAAGGTCTTTTGTCACTGGATGTGGGTCAAAAGACAAACTGATATCCTTAAATGCTCTTGATTTGCGTTGAATCGCCATTATTAATGCTTTTAGATTTATTTATACCCTATCTTGCATAATCATTCATTACGTAATCATCAGTATCAAAGTAATTCAGTAACCACCAAGCAACTAAACGTGGATTTTTGTTCCCACAAGTGAAAATATCAAAGGAAACACAGTTTTTTTCTGGCCAAGTGTGACAAGAGAGGTGACTTTCACCTAATGTTACGTTACAAGTCACTCCTTGAGGGTCAAATTTATGAGTATAAGTGTTTAAAACTTCTAATCCTTCAGTTTTACAAGCACTGACACATACTTGTTCGATTTTATCACTATCATTTAACTTATCAAAGGGTACATTATACACTTCAACGAGTAAATGAGTGCCCATGTGAGCATTTTTTACGTTTTTCATCCCAATTCTGGTTCAAATGGTTTTCTATCGTTCGTTTCTTTACGTTCTTTTGCTGTTTTCCAAAAATAATTCTCTTCTGAACCCAATCCATCACGGTCATGACCGTTTTCAACTTGATAATACACTGTTGAAACCTTAAAATCGGGCACTTTTGGTGTTTCTGGAGTAATACTGTTGTCGTAAATTCTCATTCTGTTGTTTGGATAGAGACAAAACTGTCCATTATCCAATTCTAAGAGGTTATGAGACTTATGTTCGGCAGGTTGCTCACTTGTTGAGTAGTCAACAGCGTCCACATCAGCGTGAAAATTGTCCAAAGTGCAAATATAGGTGCCTGTTTGGTTGCCATAGTCTCTTGTATACACTTCATAGTGCATTGATCCGATAAACTGCTTCTGAACTGCGACGACTCCATAGTCCATACAGTTCCAAAACTGCAAATTATGAAGAGTCATATCAGGATCAGGTAATTCTGGAGACGATAGAAATGCCGAAATGGGTAATTTATCAAACATCGCAGCATATTCGGGCAAATACGTCTCAAAATAAAAGGCACGACCAGGAATACTCTTTGCCGATACCCATACTCCCTTTACAAATTCACCATGTCCACTCTTATGGTCGGTTAAGTACTCTTTTCGTACCCATACTTCATAAGAAGGAAGATTCGTAATTAACGTAGACATTAACGACCTTGCCCCCGATATCTTTTACGAGCCGAGTTACGGGACGTTGCGGAGTATTTCGAGTGTTTTCCCCGCCCTTGACGAGTTTTTTTGGGTCTTGTCTCAGTCACATAAGTACTGCCCATCATTCCTGTTTTTCTAGCCATTGTTTAAAGGTTCCTCAATATAAGGTTCATAAGTGATATCTTGTGCTGTGAGTGTCTTATTATAATAGCACTCAACTGCAAGGTCTTCCATAATGTCAAAGAGTTCTGACTCTGAGACGTTCCAGAAGATGACCTTGCCTTTACGGAGGACGTTATAACGCTCTCCTATTTTTTTCTTTTGCGGTTTTCCCATTGGTTGAATACAAAGAGTCCGATTGCTACCCATAGTATAATTGTAAATCCTGTATGTGCTCCCATATTATGAATGTGGATTATAATACTGTAACATCAAAATAAGGATGAATATGATCACCAGTATTGTAATAACTGCCATCATTAGATTATCCTCGTCTTTTCGTGTCCGACACGAACTCTTGGGTCACACCAGATTTCAAATCCTGCTTCTTTTGCATCGAGGCAGAATGATACATCTTCACCACACATGTCTTGAACTTCACCAGATTCAAATATCTGCATCTTTGGAGCAAACCAAGGATAAGGCATACCTTCGTGTTCAAAAACACCTTTCTTTATTAATAACCAACCGAAACCAGTATAGTCAACTGTAAATGGTTTCTTTCTCTTACTTATACTTTCAATTGTTTCATGATTCATCACACCACCGTTTGTGCGGAAATCATCTTCTTCTAACCAGTGTGCAACTGATGTGGTTTTTCCATCTTCGGTACAATACCAACCTGCTGCAATGTCCTTATCCATTAAAAGTATCTGATAGAACTTCTCAACACTGAATACAATATCAGAGTCAATCCATAACTGATAATCATAAGGTAGTTTACCGTCCCAAGGTAACTGATTTGGTCCTCGAAGAACGTTTGCACCAAGACACTTACATCGGGCAAAATTCACCATTGATGAATAATCTTGCGATATTTGTATACTTGCACCTGATTGAACCAAATCAAAACAGAGTGATACGAAAGACTTGAGAAAGATGTATGATACTCCACGACCAGGAAGACAGAATACGATTGTCTTTCCTTTCACCATTTCCTTTGCTTTCGCATAATCAAACTCTGGCGGTGCTGCTGCTTTTTTCTTGACTGGGTTTTTTGCTTTGACTGTAAATCCTTTCGCCATAATATGTTGTAATTACAATTTCATTATACATCATTATCTATACAGTGTCAACGAAACTGACCCATCCTGTTGCGATGTACTTTGTTTCGGTTTTACTCACTATTCCTCGATGCATATGTGTCCAATATGCTGGCCAAATCACACATCTTCCTTGAACTGCATTCATTGTTAAATCATAGTTATCGAAATATGTACCACCACCATCCGTAACCGTATTTAAATAAAACATCCAAGCAAGCACTCTTAAACTTGACATCTTTGATGGATTCTGATTTTCACAATGTAATGAAAAGTATCCCTGCATTGGATGATACTTCTGTAGATTATAATCTGCATTCAAATTCCACCTTGCAATTTCATCTAACTGAGAATGTGATTTATTATAGAGTTGAATACAATTACAATAAGACTCATATATCATCCGATTGACTTTCAGTTCGGAATCATCCATATGGTCATCATTAAAATTCAATGTGACATCAAATGAATTTTTTAAATCTAATTCAACTCCTCTCTGTATTGTACCAGGTCTTAAACGATTCCCAGTATTCATAAAGTCAATGATATACTCACACTCTTCTTTCTTCAGAGCATTCTCATATGTTTCAATAAAGTTGCAGTTTTTCAATACGATGATTCTTCAAGTGTTGGTAAAGGAGTTTCAGTAATCTCTTCATATGTTATCTCTTCCTTCCAATAAGATGTATATAACTTATTCCATATGATTTTAAACTCTTCTTCATTTAAATTTTTAAACAAACACTTATGATCTTCAAGATAGATGTGGTAAGTTTTCATTCTTCCTCTTCGAGTATGTGGATTCCGTCGATGTCAATAAACCATTCAAGATTCAAACCTTCATACCAACCATACTCGTTAATCATCCACTCAGGTATTGTTAACTTGTATTCTCCAGTTAGGGGGTCTGTTGTGATCGGTTGGATTTGAGATTCAGAATCGTGTTTCATTCATGTAGTTCACTTCTTCCAGTATATAGTACATAGGTATTTTTTGCAAATCCTGTGTTAAGATTTTTACACACGAAAAAAAATCTGTACCCCCTGTGTAAATCAAGTGCGTTTTATATTTACAGGTCGATTTGGGTCGTTTATAGATTAATGGTACCTTGCGATTTTATATACGGGGGGCGGTTAACCCCCCAACTGCTGACCACGAACGCATAGGCAGTGGAGGGTTAGTACACCCTCTGACCTAATGCTGCGGGTCTGTCGCCATACTCACCGCAGTGCTTACCCCAAGCGTCTAAGGTTTCAGCGTATCCGTAAAGCATAGAAAAATCTAAACAAGTTTCAGTTGCTTTCCAACTGTCGTTTATTGTTTCATGCTCGACTGCCTGACCTTGAGGGTTGTAAGCGGTAGTTGTAAATGTGTTCATAATAAAAGGGGAATTAATTTATATACTTATTATAACGAATATAATGGGGTTTGTATTACATTCGTCAGGGGATTGAAACAATCCGTTACACAATGGATTTTGCGTAACGACCTGTTAAATAAAACGCAAATCCCTTATTTGAGATTTCTTTACCTTCCCATTTGATGGGGTGGTAGTTTCCGTTTCTGTCTTTGCTGTCTTTTGTTCTTATCTGTAAGACTCCATTTAATCCTGTAATGGTAGTTAATGGTTTACCGATTGCAACTCTGTGACGGATAATCTCACAGATATATTGATAGTCTCCTTCTATCAATTTGTCAGGTTCGGTGTGTGTTGCAGTTCCTAAGAAGTTGTTGTTTCTGTCAAATGCAACATATAGGGTGCGGGAAATTTTGATACCTAACTTAGACTTATTGAAAGGGGTGTTGTTAAAAATTTCGGGTAATGTGTGTCTAAGTTGAGTAACCGCAACTGATTCCCCTTTAGTATAGGACTTTAACTCTCCATCTACCAAGTCTGTCAATTTTGAACTATTAGGTATCCCTAATGCAAGTTCTAACAGTTGACCCCGAACCCCCTTATTTTTTCGGGGTTTTGGTAGTGCTTCAAAGTTTGTTGTTTGAAGTCTGTTTTGTGTCTCTGTAAGGGTCAAAGTCATTTACTTCAGTTGCGGTTATATCTCAATTATAAAGGATAATTAACCACTTTATCCTTTATGTTGGCGAATTGAAACAATTAGTTACAATTCAAAAATGGGACTTACAGGTTTAATGCTACTTATTCCCCTGCCCAAATTTACTTAAATGCGGTGAGTCGGTGGGGTCGGTTCTCACAGAATTTAATTGACTTAATGCACCACCCCGTTTTTTCTGTAATTTTTTCAATCAGTGCTTCTTCGGGGTCTAACCATTCAGAATCGACGTGCCATAATCCAAGAGTATTGTCAATAATAAATTCCTGCTCTTGTTCGGTGATTGTTCCCATTGAGTCTGAAAAATCAAACTCAATGGATTCAACAATATAATGAGGCATTGATTATGCCCCCTGATAAACTTTTGCTGTAGCATACTTACTACAGGGGTGTGGGTTGTCAGGTGTACAACCGAATGATGCGAAAAAAGCATCCATCATACCTCTGTTAACTTCGGGGTCGTCAAAGTCAACTCCTGCGATGTGGTCTACACCCCATTCAGCAACTTCGATTTCAAAAGTTTCAAAATCTTCGCATACATATGCGACATCATAAAAAGATTCCTTTTCTTGGATTCTTTGGATTAATCTTTGTGTTTTAGTTGTCATAGGGAATAATGAACTCTATACATTAATTATAGCAGAAAATGGGGGAAGTAAACCCCCCAAATATTAAGACTTTATTAAGTGTTGTTCGCTTGCGGGTTTGAATCCGTCAACACCTAATTCAGCAAGTAGGCATCTATCATAC
>VTLG01009623.1_pt1 | contig 24450 bp, 29 predicted proteins | sample 4694571 | NCBI WGS metagenome assembly VTLG01 (sample SAMN12604809, study PRJNA352737) | marine metagenome | biome: ENVO:00000447; feature: ENVO:00000209|ENVO:00000569|ENVO:01000036; material: ENVO:00002151; isolation source: viral sequences binned using virsorter ...
AAAGGTCGTTCAACATCAAAGTCAGTCAGTTGGAGAGTTATAGCGTTTTTAAACTCTTGGTTTATATTGGCAGTGGGTTTAACTAATATACCATTGTGGAATGCAATCATTATGAATTTAACTGGCATTTTGTTTTTTTACATACACGAAAGAGTTTGGGATAATTTTGATTATGGGAGATATGTTGAAAAATCTAAGTAATTATAAAAAAGTAAGAGATATAAATCTGACGAAAGAAGATTTAATTAAGTTTGAAAAACAGATTGTTTCATTGTGGGAAGACGGACAAATTAAAGCGCCAGTTCATTTATCTCACGGAAACGAAGATGAATTAATACAAATCTTTTCAGTCATTAGTAAAGATGATTATGTATTCTCTACTTGGAGAAGTCATTATCACGCACTACTACACGGACTAACACCAGAGTGGATTGAGAATAAGATATTAGAGGGTAAGTCAATATCATTATGTAATCTTGACCATAACTTTTACTCATCAGCAATCGTTACGGGTGTATTACCAATTGCACTTGGAACTGCTATTGGATTAAAACGACAAGGTTCTAAACAAAAAGTATGGTGTTTTGTTGGAGATATGACTTTTGAAACAGGTATATTTTATGAAGTTCATAAGTATGCCAGAAACTTTGATTTACCATTGTATTTTGTAGTAGAGGATAATGAAGTTTCTACACAAACACCAACAAAAGCAACTTGGAATAAAACAAGGGATATTCCTGATGATGTAATTCATTATAATTACAAATCAAAATACCCGCATTACGGTACAGGCAAATGGGTAATATTTTAAATATAATTAAAAGTGATAAAGAATTTTATGAATTAGATAAGCATGTCTTTATGGAGAGTGGTGATGGCGCATTTATATCAGACCAAATAAGAAAATATTTTAAAGTTAATTTAGTTGATTTTAAAGATACAAATGAAAAAGAAAAATATATTTACTTAATTGAAACAAGGGAATCTCAAGGTGTAATGTCAGCTATTCATAATATACCAAATAATATTATTGATATGACTAATAAAAATAATTGTAAAATAATAATCAGTTATGAATCTGAAGGTGATTTGGATATAATTGAGTTTAATAAATTCTTTTATAATAGTTGTGTATTATTAGGTAAAAAATTAAATTTTAAAAATGTTTATGTTTTTACAGGAGATGTAACTTGTGCAGAAAAAAATAAAACACCAATCAACTTTTTTGGTTCACCACATTGTTTAGATTCTATTGCATATGATTTTAATAATGCAAAAAATAGAAATGATAAATTAGAATTATCTGAATTTAAGTATGACTTTAATGTAAAAACAATAGATGATATTGATATTGATAATAAGTCAAAATATTTTTTATGTTATTTAAGAAATTGTAATAGATTACATAGAAAAGGTTTAGCTGCATACTTTCAATATCACGATTTGTGGAATACTAATAATATAAGTTGGTTGAAAATTAGTTGGTCAAGTGGATTACCGGAATATGTTCCAGAGAAATATTGGAAGAGTTGTTTTGAACTTGATGAAAAACCTTTATTAGAATTAGACACACACGACCTTAAAAATAAAGGTGGATTTAACACTATGTTTAGTTCAGATTGGAAACATAATCAAGAGTCATTTTTAACTATTGTATCTGAAACACAATATGAAAAAGATACAACATACATATCAGAAAAAATGGTAAAACCAATTATGAATTTACAACCATTTATCGTTATGACCACACCAAATTTTTTACAATTTTTAAAAGATAATGGATTTAAAACATTTGACGGATTTATAAATGAAAGTTATGATACACAAGATAATCACGAACAAAGATTTGAAATGATTTTTGATGAATTAGATAAATTTAGAAGTAAATCGTTTGATGAACTAAAAGATTGGTGGAAAGAAATATTACCTATATTGGAACACAATCAAAATAGGTTGATAGAAATAGGACAACAAAAAACAAATAAAATAAAATTATTGGAGAAACTATATGACTAAAATATTAATAACAGGCGCATCAGGTATGGTAGGAAAACACTTGGTTGATATGTGTTTAGACAAAGGATATTATGTAAGAGGAACAGATATTCGTTATGATAATAGATACGATATCTATGCAAAAGACTTTGAATTTTATCAAGCAGACTTACGAGACTTTGATGATTGCAGAAATGTAGTTGCAGGTATGGATGTGGTGTTTCAAGTAGCAGGAGTTAAAGGTTCACCAAAGAGAGCGGCAGAACAACCAAACGATTACTTTACACCAATGTTACAAATGAATACCAATATGGCAGAAGCTGCAAGACTTCAAGGAGTTGATTGGTATGTTTACACTTCTACGGTAGGAGTATATCAACCAGCAGAAGTTTTTAAAGAAGATGATGTATGGAAAACTTATCCAAGTGAAAACGACAAATATGCCGGTTGGGTAAAACGATTAGGTGAATTACAATTAGATTGTTTTGAAACTCACTATGGATTAAAAAATTACTCAATAGTCAGACCAGCGAATATCTACGGAGAGTATGATGAGTTTGGTGAAGAATCTACGGTAATCGCATCATTAGTCAAGAAAGGGTGTAATGATAAACTATTATCAGTATGGGGAGACGGAACACCAATAAGAGATTTTATACACGCAGAAGATGTAGCAAGAGGTATATTGATGTCGTATGAAAACAAAATTACAGAACCTATTAATTTAGGTAGTGGGGACGGAGTTCGTATTAAAGATATCGCAAGTATTGTGGCAACACACTATGGAAAAGAAATAGAATACGATACAACAAAACCAAACGGAGATAACAAAAGACTTATGGATATGACACGAGCAAATAGTTATGGGTTTTATCCACAAGTAGATTTAGAAACAGGAATAAAAAGGGTAATAAAATATTATGAGTCTTTACAAATATAAAAAAGTAGTAGTAACAGGTGGAAGTGGTTTTGTCGGAACACACTTTATACAAGAGTTATTAGATAGAGGTGCTAATGTTAGAACATCAATCCATAATAATCCATTAAAAATACAAGATGATAGGATTGAAGTATTGGAAAATATTGATTTAACAAAATTTGATGATGTTATGAAGTTAGTAGAGGGAGCAGACATTGTTATACATTGTGCAGGGAACATTTTACACCCGTCAAATGTAGCAACTGATTATCAAGTTGGATTAAGTCATATTGTAATTATGACTAATGTATTGGAAGCTTGTTATAAATCAAATGTAGGTAGATTTTTAGATTTGAATAGTTCAACAGGTTATCCTGATAAACCATATGCAATCACAGAAGATGAATATTTTGACGGAGAACCTTTTATTTCATATTATAATTATGGTTGGATGCGACGATATAGAGAAAAACTTATGGAACATACTTCACACTTGTGTGATATGCATATTGGAATAGCTCGTGGAACTGCGGTATTTGGCCCACACGATAATTTTGATTTAGAAAGTTGCCACGTTGTGCCAGCACTAATTAAAAGATGTTTGAGTGGTGAAAATCCATTTGTAGTTTGGGGTAGTCCAGATGTTGTTAGAGATTTTCTTTATATTAAAGATGTTGTAAATGGAGCATTACTAATATTAGAAGAAGGAGAATCTATGAAACCATATAATGTCGGTTATGGTTCCACAATAACAATTGGTGATATCGTTGATACTATATTAAAAGTTACGGGTAAAACACCTGATGTTCAATGGGATAATTCAAAACCAACAACAATTCCATTTCGTGCTTGTTCAACAGAACGAATAGAAAAAGAATTAGGATTTAAACCAAACTATACTTTTGAACAAGGTATTAGAGAAACAATAGAGTGGTATGAAAACTTATAAAGATGAATTAATTAAATCAATGAATTATTTGGCAGAAAAACCAAATACTATATTTGTAGGACAACAAACTGCATATCCAGGTAATCCAATGTCCACAACAATATTAGATATATCAAAAGACAAAATGATTGAAACACCAGTATTTGAAGAAGTTCAAATGGGTATGTCAGTTGGATTGGGTATGTCAAATATGTGTGTTGTTAGTTTTTATCCAAGATGGGATTTTGTAATTTGTGCAGCAAATCAATTGATTAATCACTTGGATAAATTTAAACATATGACAGGTTATGATTCGCATGTCATTATTAGAGTTGGTAAAGGTAGTGATGACCCATTAGACCCTGGCGTTCAACACAAAGCAGATTATACTGATGAATTTAAAAGTATGTTAGATTATGTAGATATAATTAATTTTTACGATAAGTCTAATATCTACGAGACTTACAAGAAAGCATATGAAAACAAAAAGCCAGTTATATTAGTGGAATATCCAGAAAGGTATTCAGAATGATTTATTTTGTAGGGTGTAGTTATACTTGGGGAGCAGGACTTCAATTTGAGTTGTTAAGTAAACGAGGGTGGACGGCTAGTCAGATTAATGATATGATACCACCTAAAACACATTTAGAACACTTAGATTATGAGTGTGATGAGTATAGAAAAAAACATCACTTCCCTAATTTAGTTGCAAAAGAAATGGATATGGCTTATGGTTTGGGTAAAGTTGGTAATGGTGGTGCTAATGATGAAATATCTCACTTATTAAATGTTGGAAGTATTTATACATTAGGTGGAGAAGGACAATGTAAAATTATAATTATTCAATTTACAGATTGGACAAGAAGTAGTCAAGAATATAAAAATGGTATGAAAGATGAATATGGACAATCACTACTTAATGATAACACAATAAACAAAATAATTGATAAACAAATAGATTCAATTTTAGATGAAGTATATACTTTTGGTGTAGGAATAAAATGGTTTGGACTTTCTTGGAGAAACGATTTAGGTTTAAGACTTAAACAAAATTATCCTAACAACTTTATACCAATATATTTAAACGATAAAGAATATGTTTCATTAGAGGATACAATAGTAGACGACCATACAGAATTTAACACTTGGCACTACGAAGACAAAAACAATTTAAGACTATCAGACACAATACACGGAGTTAAAGATACTCATTTAAGTTCTATTGGACACGAAGTTGTAGCTAAATCTATATTAAGGAAAATAAAATGATTAACGAGTATAAAGAAAATGGGTATATAATTATTGATAATTTATTACCAAAAAAAGAATACGAGAAAATAGTTGACATTTGTAGAAATGCCAGATATGAAGAAGTTGACCAAGTAAGACCTGACAGATATAAAATGTGGGAAACACCAGATGATGATTTTTTTCCATCAACAGACGAAGTATATCAAAATCATATGTGGGGTAGTTCAGATGTTCCTAATTCAAAAGAAGTTCAAGATATGTTTAATCAATATATCAAACCACTTATAATTGAAATGTCTGAAGGACAAGCAGGTAAATTTATGCACCAAACAAATATGTATCGTAATAATGGTAAGGACTTTTTAAGAATACACTATGATGATTACACAGGTTTATGCGGTTATATTTTTTATGTTGGAGAATATCAATGGAAATATGATTGGGGTGGATTATTACAAGTCAGTATTAATAAAAATGTTGAAACAATTTTACCTAATCCAAATAGATTAGTTATCATTAATCACTCACTTCATATGGGACATTGGGTTACACCAACTAATCATTGGGCAAAAGAAAATAGATACACAATAACAGGTTTTTGTATTGACAAAGATAAAGACTTACCAGAAACTTGGACAAAAAGAAAAGACCAAAAGGTAGAAAAATGAAAATATTAATAACAGGTGGAGCAGGATATTTAGGTTCAGTATTTACAAGAAACCTACTAAAAAATCACGAGGTAATCGTATATGATAATCTAATGTATAATCAAACATCATTAGTAGATTTATCAAACAATCCAAACTTTACATTTCATTATGGTGATGTTCGTGAGTGGAGTAAATTAAAATACTTGGTTGAACAAGTTGATATTGTGATACCACTTGCAGCATTAGTTGGTTTTCCTTTGTGTGAAAAAGATAAAGATTTAGCCACAAGTATCAACACAACACAAATACAAAATATAGTTGATGTATTATCTAATGACCAAATGATATTATATCCAAATACCAATAGTGGTTATGGAACAAGAGGAAAGGGTATGGTTGATGAAACCAACGAACTAACACCAATCAGTCATTATGGTAGAACAAAATGTGAGGCGGAAAACTACATTATAAACGAAAGTAATGGAATATCATTTAGATTGGCTACTGTATTTGGTGTATCAAGTCGTATGCGAACAGATTTATTGGTAAATGATTTCGTATATAAACTATTGACTGATAGATACATTACTTTATTTGAGCACAAGTTTGTAAGAAATTTTATCCATATTCAAGATGTAAGTTCTGCATTTGAATATATGATTGATAATTATCACAATTATAATAACGAAGTATTTAATTTAGGACTATCAGAAGAAAATATCAATAAAAAACAATTAGTTGAAAAAATACAATCACATATACCAAATACATCAGTAAATTATTCTGATTACTATGAAGACCCTGATAAAAGAGATTATATCGTAAGTAATAAAAAAATTGAAGAAACAGGTTGGAAACCAATATTTACTTTAGATGACGGAATAAAAGAGTTGATTCAGTCATATAAAATGATAGTTCCAACACAATCACAATACAGAAATACAACACCACTATCATACAAGGAGTAGTTATGTTTAAAAAAATAAGACAATGGTTCCAAGATTGGAAACAAAAAAGAAAAATAGCAAAAAAACTTAAAGCATTAAGAAAACGAGACCCGTTCATATATAAATAAAACTTACAAACTTAATATTTATAATTGTATAGATTTATAAAAATTAAGGACATTGTGCTAAAACTAAAAGACATATTAAAAGAAGATATAAAAGTAAAAGAAACTGATGTTGACGGAAGAATTTACAATTGGAAAGAAGAAATGGAAAAAGGTAAATTTGACCCTGAAAATCCAACAGTTCATCTTCTTGGATATGGGACAGCGACCTATAAAAGTTTATTAAAAAATACTGCAAGTGACTTAGTATCAATAGCTAACGAATTAAAAAAAGGTAATGTAAAAAAAGCACATAACAAATTAATTAATGACTATGGAAATATTGTGTTATATAAAGTAAAATGTCTAAATGATGTTAGAAAAGAGTTACAAACATCAGTTTGGAAAAGAAAAATTACAATGTATAAGAATAAAAAGAAATATGGTTAAGTTAAAAAATATAATGTTTGAAGCCAGTATCACGGGTAAACAAGCCAATACTGAAAGTATGGGTGGATACAAAGGTTTCTTTAAGTTATCTGAAATGGAAGCTTACAAGAAATGGTTAAAGAAAACTCTTAAAGTAGAATTAGTTGAGGGTATAAATGACCCTGGTATTTTGAAAGCAGTATTTTTAGCAGGTGGGCCAGGTTCGGGTAAAACCTATGTAGCAAAAGGATTATTTGGTATTCCAGATAGAATTAATGTATCTCAATCAGGTATGAAAATGGTTAATTCAGATAAAGAACTCAAATTCCTATTAAACAAATATGGATTTGGAACAGATTTAGACTCGTTGCCAGACGAAGTATTCGCAAATTTAACAAGCCCAAAAGACCCACAATATAGTGGATTAAGAAATTTCGCAAAAGACTTAACAAAAGAAAGACAAAGACTTTATATGGAAGGTCGTTTAGGTATGATAATTGACGGAACAGGTGATGATTTTGCTAAAATATCAGCAGAAAAGAAAGAATTAGAAGCACTTGGATACGATTGTTATATGATATTCGTCAACACCACATTAGAAGTAGCATTAAAAAGAAATGAAAATCGTGATAGAGTTTTACCAAGAAGTATCGTTGAAGCATCACATAGAGAAGTAAATAAAAATGTTGGTGGATTTCAAGGATTGTTCGGTGGTAGTAATTTTTTAATCGTTGATAATAATCAAGATTTAAAAGAGGAAGCAGCTATAAAAAGATTTAATATGTTGGTTAAGAAAGGATTAAGTAAATTTATAAGACGACCAATAAAAAATAAACGAGGTTTGTCTTGGATGAGAAAGAATAAAATATTAATGAGGAAAAGATAATGTTAGTATCATTTGATGAAATTATAGATATAACTTTAAAACACGAGGGTGGATATGTTCACGACCCAAAAGATTTAGGTGGTGAAACAAACTTCGGTATAGCAAAAAGATTTTATCCAGATGTAGATATTAAGAACTTATCAAAAGATGAGGCAAAAGATATTTATAGAAGAGACTATTGGGATAGAAATAAAATAGAAGAATTAGACGAAGAATTAAGACACATATTTTTTGATATGTGTGTAAATCAAGGTAGAGGAACAGCAGTAAAGATTTTACAACGAGCTTGTAATGCAAAAGGAGCAGACTTAGCAGTTGATGGTGGATTTGGGCCAGGCACAAAAAGTGCTATTGAAACCTATAAACCATCATTAGATAGAGTTCGTTGTTATAGACTAAAACATTATTATGATTTAGTTAACAAAAGACCAGAACAAGAAAGGTTCTTGTATGGTTGGTATAAACGAGCAATATCAATTTAGGAGAAAATAATGTCGTATACAAATGTAACGAGAGGACAAGGTTCTTTTGTTAGTAGAACAGCAAAAAGAGATGTTCAACATCCAGGTGGAACAACCACTTTTGTAAAAAGAGTAACAGGTGAAATATTTGAACCAACAGGTTCTAATGTATCAACCGCATTTATGTTAGTATCAGGTAGCACTGAAATGCATAAAGAAGCATTAATGAGTGCTTCATTAGTTGATGGTGGTGCAATAGACGGAAAGGGTCTAATTGTTGGTGAAATGAACACGATAGCATTAAGCTATGTAAGTGCAAGCACACACGTTCAAGTAGATTTATTCAGATAAATGAAAGAACAAATACAACAAATAATCAGAGAAGTAATCACAGAATTGATTGACGATAGTCGTTGTGTTAATTGTGGTGCTATCACAAATGAAGACCTAAGAAAATGGTTCGGTAAAGGTGGAGCAGGTGGAACAACCAAAGGTGGTTGGGACAGATATGGTTCAGACGGACAAAAATTAGGTAAATGTGGTGGTGGAAAAGAAGGTGGTGCATATGCAGCTTGTTTAAGTGCCGAGAAAGCTCGTAAACTCGGCCCAAAAGGTAGAGCGTCATTTGTTCGTAGAAAGAGAGCAGCACAGAAAAAAGGTGGTGATGCTAAGAAAGGTAAACAAAGAAGTAAAGGTAAGAAACCAACTTACGCAAAGACAGGTGCATAATGGCAGGAGATTGTTATCAAGCAAATGGTAATTTTATCATTACCAAAATGGGAGACAAAGAATTTAAATTGTGTCACGGAGTTGCTTTGTTAGCAAGTGATAAAAAACCTTTTGGTCATTGTTGGATAGAAAAAGGTGGTTCAATATTAGATTTTTCTAATGGTAAGAAAATTGCAACCACTAAAAAGAAATATTATGAATTAGGTGGAATACCAGTTTCAGGATATAAGAATTATCTTTACACACCTGCAGAAGCAGCAAAGAAAATGGTTGAAACAGGACATTGGGGGCCCTGGGATTCCAAACCACCGAGATAAATTATGGCAGACTTAACACTACCAAGAGGTGAAATAAAAGTCCTACAAGCAGAGGACAAGGATTATAAGAGAGGATTACTCGTAAGACTTTTAAAAGATGGTGGATATGATATGGCTTATTGGTATGATAAACCAGACAAACCATATCCGGTGGAAGTATTAGTAGACGGAGAAAGTATCAAGAAAGATGCGAAAGTCGTTGAAATGAAATTTCACCCAAAGGATTATTACGACAAACAAAAAAATGAAATAACAGAATTTGCAAAACACTTAGACGAACCAAGAGAAATTGGTAAAAAGAAAAAAAGACTTTCGTCAAGTGAAATGAGAAAATTAAAAGACAAAGCATTTGAAACTTATAATGTAAATGAAATGGTGAATATTACACCATCACATATTGAATTATTGAGAACTACTTTTGATACCGTCAAAGGTATCAATCCAAGTGGTAGTGCATATAAGAACTTAGTTGCCTTTTTAGATAATTTAAGTAAAAGTTCATTAAAAAAATTAGCTAATGCACGAATTAAATTTGTATCACCATTAGCAAAAAACCGATTGAACGAAGATTGGTCAGACAAATATAAAAAAAGTATTAATTGTAATAACCCAAAAGGGTTTTCACAAAAGGCACATTGTGCAGGACGAAAAAAACAGGAGAGTATGATGAATATTAAATCATTAGTAAAAGAAACAATAAAAGAAGTTGTAGTTGAAAGACAACTTAATATGTTTTTAGAAAAGAACACACCAACTAATCCATCAAAGTGGTCTTACTATAAATCACAGGCAAAGAAAAAGTTTGATGTATATCCAAGTGCTTATGCAAATGCTTGGGCAGCAAAACAATACAAAGCAGCCGGTGGTGGTTGGAAAAAAGGATAAAATGAAACTAAGAGAAGAACCAAAATTCCGTTCAGTCCATACAAAGTCAACATTTGACTCTACATTTGGTCGTTGGTATGCAGAACACGTTCCATTAACTACTAAATTTATGCAAAGTATATTGGGTAAAGAACGAGTAAGTGTATTTCACGTTGGTTCAGCAGACTTAGCAAAAGATATATTGGGTGTTGGAAGTATTGTTGGAAGAAGTGGAACACTATCTACATTTACCAAAGTAGACAAAGGTGAGAAACTTGCAAAAGGACGAGGAATACAATCAGGTGGTGGTATCATTTATCAATTAGAAGGAAGTTTATTAGTTGCAAGCACAAGAGATATGCAAACACATCCAGACAAAACAGGTCGTAGGTGGGTAGAACCAATGTATTTAGCAGGTAAAGTTGCCGGTAGTAAAATGCAGAGAGAATTAGAAAAAGGCATTGAAACAAATAAAATAGACCAAAATGCTTGGGACGAAATACAAAACAAAGCAGAAAAGAAATGGGAAAAAGAAGTTGATTATTGGGGTGATTATGAAGGTGGTTGGAGAGGTAAAGAAGAGGCAATGAAAGAAATAATGGGCCCATTGAAAAGAAAATGGATTAAAAAATATATTGATATGTGTTATAAAATAATGAGAAAGTATAAACCACAAATTAAACGACACATATTAAGTCAAAAAGATAAACCATCAGAACACGGGTGGAACGAAATACTTGTAAATCAAATTAAAATTAAAGATGTATTTTTGTTAAGTAGAGAAGGAAAATATAAATCTATTAGAGACGCAGCTGAAAAAGTTGCAACAGGTACGGTTACCGTAGGAACACCAGGAAAATTTAGAAAATGGTATGAAGAACGAGGTGGTGTAATTAATGAGGGAAAAACTATGACAATGAACGAAAAAAGAGGAACTTGTTGGGTAGGATACAAACAAGTTGGTATGAAAAAGAAAGGTGATAGAATGGTGCCTAATTGTGTAAAAGAAGATGTAGAGATTTACTATGAGGAAAATGGTAAAGGATACGGATACACATTTGAATTCATCACAGATAAATCTTTACAAGAAGCTGAATATCAAGGTCGTAAAGTAAAACTCAATAAAATTATGCAAGGTGATGCTAAAAAATTTAAAGTATATGTAAAAAACCCAAAAGGTAATGTAGTTAAAGTAAACTTTGGTCAAGGTGGAGACGCTAAGGGTGGAACAATGAGAATTAGAAAGTCAAATCCAAAAGCAAGAAAGAATTTTAGAGCAAGACACAATTGCGATAATCCAGGACCAAAACACAAAGCAAGATATTGGGCTTGTAGAACTTGGTAGGAGAGTTATGAAGTCAAAACTAACAGAATGGTTAGTTAAACCTTATCTAAATGAATCACCAGATTTAGATATAAAAATCGGTGATGATATTTTAATGGGTAGGTTTAAAAACAAAAGAGTAAAAGTTAAGTCAATCACTTACAATGAGAAAGGTGATTTATTAATTAATGGTCGTCCTGCATTAAAATTTAGAAAAGTTAAAAACGACAAGAAATTATTACCAAGTAAAACCACAAAAAAATCATCAGTCGAACCAGACGCAGATAGAAAAGGTGTCAAAGACGAATTCCCACATCATAAAACAGAAGCAAAAAGAGTTCCAAGAAAAAAAGGACAACATAGAGGTTCATCAAGTCATAGTGATTTATACACAGACGAAAATCCAAAAGGAACAATACACGGACTAAAGTTCGCTACCGTAGATGACGCAAAGAAATCAGTAAGTAAAATAAGAGGTAGTGGTAAATCTCACGCTCATAAAATACAAGCAGCAGTCGCTATGGAACAACGAGCTCGTGAAATGGGTAAAACAGCTCAAGCTGCAGTCTATCGTGCTTACATCAATCAGATGAAAAAGAAAACTAAAAAGAAAAATGAATCTGATGAATATACATTTGGACCAGATTGGATACCAACAAGTTTAGCACAAAGAAAAAAGATGAAAAGAATTCATCAAAAAACAAGTAGAAGTAGTAGAGTTGGTGGTAAAAAAAATGAGTCTTTCTTTGGATTAGGAGCAGGTGATATTCCTTCACCAAGTCGTAAACGAGTTAAAAAAAATAAAAAGAAAGGACATACATCAGTTCCTTATGGTAGTGGGTATAAAAAAATTAACGAACAAAAGGAAGTTAAAAAAGTTGTAGTGATTTATCCAGGTCGTTTCCAACCATTTGGCCCGCATCACAAGAAAGTATATGACGCTTTATCAAGACAATTTGATGAAACATATATTACAACATCAGATATACAAAGACCACCAAGACACCCAATGAATTTTAAAGAAAAGAAAAAACATATGATGAAAATGGGAGTTCCAGGTAATCGTATTATACAAGAAAGAGTTCCTTATGTAGCAAGTAATCTACTTAAAAAATTTGGTGATGATACAGCAGTAGTTTATGCAGTTGGTAGAAAAGATAGAGGTCGTTTCCAAATGGGTAAAAAGAAAAAGGGTGGATTAACTTATTATCAAGATTTTAAAAAGAATATTAAAAATTTAAAACCACATTATGAACACGGATACATTTATGAAGCACCGCATGTAAATGTAAGTGGTATTTCAAGTGGAACAGAAATTCGTAATCTATTAGGTAGTCCAAAGTTTGATGAAAAGAAAAGACAACAAATATTTAAAAAAACATTTGGATACTTTGATAAATCAACATATGAAATGATGACTTCAAAATTTCGTAAGTTATTTGAATTTTTTCAACAACCAAATGTAAAAAAAATTATAAAAGAAGTTAGTGGTTTTGGAACAAGCGTAAATGGAGGTGATATGTCAGATGAGGGATTATATGATTTCTTTGGTTCATTAGATGATTATTACAGAGTAACACCTGAACACGCAGATATTTTAGGTTGGGAAGTAATTGATTTTCCAATAAAAGATACAGCAGAATTAGCATTTACAATTGCAACAGATGATTATGAACAAGATATGGCACAAACTGTAACATATGGAAGAACAATTAATCAAAACAGAAAAAACACACAATCGGTAGATAATCCGTTTCCTAAATATAAATCTCATATGAATAAAATAATAAAACAATTAGGTTGGGAAATAATAAAATATTTTGGAGTCGAGGCAGCGAAAGACGGAGATATACAAGATAGTGATATAAAATTAGCAGACTCAAAAGGAGATATTAAACAAAGAATTAAAGAGTCATTTATGAAAGATGTTAAACTATTAATAGAGGGTGGTGCATTTGGACACTTAAATCATCCATTTGATGACAGAAATCTTACATTTTCAGATTTGAAGAACATAATTATTATAGGGTTAAGTGGAAAGCTTAATCGTGAAGATAAAGTTTCTGAAAAACTTGACGGACAAAACCTAATGATAAGTTGGGTAAATGGACGATTAAAAGCAGCCAGAAACAAAGGTCATCTAAAAGATAGTGGTAAAAATTCTTTGGATGCCAAAGGTATAGCGTCTAAATTTGCAGGTAGAGGAGCTATCAAAGAAGCATTTACAGGCGCTATGTTAGATTTAGAAAGAGCAATTGGTTCTTTATCCGAAGCACAAAAGAAAAAGGTTTTTGGTAATGGAACTAAATGGATGAATTTAGAGGTTATATATCCACAAACAGCAAACATTATTGACTATGATATCGCAGAAATTATATTTCACGGAACAACAGAATATAATAAATCAGGAAGTCCAATAGGATATTCAAAAGAAGGCGCTCGTATGTTAGAAGGTATGATTAGACAAGTAAATCAAAATATACAAAAACGATTTAAAATCGGTAAACCTAATTTTTTAAAATTACAAAAAGTTCAAAACTTCGCTAAATTTAAAAGTAAATTTTTAGGACAATTAAACAAACTACAAGGTAGATATGGTTTATCAGACGGACAAAGATTAACTGACTATCATTATGAGTGGTGGTCTGAATATATACTTAAAGGAGTTCAAAAAGCTAATAGTGGAATACGACCAAGTGAAAAACAAAAATTAGTTTATAGGTGGGCATATTTCAACAAAGATTATAGTATTGGAAAAATAAAGAAAGATTTTAAGAACAGACCTGAATTATTAAAATGGATTTTAAAAACAGATAAAGAAGACCATAAAAAAGTATTTAAACAAACAATTAAACCATTTGAAATATTATTCTTTCAAGTTGGTGTAGAAATATTGAAAAATGTATCTGGCTTTTTAGCAGTATCACCTGATAAAGCAGTTGAAAAAATTAGACAAGATGTTATCAGTGCTATGAATGATTTGAAAAAACCAGACAATATTCAAAAATTAGAAAAATTAAGAATACAAATAGAAAAATTAGAAGCTATTGGTGGATTGAGTGCGATAGTCCCAAGCGAAGGCTTGGTATTTAAATACAAAGGTAATTTATATAAGTTTACAGGAGCATTTGCACCAATCAATCAAATATTAGGTAGTTTAAAATTTTAAGGAGTTATATGGCAAATTATAGTAAAGAAGCAGAAAGACAGAATAAAGCATTAAAAGATTTAATGACAAAAGGTTCTACTGAAAAAGATTATGTTCAAGTAGGATACGAAGGTAAACAAGAAAATCTTGGTGGTAAAACAAGAAAGTCAGATTTAAGTGATTTGATGGCATCAGTAAGAATGCCTTTGTTTTGTCCAAAATGTGATAAAGCAATGAAAAAAAGACTTGATGATAAGTTTTGGAGATTAATGGGACATTGTTTTGATTGTCAAATAGATTATGAAAATAAACTTCGTATGAAAGGTAAGTTTGATGATTGGGCACAACAGAAAATGTTAGAAAATCAAAAAGCTCAACTAAAAGATTTAGAACAAAGTATAGATGACTTTGAAAAAACAGGCGGTAAGAAAGAATGGTATAATCAAGTAGGTATAAATAATCCAGAACTTGAAAAGGATACTTGGAAAATGGGTGAAAAAGAGTTTGAGAAAACCATATCAGACGCAAGAGATTTCATACGAGAAAAAAGAGAACTCGTTGAAGACGCAGAAAAACAACTAACAGGAGCAAAATAATGGGCAATATCATACAAATGATAATGAATCTTTTCTTTGGTGGTAATCAAAAGAAAGAAGTTAAAGAACTTGATAAACAAATCAAAGTAAAAGATAATGAAGTTAAAGAACTTGAAAAAGAAGTAAAAGTTCTTGAATCTAAAAAACGAGTTAATAAAAAAGAAGTAGCTAAATTAAAAAGAAAAGTTACCACTACTAAAAAACAAATTGCACAAGCATCAGAAGCAGTAAAAGAAGATAATGCTGATGACGCAGTAAAATTTCTTAAGAAGTTTTCAAAGTAGTATATATTTATATATATGAGATATTTAATTTACATATTATTAATGGGAGCTTTATACTCTCAAGAAGTTAATGAAACTAAAACCTATACCTTTACAGAGGAAGAAGTTTTAGCATTCACAAACGAAATCAAAGAATTACAACTAAAAGATAGTTTAAATGTTTCTTTGGTGGACGATTTGGAATCTCAAATTAAACTTTTTGAGGAAACATCAGTCATAGACTCTATGTTAATAGCGAATAAAACTACCCAACTTAATCTACTAAAAGACACTAATAAACTTCTTGAACAAAAAGTAAAACTTGTCCAACCTAAATGGTATGAAAACAAGTGGTTATACTTTACATATGGAGTTTTGATGACTGCTACTTCAGTTAAATTAGCAGGTCAAATAGTAGACTAATGGCACAACCAATAAAAGAAGTAATCAAACAAGAATATATAAAATGTGCACAAGACCCTGCATATTTTATGAAAAAATATTGTATGATACAACACCCGATACGGGGAAAAATACCTTTTGAATTGTATGACTTTCAAGAAAAATCAGTTAATGAATTTCATCAACACAGATTTAATGTAATTTTGAAAGCCAGACAATTAGGTATTTCCACATTGACGGCAGGTTATAGTCTTTGGATGATGACTTTTCATCAAGATAAAAATATTTTGGTAATTGCAACGAAACAAGAGGTAGCAAAAAACTTGGTTACGAAAGTTCGTGTTATGCACGCAAATTTACCAAGTTGGTTAAAGCAAAAGTGTGTTGAGGATAACAAACTTAATTTAAGATATATGAATGGTAGTCAAATAAAAGCAGTTTCATCAGGTCCAGAAGCCGCTCGTTCAGAAGCTCTATCTTTATTGATATTGGACGAGGCAGCATTTATTGATAAGATTGATGAAATATGGACAGCTTCACAACAAACACTTACAACGGGTGGTAGTTGTATTGCATTATCAACACCTAATGGTGTGGGTAATTGGTTTCACAAAACTTGGGTAGAAGCTGAAGAAGGTCGTGGTATGTTCAATCCAATCAAACTACATTGGACGGTACATCCAGATAGAGAACAAGAGTGGAGAGATGAACAAGATAAATTACTTGGCCCAAGTTCAGCTGCACAAGAGTGTGATTGTGACTTCTTAACATCAGGTACGGGAGTAATTGACGCTATTATATTGGAAAGATTGAGAAAGGAATTTTGTAAAGAACCTATTGAAAGACGAGGTGTAGATAGTAATGTTTGGATATGGGAACAACCTGATTATACAAAAGATTATATTGTATGTGCAGATGTTGGTCGTGGTGATAGTGCAGACTATTCTGCTTTTCATATCATTGAATTAGAAACAATGACACAAGTAGCAGAGTATAAAGGTAGAGTAAATACCAAAGATTTTGGAAATATGTTGGTTTCCATAGCAACAGAATATAATGATGCCCTACTTATAGTAGAGAATAATAATATTGGTTGGGCTACAATCCAACAAATTATAGATAGGGATTATCCTAATCTATTTTATACAAGTAAAGACTTACAATATGTTGATGTTCAACATCAAATAACGAATAAACATTATCGTGAAGATAAAAAAATGGTTGCTGGTTTTTCAACGACTTCCAAGACCAGACCACTAATTATTAGTAAGTTAGAAGAATTTTTTAGAGAGGAAAGTGTAGTGGTTCGTTCAAATCGTTTGATTGATGAACTATTGACTTTTGTCTATATAAATAACAGAGCGCAAGCGATGACCGGATACAATGATGATTTGGTTATGTCGTTTGCAATTGGACTTTGGGTTCGTGATACTGCATTAAGATTACGAACACAAGGTGTGGAATTAACAAAGAAAACTCTCAGTCGTATGATGGACAATGAGGGTTTGTATACCAACGAAGACATAAATAAAAATGATAGTTGGGATTGGGATACAGGAAAAGAAAAAGAGGACTTAACGTGGCTCTTATAAAAGTGAGGTAAAAAATGGCGGATACAACATTATTTGGGAGATTGAGAAGATTATTTTCTACAAATGTTATCGTAAGAAATGTCGGTGGTAAAAAATTAAAGATAGCCGATACAGACCAAGTGCAAAAACAAGTAAAATCACATTTAGTTGATAGATATACTAAATTACATAATAACTTAGATTTAGTAGGAACAGGTTATTCTACCGTTCATCAAATTATGGCGGCAAGATTAGCATTGTTTAAAGACTATGAATCAATGGATAGTGACCCAATCATATCATCTGCATTAGATATATATTCAGACGAATCTACAATGAAAGGTGAGTATGGTGATGTAGTTAAAATTCATTCAGACAATGATAATATTAAAGATATATTAAATAATTTATTTTATGACATTATGAACATTGAGTTCAACCTATGGCCTTGGGTTCGTAATATGGTTAAGTATGGAGACTTCTTTTTATATTTAGATATTAGTGAAAAATACGGAATTACAAATGTTGTTCCTTTATCACCATATGAAGTTATTCGTTCAGAGGGGGAAGACCCTGAAAATCCTTATTATACTAAATTCTATTTAGAAAGTATTGAAGGAGCGCATCCTTATTTCGGCCAAAAGCCAAGTGGTAAAGGTAAAATAGAATTTGAAAATTTCCAAATGGCACATTTTAGATTAGCAAACGATAGTAATTTCTTACCTTACGGAAAATCTATGGTTGAAGCTACTCGTAAGATTTGGAAACAATTAACACTTATGGAAGACGCTATGTTAATTCACAGAATTATGAGAGCACCTTCTAAACGAGTATTCAAGATTGACATTGGTAATATACCACCAAATGAAGTTGATAACTATATGCAGAGAATTATCAACAAAATGAAAAAGACACCTTATCTTGATGAAGCAACAGGTGAGTATAATTTAAAATACAACATACAAAACTTAACAGAGGACTTTTTCTTGCCAGTTCGTGGTGGAGATAGTGGAACAGAAATCAATGAGTTAGGTGGTATTGATTATGATTCAACAGAAGATGTTGAATATCTAAAAAACAAATTATTAGCATCATTAAGAGTGCCAAAAGCATTTTTAGGATTTGATGAAAATGTTGGTGGTAAAGCAACATTAGCAGCAGAAGATGTTAGATTTGCCAGAACCATTGAAAGAATACAAAGAATCGTAGTATCGGAGTTAACAAAGATTGCAGTCGTTCATTTATATTCGCAAGGATATGTAGATGAAGACTTGGTAAACTTTGAATTAGAATTAGCAAGTCCTTCAACAATGTATGAACAAGAAAAAATAGAATTGTTCGGACAGAAAGTAAACTTAGCTCGTGATATGTTAAGTGATAAGATTTTACCTTATCAATGGATATATGATAACATATTTAATTTTTCTGATAAAGAAAAAGTTAGTATTGAAAATCAAATTATTCAAGACCAAAAACAAAAATTCAGACACTCTCAAATTGAGATGGAAGGTAATGACCCAATGGAAACAGGAGACGCAATTGGAACACCAAGTGATATGGCAGCCGTGGGAGTCGGACAAGATGACGCCCAAACACCACCGGATACCATAGCAGGTTCTATCTTTGACCCATTTCCAGATGAGGAAAAAGAAGATGAACGACCAGAAGATGAACAAGGTGGTCGTCCAAAAGAGATGAACAAACCTTTCAAGGATAGTGGAGCAAGAGGTCGAGACCCATTAGGACAACAAACAAAAAATCGTAGAGGATTAGCATTAGCACACTATGACGCTTTGAAAAAAACTATGGGTAAGAAGTCAAAAAACATAATACAAGAAACTAACCAAGTAGATGAATTAGAAAAAGAATATAATGAATATAAAGAGGAAAACGGAGATAATTAATACCGATTTCTCAAAAGTTTTATATTTATTATTGATAAAATACACAAAAATACTTTGGAGCTCAAATGTCTTATGTAAAACATAATAAGATAAAGAATACAGGTATTCTTTATGAACTTTTATCACGTCAAATAACAGTAGATGTGATAAATGACACAAAAAGCCCTAAATCAGTTAAATTATTTAAAGAATTCTTTAATAAAAATACTGAATTGGGTAAAGAATACGAATTATATTCAATCTTGTTAAATAAAAAATACAAAAACTTGACTCACGCATCTTCTTTATTAGAGGCAGTAGTCAAAAGTCGTAGAAAATTGTCAAATCGTCGTTTAGCAAATGAAAAATACAATTTAATTAAAACAATCAAAGAAAATTACGATATTAAAGAATTCTTTAATACAAGAATCCCTAACTTTAAAGTTGTGGCATCAGTATATCGTGTTTTTCAATCAGAAGTTGGAAAAGAAGACTTTGGGCCAGTCCAAAAGACAGATTCATCAATAACAATTACCGAACACATTACTCAAACCAAACAATCAAGAGTAAAAAGACAAAACTTAAGCGAATTTACCGAACAAGATAAAGATTTAAGGTTGTTAAGTTATCAGTTATTAGTTGACAAGTTTAATAAAAAGTATAAAACTCTAAATGAAAATCAAAAAAACTTGCTGAAACAATATATCAGCAATGTATCTAATACTAATTCATTAAAAGGATTTATTGATTCAGAAGTAGTAAAAATCAAAAGAGCTCTAAAATCTTTACTACCAAAAGTGAACGATAGAATTACAAAAATTAAACTTTCAGAAGCTATTGACTATACAGACACAGCTACTAAAGGTAAAGTCGTGAAAGATAAACACGTGGTTGCATTGATGAGATACTATGAACTAATTAAGGAAATCAAAAATGTCCAGACGCGTAAAAATAAGTAAGTTAAAAGAAGCAATCCGTCATCTTGTATTACAAGAAATTAATGAACAAGATAATAAACCTTCACATTTCGGTGGTGGTAAAAATATTAATATATTAGGATTTAAGACAGAACATTTTGATATTTGTATGTCTGCAGTTGTTCTTTATCAAAAATTAATGGAAAAAGAACTTAGTGATGAAGCTAAAAAATTAGTCATTAGTTCTGCAAAAGAATTAGACCATATATTTGAAATGGAAAAACAAGTTGTCAATGGAGAAAAAGTTGGCCACGACCCGATTGAACATAGTGTTGAATTGTCAAACATAGTATCTTTTAAATTAGGTAGAGTCGCTGAAATGGTTAATGATGATTTTGAAAGAGATACAAACTTTATCAAAATGCATGTAATGGTAATCATCAACAGATATAAAAAAGAAGTAGATGAGGCATCAACAACAGCTTCGGCAGGTGCAGCTAATCCAATGGGAACTGGCATTTACTATGACACACCTTACGCATTCAGAAGTAAAAGAAAAAAAGATAAAAAGAAACTTAAAAAAATTACACACGCAGGTGGATACAAACCAGTAAACGAAATCACTAATCAAGAAATTAGTGCATTACAAAATCTTGAAAAAGGTTTAAAGAAACTTCAACAAGATTATATCAAGATTACTAAAGTAGGTGATAACACACTCAAAAACAGACAATACAATGATTATTATGAATATATTATAGGAGCTAAAGAAGGAATAGGAAAACTTATACAAACTTTAAAAAGAAAACAAATGTTAGGTGAAGGTCGTTATCACGATTGGAGAAATGATGAGTCTTTAACACCAAAACAAAAGATTGGTCGTTCAATGAGAGAAATTAGAGACGCATTAAACGAGTTAGACAAAACCGTAAAGATGAATCTTAAATTAAAAACAGAATTAAAAATAAAGTCAGAAGACTATTGGAAAAATACACACAAGGCATTGACCAAGATTTCAGAAAGATTAGTCAAAATGGCAAACAAAGTAGGAAATATGAAATGAAAAATTTAAAAGAACAATACGAAAGATATTTTGGTAAATTAACTGAGAGAGCTAGAACTTCAGACTCAGATGTTAAAACTTTAGTAAAGAATGCGAAAATTAGCGGGTTCTCTAATCCACCACTTACACCCAAACAAGTAGTAGATTTTCTCAACAAGTATGACAAACCAGGTAGACCAATGAAAGCAGAGGATTTACTTTTTATAATGAAAGATGGTGATTTGTCGGATAAACAAATGGTTATGGCTGCAATTAGGGGTAGGTCAGAAGGTGATAGAATGGCACTTAGAGAATTAGACAGATATTACAAAAAATATTCAGATGAGAAAAAAGGATTTTTATAAAATGAAACAAGTTATCGTAGATTATATACCATTTAACATTACACCAACTCAAATAAATGAGGCGATGAAAGAAAACAACGGAAAGTTAGTTGTTAAAGGTGTATTACAAAGAGCAGAAGCAAAAAACCAAAACGGACGAGTATATCCAAGAGAGATATTAGTTCGTGAATCAAAAAAGTATGATGAGAATTTTGTAAAACAAAATAGAGCACTTGGTGAATTAGACCATCCAGATAGTTCAGTTGTTAATTTACAAAATGTTTCTCACAATGTCAAGGAAATGCATTTCGAAGGAGATAATTTAGTCGGTACGGTAGAAATCTTAACAACACCAAGTGGTAATATATTGAAAGAATTATTTAAAAATGGTATCAAATTAGGTATCAGTTCACGAGGATTAGGTAGTGTTGAAATGGTTAGAGAAGCCAATGGAGATACGGTTTCAAAAGTAGGTGATGACTTTGAGTTAATCGCATTTGACTTTGTTTCCAATCCATCAACACACGGAGCGTTTTTGCACCCAATGAACGAATCAGTAGATAAACAAGGTAGAACTTGTGGAGTTTATTGTAGAGCAGAAGACATAATCAACCATATCATTAGGGGAGAATAATGGTAAATTTAAAAAATCTATTAGGTGAATTAGAATTCAAAACACCAGCAGAGTTTGCTGCATACAAGAAAAAACACAAAATGCGACCTGGCACGGTTGTAAAAGTAGCCGGTAAAGATAAAGTTGTAGGTGGAGATGATAAATCAAAAACATCAACAAAGAAAAGATTTGAAGATATTACATTTTCAACCGCTAGTATTGACCAAATAAAAAAGTTTGCAGAAGATAACAATCTTGATATCAAAGATATGCGTAGAGACCCAAATGGTAATTTAAGTGTTGACTTTGACGGAACTGATGAAGATATGGAAAAAGCTCTTACATCAGATTTTTACGGAAGTGATTCAGATGACGCAAAAGATATAGTATCACGAGGAACAGAAATCGGTAAAGATGATGATAGTGAAACAAAAAAAGAAACAACACCAGTTGAAAACAGACCTGGTGAAAACTTTGGAACTAAATATAAATCAGTCAACGATATGGTAGAATCAGTTAAACAACAAAAGGAAAGAGTAACATTAACATCAAAAGATATGGATTTAATGGATGAGTTTAACGGAAGTCTATACATACAAGACGGAAAATTTATGTATTCTGATACTGACGGAACACCGACAGAAATCACAGATGAAGAAACACTTATGGCACTATATGACCGTATGAAAGACGGAGACTTTCAAGTTGGAAGAAGTAAGTTTAGACAAGGTGATAGAATTAAAGACAATAATGGAATGCACGGAGCAAATGTGTTAAGAAACATAGATGGTAATTGGGATTTTGGTGGAGTTCAAAAAATAGGAAATAAATTTTACAACGCTGAAGGCGAAGAAATGGATAATGATGATATTGAAGATTTTTATTATCAAGAGGCATATGATGAAAATGATGACAATGTTGGTGTTGAACTTGGAAGACCATTACCAAGTGATGCTAAACCACCAACAAGTGAAAACATTTTAAAAAAATTATCAACAATTACTACAAGGTATAACAAGTGATTAAATTAAAAGACATAGTGAATGAAATGAAAGTCGATAAAAAGAATTATACGGTTGACTTTACACCAGAAATCAATGATATACAAAAATCACTTAACGATACAATAAGTAAATTAAAAGATTTAGGTAAAAAATTGGATACCAAAGCAACAAGTGTATTTCCAAATTATCCAAAAGACGCGATACACAGAAGAAAGCCAGACACTATTGATGGACAAGTTTTTGCTAATACAAAAAAAGAATTTAAAATTGAACCAATGATTGATTGGTTAGAAGGAAATAACAAGTATTGGTCAGCATTAAAATTTGCATTGAGTAGAACAGAAAAGGCTTATCCTACAACTAATCGTGGTAAACCAATAGAATTAGATGACTAATGCCAGCACTTAGTAAAAAGCAACAAAAATTTATGGGGATTGTAAGGTCAATCCAAAAAGGTGAACAACCAGCGTCCAAGTTTTCAAAAGACGCACAAGATGTAGCCAAAGATATGAAAAAGAAAGATGTGAAAAAGTTCGCAGCAACTAAACACAAAGGACTACCAATGAAAAAAGAGGTATTGAAAAAACTGAAAGAAATGATTCGTCAAGAATTATCAGAATATACTTATGGTTCAGGTGATGTCGTAAAAGATGTTAATCCTACTTGTCCACACTATGGCGCTATGGGTAAAGTAAAATCCGTAAATCCTAAAAGTGTTGTGTTTGTCGTGATGAACAAAGGAAAAAATTTCAAACCAGGTATGGAGTTGGAAAAATCACACGACCAAATGAAAAAAATGAATGAAAGTATGGAACTCAAAAAATTAGAAGATGCTATACTGATGTTTCAAAAGAAAATTAAGA
>VTLG01013904.1_pt1 | contig 24449 bp, 18 predicted proteins | sample 4694571 | NCBI WGS metagenome assembly VTLG01 (sample SAMN12604809, study PRJNA352737) | marine metagenome | biome: ENVO:00000447; feature: ENVO:00000209|ENVO:00000569|ENVO:01000036; material: ENVO:00002151; isolation source: viral sequences binned using virsorter ...
TCTAAACAAAAAGGCAGAACTTAAAAAGATAGATCAAGCTATGGCTCGCTCTATTGAAAATGTTATTCTTCTTATCACAATGGGCGCAGAGCCAGATAAAGGAGGAATCAATCATAAGAACGTAGCTGCAATGCGTGAATTGCTTGAAAGCAATAGCGTTGGTCGAGCCATTGTTTCTGATTACACCACTAAGGGTGAATTCTTACAGCCTGATCTTAAAAAGGTCATGGGCAAAGAGAAATATGAGGTTCTTAACAAAGATATTCAAGAAGGCTTAGGAAACATTCTTCTTGGAGAATCTAAGTATTCTGATACAGAACTAAAAGTTCAAATATTTTTCGAGAGACTTGAAGATTCAAGATCAAGATTTTTAAAAGATTTCTTACAACCTGAGATAAACAAGGTTTGTAGAAAAATGGGCTTCAGAGAAGTCCCAAAAGCTGTCTTTAACAAAAAGGAGACAATAGCAAAAGAAAGTTCTCAAAGGCTTATTGCTCGTATGATGGAGCTTGGCGTTCTAACTCCAGAGCAAGGAATGGAAACCATTAATAAAGGTCACTTCCCGAAATCTGAAGAAATGGAGGCTTCTCAAATGAAATATCTCAAAGCCAGAGAAAAGGGATATTATGTTCCTATCGTTGGTGGTCAGGCACTCATAAAGGAGGATGTGGGCGAAGATGCAGAAGATGTTGAAGCTATTTCAATAAACAAAATTCCTAATGAGAAAAAGAAAACAACAGGCATGAGCCAAAAGAAATCCGCAACCGTATCCGCTCCTTCTGGCGGTAGGCCGATGGGAACCGTCTCTTATTCTAACTCTTCTTTGATCAAAGTGGTAGAAGCAGCTAAGGGTCTTGAATCTACAGCTAAACAAATCTACAAAAAAGAATTAGGAATTACACGCTTCAACAAAGAAAAGAAAAAGCTTATAACTGATCTTTGTAGTGCAGTAATCATAAATTCTGACGCTAAGGATTGGGAGCAAGATTTACAAGAAGTTATTTTAAATAACTCAAAACTTTTAACTTTAAGCACTCATCCTAGTGTATTAAGTCTTGCAGCAGAGCATCAGCTTGATGACTATGCCGCTGCTCTTCTTTACCATTCCACAAAAATAGATAATGTCAAATAATAAATTTAAATTAACAGGCATCATTCGTGCGATTGATTCTTCTGACTATGATAAAATGGGAGTATCAAAGGCGGCTTTTATTTCTAAGGCTAGTAGCCTTTTCCCAAAAGAAGTAGATGTAAGTGAATCATTTGATCTTCTTCCAGTTGTTTTCAATTTGGGCGTTGTGAATAAGTTCAACGCAAATGGAGACGGGATTGATACTGTCCGTGCTGCTCAAATAATTAAAAAGTTCATACATAAGCCTTTGAATGTTGAACATTTTAAGCCTGATATTGTTGGTCACATTGTAAACGCAAGTTTTACAGATAAAGAACCAGATTACTTGGAAAACTCAGTAGAGGATTTTTTAGATAGAGAAGACCCATTCTTTATTTCAGTAGCCGCCGTCATATACAAACATGTATATCCAGATTTGGCTAAAGCGATAATGAAGGCTTCTGATCCAGAAGATTCGTCTTATCAAGCTTATTCTTCTTCTTGGGAAATTGCATTTTCAAAATATAAAGTATGTGTTGGTAGTAAGTTGTTATCAGAATGTGACGTTTACGAAGAAGGCACTGCCGGATACGAAAAGTATGATAAAGAACTAAAATCAAGCGGTGGAAAAGGCGGCAAAAAAGACGAGCCTGTTAGTAGATTGTTTGATGGAAAAATAATTCCAGTTGGAGCGGCTTTGACTGAAAATCCCGCTGCTGAAGTAAAAGGGGTATATTCTTTAGTAGATTTAGTTAATAAACAAGATCGAGAAAAAATATCCAATAGTGATAAAAAAAGTTCCGAAAACGGAGAAATTCCTGTAAACGATAAAAACGATAATAGTGATATTATGACCGAAGAGCAATTTAACGAATTGAAAAAGCACATTGAAGAACAGATTAGTTCTTTCGATATTAACGAATCAACCGCTTCTACTGTAGGCGAAAAATTTGTCACCGTTCTTGAGGACGCTGCTAAAGATTGGAAATCTTCTAGTGAAGCCGCTAAAGAGAGGGAGGAAGAATACAAGAAAGAAATGGAAGAACTTAAAAAGCAACTCGCTTCTGCAACCGAATCGCTCATTGCTCTGAAGTCTGACTTGGAAACTCGTAAAGCCGCTGAACACTATAATCACCGCATGGAAGCAATGGCGAGCCTGTTTGAACTCAACGAAGAAGTTGAGGCAATCATAGCCAAACAAATCAAAGATATTGAAACTGACGAAGATTTTGAATCTTATCTAGCCGAAGCAAAAATTCTTTTTGCTGACAAAACAAAAGAAGCCATCGCAGCCGTCAAAGCAGCAGAGGAAGCTGAAAAGAAGCATGACGAAATTGATGAGTCCAAAGCTTCTGAAGAGGACGAAGGCGAAGAATACGAAAGCGAAGCTAAAGAGTTTGACGCAGAAGTCGAAGAAGAAAAAGAAGGTGAAGATGAAATTGAAACCTCCGAAAGTTCCGATTCCTGTGTAACAAACAACAACGGTGACGATTCAACTGAAGAAAGTCTTTTCGACAGGCTCAAAAAGAGTGGACTTCAACTTGAAACCAAATAATCCAAACTATTTAAAAATAAAACATCATGGCACAAGTAATTACTCGACTACTTCCTAATCGAAACTTCGACCCGAAAAGCGAAGTCAACATGTTCGCTCTGGATGCTGCATCTGGAGAGGCTGGAACTTTTGTTAAAGTCTCTGCTGCAAACCTCACTGACGATCCTGTTGCTTACGTTAATCGTCCCGATGCTTTCGCAAATAGCCTTGGCAATGCCACTTCTCAGTATCCAGAAGTTACTCGTAAGGTAACTGCTGCTGGAACTGGAGACGGTGGGGTTGTTATCGGCATGATCACTCGCGACGTTCGCGAAGTTGATGAAAACGGTGAAAGCCTTCACTTCTATCCTCAGAAAAAAGAGGAGCTTCAGTGCGTTGTCTCTGGAGAATCTAACCCTATCGTTGCTCGCGGAACCGTTGAAGTTAACGTAAGGGGTCTTGCTGGTGGAGTCGCTCCTAACGTTGGCGATCTTGCTGTTCTTGAAGCTGGCGGTAAAATCACTGGTGTGAGCGCAGCTTCCGCAAGCGCCCAACAGAAAGCCGACACAGTTGGAACCATCCTTGGAACTGGTCTTCGTGTATCTCAACAGTCAACCGACTCTCTTGCAGGTCCATATGCAATGCTTAAATTCTCTGTATAACTTAACCCATAAACCTCAAGAAAGACTTTAAAAATGCAAATCAAACTAGATAAAACCGAAGATCAAATCGCACTTATTAAAGCTATCGCCTCTAAGGACAGAGACGTTGCTTATGAGGCAAAGGCTACCGTTGCAGAACTCGTTGGTCCTGTTATCAGCGAAGTAATTAATAACGCTCCTAGCATCTCGTCGCTTTACACGACTGCAAGCTTCAGCGAAGATGACAACCTTTCGATGCCTCTTGATCTCTTGCACGACGTAACTGATGAAGATTACATTCGTGTTCACTCACAGACTGTTGCTGGAGGACTTAGCTCTAACGAGATGTTCCCCGCACATGATGAACTGAAATTCAAGACCTACTCTCTTGACTCCGCTTGGAGTTTCGACAAGAAGTATGCTCGTAAGGCTCGCGTTGACGTTGTTTCCGCTGTCTTTACTCGCATGGCACAAGAATTTCTTCTCAAGCAAGAGAAGACTTCTGTAAACCAGCTTCTCGGCGCGCTTGTTGCTGCTGACACTAAAGTTGGTGGTAGTGCTGCTGCTGGAAATCACGTTATCAGCAGTCTTGCTAATGATCGCCTCCAGCTTGCTGACTTCAACGCTCTTGTTACTCGCTCCAAGCGTATCTGGAGCAACTACTCCAGCGGAACTCCTGTTGGTGGTTCTATGGTTGGCGTTTCTGACCTCATCATGTCTCCAGAGGCAGTTGAGAGCATCCGAAGCATCGCTTACAATCCTGTCAGTGAAGATCAGAGTCACGGAACTGACGCTACTGACGCAATGCGTGAGGCAGTCATGGGCCAAGGTGGCCTTCCTTCTCTTTTCGGTATCGGAATCATCGAAATTCTTGAACTTGGTGTTAACCAGCGTTACAACGAAATCTTCGATGCCGTTAACTCCGCTGCTGGATCTCCTGTTACTTTTGACAACACTAAAGATGAAATCATTATCGGTGTTGATCGCGGAAACACTGGACTTATTCGCCCCACTGTTACGGAAGAGGGCTCGTCCACTGAGGTTACTGTTGAATCGGATGACCAGTTCGCAGTTCGTCAGAACAAGACCGGATGGTATGGTAAGATTGAAGAAGGTCGTATCGTTACGGAAGACCGCCGTCTTTCGGGTATCGTCCTCACAGGTGCTTAATAAGAGCCTGTTTAATTAAGAAAAAAGCACGACTCGTTAATCGGGTCGTGCTTTTTTGCTTTAAATTCACAATTAAATATAATATAATAAGATATGGAAAAACAGGACGAGTTTGACTTTTCAGATGGTAAAGATCGTGAAGCGGAACAGCCAAAACAAAGAAGTCAACAAGAGTTAGAAAAATTGCTTGACATGGGTAAGATGAATCCTTATCAGACTTTGAGCAAAGCTACCTTCACTGAGAGGTTGAATGAAATGGATTTGGACGAAAAGCATCAACTCGCTATCAGAGTTGGAGTTACCCCTGTCAAAAACAACACTCAACTTACAGAGCGCCTCATAGACAATTTTGATGATTTCATTTCTAAATCTAGAATGATTCAAGGCACTACAAGTAACGATATTGACCCTAGCAGTGAAGAGTATAAAAAAATTAAACACCTTCTCTGAACTACTTAAAAGGTGTAACTGTAAGAGATATGAATGATTTACAATCTCTTGCAGAAGACATCGTTACATACTCTTTTCCAGACGATACGGGGAGATTTCCTGTGTCCTTTGTTTCTGGCTGGTTAGAAACACATATCGGTGAGCTTAATGGTTTAACTCACGAAGACTTCTTTATTGATGATACTGGTGGAATTGGCCCTAGTGGGTTAATGCCAGTAGAGAAGGATATTTTTAAATCATTATACGAAGAAGAATACTATGAAAGAGCGGCTAGAGAAGCCCTCAGAGGTATTATATGGCTAGAAGGTAACGCAGATAGCGTTACTATGGTTAAAGAGGGCGACACTACAATTCAAAAGGTAAGTAAGCATCAAATTTCTAGAACATTCTCAGAGTTTGCCGCTGCTGCTCGCGGTAATCTTGAGGATCTTTTGTTTCAATACAATATGCAAAAGTCTTCCCCGATTGGAGTTGACAGCGCAGAAGGGCTTGCAGACACCGAATACAACTGTTTTAATCACGATCACTAATGGCATCAATATTTAGCGACAGCGAAAAAAGCGCGATTGAAAGTCTGTTGGACGATGTTCATGACACTTTCAAAAAAAATATATTTGTTTATGTTGAAGAAATAACTTCTGTTGATTTTTCAGATACTCAATTCAACCCTATTTACGGAAGGTCTTTCAATCAATCAAAGACAGCAAAAGATAAAAAGCTTACCAAACACACGGTAGAAGCTAGGGTCTTTTATGATAGCCAAAAAGACAATGAATTTATTGAAGATATTGGTGGTGGCTCTTCAGAAAATGTAGTTCGTATAAAGGTAAATTACGACGCAAAAGAATTAATCAAGAACGCTTCCGTAATAGAAGTAGATGATGAAAGATATTCTCTAGTATCAGACGCAGAAGCTATTGGACCTTTCAATAATCCGTATTGGAAGATTTATTTAAAACGTGATGGCTAAAACAACTGTCCATATTGATCAAAGAAAACTTTTAGGAGAACTTAGTGCGGGTAGAAATCTAAAGGTTACGTCCAATATTGTAAAAACAGAAGTAGACAAAAAAATTAAAGAATCTCAGGATGAACTTGTAAAAGAATATGAAAATCACCCTGTTACGCAGGAGATTGATGCTGGTCCAAATGCCTCTAATTCGTCTGGAACACTAGGCGGCAAAGGTAATCTTTTTTCTTTTATTGGTTTCAACAGAGGCGATAATCCAACTGCGCCTGTAAAAGCAAAATTAGCGCGCCCAATAAAATCTAAAGTTTCAAAAGGTAGTTTTGGTCGTTTTAAAGTAGAAGTTGATGCAGCTACTAAACAAGAACTAGAAGAAGCTACCCCTATCCCTTGGAGTATTGGAAGAAGTTGGCTAGATGGTATAGAGAAAGGCATATCTGGATTAGGAAAATACATATTTAAAGGCTCTAATGTAAAATCTTCTCGTTCGGGAACAGCTATTCAAGTAACTGGATCAAGAGGTGGCAGATTCAAAAATACAAGTTATATTTCTAAGATGTTAAATAATTTTTATAAGCGACTTTCAAAATGAAAACCCAATTTGCCCATAATTTACTTAACTCTTTTTATCTTTGGTTTGAAAGAGAACTTCTTAGCGATAAATCGAAAGCTTATAAAACAAATCAAAGCAACACTTTTAAGTATGTTAACTTTCCAGATGTTCCTGATTCTCATTTGGGGTATCAGGGTCAGTTTAGACAGCTAGTTGCTGATTACTGCGTGGATCAACCTAACTCTGGAATATTTATTGACGGATCTTTTGTGTCAGGAGATAGTTCTGATATTTATATAGACTATAATGGAGGCAGGGTTATTGTCCCTGCTGCTAGTGGAACTGGTCTTAATATTACAGCAAACAATACTATTAAAGAAGTTAACACTTATGTATCTAGTGATGATGAAGAACAGCTACTTATTACCAGTGATTTTGTAGATGCCTCTGATTTAACTGAAACTTATCTTTTCTCTAAGCAGAGTAAGTTAGACGAAAAAACCTATATTTTGCCAGCTTGTTTTATTCGTTTAATAAATAATGAAAACGAAGATTTCTCTTTTGGAGGACAGGACGAATCAGTTACAAGAGTTAGAGTAACAATATTAGCTACAGATAATTATTTGTTAGATGGCATTGTAGGATTGTTTTCCGACACGAACGAAAGGTGTATTACTCATGTGCCTTTTGAAAACTCACCATTTGGTCATTTTTATTCAATCAAAGATTATCCTTATTGCTATGAAGACTATGTTTCAAGCCTTTCTGGTAAAACTTATGTAAAAGAAGTAAAGTCTTCAAAAACAAAGAACTCCTTCAAATCAGAAAAAGTAGAAAAAAATATTTATATTGGCTTTTTGGACTTTGATTTGTCTACTTACCGATACCCTAGAGTCTAAAATTCGTGTAATTGACGGTAGAACTAATTTTAAAATATTATGGCACGATCTCGCGTTCTTTCACAAAGTAAAGCTGTTTACGTCACACAAACTGGTCTTTTAGTATCTGCTGGTGCTAAACCATCTGGCGTAGAAGCGACTCAACTACACAGAATTGACAATGTTTCTTTTGAAGTGGACATTGCTGGTTCTAGACAAGATATCCGTGAATTTGGTAAACTTGCACGAATTGGCACACTTGTTGACTCTGATCTTAATGCAACCGCTTCTATCGGTTATCTTTTGACTGATGGAGAGAATGAAAATCACCTTGGATTTGAAATCAAAGAATCTCTTACTGGAGACTTTGTTGGTAACGTTCAAGGCATTTCTGGCTTCTTGACTGAATCAGACTCGCATAAAGAGCGTAATGTCTTTGTTTGCACAGTGGCAGAAGGTAAAGATGCTTTTGCTCCTGAGTCTTGGCAAGACCGCACAGAACACGATGTTGTTGGTCTTGGTAATGCCTTCATCTCTGATTACGCCGTTGAGCTTAGTGTTGGTGATATTCCAAGAGCAGACGTTACTTTTGACGCAAATAACCTTGTTTTCTACACTGGAGTTAGCTCTGGTCTTTTCAATCCTTCAATCGGTCAAACCGATGCTACGAGGGTTGATTCTGGTCAGGCGGCTCTTCCCATTCCAACAACTGGTGAAAGTGATGTTGATGTGCTTCGTCACGGTCAAGTCCAGCTTACCCTTCAAGATGAGACTCCTCTTGGCATGGGCGGCGCTGACTTGGCTGAATTTCATCCTCAGAGTGTTAGCATCGATGTTCCATTGGCTCGCGAAGCTCTGGAGAGACTTGGCAACGAGAGAGCTTACTCTCGCCCTCTTGATTTTCCAATTGATGTTACTCTTTCAGTCAATGCGTTTACAGCAGACCTTCAAGAAGGAGAGCTTGCCACACTTCTAACTGGTTGCGGTGGTCAAGAGAAAAGAAACATTAACGTTAAACTTTTTGATCGTTGTGATGGATCTACGCTTCGCTTGGGCTATCAACTTAGACAGGCTGTGCTTGACAGTCAGAGCTTTAGCCAAGACCTTGAGGGCAATGAGACTGTTGATCTTCAGTTCTCTGCTCAAATTGGTGGAGCTACTACTACTACTGATGGCTTCTTTATGACAGGTAGCTACGATTTGGCTGACGGAAGCCCAATCACTCCAATTCCTGTTTCTGGTCTTGCGGGGTAGTATTTATACCTTAGTATTATTCATAGCATTAAAGGCGGGGTTTTTCCCCGCCTTTTTTGTGTAATATATAACACATGAAAACCCGATCTATAGGTTATCATAATAAAAGCTTAGTTTTTTCTGCTGATATTCAAGTTGGAATTCCCGAAAGCGGTTTCCTGCTACAGATAGGAAGATCAGGAGATCCTGATTTTTATCCAGCCATATCATTCTCTGGATCAGAAGGCTTTATATTCGATCAAGAAGGCGAGTTTATTGGCGGGTATAGACAGAACGAGCTTTTTAATATTTCTGGTAATTATTTTTATGGCGACCAGAGTATGTCTGGAAACGTGTTGATTGACCATACGGGAGAAGCAAGATTTTCTTACTTTTTAAATGATAATCTTATTTCTAACAATATTAATGGTCAAACTGGATTTCTTGAAATGATTCATTTTGAAGACCATAATAATCAGAATAATCTTTCATTTGAAATAACAAAAGAAACTGGAGCTTCTAATGTTATTAGGGATAGTGGCTCTACTTACCTTCTTTCTTCTGAAGGTCATTATCTGGGGTATTTAGATTGATTTTTTTTAAAAAATCAATTATAATTATACGATGAAACCACTTTATACTTTTAACGTAGGAGAAGGCAAAAAAAAGAAAAAGATTTGTATTTCTAAGCCGACGTATGCTCAAGTGGAGGTCGCTGAATTCATCTATGGACAGTATTTTAATAAGTTGATTCAAGACGGTTTTATGAGCCGTGCGATGATGGACAAGAAATTTAATGATATAGGTGGGCTGTTCTCTGAAAAAACAAATAACGAAATAACTAATTCCCTTCAAAGGCTCATGGATATTGGAAAAACAATCCAGTTTTACAAAGGCGCTGAAGAAGACGGTTTAGACGAAGAGCAACAAGAGCAGCTTCGAATTGCAGAAGAAGACTATTTTTCTATTCAAAAACAAATATTGGAGAGAGATTATAATTTAGAGCAAATGTATAATCAGAGTGCTGACGCCAAAGCGGAACAGCATTTGATGAAATGGTTCACGCTAGAATGTTCTTTTTATTACGAAAAGGTTCTTTCTAGAGAAGAAGGAAAAATTGTAGAAGAGAAGTTTGAGCTTTTTGAAGGCTCTAATTTTGAAGAAAAACTTGATCAATTTAATCTGTTGTTGGAGGAAATTGATGAAAGCGATACCGAAGAAATCACTAATCGTAAAAAAATAATTGTAGAGGCTCTTCCTACGTTGAATAAGGTTTTAAGTCTTTGGTATAAACAGTTAGCTAAAGATCAAAAGACGGTAGAAAAAGCTTTAAAACAATATTTTCCCGAAAAAGACGCAGATAACGAGCAACTTATTGCCGACGCAGACGAAGAGGGTGAGCCTAAAAAAAAGAAAGCCGCCAAAAAAAAGACGGCTAAGAAAAAAGCGGCTTCAGAGAAGTGAGCGTAGAAAATATAGTTTCTGAAATTTTAGAAGGGGTTTCGCCGCTTATAGCTAGTAGCGAAACCTTTTTTTTTAAGCATCCAACTCTAAAAGAAAAATTAAAAGATTTTGAAGTGATAGAGAGGTGCAAAAAAGATGGTGCAAAAAAGGGCATTAAATCGGAACAGGAGTTGATAGAAATTGCTATTAAGTCTAATTCTTGGTCTGAAGAAAACGAAGAAAAGATAGAAGACTTGACTTGGTTGGTCGAAAAGACAACGGCATCTATACAGAAGCTTTCTGACCCAAATCTAGTAAAGAATAATAAAAAAGTATTAGATGGTTATAAGCGAGAATTAGCATCTCTTGGCGAAGATAGGGCAAAAATAACTAGCATGTCATTAGAGAATTATTCTTTATCAAGATCACATCAAATATTCTGTGAAAGAGACTGTTATTATATCAAGAACGGCAAGCAAAAAAAAATAGTAGATGACTTCTCGAAAAAAATTCTACCTCATTATATAAATTGCCATTCAAGACTTGTAAATAAGGAAAATTTAATAAAATCGGCATACACTCCTTATTTTTTCGATTTGGTTTTTATGTCTAAATCACCTTTAGAGATATTTCCAGACCCTTTGCAAAAAATGACAATCTTTCAAAAAGATTTACTATTTTATGCGAATGTCCTTTCTTCTAAGCTGAAAAATATGGATATTCCAGATGCAATCAGAGCAGACCCTATCGCTATATACAATTTCAAACCAAAAGAAGAATCTGTAAATCAAAAAGAAGATTTCAATCCTAGAAAATTTGTCCAAAGCAAAGGTGGATTGGAAAAAATGAAACCAGAGGATAAATTATGAGCTAATTATGTGTAAATAGGTGTATGGCAAGCCCGTCCACAACAATTAATGCTAATCTGAACATTAATCCTGCGAGCGTCAAATCCTCTCAAAAAAAAGTTCAGTCAGCCTTTAGCAACATCAATTTAAATTCCAAGAGTGTATCTCAATTCAGTAACTCTTTAGGTAGGATAACTGGTCAAGCTACCGAATTTAAAAAATCAATGGATGCTGCGACTGCGCGTGTTTTTGCGTTTGGAGCTACAGCAGCAGTTATTAATAGTATAAGCCAATCATTTAGAGCTTTAGTAGCAAGCACAATCGAAGTAGAGAAAAGATTAATTGAAATCAACTCTATTTTCGGGGCGACTGAAAAGCAATTTGCTTCTTTTAGAAAATCAATTTTTGAAGTAGCCAAGAATACAGGCCAATCTTTCGCTGTAGTGGCTGATGGTGCGGCTGAACTTGCTCGTCAGGGTCTTAGTGCGGAGGAGACAGCAAAGCGTCTGAACGCCTCTCTGATCCTTACAAGGGTTTCTGGTCTTGATGCGGTTTCTTCTGTTAATTCTTTAACCGCTGCACTTAATGGTTTTACTTCTGCTGGTCTAACCGCAGAGTCAGTTGTTAATAAAATTATTGCAGTTGATACTGCTTTTGCTGTTTCGGCTAAAGACCTTGCTGAAGGATTCCAACGTGCTGGTTCTACAGCGGAAGACGCTGGTGTTTCTTTTGATGAACTGCTTGGACTAATAACTGCCGTCCAACAAAAAACTGCGCGTGGTGGCGCTGTTATTGGTAACGCATTTAAATCTATTTTTACTAGACTTAGCAGGGGGACTACAATTTCAGAATTGCAAAGCCTTGGCGTTGAAATTGACGCTTCTCAATCTGGAGTTAAAAAACTTCAAGCCCTGTCTTCCGCTTTAGAAAACGTAGCTGATCCAAATGTTGCTAGTCAAATTAAAGAATTAGCTGGTGGTGTTTTCCAGATTAACGTTGTTTCTGCCGCCCTTAAAGATTTATCTAATGAGACTTCAATCTTTGCTGATGCTGCATCCAAATCAGCCGCCGCTTCTAATGAGGCGTTTTCCAAAAATGAAGCTCTCAATAAGAGTCTCGCCGCTCAAATTAATACTCTAATTGTTAGCGCCACTAATCTTGCAGAGAAGTTGGGCCAGCTTACACTTGCGCCCGTAATTAGCGATTTGACCTCACTTGCAACTAAGTTTACAGGTTTTTTGAGCAACGCTCTTGACGAAGATTCTGGTAATGCTTTGATCAAAGGTTTCTTTAAAGGTATAGCGACTTTTATACAAGGGCCGGGGATTATCTTGGTTACAGGAGCATTTTTAAATATATTCAAGATCGTTGCTAGGTTTGCAAAAGAAGGCTTCCAAGACCTTCTTAGAATTGGTTCTGGACAGGAAAAAATCAAGTCTATAGAAGCTGGCATTGTTCAACTGCTCAGTCAAGATGCGACACTTAGAAAACAACTTGTTAGCACCACTCTTTCTCAAGCTCAAAAAGAACAGCTTGTTATTCAAGCGATTCAAAGAGAAAATGCTTTGCTTAGAGAACAGCAGGCTATTCTGGCTGGATTAGCTGCTAGTGCGGCTAGAGCGGGTGTTACTGGTTTTGGTGTTGGAAGGGGCTTTTCTGGAAAGAGAGGAAGGGGCTTTGCTTCTGGTTTTACGCCGATTGAAGGAGCTATGGAAGTTGCTGAAGCTCGCTCTCTTGGGGCGAGAGGCACTGTTAGGCCAAGGCTTTCTAAAGGAACTATTGGTGGTCGCAAATTTATTATGAACTCTCAGGAAACTGAGATCCCTAATTTTGGTAGGAATGGCGATTCTGCTGTTATACCTCATTATGGCAAAGGGTTCATTCCTAATTTTGTAAAGCGTAGAGGTGCGAGATCCAACCAACAGCAAGTTTTTGATGGAAACACTCCAGTTGAAGAATTTGAGAAGCTTTCAGACACACAATTAAAATCTTTCGCAAAAACTTTTCCAAACGCAAAAACTGCTCTGGCAAACAAAAAAGCCGGAAAAACTGCATTAGGTTCTGAAGGCAATAGAATAAATATTAACGCTTCTAAATTTGGATTTTTGATTCCAAAGGTGGGTGCCAAACAGTCACTTACAAAAAGGGGTAATTTTAGTACTCCTAAGGGAAAAATTTTCTTTGACATGAAGGGCGTTAATGTGCGAGGACCAATTTTGCCAAAGAATGTAGATAAAATTGAAGATCCAGAAGCGGCTGATTTAGAAGAAGCTATCAAAGGTAGCATGGTAGACAAAGCAACAAGATTTGCTCAACTTCTAAAAGGACCATCCAGTAAACCATCAGAAGCGAGCGTTAAAAAAAGACTTCAAGCACAAAAGGGTGGACTTGGCGCTATTGGAGGGGCTGTAGGCGCAGCTTTTGAAGCTGGTGTAGCTACAGCATTAGGAGTAGAGGAAATAAAAATTAGTAGAGATCAAGGCGATTTCGATTTAAGAGGTTCAATCAACAAGGATTTGTTTACGTTGTTTGATGTTGACCGATTTGATTTGGGCGAATTTAAAGCTTCTGCGCGAAGTGGGAACTTAAATAGTTTTGCAAAAAAAATTGTTAAGGAAAGCACAGGTAAAAGTTTTAATCTGAGGGGTAACAAAAATTTCCCTATTGCTGGCAAAGCCGCAGGATTTATACCAAATTTTGCTAATCCATTGGTAGAAGCCATCTCAAGAGAAACTTCTGGAACTGGCATTTCCAAAAACCAAGTTCGTATCTCAAACGATAAAAGACTTGCTAATAAATCCAATCCTTTGGGGCTTGCCGTTACAAACACAAGAGATGAACCAAATGGTTTGAGGGATGTTTTTGCTAAAGGATTCATTCCTAATTTTAAAAAACCAGACGTTGATTCGACTAAGGGGGCAAGGGCAGGGATAGCCGGAAATGTGGGTCTAGGTCTTTCACTGGCTTTATCTTTCTTAACTGAACCTATTACAAAATTAGCATCAAAAGGTAATAAAGCCGCCAAAGAAGCGGCCAAATTAAACATACAATTAGAAGGCTTAGAAAAAGAACTTGAAGGAGTAAACCAAACTAATGATCCAGAAAAATTTTCAAGTTTATCAGATGAAATAGCGGCATTAAAAGAAAGTTTGAAAGAAGCTTCTACTGAAGCAGCGGAATTTGATTCGCAGGTTCAACTTACTGTATCTGGTATATCAGCAGCGGTTGTTGCCCTTAGTGCTTTACCCCTGCCAGCCGCTATTCCAACAGCAGCAGCAGCAGCAGGAGGTTTTTTGGGATTTACAATAGGTAAGGAAAACGAACGGATTAGAGCAAGGCTTGGCGACGTTGTATCAAGTGATCAGTTAAAGGAAGAAAACAAACGGAGAAGAAAAATTGCCAGAGAAGGTATCATCGAAGGGTTATTGACGGGAGATTTAGATAAAGCGTTCGTTCTAGGTAACGAATTCAATCCTTTAACGTTGGCTACGAAAGCTATACAGGAACAATTTGTAAAGTTTACTGTAGATCCGGCTATAGAAGCGGCTAAGGAATTTGAAGACCAACTTAAAGGTTTTGGTGTGGAAGCCGATCTTGAAAGGTTGGCAAAAGGTTTTAATCAAATAGCAAGTTCAAGCAAATCATTTAGTGAATCTATTCAAACTAGCAGTAGATCATTTTTGACCTCTTTTCAAAGCCCAGACGCAGTAACAACAGATTTTAATCGAAATTTTGTTGGAGGCGTTGATTCTCGTTTGGCTTTAGCTCAAAGAGCCTCGAAACTGGATTTTAGCTTAGGAGAGAAACAGACCGCTGATGACCGAAGAAAAACACTCTCAGAACAAACTCAAGCAAATAGAGATGTAATATCAAACGAGTTCAATAAAACGATTGTTTCTTTGAGAGAGGACGTTCAATCTTCTTTAGACAAACAGGCTCAAGCCGCTGGTTTTTCTGGATTAAGCGGAATTGATGTGTCAGGCGGTCGGTTGAAAGATAGCTTGGCTAGTGTAAGACGGATCGTAGGAGAGAGGGCGGTGGCCGCTGCTGCGGACAACACAATAGGGGGAGGTGGCATAGAAACGGCGCTTGATCTTGGTCAAATCGAACAAAAATTATCTGAACTCTCTGGTCTAAGCCCAAGTGAAGCTGTCGCAGAGTTTCAAAAACTTTCTCAAAGTGATTTAGTAAAAAGAACTGGCAGCGAGCAACTTTTTTCTTCAGCGGGCAAAGACTTTTCACAAATACTTGAAGGAGAAGCTATAACTTCAACAGCAGCAGACACGAAACGAGCAATAGACGATATAATAACGTTAAGTGAAAGGGGCGAGGCTGGAGCTTTAAGTGAAGTAGACGCTGGTCGCTTGGAAGAAAGTTTCGATAAGCTGGTTAAAGCTGGAGTTTTAACGCAAGACGCTGCCAACGAATACATAGAAGGGGGCAGAAAGTTTCTGCAAGACTATAGAAAAGTTACCGAAGACGATATCATTAAGCGGACGCAAATTAATCTTGATGATCTTAAAGAAAGAAGAGAGATTCAAAGAGAATTTCTAGCTGGTTTAAAAGAGAATTTTGGAAGCAACTTAACAAGAGCAGAAGAATTTATTGAAACTGGCGCTGGACTTGGTGATTTTCAAGGCCGTGAAATTGAAGCTTTTTCAAGTGATTTTTTCAATAAGTTAATAAGCACTGGCGTTACTGAAGACGCTTCTAGAAGGGCATCAGGTATTGGGGCCAGTGACACCAAAGCACTTGCTGGAGTTTTGAAGAGTGGCACTGGAACAGAATTGAGCGAGCAGTTGCGAACAATCTCAGACGCAGCGAAGGAACGAGGTATTACAGACGTAGGGCTTAGTCAAATTCAAAAACAAAGACTTTCTATTGTAGGTAAGAATTTTTCTGAAGACCAATTTACGGGTCTAGGTTTGGGCGCTCAATCAGTTAATGCTAGAGAAGCAATAGCAACTATAGATAGGAGTTTGGATAATATAGACTCTGTAGCGGATATATCACAGGTAGGTAGAGAATTCCAAAAAGCCTTCGACGCTATTGGGAGTATTGATACTACTGGTGATCCACAATTGCAACAAAATGTTGCACAGGCGCTGCTTACGCTTGTTACAAAATTTGAATTTTTAGAAACTATAGCCGCCAATGCTTTGCTCCCGCAATCAGCGGCTGCTGATAAGATTGTTGGTCAACAGTTACAAGACGAAGCAACCGCAATAAAGACTCAGTTCCAACAAGATGCAGACGCGGCTCTGCAAGAATCTCAAGACGCTAGAGGAGAGAGAGGAGCTATCGATCAAACAACCGTCGAAGGGGGCGAGGTTCCGATTGGGGTAGTGTTATCGGAAGCTAGTAAAGACGTTGCTGACTTTGCAGAAACGTTGAGCAAAACAGCGAAAGGTCTAGAGGATCAAGTAATAGGCGATACTATAACTTCTGTTAACGTTGATCTTGAAAATTTACAGACAGCAACACAAAACGCTAGTGATGCTCTTAGACTTATGACCGAAGGAGTTGGAGACATTAATGTATCTGAAAAATTAAATTTAGCTGGAAACGAAGTATCATCTGCGGTATCAAGCCTAGCCAGCAACATATCCTTGGTTTCTGAACAAATAGCAGAGATAACTAGAGGCATAAATGTAACTCCTACTCCATAATTGATAAGTTAAATGGCTTTAATAGTTACAAAAATCACAAATGCAAGCTCAAATATAGAGTTCAACTACTTAGATAGCGAACATGTTTGGGGTTTGATTTTTAGTGCTAATTACGAATTTTCTATTCACGACGCTAGGATGGAAGACGGAGACACTTTGTTAGAAGGCATTGATGCTTTACAAAATGCTTATGTAAGACCAAACATTGCGGCTAAAATAGGCATAGATGAATTTAGAAATGGAGAGGTTACTTCTTTAAATCTACCAGACTCAAACAGAGCGGGTATAACAACTGCTAGTATTTCTATTACAGAGAGAGTTAAGCTAAATTCAGACGATGGTGCTTTATACGATGTAACTCAAAATATTCCATCTCCACAAGATGTAGAATCCTTTTCGGAAGATTTCTCATTTGTCAGGGGAGAAGACTCTTATTCTTACAATAGGACAGTGAATTTAAAATATAAACAGGACACTGCCGATGATTTTTTAAACAAGGCATATCTTTTCATAAAAGGCATGTATTTTAACAATCGTCCTTCTTATGGGTTCCAAGAAGATGGAATTTCAGAGAACGCAAGATTTAGCCTTGGATTAAAACCTGCGATTTCTGAATCTTATAACCTTCTAGAAAAAGAGATATCTTTTACAGAGTCTTTTTCTTCTAATCGCATAGAAACAAAAAATGGTGTAACTTTTTCTAAAAAATCTACTCATAGTCAGTCTCTAAATCAAGAAGGTTATACTGAAAAAAAATATAATATTGAAATAAAAGCTCTCGAAAAACCTGTTGAAATCAACTTAAATTCTGGAATGCAAATATGCCTTGAAGAATTAATCTCACAAAACTCCGCAGAGTTTGGGACACCATCTTCTATAGAAAAAACTTTGAAATCAGATGGCGGTCTAGGATCGCTTTCTGTGTCTTTTACTAATGATCCAAGACAAAATTCTTTAACAAGTATAGATTACAATGCGTCAAAAAAAGAAGGAGCTTTTGAGGATTATTCATTTTCTTTAAATGTAGTATCTAAAGGACCAAATAAAAATGATGCTTTTGACCAATCTCGTTTATATTTGCAAAACAACCCGAATATTGCAATAGAAAAAATTGCAGTTTTATTTCCAGAAACACCTTCTGGCGATTTGAATGAAATTTCTAGATCAGTATCTTTTAATCCGCTTCAAAGAAGCGCATCTCAAACTGTTAATTTAACAACAAACACAGATTATATAGACAACAGCGATGGGGTTTTAAAAAGAAAAGTTTCAGTGTCTGATGACAATCAGATAGATAGAGATTCTGTGATTCCTGTCATTGGAGACAAACAAATTATCATAAGGAATCAAAATAAAAATGTGGGGAAAAGAAGCGTATCTGTAGAAATGGTTTCTTTAAATGAATCTGGAATACAAGATTCAATTGTTCTTGCTTCTGGACAGGCTCCAATTGCAAGCTATAAGTATTTAACATCTAAAACCACAACAGAGAATCCTTTACAAAAAACCATTTCGTCTAAGCTAGACTTTACCTTTTTTGACTAATGATTAATATTTCTTACGGAGGATATTCTTTCCCACATCCACTTCCATTTGTAGGGCAAAACGAAACCCCTATTTTTTTAAGTGGACAGTTAGATTATTCTTTGATCTCTGTGGATCTAGTAGGTCAATTAACTGGATGCGACTTATCTTCTTTAAAGGAGCAGAAAGAAGAAATGATTCTTGCCATGTCAAGTGGCTTTCAGGAATTAATTATTGGTAATACTGGTTTCAACTATGCGAAACCTATTAAGATAGATTTTCAAGATTCTGATTTGACCAGAATATTACCTTACAATGTATCATTTGAAGTTTTACACGAAAAAGATTTTTCTCAATTCTATGGAATTTCTAATCCAGTAGATACTTGGGAATATGATGAAAACGAAGAAGATAAAACCGTTACTGTCACTCATAACGTCAGTGCTACCGCTAGAAAAACTTCAGATACAGACACTTTGACTATTGCGAAGCAATTTGTAGATTCTCGATTAAATGGATTTGATAATATGTCTCTTTTTTTTACTGGAGACACTTCTATTTTAATCTCAAAAAATGAAACTGTAAATAGGCTAACAAACTCTTATGGTGTAACAGAAGTTTATCAACTTAGTGAATCTCTTGCTGGACATGATCAATCTGACTCAATAGTAAGACCCGAATGTAGAATATCTTATGATGCAGACTCTTCACTTTCTTTAACCGTAAATGGAACAATTGTTGGAGGAATTAGTGGCAGTGCGGAAACTGGACACTTTACTCCACAAGATGCGACCAACTTCGCCAAAAATGCGGTAAAAAGGAGTAAGATAGATTTCGAAAATTCATTATATGGAGATATTTTCCGCGAACCTCAATCATTTAATTATGATATAGATACTGGAGCTAATAATATTTCTTTTAGCTTTTCTTTCAATGATCCTACAGACTTCAGAACAGGCGAGGTATTACATGACTTTTCTTCTTCAATTCAAGCGTCTAAAGATCAGGGGGAAGTAAAATTATCTTTAGATGGAAGAGTTTATTATAATAGCACAAATGATATATTTTTGACAGAAGCTCCAGAACAAGAAACTAGATACAAAAAAGTTGAAGAGTTTTTTAGTGGACTTGATCAATATCCTATAGCTCAAAAACACTTTAATTATTTTAATGATTTTAATTTAAATTATAACTCAAATCCTTTAGATACAACTCTACAAGATTTTAAAATAAATAAAAATCCTCATTCTGCTGAAATTAGTTATAATCACTCTTATTCTAATATGCCAGATCTGTTCTCTGGATTGCTGAAAAATGCGTCTGTAACAATTAGCACTGAGCATCCAATAGGAGTGTATGGTATTAAGCCTACGGTAGACGGGTCTTTTAGTGTTCAAGACCTTTATGATACCTTAGAGAAAAAATCTGTTACTGTAAATGGAACACTAACTACAGGAACTAATGTTGATTTAGTTGCAGATTTTATTTATAATTATATGTCGCAACACTCTGGAAGCTCATCTTCTGTTTCTAACGATACTATTCAAACTGGAAATAATACTATATCCATTTCAAGAACTTTCGTAAATGAATAATACTCTATCAAATCTAGCTAATGCTTATCTAGATCAAGGCACTGGTTCTATCATGCTCTATTATTCTATGGAGGATGAAATCACTGGCGTTGTAGGGTCTGGAGGAGAATTTACAGGCGTTGTAATGAATGTGCCACCATCTTCTACCGTTGGGCATACAGGGTTCGTTATTGATGCTACGGGAGCAACAGAGGCTGAAGCTGGTTCTAAATTAGACACTTTCTTTCTAAATAAAAAGAGCGGTGTTGATCTAAGATTTTCTAGTATAAAGTTTGATTCATTTGTAAACGAGGGGTTTATGTCTCCAGACGATTTCGAAACCGAAATATCGTTTCTGTTTTCTTTTGAAAAAACGCAAAGAAAAAATGGGATTATTTTTGCCAATTTAAACAAAGAAAGTTTTAGCAACGATCAGGTATCTTTTAATTATGGAAAGGGATTCAACATAGGCGTAAACGATAGAAATAAACTTTTCTTTCAAGGTATAGACTCTGATGTAGGAGAATATGTGCTTGTGGCTGAAGACTTAGAGCTTGCTAACAAAAATATTTGTTCAGCTACAGTTTCACCATATCAGGTATCATTTTCTCTCTACAATCTATCAGATGATGATTTTGAAAATCAAACTTTGAGAACTGACAGTAAAATACAAAATCTTGAATATACTGGTAATTTTTATCTTGGAAAATCGGATCATTACATAAGAGAAGGCAATAGTTTTAGCGGATACTTAGATCAGTTTATGATGATAACTGGTGTTCATAGCCCCACGGACTTGAAAGCAGTTGCATCTGGCTTTGTTGCAACAGGCTCTCCTATTTCTGGAGCATCATATATAGACACTGTTATCACTGGCTCTGAAGTAAGCCTTGTAAATCCAATAGGCATTACAGGATATCAAGCTTTCATAACTGGTTTCCAAGAAGTAATAACAGATTCTGAATTGATTGAATTTACTTTAATAAAAAACGAATTCACCCCTTTAACCTTAAAAGATGGGGATAGGTTTATTACTGGATATACTTTACCTAATAATTCTGGTGCATTTGTAGAAGAAACTTCTTTTCTAATTCCAGAAAATAATTATACTGATACTGGAGACGATGCACACGCAACCTTGGGGTTGACTGATGGATCTAATATAGTTATGGATTTTGCTTTACAAAGCAGTAAAATAGTAAAAACAACGGGTATTCTTCCGCTCTATGGTGTAAGTGGTGTTACTGGTTTTTTGGTTGGAGAACCAACGGGTTATGTCAAAACATTTTTGAGCGCAGACATCATTAGAACTGGAACGACAATTGAAAATTTAATATTTAGAGAAGGATACTCAGAACAATATAAACATGATTACCTTCATTATCTTTCAAGTAGGCTATGATTGAATATATTCAAAATACTGGAACAAATTCTCGAAAAGAAGATTACTATAACTTAGGTCAAGTGGTTAATGGTATTGGTTCTATAAAAAGTCAAGATGTTTTGGTCAACGATGTTTACTTTAACGGTCAAACATTTTTAGAAACTGAAGCTGATGTTACAGTTATCGGTCAGCAAGAAATAATCTCTCATACTGGCGACTTTTTTCTATCTGGATCTTTGTTGAGATCATCAACAGGTTTTACTGATCTCTCTTCTTACAGAACAAACAATTTAAAACATGATTTTATAAGAAGCGGAGAACATCCGTTTTTCTTTTCATCAGATCACGATGATCTTTTGACTGGTTTTAGTGGAATTGCTGGAAATTTATCTGGAGACTACGTTTTCCTTAATGGAGCCAAACTTGTCAGTGGCGATGATTACATAGAAAATGCCAACGGAAATTTTGAGTATATTGGCTCTACAAATGAAACTGGATTTCTTTTTACCATGCCCATGAAAAGTGGTCTTTATACAAGTGGATTGTATGATTTAACTGGAGTAAACTTTAATATAGGAACTACTGTTGGTTATTTAAATGGAATGAGAGTAGATGAAGCGGATTTACTTGAAACTTCTTCCTTACTATTAGATTTGATAGATACAGGTATAGACGATTTTTTTGAATTCAGAATCGTTCCAGAATCAGAAAGGATTATTTTTTAATGGCTATAGAAAATTCTAGAAAAAAAATTGGCTCTTTATTTGGTGGCGAAGTTATGACAGTAAATTATAACTTTCAGTCTGGGTCAGAGTCATCTACATGCACTCTTACCTTGATTAGCAAGAATAATGAATTTATTGAACCAGAGCTTAATCAAAGAGTATCTGTCCCGCCTTTCGGTTTGCCTATGACGGTATTATCTACAAGCGTAAGGCAAGACCCTCAATATAAGGTATTACAAGTAGAGCTAATAGATTCTCTTTCTGAAATATTAGACAGGCAACTTGTTTTAATTTATGGGGAACACACTGATCTTGATTACAAACTGAATGTAGATCCTTATAAGTTGTATAAAGGGCTTTGCCTGTCAAAAGCAGTATATCCTTCAGCATTATCCTTCAATAATGAACTTAAATTTCCTTCTTTGTCAAAAGATACTATCAAAAACTACGGTGATGGAATAAATGTTATTGGGTTTCCAAGAGTGAGATTCAAAGAAAAACGCGCTCAAAACATTACAGGATCTGATAAATTAAGTCCTCCAGATCAATGGATAACTTTCGACGCTGGTGAAATAAATCAAAATTTAACAGATTATGATAACAGTGCATTTTTTGTTTATTCCAGTGAAATCGCAGGGAGTCTAGAATTAAAATTTGGATACACAATAAAAAATTTAAAAGATTTAATTATATCTAAAGGAGTATCTTTTGATAGCGAATCTCTTAGATTTTTAGATGATGAGAATGTATTGTTCACAGAAACAGGAACTTTAAGGTCTACTTTAACAAGTGCATTAAGTAAAATGGGTAGGTCTTTTTATATAGATCCATTTACTCAAAAAATTCATATAGTTACTAATGCAGATATTGTTAGAATAAATCAGGCTTTAAATGAAAAATATTTAAGTTTTGAGAATACGGAAGGCGCAGAACAACTTAACTTAACCAAAAGCATACAAAATGTTGAGGCTACTCATTTTGTTGCAAAGGGCGACCTAGATGACCTAACTGGAACTCAAGGACAAGATGATCAAACACAGGTTGAGCCAAGAAGAAAAAGGCAAGCGTTTTATAAGCTAGACACTTCAACTCTAACGGCGCAACTTGTAACCCAAGACGATTTATTCTTAATTAAAAACATAGCTCCTTATCAAAGCATTGTTCAAGATGATGAGGCTACGAATAGGTTTGCTTTTGGATTAGGTTTATTGCGGAACACTAATACATGGGGTAGCCTTTATGGAGAAAAAGAATATGATTTCAAAGGGGCAACCAACATATTGTCTAAGGAACAAGGCAGTTGGTATGAGGCTTTGAATCAAAGCGCAGAAAATGACTTTATAGGATTTGATCCTAATTCTGCAAATAATGCTATTTTTTTAAGGCAAAGGGACGGTAGGCAACCCGCTCGTTCTGTTTCTGACGCTGGATATCTCTCATTTATCTCTGATCTTGTTACACTTTGGGGAGGAGTTTACTTTTCCGCTCCAATGTCAGAATATCAATATAGAACTCGCGATTACAATAACTCTACTGTAAATGGAGCCAACGGCTCTTCTTTCAACATTATCATTGAAGACGGAGAAAAATATATAGCAGAGGTTTCAGAACTTTCCTTTTTACAAAATATTTTAAAGGAATACAAAAAGAAAGCTAACGAAGCTGGAATCGCCACGCCTAACATTTTGAATTATAAAGTAAAAGATATTGCTGAAATAGCCTACAGTAAAGCTAGACCAGTAACTGCTGAAGCGGGGGAAGGAACACCTATCAGTAGAAAACCTCGTTACTATGGTATTGCGATTAATAATTTATTTTTCGGAGAACAAACCAGAGGCGATATTGATCTAAGAGATGATATCATGGAAAATGTTTATCTTTTTTCTAATGATAGAAATCAAAGGTTTTTACCTTATTCAAATCAAGCGCCTACCAAGATTAAAAACATCTCAGATATATGTTTGGCGTCGTTTAATGGACATAGTGAAAAAATAAGAGATAAAATTATAATCAATTATATCAAAGTCAGGAATGACGGTTCGTCAGATGATGACGGAGACGATGTAACGGAAATTCCAGAACTATTTTACATTGAAAACTTTCCTTCTAAGTCTCAAAACTTTTCAAAAAGAAATGTAAGCTTTTTTAAAGGCGGATATCTTGAGACGAAGTTATTTGTAGAGAACATCAATGAAATTAACCCTCAGTTTGATGGACCTTTTATAACTACGGATATAAAATATTACAGACCACCAGAAAAATCAGATTTTGACATAGGAAGTGGGGTTGATTCTGTTAGCATATCCGTTTCTAATCAAGGTGTATCTACTGCTGTAAAATATTCGTCTAAGAAATTTGCACAGATTGATACTTCTATTTCAACCGATTTAGCTCTGAAATTTTTTAAGACAGCTAATCAAAATGCTTTTACAAAAAATCAGCAAGGTAATTAATCCAACAATCCTAAAATAATTCTAGCTTCTTTTGCTGGTATGTCTGAAAAAGAATCCCAAAGTGCAGCATCTTCATTTCTGTAAAGTTCCTTTTTCCAAAGCTCTCGCAAAGTCTCCTTAAAATCTTGTAGGTCTTCAAATTTATTAGATAGAGTTTCTTGTGGACTGAATGAAGCGGAAGATACCGTTTTAGTTTCCAAGACATCAGATTGATCTTCTTCTTTCTTTGGAGAAGACTTATCAATTTCATCTGCGCCAACGATATGAACATTCAAGAAGTTTCTAACACAGC
>VTLG01014840.1_pt1 | contig 24448 bp, 34 predicted proteins | sample 4694571 | NCBI WGS metagenome assembly VTLG01 (sample SAMN12604809, study PRJNA352737) | marine metagenome | biome: ENVO:00000447; feature: ENVO:00000209|ENVO:00000569|ENVO:01000036; material: ENVO:00002151; isolation source: viral sequences binned using virsorter ...
TGGTATTATTTGATTCCTAGATGATACATCTCCTATTGCTACTTCGACATAGTAGTCTTCATAGTTCATTGTTACTCCGTACTTTAGTGGTTAGTGAGAAAAGGGAGCCAGAATTAACCGACTCCCTTTCGGGTTAGAGCGTGCTAAAGTTGATAATCACTATCAGATTTAGATTCTTCAGAAGATTTTGACTCCTGTGGTCTATAATCTCGGACCCAGTTATTCTTTACTGCATCATGAAACTTGTCTTTTAGTTTCTGATCGTCACCGACTTTGATAACTTCAGTCCAATCATTCCATCGTGATTTACCATCGTCTTTGACTCCCCAGACATAAGAAAGTTTACAGAACTCTTTACCTACTAATTGCTCTAGTGAGTCATCAGTAAGTTCATAGTTCTCTTTATCGACAGAACTATCCCAGTCAACTCCTACACTATCAAATAGTATTTTGATCTTTGTAGCAGTTCCGTTATTCTGGAAAGAACCATCTTCTTTCTTATTAAAGTATCCACGCAAGATTAACTCTGGCTGAAAGCTATCGCTTCCCACATCTAATGTTAGTGTGAGAACAATGTCATCTTTTCTCTTCTGCCAGCTTTCTTTTGTTGAAGGATACTGAACTTTAGCGTCAACTATCTTGACGTTCTTGGTATATATACCATTGTTACTTTGTTCGCTCATTATTTACTCTCTTTTATCATTGTATTTAGTTTAAGAATTTTATCATCAGCCTTTTCTTTTGTAGGATTTGAATCAATAAATTCTCTTACTTGTTTTTGCATATCTGCTCCTTTAAACTTAGGATCACGAGATAATCTTTCAAGTTTTATGTTTTGATCTATAGTAATATGTCCAATCTTTGGAAGTTTACCATTAATCAATGTTTCTGGTCTGTTATCCATGCTATCAGCATCAGCTGTATCATCAATAGCAAATAAGCCGTTAGCTGCGTATTTACGGGCATATGATGACGCTGCTCCAGTAATCTGGCTGTCATCCATACCTTTTCTACTTACTGCTTCTCTAGCCCAGCCCTCAGAGCTTTGAGTTACTGTTCCATCTGATATTGAAACAATTGATCTTACATAATTAAAACCATTTACTGCTTCTACTTCATCTGTAGCATTTATAGTTAATCCAGTCTCTTTAAGTAAAGGTTTAACTGCCTCAAATATATCATCTAGATTCCTATATTTATATCCACCAAAGCTATTTAATTTCTCTTTCTTAACTTTTAAGTTAATCTGGATATAGTTCAGTTTCTCATGTATTGTTTTCATTTATTTTCCTCTTTTTTAGCCAATTAATTTACGAATTATACTAGAATTACTCAACGTGTAAGTTAAATAATATCAGGAATTAGGGATTAGTCAAGAAGGAGGATACATGTAAATGATAACCATATCACTAACCCCCAATTCCATTGATAATTTAAGCTACTGTGATTCCTTCCGAAACCTTATCGCTTACGATTCGTTTTGCATACAAGAACGCATCACGTTTGTATTTTGATGGTGCTCCAAACTGTGTTCCTTTGACCCAATCTTTATGATTCTTCTGATGATCAAAGTATTCAGTAACTGCATTATAAGCATCCCAAAGAGTCTCTCCTTTGTTTCCACGACCATGCTTAAAGTTATCCTTTAGCTGGTTAAATACTGGAGTAGCAAAGTCTCTATGTATCTGCCCTAATTTGTTCTTGCCGCTTAATCCACGATTACGTAGATAAGGAATAACAACTTCAAAGTATGTTTCAGCTTGTTTCTCGTCAAGTTTATGTTCATACATTCTATTCATTATCTCATGTGCTCTGGACCAGTTAGCATCAGCATCTTTTAAGATGTCTGTAACTTGTCTTAGTCGGTCATGAACACCAGTTGTATGTCTGATAGAGAATCTCATATCTGATTTCTTATCTAATGCCCAATTAAGAGTATTAGCACAGACAACTCTTATATCTGTAGGTTGTAGAAACACAGGAGTGCTGCCATCATGTGAATTCATCAGTAATGCATATTGCAATAGATTATCATCTCCTATTTTCACAGTAGATGGTTTCTTAGCAAGTATCCATACTTTTCTTCCTTCGTCAACAGCACCAGCAGTTTCTAGTGTATAACCTTTATCGAGTAAAACCTCAAAAGGTTCAAATGCGTTAGTATTCTGCAGTACTTCGTATTTAGCAGATACATTACCTAATGGTATATTGTTATCTGTTTTGATAGTTACAAAATACCCAGTCTCATGTAGTTTATATTCTCCAGTATCATTGTATAGCTGGTAAACAGTAGGTACTTTCTGTACTTTCCAGTCCAGATTACTTTCAACTAATGCACTTTGTATGCTAGGTGGTTTATCTAATTTGATACCTAGTTTATGCCAAGGTGTATCCCCGACATAGAACATAGTATCGTCTAGTAATTGATGAGCCATAATTCCTCCTTATGCTGCTTTCTTGGTAGTATAGAAGTTACGAAAATCTTCGATAACATCCTTTATAGTTTTACCATAATGTTCTTCAATATCGCCAAAGCGAATATGATCACATATATCATTAGCACTATTATGTAGTTCTTTTGCTACATCTGCTTCTTCTTTTTTTCTTTTATCACGAATTAAGTTTAATTCTCTTTCAATTCTACTGAAATCTGGAATTAACTTTTTAAGTCCTATACTTATGTGATTAAAATTAAAGGAATGATCTCCATAAAATGTAGTATCCATTACTTTATTTTGAACTCTATTAAATAGATTCTTAATAAGTTTCTCTTTATATGATTCATTAATATGAATATATACATCTTCTAACATTTCATTGAGTGTATCCTTGTATTCATCAAATGACATTTTTGGTGACTCAGGTACATTATTAATCAATTCAGTTTTAATTTCATTGATTCTTTTTATAAAATATCTTTTATCTGTTTCAGTCATATTTTCTCCTTATAATGACATTAACATTACTTTATCGTCTTCTTTGGCATAGTAGTTGTATATATCTTGTATAACAGTTAAGTACTGCTGCCAATGTCTGAAGTCGGTAAGTTTATCTGTTTGATAGCTTAGTTTTGCTATAAACCTTTTATGATCATATTTAGAATTAACTAAACATTTCATAATAGCAATAACAAATCCTCTGCGTTTATAGCCGCTATAATATTCACCTACTTCACGTATTTGATTTGCTATATGTTTTGCTTTCTTAAGGTTATCTATCTTAAAGATTCCTTTTCTGAAGTCATCAGATAGTTTACCAGAAAACATTGTTTTGTTTGATAGCATTGCTTGAGTCTCATTATGACCGAAACCATATTCTCTTTTGAATTCACTATATTCTACATAATCATCATATTCACCTGAATCAGATTCAAGTGCAAGATCACAATAGCAATTCATGAATGCATCTGCTGTCCAAGCTTTCATTAGTTCATTTAATCTCTGAACATCTTTTAGCTTAAGACCTTTAATTTGAATATAATGCAGTTGAAGACCAAGTTCTTTACATGCAAAATATCTATGCTGACCATCGATTATTTCCATCTTATCATTGATAAGTATTGGAACTGGTATATATTCTTCTCTCATAGATGTAATTAATTTTGCTAGGTGCGATTTAATTACAGGTCTATTTCCAGTAATGAAACTAAATGCCTGATAGTCTTTTGTTTTATATACTGATCTAACTTCTTTTCTATCTTTTGGACTTTTCATTAGGTTTCTCCTTTGTTTAAAAGTCTATTGATTTGTTTACAAATATTCCATATTTATATGGATCTCCGAGTTCTTCGGTGTCATCATAGTCTTCTCCAGATCTCAGAAATGCATATTTACTTTTACCTTTTGTTTCATCTATTGTCTCAAGGTAACTCATTATTTTATTTACTTCGTCATATCCATCCATTACTATTGTATCTTCGAACATCATTCTTGGATACCATTTTGTATCTGACATATAAAATAATGTTGTTTTAATATCATTACCATAATCGTCATGATCATTATCATGTACTTTATTCCAGTCTTCTAATGGTATAATATCTAAGATAGCTTGTTTACTATCTCTAGGTACTACTATTACTACTTCACTTCTATAACCCATGTTATTTCCTTAAATTTATAGTGGATGTGTCCGGCTTTTACTAAACAGAACACGCAGTCGGTTTTATTACTGCTGGCTTCAACACCCACTATTATCCAGAGTACGCTACGCTAGATTTATAATTCTTTTTCTAAGCAAATTAGCGTACGTTAGTTTTGATACCATTTTTAACACAAATGCTCTTCTATCGCCTTTAGCGATTTTGTCATAGAAGTGTTTATGCTCTTTATACCAATGAGACAATTCTACATGTTTCATAGTCCTTAGATTGTCAAACGAAGAATGTTTAGTAGGAATGTATGGTATCCTTGTTTTCTTCTTCGGCATGTGTGTCATCAGAGCTATCTTCAGGTTCTGAATGAACTCCTGACTGTTTACTGGTATTGATGTTCTCATCTTGTCCTCCTGAGTTAGTTATATGTATCTGTACATTACCGAAATGACTCATTGTATCGAGTAATGCAATTATTTCTGTTGCTGTTAAACCAGTTTTAGATTCCATAATAACACCTTGCAGTGTTACTTCTACATCGAATCTCTTTCTACTGGCTACCCAGTCTATACTTTTATGAGTATAATCCTTAGCAATGCGGAATGCATTACTTGTTGCCCATGCTAGATAGGCTATAGTTCTACTTTTGCTCATTTTTCTTCCTTTTCTAAATCACATTTTTCACAATATTGTACATCTTCAAATACTTCATAATAAGTATCTGTATGTTGATCGTGTTGTTGTTTAGCACTTTCTGCCCACACAAGTGGTGTATCACATTTAGTGCATATTTCTATGTTATACATTTATCCTCCGTAAATCTTCTGGGATGTTCGTGGTAGTTGTAATATCCACGTTTACGACAGTTCTCGACTCTGCACTAACCTAATCCATCCCAGTTTCTGTTATAACGATTTAGGTGAACTTTGCGTGACGCAAATGTCGTTCTTGGTTCATTAAGCTGATATAACCTCGTCAGGAGTACAATCTCCATTTATCAAGGGGGAACGGGTATACCCATTTCCTATCGGACTTGTGTTTTATACGCTTCAGCTCCTAATAGTAAACACCTCAAGTCGAACACACTGTTTTTATAATAAGATTTCTGGGATAGTTAGGCGTACAATAACAGCCATCTCATCATTATTGTAAGATACTACCCTTACTTATTACCTGCTCATTCGACCATGAGGTGTTTATTCATAGTTGGGTAGACCACGCTTACAAGGTATCAGACTGCTTTCGGTGTACACTCGGCTTGGTTTAACGATTAACGTATTTTCAGTGCTATACATCTCTACGCTATGTGGTGGTTTTAGCCGTAACTACCCTAATTAAATAAGATAAAAAGGGGTAAGTGATTCCCATACATCCTTTATACAGTCTGGTCTGTGTTCTCAATAAGGTCGAATCTTTAATCGTTACCTTTTAATCACTTACTTTTGTTTTTTCTTTTTTGGAAAGTATCGTAGTCCCGCATTATACAATATCTGTAATTCTTTCATTCTTTTATGTGCTGGAGAATTAAAGGTTACAGATCTATATCTCGGATCTGAAATCATTTTAGCATAAAGTTCTATCGCATCACTTATTGTTATTCCATTATGATATCTTCCAAAAATATCTTTATGGTCCTTTGGCATGTGGATTACCTCTTAAGGTTTAAAGGGAGACTCTAGAAAGGTATAAAACCCTTTCTCTACTTGCTGCATAAAGTCTTTTTTCCTTTTTATATATTTACGTTTTTTGATCTGTAGTTTCTCTTTTTGCACGAGTAATTCCTTTATTTTATTATGTGCAATATTCAACTCTTTGTTCATATCCTGCAACAATTCATTCCAGCTCATTTGATTAGCCATATCGATCACTTCTTCCAGTATTCATAAGCACCGATTTTATGTCTTATGATATGTCCCATATCTTCCATTGGTGGTACTGAATTATCATTATATCCAAGATTTAATTCTCTGGATTGTTCCAGAAATTCAACTACCATGTTTTTTATTTTACCCATTATTTTCTCCTTGTTATAAATTTAGGTACATTAATTTTAAGTATTGATGTTCTTATATCTTGTTTTGCATTAAATAATACATATAGATACATAACAACTAATTTGTCATAAAAAGTAAACTTTTCAGACAATAATGTATAAGCTGATTTTGTCCAATTAATAGCTTTATTTAAACTATAATCTGTAGGACCAAAAGCAACTAAAGGTAGATAGTTACCATAATATTTTATAATATGATTTGTACCAGCTACATGACCTTGGCATTTATTTTTCTTCATTTGTTTTCCTTTTTAAGATCAATCGATCGTCTTCCATTTCATATGAATTATTAGGATTAATAAACATTTGTTGTACTTCTCTTGCTGTTGAAAGAAGTTTTTTGACATCATGATTTCGAAATCCTCCTCTTCTTTCTTCATTTGTAGTTATATGTTTACTTAATACTAACACAAGAGTATTTATCTCTTGTGCGGTATCAAAAGCTATTGCTTTTATTTTTTTCATATTGTACTCCTTGTAATATTAGAAAGCTAAAAAAAAGGGAGAGGGTGTTAGCCCTCTCCCAAGATTACTTAACTGTTAGACACAATTAAGAAACGGAGACCAGTAATGTTACCATCACTATCTTTCTTCTTATAGATAGACTTATCTCCAGATGATACTGTTAAGCCTTTAGTTTCCAAAGCACTTTGAGCTTTCTCTACTGTATCGGCACTAGCGTTAGCATTAATCCACATGTTATAGAAAACAGGTGGTGTGTTATCATCTTCACTCTGAGGTAATACAGATGCTTTCACATCTTTCATTTCGATAGGTGTGTTAATCCACTCATCGCCATCTTGCTCAGATTTCTGATAAGATATCGTTGAATAGAACTTTCCTAGTACTTCACTTACATGTAACATAGTTACTCCTTTGTTTAGTTAGTTATGAAATGAAAAAAAAGGGTAATGGAAATAATTAGGTATAAACAGATAGGGAATTCTTTATCTATCTTAGCTATCAATCCATATGAGTGTGCTCGTTTGTTACTGCACTATTGTTGTGAACAATTATATCTGCTTATACCATAAAAAAGGGTATTAGATGGTAAGATGGGGCACGGTCTTTATTAAGAAGGTGCCATAGCAAATAACGGGCGAGCGTGAGCGAGCACCTTTTTTGAAAGAACCCTTTTAGAAAAGGTTTTTTGAAAGAGCCCCAAGGCTAAAAAAGAGGGACTAGATTTCTCTAATCCCTCTATAATGTTAAGACGGTAAATTACATCACTACAAAGGCTGATCTGATACTATAGTCTCCGTAGAACTACGCTTATAAGAGTCTTTTTATATCAAGGGGCATTCTTCACACCATATAACTAGTATTCAATTGTAGTCTCAACTTACTTGATTCATCGATTTGTTCATTATCTAGTCTCAACAAAGATAGGGGTAAGCTAATGCTTACCCCTATGTGCCCACAACTAATTAAATTGTGCTTTGTACTCAGCGTAATCTCTACATTTATCCATCGTATCCAATTCAGGTACTTCATCGTCATTATACTGCATAATATTCTTTATAGTCACATGGGCATCGTTTGCGAACACTTCGTTATTCAGAAACTTAAGGCACTCTATAGAGCAACAGCCTTTAAGATCTGTATCACTTAGTGTTCCACAGTTAAGACATCTATGCATATGTCCTCCTTTTGTTTGTTATAAACAACAAAGAAAAGGGCAAGCTAATGCTTACCCTTACCAAAACGGTTATTAGGAACTTCAATGTACTGAGGTTCGTGTTTCTCTACAACTTCGAGATCGTGCTTTCTTACAGTAATAGGATTACAAGCACAGCTAGAACATATAGAAGTAGTAATTGTTTTCCGTACAAGTTTCTTGTATGGCTTTGATTCCATAAGTTTAAACTTCCAGAACTTGAACAGGACTACATCTCTCAGAGCATTAACTTTTTCAGTAATGTCTATTTTACAGATATACTCAGCTAATGAGCTAAAAGGGATTTTACAAAAATAACATACATTCATGTTTGACTCCGTTTATTAGTTATGAACAACAAAGAAAAGGGTAAGCTATGATAACCTACCCTTTATGTTTATTTAATTATCTAACCGCCATCTTGATAAGTATCACAATAAGCTAAATATCTAAATTCATACTCATCTTCTAAATCAAAATCTAACTCTCTATCAGCTCCGTTCTCAGCTAATTCTATATCTATTTCTTCTCCATATTCAAGTACCCATTCTTCATATGTTAACATAAGACCTCCATATTTTAGTTATAAACAACAGAAAAAGGGGTAAGCCATACATTGACCTACCCCTGATGATTATTCTTCTGTTACAACTGGTGTCTTTATGAGCCTGCCTCTATTCTTCAGCTTGTGGTATAATAAGAGACTTGGTCTAGCTGATTTATAATCAACTCCATCTTTGTTAAAGATAGATTGATTTTCACAATACCAATCAATTATATATACCAGTTCATCAACCATCTTCATATAGGTTACAGTAGAATCAGTAGCCTCCATCTGTAAATCAGAGATAATCTTACAATTCTTCTCTGATTCATCATATTTATTCCATAGCTCTTGATATCCAGCACGACCTGTGCGTAGACTATTCTCAAGAGTATCTTTCTTCGTATTAAGCGTAGCACATATCTGTTTAAACTTTGCTATTTGAGATTCCAGCTCTGTTATCTTGATATGATACTCATACAAGAAATAAGCAAGGAACATCATAGCAAAGGTTGCTATCAAGCTCATGGTTACCATTAAAACATCTAACATTAATACACCTCCGTGTGTTATTTATGGACAACAAAAATAGGGGTAAAATATGATAGTCTAAGCACTCCTATTTGTTCAGAGTGGATTGTTAGTTATATGCCAGAATCACTAGCGATTGAAGATTTCATTAGCTTATGTTTCCATAAATCTATGGCTCTCAGGACCTCAAAGACTATCAAAAATAGGGGTAAGCTATCGCTAGCCTACCCCTGTGATTACCACAACCCAATTATGGGAGTCTTTTATGTGGTCTTACGTCATATAAAAGGGTAGGGACTAGGTGGTTAGCCTAGCCCCTGATGCCTAGAATGGCACGCCTTTGTGACCCCTTAGTCTATCCCATAGGTTAGACAGGATTCTGTCTATGTAATGGGCTAGACGGCTATCTAGGGTTAGCCTTTGCCACCTAGATAGTGGGTACAGGTCTTCCCACGAGGATTCCTCGAAGTAGACCTGTTCCTCATGTCTGTCTGGATCTGAGTTCATTGATCCTCCTTTCATAAATGAGGGTAGGAAAATAAGTGGGGATAGTTCTGTTGCCAAGCCTATCCCCAATGCTCCGAGTCTTAGTCGGTGGACACGTTCAGTTTCCATACCGGAGCTATGCAGAAGCCTGTAGGAACTGCTTTACCCGTATCTGTGAAGATGTCGAGTTCAGCCAGTTCAGCTAGAGGCTCATTCTCACTCCATAGCTTGACAAAGAACTCGTCTTCTTCAAGCATATGAGCGTGCTCTGGTAGGTTAACTGATAGTGTAGCATATGGTGACCAGTAGCCATCATCAGTTCCCTCAAGGGAAACTGCTAGAGCATCGTTATCACTATACTTAGTGATAATAGCTCGTAAGGTACAGGGACCATATGGTGTCACTATCGTGCCTATGTCTATAGTATCCATAGGATAGATAGGGGTAAGTACAGTTGTGTAAAAAAAGGGACTAGGTGGTAAACCTAGCCCCTGATAATTAATCACAATTGTTCCATCTTGTCCAAGTGGTAATATCTGTGTCTGCATCATATTCATGACTGGAGAAGCCATAACCAGCTGGATGATAACCATCTGCTAGTTGTATAGATGCACAAGACTTCGATGAGACCTTGCCCAATATTGTATACTGGACATCGTGATTACCAGCAACAGGTTCTGATGTTAGAATGTCCTGTTGACGAAGAATCGTAACAAGACAACCTGTAGTTAGATTGGCTCTGTCTAACTTAGTGCTTATATCAGACAACTTGTCAAGATAACTGAGATTCAGTTCTTTAAGTGACTGGACTATAGGTGTACTGACAATATAGTCATTATGAGCTTTGATTACCCGTGACTTCAGGTTATCAAATGCTTTTGTTATTGTGTTCATAGTTTACTCCTATGATTAGTTATGGTTGATACATAAGGGTAAGTACTCTTAGGTATGAGTATGGATTAGTATATGTACTATGCGTGTGTACGTACATGGGAGGTGAGTGATATAGGTGGTGTAAGCTTACTGTGCATGGGGTATGATCGCTCTGCGAGCATAGGGCATGCCAGACTAAGCTAGGGTGGGTGAGAAGTACTGAGCGAGGTACGAGCACATCTAACCCAACCCCCGATTCAACTCAACGTAATATCCAACCCCTAACCGTAATTAACGGGGGGTGGGTATACTCTATCCCTCACACACGCACTCTAGATATATTTTTTTAATTGAAACTCTCTTATATTAGGCTATGTCAAAGAAGCTAACATATGATATTTTCAACGGAATAAATGGATCTTGGGAAGAGAAGCTAGTGAGTGAAGACGATTTTCTTGATGAGATGAGAAGATTAGATGAGGAGAAGGAGATCTTGGATGCCGAGTTAAATGTAGTAAATGCTATTATAGAACAATATTTAAATGACCCCAAGACTTGGGAGAGTAGGGATTAACACTAAGTAATATATACGAGTAAGTATATATTACTTCTAGTACTAGAAGGTTAGTACTAGAAGGTAAGTACTTTGAGTAAGTACTAGAAGGTAAGTAGGGATGGATACTTTAAAAAGGAAAGTAAACAAAAGGAATCAGGTGTATAAAGTCTATACAACTGAAGAAGCAGATAAATTAAATATAACATATCTGCATTGGAAAGAAGCACACATAGGGGATTATGCTCTTTCCGATGATGGGTATGTGGGAAAGTGTATTGGCAGGAAGACTTATACCGACAAAAAAGGTCGGGTTAAGACGTTCATTAAACTTTCCTATGGTGCAAACTGGGCGGGAAATACCAACAAGATAGAATATCTTATTAACAGGTCACATGGTGTTTACACGCAGGCTAATCCTATGGGATGGGCAGAGCGTGAAGCTAAGAAAACACGGACTAAGAACCTTGTATCTGCTTATGTAGGACAATTAACTTCTACTAAGCAGGTTGATTATAAACAACTAGGGTACATATACCGCCCAGATCAACAGAAACCTGCAGCAACAGTTCGCAGGGTCCTTAAACAGGAGGTAATAAAAAAGATGGTAGAGAAGAAACTCAGGGAAGTTTTATCTGAAAAGGGGATAAACAGTTCATCGGTATTAGATACAATGCTGGAGGGATTACATATTGCTCGTAATAAGCAGGATGTAACTAATATGATTAAAATATCAGACTCTTTTATGGACTTATTAGAGATGAAGCCTAATAAAAGGATTACAACCGATACGCTGCAGCTGGATGTTGCTAGTAATATTGGCGACCTGATAGCGAATGAGGAGAAATCATTAAAGATGTCACGTAAGATAGAAGAAGATGAACCAGCCGGATGATATAAAAGTAAAGCTGAAGAGCAATCTGGTGCTGTTTGGTAAGGTAACTATGCCGAATATGTTCTCAGCACCTTCGCCAGCATTTCATTATGAAATAGCAGATACGCTATTAGATAGGAATCATTCTCAGATAAATATTGTAGCCCCTCGTGGTCATGCCAAATCTTCCATCGTGGGTGGTGTTTTTCCTCTGTACCATCTCATGTTTCATGAGGGGCAGAAACTTATAGTACTGGTGTCCAGAACACAGGATCATGCTATTAAATTATTAGGTACAATTAAGGATACCCTTGATTTTTCCTCTAATTTCAGGTCATTATTCGGATATTGGGGACAACATTCAGCCAGACAATGGTCTAAATCAGAGATTGAGCTGAAAGATGGCTCTATGATCATCTGTAAAGGTACAGGACAGCAGTTAAGAGGTATAAAAAAAGGGAATCAGCGACCCACAATGATTATTGTAGACGACCCAGAAGATGAGAATAATACTAAGACAGCAGAAGCAATGGAAGTAAATCTGAGATGGCTGCTGCAGTCTGCTCTCCCATCCCTAGACCCTAAGTGCGGCAGGATAGTTATTATAGGTACTCCTCAACATCAAAGATGTATGGTCGAAACGCTGAAAGAGATGAAAGGCTGGCAGAATCTTCATTTTGCACCAGACCTGAATAAGAAGATATCTCTATGGGAAGAGTGGCACTCTATTAAAAAACTACAGAAAAAGAAAGAAGAATTAGAATCCATTAACAGGGTATCTGTGTTTTACAGGGAATATCTGTGTCAGATCATTGGAGATGAGGACCAGCTGTTCAAAGAAAGTTATTTTCAGTATTACAAAGGTAAGCTGCATCATGATGAAGATGATGAAGCATATCTGAAGATAACAAAAAGAAATGGCAAGGATGTAGAAGAAACCGTGCCAGTAAATGTGTTTATGGGGGTTGATCCCGCATCGTCTACCAAAAGTACTGCTGACTATTCAACAATAGTTGCAGTTGCTATTGATAACGACAACAATCGATTCCTCTTGCCTTACTATCGTAAACGTGCAACCCCCATGAACCTCGCAGATCATATTATCGAGTACTTTAAAATATATAAACCTGTAAAAGTACGTATTGAGTCTGTTGGCTATCAGGAGATGCTCAGAGAGTATGTAAAGCAGCGATGTGATGAGGAAAATCTCTTCATATCAGGTTTAGAGATACGTGAAAACCCCAGAAACAGCAAATCATCACGCTTAGAAACACTCGAACCCTATTTTGCCCAGAAAAAAGTATATATTCAGAAAGATATGCTTGAAATAAAGGATGAGATGCTATTATATCCACGAGCAAAGCATGATGACCTCTTAGATGGCATGTATTATGCTATGAAAAAAATATATGCTCCATTTCATAAGATAAAAGATGAGAATGAGAAAAAAACACAGCATTTTACAAAAAATGAACAATTTGACTGGATGACAGCTTGAAGTTTATTTAAATTATAAAGAATAATTATATATATGATAGGACCACATGCCTCAAAAACATCCTGAGACTCAATATACTCAAGATTTGTTTAGTGACTATAGCTCTGCTCGTAAGCTATGGTCTAGACAAGCTATAGAAGATTCAGAGTTTCGCTCCGGTAAACAATGGAAAAAAGAACAGGTAAATGCTCTTCGTGCACGGGCACAGGAGCCTTTAGTTGTTAATGTGATCCATCCAGCAGTAGAACAGGCAAAAGCAATGCTGACTTCTAATGCACCTAAGTTTCAATCAACTGGCAGGGATACTTCTGATACTAAAGTAGGTAGAATCTTCTCTGATCTAATGGCTTATATCTGGGATATCTCAGTAGGCAATGCAGAATTGAAACGCTGCATCGATGATTATTATGTAAAAGGTATGGGTGTTATGATATCCTATATCAAACCTGATGCTGATTTTGGCAGGGGAGAAGTAATGGTTAAGTCTATTGACCCTCTATCTGTCTATATTGATCCTGATGCAGAAGATCCATTCTGCAGGGATGCTTCTAATATTGTAGTAGCAAAGCGTATGACAGAGAAAGAGTTAATTGAGATGTATCCTGAATTTGAGGAAACAATACGAGCATCTCAGGAAACAAGTCATATAAGTGACTATGATGAGAATAGATTTGGATTATTCGATGAAGAAGTTGTGCCGCAATCCAGAAAACAATCATTATTAAATGTAGACGATGAACGTGAACTGGAAGTATTTGAAAGATATACAAAGGTTAAAACTCCTTATTATAAGATATTCGATCCCTTTGAGAATAGAGAGATTATTATTAATGATCCTCAATATGCTGAATATCGTGAAGAACCAGCAGTTATCCTTACTACAGCTAAAGATCAGCAGATACTTACAGAAAAACAAAATGTTAATCAGTATATGCAGATAGCAGAGCAGGTAGGTAAGGTATATCATTTAGAACAGGACCCACAGACTGGGCAGCCTGTCCCTGTAAAAGGAGAAGAAACATTAGATTCAATACCTGAGAGTACTGTCAGTATAGATATTATTGATAAAGGTATCTTAATTGATAGTGATAAGATCATGGTTACTAAGGTAATGAATACAAATATTAAACAATGTATCTCTGTTGGAGATGAATATCTCTATTCTATTATACTTCCAATAGAAGATTATCCGATTGTGCCTTTTATGAATGGTCATCATCGGAATCCATATCCTACAAGTGATGTGAGGCTTGTAAGAGGACTTCAGGAATACATTAATAAAATTCGTTCTCTCATCGTTGCTCATGCTAGCTCTTCTACTAATGTCAAGTTGCTTATCCCTCGTGGCTCCATGAACAAAAAACAACTTGAGGAAGAGTGGGCAAAAGCTGGTACGGCTGTAATAGAGTTTGATCCTGAACTCGGTCAGCCTATTGTAGCCGGACCAGTACCCTTACCTAATGAACTTTATAAGAATGAGGCAGATGCCAAGCAGGATATAGAAAGAATATTAGGTATTTATACCTTTATGCAGGGTGATGTAGGTGGAGCACCCCAGACGTTCAAAGGAACCATAGCAATGGATGAGTTTGGACAAAGAAGAATTAACTCGAAGAAAGATGATATCGAAGCATCTCTGAATCAATTAGCCAGATCTGTTGTTGGTTTAATTCAGTTTGTCTATCAGAGTGAGAAGACCATAAGACTGATACAGCCGAATAACAAACCATTAGAAGTAAAGATCAACCAGAACATCTATGATGATGTATCTGGGCAGCTAATTGAGAAGATAAATGATATCACGGTAGGCAAATATGATATAATTGTTGTGTCTGGGTCTACCTTACCATCTAATAGATGGGCTAGATTCGAGTACTATATGGAACTCTATAAATCAGGATTGATCGATCAAACAGAAGTTTTAAAACAAACCGATGTTGCTGATATGGAAGGCGTTTTGGAGAGAGCTGGGCAGATGCAGAAACTACAAGGTCAGGTTCAGCAGCAGACTGAACAGATTAAACAGCTTAAAGGTGATCTTCAGACTGCACAGCGTGAATCAATCCATGATCGCAAGAGAGTTGAAGTTAAAGAATTCGAGAAAAAATTGGCTAAGGCTGAGGCAAAAGCCGAGATGGCTACACAGCTATACAAGGAAAGAGCCTCAGACGAGCTTAAGAAACTTCGTGAAGAAGTGAAAAAAGCTACCAATACTAAAGTAGGTCTATCATAATAGCGGTTGCTGAAAACAAATCGCAAAGGAGAATAAAATGGCTGAAGTAGCACAAGAAGCAAGTATACAAGTTGATGCTGATCCGTTCGGTTACGGAGTAGAGGACACAAAGATTCCTGTTGAAGGAGTAGTTGTCCCGGCAGGTGAAGATGCCACAAACACTAATCTGTTTGAGGTAGACACAACCGGACCATCAATCAACGAAGTGCCTGTAGGAGAACAACAGGCTGAGAGTGTGGAGAGTTCTCAAGAATCTTCATCTGCAAAAGCAGACCCGAGTAGATTTGAATACTGGCAAAGTCAGGCAGACAAGGTAAAGGGCGAACTGTCCGCAACCCAGCAGGAGCTAACTTACTATCGTGAGCAGGCTATGCAGGGTGCACAGCAATCTCCCTCCAATGGACAACCTATTGAGCAAGCTCAAGAGCCTTCATTGAAGACACCCGTCAAACCAGAGAAACCAGTCAGCTACAACGAGGTTGATGCGTATAATGACCCCGAAAGTGCGTCTTTTAAATTCAGACTGCAAAAAGAACAATTTAACGATGATTATATCTCTTTTATTGAAAAGAGGGAGCAAAACCGTGAAACTGAATATGCTCAAAAATACCAGCAGGCAATGCTGGAGCAAGAAGCAAATTCACTACGCAGTAATGCTTATAATCATGCGGTTAGTAGCTATGGCTGGGACCAGTCCCGTGCAAATGATTTTGTACAATGGGCTAGTAATCCTGCAAATGTTACTGTTGATCATTTAGCAAAACTGTTTCAAATGAAAGATGCACCAAACGCTCAAGTCCAACAGCGTAAGGATCAAGTTATCAGAGAAAGGGAGATATCTGCCATGCCAAGAACTGCATCAGTAGAGACTGGTAAGACAGAAGCTCCAATGAATGATGAAGATGTATTCAATGCTGGATTGATGGGCTTGAAGCGATAAAATAAAGGACAAATAACATGGCTGAAACAAAAAAGTCAATGTACAATGGCGGTTCTGCTGGTGTTCTCTATACGGATAGACGGGATTTCTACGTAAGCCCACAGGTTGTAAAAGAACTCTGGACAGACGTAGCCCCCTTCACTACCGTAATTTCAAATAGAGAAACCCGGAAAGTGCCAGACCCAATCTTTAAGATGTTCGAGCATCGTAATCCTTGGGTAAAACAAAGGTGTGATATGAGTAATGATGCTGGAACTATTCCAGATAATGATACTGGACTCGGTGGTATAACCGTTGATGGTATTAAAGGCTTAGCTGGTGCACCTTCAACCCCAGATGATTCATGGATTGGTTTAGTTTTTGAAATATGGAATTCAGATGAAGATACCAATCGTGGTACTGCAGTTGTAACTGCTGTTTCAAGTGGAGAACTAACCCTGAAATCATTAACTAATGGAACTATTGCAATAGCAAATAATGATGTTATGCATGTAGTTGGTAATGCACAGGGTGAAGGTATGACAGCACCTGAATCTTGGGCTGATGAATTGCAAGTAGTCTATAATTCTTCACAGATATTTAAGACTCCTTTGCAAATCACCGGAACACTTCTGGCTGCATCCTTACGTGGTGAAGCATCTGAACTGGCACGTTTACGTGCACAGAAGAATCAGGAACACAAAATGCAGAAAGAAAAGTCTTTTCTTTTCGGACAGCGTGATAGTGGAACTGGTTTGGGTGAGTCTGCATATGATGCTGGTAATAAAGCATCTAATGTTGATGAAACATTCGCAGATGATGGAAGAACAGATGCTGCTGGTAATGTAATCAGATCAACTTATGGAATTGTAAGTGCTCTGAATACATACGGCGAAACTGGTTCTTATGATTATCAGAATGTATTCAGTATTTCAGAAGCAACTTATACTTATAATAGTTTCGTGGATGATATGGAAAAAGTTTTCCAATACGTTCCTGAAGCTGGTGTAAAGAGAGCTTTCTGTGGTGCTGGTGCATTAGGATACTGGTCAAAAATGGCTGGTGCTGAAGGTATTGCTGGATCATCTGGCTGGACTGTTAACTTAAGTGATATGAGACGCGATTCTCTAGGCTTCAACTATAAGGTACTTGAGACACCTCACGGTATTCTTCAGTTGATTCCAACTCCCGCATTGCGTGGTCCTTATAACAAGTACATGCTTGTTGTAAGTGAAGAGAATCTATTTCATGCTCAGTATCGTTCACCTATGTATCAAACTAATATCAAAACAGATAATGCTTTTGACGGAGTGAAAGATCAATACTTCTCTGATGAGGGCGTTGGTATCTCATTGATTGAAAGTCATCATCTGTTTAAGATTACTAGTTAAGGAGGCTAATTATGGCTAGACCTTATATAGGTGGCTCAAGTGCTGCATGCGTAAGTAAGACTGCAAGTTTTTCTATTGGACAATCTGATCATGGAAAAGCTTTCATTCTATCTGGTAGTGCAATTACTGTTACATTACCTACTCTATCAAGTTCCTTTACTGGATTTAGCTTTAAAGTTATATCTGGTGATGCTAGTGAACATGTTATATCTGGTGGTGCAAGTAAGATATACTATCACGGTAGTTATGGTAGTGATCATGCAACAAATACTGGTAGAGACATACACGAAACAGTATCATCTTTAACATTAAATGCTGGTGCAATTAATGATACGATTGATATTCTTTGTGATGGTACAAACTGGTATTGTAGTGGATCAACAAAAGCTACTGTTGATGCTTAACAGGTAACTAAACTCGGGGGGAGATTAATAGTCTCCCCTCGAACTAAACTATGGCAACATATCAAGTAAAAGTAGAAGATCTAATAGGCAGCATAGGAGATACGGCTGCTATCTCTGATTTCTGTACAGATACAGCTAGGGAGCTGGTTAATATTGCTCCTAAAGATATTCTTCATGTAATGGCTGAAGAAATAGATGATAGTGGCAGCGGAGCTACATTAACTAATGCTAAGTTTCTTTATGCAAAGAAAGATGGTTATGAAGCTCCAAAGGTTGAGCCTGATAAAACAGCAAGATATACAGATTCTAATTCTATCTATTATGCTACTACTAAAAGTCCAATATGTTATATCTTAAAAAATAAAGCATTTGTTAAACCATCTGGTGGACAAGTATTTGCAGTTAAATTTCCAACTATAGCTTTTGGAGATTCATTTGGAAGTTATGCAAGTAGTGGGACCGTAGTAGCACAGGAGTTAGAACCTGTTATTCTATTAGGAGCTGCAGTTAAAGGAAGACTACGGCAGTTAGGAGATAAGAGAACATCCTTACCTACTGGATTAGTATTTCCTTCTACTCCTTCAGTACCGAGTTTATCAGCAAATCAAATAGGTACATTAGCAACAGCACCTGTATATACAGCTCCTAAAGTTGGCGGTGCAACTGAAGAATTGACTGCTACAATCGAGGCTGCTACTGCTGGTGAAGCTACTGATAAATACGATTTTAGTAGATGGTTTGATTTAGTTGCTGATTATATAGAAGATTCTGAAGATATAGAATTAGCTCAAGCACAAATACAAAAAATTAGTACATATTTAAATTCCTATGCTCAAGCAATGCAGAATCAAATGAACGTATTTAACGACGCTAATGTAGAGTATCAGGCAGAATTACAAAGAGTCACAGAAAACGCTAGGCTATCATCACAAGATGATGCTCAGTTATTACAGAAATATCAAGCTGAACTTCAAAATTATAGCAACGAATTGAACGCACAAGTACAATCATATACAAGTGATCTACAAAGATTTTCTCAAGAGCATACATTAATGGTCCAAGAATTACAGGTACTGCAGGCTCAGTATGCACAAGCAGTACAGGGAATACAGAAATCATAATGGCTGACACTTTTACAATTCAATATTCTGGTAGAGTTACTCCAATAGAAGAAGTTGAAGCTGCAGATGGCAGCAAAACAAGAATAGTTCATAGTAATATTGATAAAATTTTTAGTGGTTCTAATGAAGTAGCTATTAGTGGAACCTCTACTAGAGTTAATCATAAAGATTATACAACTACTACAAGTAATGTTTCTTTAGAGCATGCTGATATATTTGATGGGGATTTAGATATTGAATTTTTATTTATTAAAGTAAGAGAAGCTGCTAGTACTGGAACTCCAAATCTTAGGCTTTTTTATAACGCAGGTGCTGGACCAATTCAACTTATGAATTTAGTAGGAGTTAATGATTTTTTAATATGGCCTAGGATTGATAGTGAGCTAGATGGTAACGGATTTAGCCTATCGTCTTCTGGAAGTACTACTCTAGCAAAAGTAGATATATTAATAGGAGAATATGAGTAATGAAACAACAGCAAATGATCGAGATGATCCAAAAACATCATCCCGAAATGACAGCAACGGAAATTAGAATATACTTAAATAAGGCATTAGATGAATTTTGTGAACAAACTAAAGTCCTTAAAGGACAACAAACATTTACAACTGGTTCTAGCCAGCGTTATTATAAGCTTAACGATCTTGACGGGGATGGTAGTGGGGCTGATCAGCATAAGTTTATTGATGTTGACAGAGTTGATTACGATAATTATCAAATATCTAGACTCCAAGATCCACCCGAAAAATACTCGAGTACATAATGGCAACAAATGAAAGAACAAAAGCATTAGAACACGTTTGGTGGATTGAATATTCATCAGAAACATCTGTTGGATATCATGAACCCTCTATAGCATTAGCTAAAGTAACAAGTGCAGATACTACTACAAGCTTTACTACAGCAACAGCTAGTAAGTCTGTAAGAATCTATGGTTCTGTATATGATGAAGATTTTGTTGAGTCTGGTACTGGCATTGCATTAACAGAAGAGCCTAATATACCTAGTCAATTTCATGAAGGGTTGGTTCACTATGTGATCATGAAAGGTTATGAAGACAAAATGTCACAGGACCCGAATTCAATGCAGAAAGCAGGATACTTCAGAAACTACTGGAATATTTGCATAAAGATGGGAACAGAATACGGAAATAGAAATTTTGATAACACAGGATTTAGTATAAAGCCAGCAGATGGCTTTTTAATGTAACAATAAACAAGCCCATTCACGGATCGTCAATCCTTAGGGCAGGAGGCTAACATGGCAAAACTACATTCACTTACAGTACAAGAAGGCGTTAACGCAGGTGGCTCAGGAGGTCAATGGACCGTTAATACTGTTTCTACAGAACACGGTGGAACAGGAGTAGGAAATACAGTACATCTCGATGTATCAGGAGCAGCACAATTAGGCATTTACGCAGCTGGAAATATATACTTTAGATTCTCTGCAGATGCAGGAGAAGATTGTGTAATAGCAAATGATCTGGTAATTCCCGGAAGTACTTTAGTATTTATAACAGTACCCAGAGGTTTGGGTAATACAATTTATTTTAATCATCTGGGAGTTGCAGTAACTACAGTAAAAGTAGTGGAGGTTTAAGATGATCGGTACATTCTTAAGTTCAGAATCTGGACTAAGCTCAGGTGGAACAATATCTGGTGACGTAACTATATCGGGAGATTTAACTGTAACTGGAGCTGGAGGAGGTTTTGCATATACTGAAGTAATTACTGGAGATGTGCAGATAAATGGTCCAGAAGGTACTGGAGCGACAAGTGCTGGTGTATTAGTTCTTTCTACAGCAGAAGAAACTGTTCGTGTTGGTAGTGTTGACCAGCTTGGTCGTATTGATTTTCAAGCTCCATCAGAGACTGGTGGTTCTGATGCTATTCTTGTTGGTGCTTCAATTCACGCAGTAGCCGCAGAAGATTTTTCAGCTACTAATAATTCTACTGCTTTAGTATTCTCAACTGGTACTACAACAGTTCCTATTGAGCGTATGCGTATTGACCAAGATGGTTTAGCTACATTTACTGGAAGTATAAAAGCAGGTGGCACATCTAAAGTATATTTTAATACTACTTCAACTGGGGTTGGAAGTTCAACAGTTAATGAGCTAGATATTTTTAGTTATGGAGAGATGACAATATCGACTGGTGCAAGTAATGCGAATATTCTTTTAACACCTCACGGCACTGGTAAAGTTGGTATCGGGAATACTGCACCGGGAAGCGACCTTGAAATTTCAAAAAGTGGTCAACCAGTTTTAGAAATAAGTTCTTGGAGTACAACTGAGTCTCACTCACCTCAACTCACTTTTCAAAAATCAGGAAGTGCAACTGTTAATACATTGGTTGCTACAGAAGATGATGAAGATTTAGGGGTAATAAATTGGTATGGAGTAAATAATGCAGGTACTCCAGCCGCGACTAAAGCTGCTTCAATACTTGTAGAACAAAATGAAGCCAAAGATACTGATTCTGTTCAAGCGAGAATGATATTTAGTACGTCAGATAGTAATGATGCTGGTTCACCTACTGAAAGAATGCGTATTGATAGTTATGGTCAGGTTGGTATAGGAGGAACGCCAAGTAGTGCAAAACTTCACCTTTATACGGCTAGTTCTAGCGTTGCTTTAAAAGTAGAGAGAGGCGATGGTTCTCTTGGTTTAATTTCTGCTGGTAGCTCAACTACATTTTTTGGAACTGGTGATGCTACAGATGTTGAAATAGGAGTTAATTCATCAGTTAAAATGAAAATTGATGCCAACTCTCGCATCAGTCTGGGTAATAATGATTTAGGCGATTACAATACATTATTCGGAAGAATAGCTGGTGGTGGTATTGTATCAGGAATGGCTGGTAATGTAGCTATTGGATATGATGCTTTTAAGAGGATTGGTCACTCTTCAGCAGATTATAATGTCATAATAGGTAATTTAGCAATGGGAGCAGGTCATAATACAGCAGCTAGTAATACTGCAAATAACAATGTTTTTATAGGATATACATCAGGTGGAGGAACAACCGCAGTAGATGTAGCCTTAACAGCTGCTAATAATGTTGGTATTGGCTCATCAGCATTAACTGTTATATCTTCAGGAGCAAACAATGTAGCAGTCGGCTCAGGTGCTGGAGTCGCTCTCACAACAGCATCAGGCAATGCTATGCTTGGTTATTATGCAGGTTCAGGAAATGTGACAAATGGCGGATGCGTTTTTATTGGTGATGAAGCTGGAAGATATACTGATGGTGGTGGAAATGTAGGTATTGGAGAACACGCTTTTAAAAGTAGTGGAACAGCTACAGATAATACTGGAGCTTGGAATGTAGCGATTGGTCATTCAGCACTAACTGCAATCACAGATGGCGATAATAATGTCGCACTAGGTACGAGTGCAGGAGCTGTTACTACAGTTGAAGATGACAATGTTTTTATAGGAAAAGATTCAGCCTCATTAATGTATGGTGCATCTAATGTAGCTGTAGGTAAAGATGCTTTAAAAGGAGCAACATTTACTCAAGCTACTTGTACTTATGATGATGATCCAACGGTTACTCATCCAGATAATGCAAATATAATAGTAGGATTAGGAGTTAAAGGAACTGGAATACCAGATGGTTCTTATATAACTGCTGTAGCAACTGTGGGTGGAGGTACTGATACTTTTGAATTAAATGCATCTACTACTGGAGGGGCTCAGGGAGATGATGGTGGTTCAGCTAATCAAACTCTTACATTTTATTCTCGGACAGAAAAATCAGTAGCAATCGGAATGGATGCATTGACTGCAGCCACTACTTCAGACTCTAGTGTAGCGATTGGTTATAACGCCTTAACTGCAGCTACAACTGGAGATAGGAACGTTGCTGTGGGATACCAAGCGGGAGATGCTATCACGACTGGTGGAAGTAATATTATGATTGGTCAAAGTGCGGGAGGTGGTTCTACAGATGTAGATGGTGCGGTTATAATAGGTGCTAATGCTGGTATTGCTGATATGACAGATGCAGCTGACAATACTGTTGCTATAGGTAATAGTGCATTGAGAGCATTGACGACAGGGGCTGGAAATACTGCTGCTGGTTATAATGCAGGATTAGCAACAGTTGCTGGTTCATATAATACAGTAGTAGGTTTAAACTCTCTCTTAAAATCTGGATCTTCTCTTGGTGGAGATAACTCAAGTTATAATACTGTTATGGGTCAACTAGCAATGGGGGGTGGACACGATACAGTTACTGCTAATACTGCCAATAAAAATGTGGCGATAGGTAATTCCGCATTAGGTGGTTCAACTGGAACATCTACTGCTATAACTGCTCATAGCAATGTAGTAATCGGCTTTGCATCAGGTTTGATTATGTCATCAGCTAATAATGATGTATTTATAGGCAGAAGTTCAGGAGATGCTGTAACTACTGGTTCAAATAATACTGGAGTTGGTAGCGGTTCTTTAGGTGATTTAAATACTGGTAGTAATAATACTGTAATTGGAGTAGGAGCTGGTGGTGCAACAACTGATGGTGGTAATAATACTTGTATTGGTTATGGTGCAAACACTAACGGAGGTGGCTCTCATTATCAAATTGCAATAGGTTCAGGTGCTACAGGGGTAAGTGACTATGGAGCTGTTATAGGAGCTGCATCTATCACCGATGTATATATGGCACAAGATAGTGGAGCAATCGTTCATAGTGGAGCATTAGTAAATGGTCTTTCTGCGATACTTTTAACAACTGGTACATTAGCATACGCTACACATTCGATAGTTCGAGGAAAATATGTTACAGTTTCTGCTCATAATCAGACACTCACATTACCAGGGGTAGTAGTTGGAGCAGTATTTATTATTGTTAATATAGCTGCTGATGGTGGTGCATTATTAACTATTGTACCAGATGGTGCTGATAGATTTTTACTTGATATAGCTGGAGCTGTTGGAACTGAGGGTAATAATATTTCAAATACTCAAGCTACTCAGAATCAAGGTGATTTTGTAAAACTTGTAGGTATGAGTGGAGATGGATGGGCTATTACTGAAATTGGCGGTATATGGGCTGACGAATAAGATTTTTAACTAACAATAAAGGAGCTAAAAATGGCTAAAAAAGAAAAAGAACAAAAGCCAGTCTTAGACCTCGATGGCGTAAAATACGAAATTGATGATATGACTGATTCACAAAAAGAACTTGCAGGTGAGGTTAATCTATAC
>VTLG01000934.1_pt1 | contig 24447 bp, 30 predicted proteins | sample 4694571 | NCBI WGS metagenome assembly VTLG01 (sample SAMN12604809, study PRJNA352737) | marine metagenome | biome: ENVO:00000447; feature: ENVO:00000209|ENVO:00000569|ENVO:01000036; material: ENVO:00002151; isolation source: viral sequences binned using virsorter ...
GTAATAACACCAACATTTAATACCTTAGTATTTGCAGAAACAGCAGCATTACTTGGAACGGAACTTCCAATACCAACGTTACCAGATGAGTCTTGCCAAACTCCACCTGTTCCGCTTCTGTGTAACCAACCGTTGAATCTAATATCGGACATTGTTTATTACTTTTTAGATATTTAGGAAAGATTTGAATAACATTATGTATCAGCCCATCTTATAAAGTGACATCCTGTATACCATTCATTATCATCTCCAGCTGTTTGGGCTCCAGCAGGACCACCAGCCACTTTAAACTTCACCTTACAATTACTTGTATCTGTAATATCTAAAAGCAAAGCTGGAGTAGGTAAACTTTGATACTTAGTAGTATTAGTATTAACCCAACATTGATATTGACGAGTTAAAATATCCCAGTTAGTACCATTATCCGTAGTACCGTGTATTTCTAATCGTTGCTCTGTAGCTCCGCCATCAAAACTCCAAAGAACATTAGCATAACATTCCCATATACCTGTTACTGGGAATGAGAATATACCGCTACTATGAGATACAGCAGTATTAATAGTCGGTGATAAACCTGGACTAAATACATCCCAATTACTTAGTGTAACGTTACCTGATTGAGCAGGTTCATTAGTGAATTTAGTATAATGAGTTGGTCCACCACTAACAGATGCCCACTGAACCGCTGACCCAGAACCTTGACTTGTTAATACTTGACCTGATGTTCCATAGTTAGCACCAGCAATTCCAATTGCACCATCTTTTGTGATGCGAAGTCTTTCTCCTAATGATCCACTAGCAGCAGTTTTGAAAAGCATATAACCATCATTCTCTGCTGACTGTCTTGCAACAGATATTTGTCCTGTTAATGTGCCACTATAACTTTCCCAATAGATTCTTCCATAATCATTAGTATCACTAGCAGCATCAGTTCTTTGCATTTTTACCTGTGCTGATCCTGAACCTGCACCCAAATGCAATAAAGTATCAGGAGTTACAGTTCCAATACCAACCCGGCCAGTTGAACCAACAATTGTCATTCTCTCTAAATTATTTCCAGCACCACCCATCTTAAATCTTAGATGACTATCACCAGCAAAATCATATTGAATGGAACCTCTTTGGAATGAACCAGCATCACCAAATCTTATGACTGCACTTTCTGCAGTATTAGCAGTAGTTTGTAAATATAGAGATGGAGTAGTTTGATATGATCTTATGTTACCAGCAACATCAAGAACATGTCCTGGACTATCACTATTAATACCAACTTTACCAGCTGATGTGATGCGAAATCTTTCACTACCACCAGTTTCTGCTGTAATTGTATCAGCATCAGGGAATCTTATTGCAGTATTTGTATCTCCAGTATGAATTATCTTATCTGCTATAGAAATATCACCAGTAGTAGTTGTTACACCACTAACGGTCAACCCATCACTAATAGTGACGGTAGGAGTGGTATCCGATGCAATAGTATCAACCTTTAGTGTACTCATTTTTAACTACTTTTTAGATATTTAGGAAGGATTTAAATAACATTATGTATCACCCATAATTGGATACTTGTCCTTAACAACCTTGATACTCTTATAAAAAGAACCAGTCTTATCAAGTTTACCATTTTCAATATCATGATATATCATATCCAATTGTTCCCTCAAACTAGGGTACTCATCCAATCTTGGTCGCTTATAAGAAGAAAATTTAGCATCCCATTCTTTTTGCGATTTTAATAATTGATCATTTAATTCATCCAAAGATGGAAGATTCTTAATGGGATTAGGTTTCATCACCAAAGGTCCATTAGGATTTTTGGCATATGCCTCCTGATCATATACTTTCTCAACTAATCTCAAATTTTCATAAACTTTATTCTTACTATCAGCCCAATAAAACCAACCACCAGGATGTAATTGATGAACTATTTCAGAATAATGTTTAGGTCTAGAAGGTCCAATTGGGACCTCTTGTTGAAAAGGTATCATGATTATGTAGCAGCCAATCGAATAAAGATAAATCCAGTGTAAGTATATGTAGTATGTCCTTCAAGATACTCACCACCTTGACCAGCACCAAAATTAAAGGCTACTTTAACATTACTAGTACTAGTAACATCAATTAACGCATTTGTGCCTATATTACCATATGAATCAGAACCTTGGTCATAAATTCCTTGAGCACCTACAGAAGCAGTAGCCCAGTTACTACCACCATCTGCTGTGTATCTAATTTGTAAAGTGTTTGTTTGAGAATGGTTAGCAGAATAAACATTACCAAAAGCATGTACCCAATAAAGTCCTGTAGCTGGGAATGTAAATACACCACTACTCTCCGTCATTCCAGATCCAAGTAATGATCCATCACCAAAACCATAAGTATCTACTCGTTCTAAATTAGAAGCAATTGGAAGTTGGTTTGCTTGCAAACTAGAACTTAATCTCCAAAAATCAGCTTGAGTTATACCACCAGCAGCAGTTGCCCAAGAAACAGCAGAACCAGAACCACCAGATGTTAATACTTGACCTGATGTTCCATAGTTTGCTCCAGCAATTCCAATTTCACCTGAAGTTCCTATACGAATTCTTTCTGTAAAAGTTGCTGCGGCATCAGCAGTACCAGAAGGAGCGTTATGGAAACTCCAAACTCCTGATTGTTGTCCAGTATAAGATGCAGTAGCAGTATTGTTATACTTCCAAGAAGTTCCCGTATATCTAGCATTAACAACTGTATAAAGATTGACGTTACCAGAACCCCATATATTTGCATTACCATTAGCAAAATACAAACTATTTGCTTGTCCATCTGTCTCAGGAGTAGTTCCTAATCCCATACTACCATCAGATGTGATGCGAAGTTTTTCAGCAGAATTTGTTCCCATTTGTAAGGAATTATCAGAATGCTGATAGGCAATATATCCAGCATATTCACCAGTTCCAGATGTTGCATCTGAAAAATAAAGATGACAATTACTAGAATCACCTGATCTTAAGGTCATTCCCATTGCACCACTATCTTTAGATATTGTTAATTCATCACCATTATCATGTCCTTCCGTAGTGGTTCCTAGAAGTAATCGGCCACTTGAATCGATGCGAAGTCTTTCTGTAGCAGCAGTAAATAATCTAATATCATTACTTTCTCTCTGATTTATATTAAAAGCTTCATCACTTCCCAACCCAAGATGAACACCATCGGTCTCTAATGTACCAGTCGTTGCATTTGTAAATTTAAGATAATTATTACCACTATCAGATGTATGTAAATGTAACTTCAATACTGGATTATCAGTTCCAATACCAATCACGCCAGCAGATGTGATGCGAAGTCTTTCTGTACCATCTTTTTTTATCGTAAAATCAGCATTTGACTCTGCATTTAATCCATAAGTAACAACACTTGGATATTGAATACCAAGTGTCTGTTCACTAGAACTTATATTATCGGATGATAATAACTTATACGTATAACTCCCTGCAGTTGCTGTATTTACATTTACAAGAGTATTACCACTTGAGTCGATGCGAAGTCTCTCATCACCATTTGTTCCTAATGTCAGGGTATTACTTGCAGGAGAATGTACTGATGCACCTGCACCTACCGTGACGGTTCCATTTCCAGCAACACCAACCTGTAAATTAGCCATTTATCAGATAATCCTATTTTTTGTATTTATGCTATAAGTAGAGTACATCCTGCTTCCACAGTAACCCCAATTCCTGCAGCAACTTGTACAGGACCTACTAATATTGCATTCTTTCCTGCAGGTAATGTAAGATGTTTATCAATTACCTGATCTGTCATTATAAAACCATCATATACCGAAACATTACCATGTACCTGAACAGCACCTTCTGAGGTAGCAGCACCAGCAGCAGTTCCTTTTGCACCAGTAGTATTAATACCAGCAACCTTAATTGTAGAAACACCAACAGAGTCTTCTGTCCAAACACCAGCAGCAACACCTGTTAATTGCGAACCATCACCAACAAAATTACTAGCAGTTACAACACCAGAAAATGTAGCATTACCTGGCGAATAAATTCCAATAGTAGTAGAAGTTCCTACCCTAAATCCACCTGCAGCAGTTACAATTCCCGTGGTATTAATCTGTTGACCTTCTATGGTCAAAGAACCATCAGAGGCATTTATTAGGTCTTGAGTACCATCTACGCGAATGCCCATTTTGACTTACACATAACTTTTTTATTATTTATCAAAAAAGTAATAGGGCGAAAAAATTGCTGAGATTTTTTCCGCCCTTTTTTGGAAGCTAAAGTCGATTTTCCCTGACTAAAGTGGATTTGTATAAGTTAATCTTTCTTCAGGACAAGTAGCACGTACTAACTTCAATACATTCATAAACTGTTCAGTATCATCACACACTACACTCTTCGTATCACCTTCACTAGAATATAGATAAAAAGTTTTCTTTACTGGATCTACTACACACTTCATTAGGTATTCATCATCTTCATACTCAACGGTATCTTCACCTAAATCAGGTCTTTGATTCTCTTCCATAGAAGTCTCCAAAATAGTTGTGTGGGAGGTTGGATTCCTGTATACCAACAAGAGACGGGCATTACTACAGTAGTAAATTTTACATCTCTGCCTGAGACCCGACTGGTAAGTCGATTCTGCTTACGCAGCAGCACCACCTGTGTCTCATCACCTTATCCAGCATTTGCCAGAAAGATTATTCAGTCACTCCCTATGTTGAGCTCTCAACAAAGATAATATAGCACTATATTAGATCTCTGTCAAGTCTGTAAAAATTTCTTACATATTCCTCAATATCTTTAGTCTTTGCAATCTTTTTATATTCAGGATCGCAATATTCAAGATATAAAGGTTGTCCTGCAGTGTTATACAAAAAAGATGTGTCTAATTCTTTTACATTAAATTTAATTTGCAATTTCTCACTCATCCAAAATCCAAAATCCTCACCAAAACCATCCTCAAAATTCCAAAGATGAGTTATTGAAGTAATATAATCCACTTGTGGTCTAAACCACCCCTTTGGATAGCATTTATATGATTTCAATGAAATATACCTATCTACTGGATCTCTTATAATAGCAATATGTTCTATATTTTCTACATCCAAATATTTTTGATATAATTCTCGATGGAGATGAGATATCTCCACACCATCAATTGTTTGCCATATATCCTGTTCTGCTTCATACCCATTCAATCTTATATTCTCTTGAATAAACCTACCAGCGGTTCTTGGTATATGAATAAAGAGAAATCTTTTTCCCGTATCTTTATGACGATACGTAGGCATTAAGGTCTACTATACCAGAAAGATAAGACAAATCTCTCTGCTTCCTCAATTCTACTGACATAATGAAGATGTTGTGAATTTGAAAATATTATTAATTTACCTGCTTCGGGCTTTACTTCTATGTCCTCGAACATAGTAGAACCACCTTTAAAATTATCATTCAAATAAAGCATTGCTGCAAAAACATCTGGTCTATGCACATTATTATCATCGACATGAGGTTTCATATATGTACCAATAGGCCATCTCACAACTCCAACATAATCTAATGCTATTTCACTCTCAAACGTTTTACATCTATTAGTTACATTATTAATAACACCACCAAATAATTCATCCGTTGTAGAATTCATATCTATAGGATCTACATTACCACCCAAATATTTTGCACCATAATTCTTATCGAATGGTTGGTTTGGAATATATGTAAGAGTTTCATTTGGATCTGAATGTGTTACAGCATCCAATGAACGATCTTCTTTCTTGACATCAAAAAGATCAATAAAGGGTTGGCACAGAGAAGAATCTAAAAAATTATCCTCTACATATATAAGTTTTTTCATCAAATAGTAATCGTATTCCTCTTAGGAGCATATTGCGGATCATTAAGTACCCTTTCCTCTGGATTAACTTTATCGGGATTAAAGTTTGGATCAGGATAGTCTTTCCAACTTTCTCCTTCATATTCTACGTGCAATGGATTAACATCCGTCCTTGCTGCATATACATGATAGAAGCAATTGATAGGCATCCCACCTTGTGCTTGAAGATGAACTGTTTCTGAGTCCCATCTCTTTATAATTACATCTTGATGTGCTCCAATAGGTTGAAGTTGTACTGAAATACTCTCAACATCTACTAGATCTTTCCAATAATCAGGCAGTTTTATTACTGTCCCATTCCTTACTCTTCCTCTACAATATACACCAACTTCTGGGCCCTCAATACAAGCATAACGAAGTCTCCATCCATCTTTAGATGGGTGCTTGATATCAAAAGGTTTTGGTGATGCATCAGCAGCAGCAAACCTAGATGCAAGTCGTCCTTTATTGCCACAATCAGTAGCACCAGTTACATATAAATCACCATCAATATAAACAGCATCTGGTGATCCTCCTTTGAAATATCCAGCATGAGAAGCACCCCCTGTCACATTAATGGCACTCGTAGTATCTCCATCACCTTCAATTCTTACATTACCTTTAGTGTGAATTGCTCTAGGTGTTGTAACAGTATCACTACGACCAATCATTGTCGTTGCAACAGATTCTCCAAAATCACCTGCTCGTCCGTGTTGTACTGGACCTTGTAAATAAACAGAATGATCTATCTTTGCTGGTCCTATACCTAATGCTTGTGGTGTTATAAATGGTGCAGAAACTATAAGTTGTCCACCATAAACCCAAGATTCATCTATTGAAAATGCCATATTATCCTCCTACGGTTTCATTTTACCTGGTATAGGTAATACTTTTGGAATAGTTGAAGCAGTTACCCCATAAATTAATCCTGAAAATATTTGAGTCATAGCACCAGTTATATTAGTCAAAGGTGATTGTAATTTAAGTGATTGCTTACCATCTATTGTAACATTCTTTGAATCAAGTTTGATATTTTCATTTGCAGAAGCCCAGAATGTACCGTGTGGGTGGTTGCCATTTGCGACAAATTCAATATCAAGTGCTTCCAAACGAATCTTTCCGTTATTAGCCTTGAGTTGAATGTCTCCATTATTTGCAACAACAACAAATGCTTCCTTCTCACATATCCCTTCCTCTTCTGCGTCTTGTAGATCTTCTCCTACATGAATAATAGTTGCACCAGGAGAATTTGCTATTGTCCATCCAGTACGCTGACCATCTTCATCCAAAGAAATGAAATGTCTTCCATCCATCGCTTTTATTTCAACACTTGAAGTGACTGTCTCATCAGGACTTAAAGCCCCAAAAGAGATCAATCCATTCATAGTACTAATAACTTGCGTCCAAAAATTCTTTTTAGATGCCATTAGCTATACCCACCTGTAATATTTTCGGATGAAGATTCCATATCAGATTCTGACTGAGACATAAGTGTTGATTGAGTAACTGGATTATCAATTACTTGACTATAAGAAGTATGTTCTTCACCAGTCATTAATCTACCATCAGGCATCCTATGAGTTGCTCCATAATAAGGTTCTCCTTCAACATATCCAACTAATACTGCTTCTTGTGTAATACTTTCTTGTCTAGTATCCCAAACTCGAATATCACTTCCAGTATCAGCAGTTGTACCTGCATACTTAATACCTTCACTATAGTATGTATTACCATAGTATGCTTTTCCATCAACATAACCAACAACTTGCAATCCAACTAGATCATAGACCTGAACAACATCACCTACGAAAGGTTCGATTGGTTTTGGATCACGTACAATATCAAAAACAGGAACGAACCTAGCATTAAAACCAGTCTCAGTATCCATCGTAATATTTGGAAGTTCTGTAAATCTTCCACCCTTATCAACTTTTACTGATTTAATTTTACCAAAAGGATCGCACTGATATGACAATACTGTACCATTACTAGGAGTAATTGTCAATTGATCTACTCCGCAATTATATCCAATACCAGGATCTCTAACCACAACCTCAGTAAGTTCAATAAGTGCAGGATACTGTGGAGACGTTGCTGCTGGAGGAAGATATCCCGTACCACTATCATTAATAATAACTTTTACAACAACACCAGTTAAATTACCCGTACCTAATACTGTTTGTAGTACAGCACCATTTCCATTATTACAAGGATCTATTACTTGTACTTGAGGAGGTCTTTCATATCCAAAACCACCACTAACAAGATCAACTGCAATAAGATTACCATGAGTATCTACTACAGGATTTGCTTGTGCTCCTATCCCACCACCACCAAAAAACTTAAGCACAGGTGGTCCACAAGGTTTATCTGAAACATCGCAAGCATCTGATCTTAACAATCTCTTTGGTGTAAGTGCATTAACTCCTGCAATATCTAAGTACTCAACGTTTCCATCACCATTAATAAAAATAAATTGAGTCCCTGGATGCAAATCATTATATGCATTTGCATCAGAAAGAGATACGTGCTTGACATATCCTTCAGTCTCGCTAATGTATCCTACTTTAATAATATCAAATGAGGTTGGAACTATTGGCATCGTTTATCTCCTACGCTATATCTGAATTTAGATCTGTTACCGTAGATGCGGGTAACTTAAACTTCTTAAGCACTTTTGCACCCTTATTAATAAGGTCAGTCTTCTCTATTTTAGTACCAAAAGACTTAGTAGTTCCAGTCTTAGTAGCAGTTGCTGTTGCAGATTTAGCAACGGCCTCTTCACTCATTTGATCAGCACCTGCACCACCAGAATCCATAGTATGAACATCATTAGGTGAGCAAGCAACTTCAGGGTCACAATCATAAACTTGTGTGACTGTTTTAATAAATCCTACTGATGATGCAACATCAAAACTCAATCCACCCATAGATCCCAATTGTCCTGTTAAAGATGCAAAATCAGGACCAGCAAGAGCAGAACCCTTACCTATAATAGATTCTAATATTCCAGGATGTAATGCACTAAGTGCTCCAGCCTGATTAATAAGACCAGGAATGTCACCTGCTACAATAGCACCAAAAGCACCACCAACTCCTTGCATTAATGAAGAATCAACACCCAATATACCAGAGACAGCACCAAATCCACCAAGCAAATCACCACTAGCAATTGCAGTTAATGAATTTGCTATAGCAGATTGATTTTCTAAAGAAGTAACTCCAGCAAGTTCTAAAAGATTTTCCATTCCCATTCCATAATTTCCAGTTATAAATGGATTCACAACACTACCAATATTTCTAGGATTAACTCCTGCTTGTTCAGCAATTGTCTCAGTCATAGCACCAACAAGAGCACCAGATCCTAAAGCAGCAAGAGTATTACTTTCATTTACAGAAGTATTAAGTGAACCTACTCCTTCAGAACCAGCTTCAGTTGGTTTCTCTCCCATAGATTCCTGAGTGGATGATACTATAGGACCAATTGCACTATCAAAAGTACTAATAATTGTGTTAATATTTTGTCCAAGTATCTCACCAACTAATTCTTCTGTAGAGCAAAGAGGATCTGGAGAATAGAATCCAGGTTTTGGTGTTGGTGGAAGAACATCTGCTCCTGGTGTATCAAGTTGTGGTTGTGGTACTATAACATCCTCTGGATCTACACCCTCAATTCCAGCAGTAGTAAGTGCTTCTAAAGCAGCCTTCTCTTCTGATTTCTTTTTCTTATTCTTAAAAGCATTCATTAATGCAGCAGCAATTCCTGCTGCTAATGCTGCACCAGCAATACCATTAAAAGTACAAGCAAGTTTTTCAAGTCCAGCAATATGATCCTCCATTAACTTATTCTTGAAAGAAGGAACAGCAAGATTCAACATAGGCATAGACTTTTCATTAAATTCATTCGTTGTAAACTGCTGAACCTTTCCTAAGATACCTTTCATATGCTTAGATATCATCTCCGAAGACTTCTTAATTTCTGCGTCAACATTCTTTTGAAACTGAGGAACAGGTAAACCAACGGCACTATCAAGAGTCGCCATAGACCTCTTCATAGTATCAAGTTTTGTACTTAGTTTTTGTATATCAGTCTGAATATTTTTCATCTCAGACTTATGATCTGGATCAGGACACGCTAAAGCATGTGGTTCCTTTAATACAGCATCTTTCTGCTCATCTGCTGATGACCTTTGATGTGTTGCATCAGGTGCTTCGTTCTGTTTATTAGTACTTTCATCAACACTTACATTTGCGTGTTTAAGTTTCTTTTGTTCATCAGGTTCTTTATTCTCATTCTTAGAATAGAAACTTTGTGGAGTAAAGTTTTTACCTTCTTTAGTACCAGTCTTTCTTTCAAGTGTAGTCTTAGCATTATTACCAAGCACACCCATAATAACAGGTACTTGTTGATCCTGTCCATCAAGATAGAATCCAAACACAAACATACCTTGCTTAAGGCCTGGTGTCATGAAAGTAGCACCTTGACCACCACCCCATACGGAATACATTACTTGAGCCCAAGGAAGTTGGTCTGATGCTACTATCTCTTCATCTTGATCATGAGCACCTATAATTCTTACCTTATAACGATAACCCCAACCAGCAGGAGGTTTCCCTGGTTTATCTGCTGGTTGGTTTTCTTCAGATGCAGTCTTAAACTTACTCTCTGTATGGTTAATTCTCCATGAAGAATCATCGGCAATCTGGCCGATCCACCATATAAAATTGCCTCCTATAAAACCAGGATTAAAGAGAGTACTATCTACTGCCATTTATTATTCGTCATATACTCTACATTCTAGAGCGTCTGGATGATTATCACAATAGACTTCAAGTTTCTGATCTTGATGTCTGGTATGCCAATCATTTATCTTACCATCACCAGGATTGGATTCGTTTTCTTCATGGTCATGGAATGCATCATTGTGCATCTGTAAGTCTTTTTCACTGTATTCCAACATACCATGATTAACATGTTCTTTATGATCTTTTGGATCAAGATAAACTTCATGATTTAAATCATGATCTGGTACTTTAGTAGTCATAATAGAAATTAGCGAGTACTATGGTTTCCTTTTCGACCAAATGAATCCCGTGCTAAATTTAATTTAGTCCAGGTTCCTTCGGTAGTAATGTAATGGCAAAGGTCTGCTATAATATATAGACCCCCCGATTGCTTATTTACTGTATCATCAACCTTGTCTTTAACGGGTGGAATGTCAACAAATATAACATCACCTGCGTGTAAACTAAAATCACCAGCAATAGTAATCTCCATCATACCACTAAAAATTTGATTGTATCTACGAACTGCTTGGTTAAGAATCTCTGCTGCTTTAAAATTCCTCTCCTTATTTTTCTTCACCTGATCATCATCTTCTCCTTCACTTCCTGGTTGATATTTTCCAGTAGGAAGTGACCCACTATCAACTAACATATAAGTTGTACGAGTATACTTATTATCAAATTTTTCATTTAATCTTGGAAGTTCTTTTCCTGCAATTTTTATTCCCTTAGGTTTAACTGCCTTCTTACCTGCTACATTCTTCTCTTCCATCGCTTCATCTTCAATCACTCTATACTCACAGTTAAAAGGATCAAACAGAACTAATTTGGTTCTATATGTACCCATTTCCATTTTGGATTGTGCATTTACAGCATTATTTGATGCATGTTCCAGTATTTTTCCATCATATCCTGCAGGAATACCCGATTTATCTGAAGATTCGTTGTAAATAAATGATTTCTTTTGCTTCTGAGAGAATAATGCATCAATAGATTTAAAATGATATCCTTCTGATGTTTCAAAGAAAAGAAATCCTGCACTGGTATTTTCACCACCCTTAGGAATAGATGCTTTAGAAAGATAGTTCAACATATAATAAGGTTTACGACCATTCCCAAAGAAATTATAATCGTTAGCAGTATCTTCTATATTCTTCTCCTTTAATTTCTTTCCACTCTTTGCCTTTAATTTATCTTTTAAAATACGTTTAACATTCTCAGAAATATTACCATCATATCTTTCCATTATTCTTGCACTTCCCTCTTCATTACGAATGAATTGTTCAGAGACTAAACTAAGACTAGTAATAGATTTAGTACTATCTTCATAGGCAGGATTGATTGAATTAACATTCAAATCTACCTTAATTTTACTTTGATTATTGTCTTCAATCACTAACTGAACATCCTCTGTACCTATCATAGGTAATCCTTCTACAACAGACTTACCATCAATAGAACTTCCCGCATCTGCATAAAAATAATTAACCTTTATAGAATCTTGAAGGATACTTTCATAGTAACTAAGCTCAATAAATCCACCCAATATACTCACTACTCTACCCTTATCAACATTAGATACAACATCAATCTTAGTTGGAAGTGATGGTGCTGATTTTTTAGATGAAAGTGCCATTCTTTATTGCCTCCTCTCTATTTACCTTGATATAAAACAAGTGTTGGATCACCAGAATTATCTTTAGAGCCAGCAGAAATACCAGAACCACCACCTTGATTATTAATCTTAGAAGAATTAGCTTTAGCTATAGGTACTGGAATAATTGCTGTTGTTCCTTCACCACCACTAGTATCTTCATACTCCGTAGACGTTGATACATCTTTTGAATCACTAAGTGCTTTAACTTCTGGTTTCTTCAACATATGATCCCCAAGACTTGCTGTAGATCGTACCAATTTTCTTGCTGGTCTACCTGCTTTTATATCATCAGGACCCATAATAGGATCATCAATATCTGCTAATGGAGTGGATGCTAACACATTAATCATCTTACTTGCAAGCCATTCACCAGCAATACTACCTGCCATACCACCCATAAAATTAAATATACCACTCTGACCAAGTACAGGAACAGCAGTTGCGGCAGAAAATCCAACACCATATCCAAGTAATCCACCCAATCCTTTAAAAATGGCATTAATAGGAGACTCTTTAAAGAGAGCATAGTCAGCAAGAGCCATCAAAGCAGTAATAATTTTATCAACAGGGCCCAACCCTTTAGATGCACCCTTATTAGCCTTCATTCCCTTAATTAATTTCTTTAATGCTGGATTGTTTGCTGCTTTTTTAAGAAGACCTTTAATAGATTTGGAAGCATTCTTAGGACTTAACTTACTGAGAAGTTTACCAATGATTGGATTCTTCTTTAAGATATCATCAATAACAGGTTTAACTCTATCAGTAATAGAATCTATAACCTTCTGTGGGTTCATCTTCTCAGCAAAATCATTCCACTTAGAACCAAGTTTCTTACCGATACCAACTACACCTTCACCTATCTCATCAACCATACCTTTAAATTTTCCTGCCAGTTCATCCCATTGTTTTGCAACTTTTGCAGGAAGACTTTTAGTCCACTGAACAGCTCCACCCACTTTACTTGATACAGCACTAGTAACCTTCTTCATCCATCCAGGTTGCCGAATCTTTGGTGCTGTCCAGTTCTTAGGATCAACTTTACTTAATACACCACTAGCTTTACTCTTAATACCTGTCAGTAACTTAGATCCTTGAGCCTTAATGGCATTAACTGCCTGACCAGCTCTACCTTTGGTTACAAAATTAATAACCTTACCTGCTGTTTGAGCAACCTTTATTGCACCTTTTAATATGAACTTAGCAGCTTTAATTGCACTATTAATAACAAACTTAGCAAGTTTATATCCTTGCTTAATAACCCATGTAATCTTTTTAAATATACCTGTAACTGTTTTTATTATACTCCTAACAGCATTCCCAATAATTACCTTGACAAATATAACTGCTTGAACAACGCTCTTAACGCCATCCATAAATCCTTGGAATTTTTCAGCAGCATCTTCACCAAAAGTATTCTGCATCCATTCTGTTGCACCATCATAAAGTTTGTACCCCCACTCAATCAGATTTACAAATGATTCTAATAACCATCCAGCAGCTTTTACTATCCATTTACCTACAGTAACAGCACCACTAATAAACTTTCTGAAGGCAGGATTGTTTATCCAATCTAAGGCCTTAATAACAATCAAACCCCAAAGGACTTTGATAAGACCATCCATCACATTACCAAGCATTCCTTGACCAGGAATCTTAGGTCCTTTCTTTTTACCACCCTTTCCTTTTTCTAACTCTGCTTCTCTTGCTCTACGTCTTTCATCAGCTGCTTTCTTCTTTTTTAATGCTGCTCTTGTTTTAGATAAGACTAAATTATCTTTCAAATTTCCACTAACATCTTTGAGTGTTACATTAACAACTTTCAACATCTTGACCTGAGATGCTGAAATATGAGCACCCTTACTGATACCTATATCTCTTTCTAAAAGTTTTGCACTATCTACTGCCATCTTATCTTCTTATCCCCAGTACTTGTTCTTTTGCTATGCCACCACCAGGAGTTACCTTAAAATAAGGTATATCTTTTCCTTTGGATACAGTATCCAAATTATCACCACCCGCATCAGGAGATGGTATAGGAATAACTTTAATCTTTCCTTGTCTTTTAACTGGTGGTCCAGGAGTAAAGACATCTCTAACTTTCCGAACCAATCCACCAACAAAATACTTATTACCTGTAGGATTATTTGTTCCACCTCCAGCACGGTTCATAGCAGCAAGAGTATTAGAACCAAACCTTTTAACAGCACTCTTATTCATTACAAATTCACCTGCTGTTAACTTTGCAGGAACTTTATCATTACCACCCCTTCCAGTTACTGAACCACCAAACTGGAACTTCTTGCGATATTCTTTTCCTTCATATGGAATTAAATTCTCAGTAGGTACAATATTAGTAACCTCAGTGGGTCTAATATCTACTAAACCACCACCATTAAATCCAAAATTAACTGGTTGATTTGTTCCACCACCACCAGCATTCATACCTGCAAGCATATCAGGTCCCCATTTTTCAACAGCACCCTTACTCATTACAAACTCACCAGCAGTTAATCGTGCTGGTACATTATCAATACCACCTGGTCCTCTTACAATTCCACCTTCAGCAAACATCTGTAAAGGTTCTCCTTTTTCTTCTTTATCTGGAGGTGTTTCTGTTGGTTGATCAGTAGCAATTGGTGTTTCTGTTTTAGTGTCCTCTGTTTTAGTATCTCCTCCTCCTTCTTCTGCTGGTGGTTGTTTTGTATCTTCTTTTTGTCCTCCTTCCTTATTGTTCTCGTCTATTTGTGCATTAGCAGCAGCAAATGTGCTACCAATATCACTATCCTCAGTCTTTATGGCGGTATTTAAATCCTCTTCTTGTTTACCAAATATAAGATTCTTACCCCAATCCATCAAACCTTTTACGGCTTCAATAATTTTAGGTACACCCCAGGCCAGTAATGCAATAGTCCCTATTATTATACCTGCTTTTAATAAGAAAGGAGAAACAAATGCTATAATACCACCAACAATAACAGGCCACCAATCCTTAAAGAATCTGACCAAACTATCTATCTTCTTCTTATTATTGTTATCAGTAAACCAATCAAACAATTTCATTACACCAACACCCAGAAGAACTGTTGTTAAAAACTTCTTCAAAGTATCCATAAAACTTGTAACAGGTGCAAGTGCTTTCTTAGCACCACCTACTAGTGTTGATTTAGCCGTCTCTAATTTACTTTCCCTCTTCTTAGCTTTATCTTTTCCTGCTGCAAGTCTATCATCCTCATTCTCTTTTAAGTCTTGTTTATATTGAAGATCTGTTGTCTCTGCAATAGCAGTAACAGATTCATGAATACCAGCAATAACCTTACCCATATTCTGAGATTGCTGACGCATCTTCAGAATCTTTTTCAATATAGTTATCTTCTTCTCATTAGTTGCAACCCTCTTTTCTAAAGCCTTACCTGCAGCAGCACTTGCACCCATAAATTTGGATGGATCTACTCCTCTTCTAGTTGTCGATGCTGGTGGTAGTGCTTCAGGCATTACTTTGTTCTTGTTGTTGTTTCAACCTCTCTTCTTCGAGATGCTGTTTTAATAGTCCAACATAAATGTCTCTTTCCCAAGGGATTAAGTTTTCAATCTCTGTTAAGCTGTATTTATGGTACTGCATCAAAGCAAAATTAAGTCTGAAGTAGGCTTCCAGACTCATATGTACCATCGCTAGGCGAAAAAAGACGCTAAACCCTCCAATACTATTTCACTCTTAACTCCTGTGTTAGGATTAGTCACCTCAACAGTATGAGAAAGTTTAGGCATCGTCGTAAAGAAGGTCTCAAGTTCTTTAAACTGAGATGAATTCATCGACTCAAGAAAGTCATTCATTTCTTTCTTAGTACAATCAGATGAAGTCCAAACCTCTTCCTCATTATAAATTTTATCAATACACTGTGCAATCAATTCAAATGACTGGTCCATTTGATTCTTAGAGTCATCAAAGTCAAAATTATTTTTAATAAACTCATTCAAAGATGGATACTTCATCTCCATCATAAGATTACTATCTAAAGCAATTCGTTTACTATGTTCATCACTCTTCTGTACTTTAATATCATCTAAATTAATATTTACTTTCACTTCTGTCTCATTATCATCTGGACAAACAATATTAACATCCAGATCTTCACCAACAGACTTACCTCTAATATTTAAAAACAAATATTCAATATCAAAAGTAGGAAGGGTTTCTACTTTAATTCCCTTTGTAAGTACACAAGCTTTAATAACCGCTTTGATGGCATTTGTAATCTGCTTTGTATCTTCACTCTCTAAAGCAATCACAAGTAATTTTTCTTCTTTAACCAAGAAAGGTCTATAGCTAATAGTCTTCCCTGATGACGGCAACTCAAGTTCATAAGTTGGCGTAGCAATTTTTGGTAAAGGCATAATATCCTAATACAAATCAGTAGTATTATATATACAGGTTTTCTTAACGTAGTAAAGCTTCTACTGCACCACCAGCAATATCTCCCAACAAGTCATTACCAGTCAATCTATCTACTGCAAGGTTAGTTAGTCCACCAAATAATCTAGAATTAAGAGATGCTTGACCACCAATATTAAGAATAGGATCACCACCATCAGAGTTTGCTGGTGTTGTACTATACCTAGAATAAGTAAAGGATACTGTACATTTTAATAGAGATGATGATTCATAACTTACTGGCATCGATGCAATCGAAAGTGGAAATGCATTAATGAAAGTATATGTTAAGGGTATTGCTCTTCTAATTCTATCAGCACTACCTCTCTTTGCCTCTAAGTTCTTTTCAAACTTTGTTATTTCAAGAGTTCCCTTATAAGCATTTGGGAATTTCATTCGATAATAAAACTCACGACTATGATTATCTCTCTTCTCATTACCAATATACTGTATCCACGCTTCAAAATATCTCAGTGGTAAATACTCTACTGCATCACAATAGAATGTTAAATCAATTCTATCATCAAATATTCTACGATGTACATGTCTCTCAGTAACACCAGTGAAATCATTTAACAACTCTGTCGTTGCCAAATTAGATCCAGGTAGTACTGTATCTGAACACATTAAATTTAATTTATCTCTCTTCTCACTAGAAAGTCCATTACCATACAACTCAGTGATTCCTTGTCTACGAAGATATGTTGCAAACTCACCCCGAATGTCACCTGTTTGGAGAGGATCTCCAATCATAACCTCATAATGTGAGGTAGTAGCAGGGTTTAGTAACTTGGCTTTAACTTCTGAGAGAGATCTCCCTCTTGGTCTTGGTGATGCCATTTAATAAATATTATTTGACCTTATATATTATGTATGCAAGATAATGGCAGAAAGTATTAAGAGTCGGTACAAACCATTAAATCCACAGAAATATAGCGGTAATCCTAACAATATCATCTGCAGAAGTAGTTGGGAACGCAAGTTCTGCCAGTGGGCTGATAGAAAAGACAGTGTAATCTCTTGGGCATCGGAAGAAATTACTATACCATATGTTTCTCCTAAAGATAATAAAGTACATCGCTACTATCCAGACTTCCTTATTAAAATAAAAGAAACTAATAATAAAATTAAAACATATGTCGTTGAAGTCAAACCAAAGAAGCAAACCCTACCACCAAAACCAAGAAAGAGAGTGACCAAATCATACATCTACGAATGTCAAACATATGCAGTCAATCAAGCAAAATGGGCTGCTGCTACAGAATTCTGTAAGGATAATCGTATTGAATTTAAAATTATAACAGAAAAAGAATTAGGTATAGGATAATGACAGATAGTTTTGGATTTGGATTTGACGAAGAACAAAAGGAAAATCGTATCGTGGGGAATGATATAAATCTCAGAACCAACGACCCTGAAGATATGATGTTAGAAATTATGGAATTATTAAATGATACCGTAACACCTATACCTGAAGTAGGTAAGTTCTATACGTTTGTTTATAATGCAAAGACTCCTGGAGAAACATATGACCAACACCCACTTATTGCTTGCACATCATTAGAGCAATGGGGTTTCAAAGGACTCAACTTTCACTGGCAACAATCCAGAAACTATACCTGGAATGAACTGGCAGGTCAACTATATGTTGTGCAGTGGAATGAACTTGATGACCTTATGGCCATACCTTATGCAAAATTCATCCTAAATAAATAAAAAGTCTTAATATATGGGACAAGCAAATTCCAATAGTTGGGTAAGAACCTATACAAAAGACGATGGAACTAAGTACCAAACGGCATTTAGAACTAATACTGTATGGGCAGAAGAGCAAGGTGGTAAACCAACTCCAGGTTCTTTTACAACAAACCTACAAGTAGATAAGATTGCAATAGATAAAGGTATTACTGGTGGTGGTACTGCTGCAACTTGGAGTACTGGTGCGTCAAGAGGACCAGGTAGTAATGGTATATGGGACAGAAAATATGTAGACGCTGGTGATACAACTCAAGGATTTTTCATCCCCGATAAAGGATGGGATGACTTGATGGATAGAACAAGTGATTTTAATTCACAAGTTAATAATAATACTGCTGCTGCACTAGCAAAGAGATTTAATGGTGAAGGATACGGAAGAACCTTTGGAATGGACAGCAAAGCAGGTGCGATGAAAGAAATATTAAGGAGTCAAGGTACAGGTAATCAAGGAAATGCATCTGCAACTGCTCCATCTGGAAACAGATTTCGGACAACAAATTTAAACGAACAACTAACTCAAGCAGATGGTACAAGAGAAAGATATGGTACTGATGGCAGAAACGCAGAACCACTTGTCTATCCTACAGCACTAAAAACAAATAGAACTCAAGATAAATTGCAAGTTAGAGTATTAAAATATGAACCCAGAGATACTAAGAAGGTAGAATGTATGCTCTGAAAGAAAGATCGCAAAGAAGAAATAAAATAGGTGAAGTATGGTTACCAGTTCCAGGTGGGGTTGGTGATAATAATTCAGTGAGTTGGGGTGAAGATACTATGAATCCTGCACAGTTAGCAGTTGCTAATGCCACCTTTAATGTCCTTAAAGGTAAAAGTTTTGATCAAACAGGAAAGGAAATAACTGACACTCTACAAAATGCGGGAGGTCAAGATAAAGCAGATGTAAAAACTGGATTAGCTGCTATCTTTACTCAAGCTGCAACAAACACCAAGATCCTAACAAGGAAAACTGGTGCTGTTGTCAATCCAAATATGGAATTACTTTTTGGTGGACCATCACTCAGACCATTTGCATTCACTTATAGATTAAGTCCTAGAGATAGAGGTGAGTCTATAATATGTAAAAAAATAATTAGATTATTTAAACAATCAATGGCCGTACAAAGAACAAAGAGTCAATTGTTTTTAAAATCTCCAAATACATATCAATTGAGATGGATAGATGGTCAAAAACAATCAGACCATGATTTCCTTCCAAGAATAAAAGAATGTGCTCTAACAGGATTTAATGTCAACTATACTCCTGATGGAAACTATGCAACATATGATGATAGTTCTATGGTTTCATATGAAATTCAGTTTGCTTTCCAAGAACTAGAACCTGTATACAACGATGATTATGGGAAGATGGATAACAACTCAGACCAATCAATAGGTTATTAAAATGCCAAATCCATATTTCAGAAACCTTCCTAGTTTTGAATACGTTAACAGAACAAAAGACGGCCAATTTATTTCTAACTACACAGAAGTAAAGAACTTCTTTAAGAAAGGTAAGATAAGAGAAGATCTTTTCCAAGATCTAACCGTCTTTGAAAAATATAATATTAAAGGTGATGACCGTCCAGATAATGTTGCCTTTGAAGTATATGAAGATTCAACTTTAGATTGGGTAGTTCTTTTAGCAAATAATATTGTTAATCTCTATGATGAATGGCCTCTGCCTCAAGTATCTTTTGAGAAATACATCTTAGATAAGTATGGATCACTTGAAAAACTAGATGAGATACATCATTACGAATCAAATGAAGTTAAAGATACACAAGGTGTAGTAATATTTCCTAAAGGAGTTAAAGTTAGTGCAGCACAAAGTGTAAGTTATCATGAACCTATGACAGACGAACAGGTAACTGTTAACCCAATATCAAGAGCAGTCACTAATTATCAATACGAAGAAGATGTAAACAATAAAAAGAGACGCATATTTCTTATCAAACCAATCTATCTAAATGTTGTGTTTGATGATATGGAAGAAATGATGGTATACAAAGAAGGTTCCACTCAGTTTGTGAGTGAAACCTTGAAACGTGCTGATGATATCAGACTATATTAAACTAACTTTCCGCTAACTTCTGGAAGTAACTTAGAGCATCATCTTCATCCTCATCTCTAGAGGATACTGCTTTGGTCACTGTCCTTTCTGCTGTCGCATAAGAACCTCGACCTTCACTCTCATCTTCTAACTCTTCATCTACACGACGTTGAGCAGGTTTCTGACCGAGCACATACTTCAGACGCTTCTCAAGATCTTGATAAGACTTGAACTGATCTGGAGCAGTTACTGCTGTGAGTGAATACTCTTTCTTCCATAATGCTTCTAGTGCATCATCATCGTCAAGAAGTGGTGATACTTTATCAAATTCTGAACTATCATAGTTCCAGAATCCTGCTACCTTCTTAATCTTCAACTTGAAGTTTGCACCTTGCCAGAAGTCAAAGGGGTTAATAGCCTCTTCATCTTCAAACTCAGGTTGCATTGCTTCCATAATCTTATCAAAGATCTTCTTACCATACTTAAAGAGGAATACTCCACCTTCGTTCTGAGGATTAGTTGGATCCTTAACAACATATATGTTGCTGTAATAAGATAACTTTCTCTTCTGTTTACGAACAGTATCCTTATCTGCTTCATTACCACTGTTCCAGAGTTCTCTGTTGTAATCAGAGACTGGATCTTTACCACCTGTTGTGGTCAAAGAGTTTTCAATATACCAACCACCAGGCCCTTGGAAAGCATGGGAGTATAGTTTTGCCCAGGGAATTTCTTCCCCATTGGGTGCAGGTAAGAATCGGACAACGGCATAACCGTTTCCTGTTTTATCTAGTTCTGGTTTCCAGAGACGGTCATCTCCACCTCCACCAGTATTATTTGTTTTCTCTACTTCTTTTACTAACTTAGCGGTCAACGAACCAAGCGATGACTGCTTCTTTAGACTTGCGAAAGACATTCGGATTACCTCGGATTTTTTAGATTTGGCTTGTGGTACTTTGTTATTTTAAGATTAATTTTAGGAGATGTCAAGTTGTTGTTTCATCATACCTATCATATCTGCCATCTGTCTCCAGACGATATTCATATCAACATCTTTGGGAAGACCCATCATTGCAGCAGACTCGGTGATTTCTTTTTTCATTTGCTTAGCCTGAGGATCATCAGATAAACTCAACCTAGCATACATAATTTTTTGCTTCTCAATAAGTGACTCCAGTTTATCAATATGATATGCCTTGTCAGCATTATTCATATAAGGAAACTTCATGACTTGCTCATAAATTTCCTCTTGGAGTTCCTGAATTTCGGTCATTTCTGCCCGAACTATATCAGAGTTAAAGAAACTCATTCGTCTCCTTCATTCTCCACTACTTCAACTGTTCCAGTTTCAGTTGTTTCTTCCTTACTCCCCTCGATTTGCTCAAGTACATCAATTGCACCAAGCAATTTCATACGAGTAGTAGCAAGAGTTTCATACTGTTCACTAACAGTCTTTAATTGTTCCTTTAAATTTTCAAGGACTTCACTGTTTTCAAGAGCCATTGATGACTACCTCCTTCAAGATTTTTTTATAACGGGATACATCAATATTTATGAAGGGTGAATATTTTCTCACTCTTCTACTGACGGTTTCCCACACTGGGTCTTGTAACTTCTTATCGAAGTTTTTAATGTACCCAAGTATTCTATCATAGATTACCAAAGTTTCCAAGCTTATATTCCCACCCAAGAATTTCTTCAGTACTATAGGATGACCTTTACTACAATCAAATACATCATCAACCTTATTATCAATAAAAAGTTTCTCAGAATCTTCCTTAAAGACATAAGATAATGACTGTACTTTCTTCTGCCACTCTTGATATCTACCTTCTCCTTCCTTTATCATCTCTCCTATCCATAGTGACTCAGGATCAGGACAAGATGTAAAGTTAGCAACAAAAAAATCTTCTATTTCTTTATCGCTTTTCTGTCGTGCAAATTTTTCAAACCAAAATCTATCCTTACGTTTATAAAAGGCCTCATTCGTTGCCTTAACCTTACCTCTGTACTTTATATAATCATACTTCTCCTTAGTGAAGTGATTCTTCATAGCAAGATAGCATCTATAAGCATCAGCTGGCATCATCTTCCTCTTCTTCACACTCTAATGTAGCGATTGCATCAACAGGAACCTCTGCTCCTCCTATACGATACCAAGGAACATCTTCTCCTGTTTTATAACTAGGACGCTCACCAAGGTATTCTAAGTCAGGAAAACTATGTTCTTCTAATATCGCTTGAAGTTTGCGATGCATTAATTCACCTGTAAGATTCATTATAAAAAGTAATAGGGTGATTTTTTTGGCAGGAATTTTTTCGCCCTTTTATGGAATTAAAAAACCAATTTAGCCCGTGAAGTTCTCTTTAAAAAGTTTAACTCTTGTGCTTCGTATTTAATTTTTTCTTTGAGAGGTTTGGAGATAAGTTTAGGAACCGATTCTAAATCAATAGAATTAATTTCACAGAAAGAAACTATTGCATCAATATAATTCATGTCCTCATGAGTTTGCACCATACTCTCAATCTCTTGTGCAAACCTTGCAGGACAAAAGAATTTATCTTCAAATGCTTTTTCTAGTTCATTCTCCATGCTTTGACCCAGTATTGTGAGATACAAATTCTTTTATATACCGTACTAATAGTTTAATATAATCCCCTTTGTTCCTTTTGTCAAATACTTTTACTTCCCCTCCAGGAGTTACCATTAGGGTAATTAATTTCTTAACAGGAATTCCAGTTAATTCATAGTACGCTGCTGCATAAAACATCTCCTGAACGAAATAGTTTTCCAACCACTTCTCAGGTTTAATTTTTTCCGATGTCTTAAAATCTATCACCGCTAGTTCGCCTTCATACTCAGCGATACAATCAACTCTACCTGCAAGACCGTAGTATTCTGAGTAAAGAGTCCTTTCTATAGCGTGTATGTTATTTATCTTGTCCAGATATGGAGTAGCATGATGGAACATAAACTTAGTAGCAGGAAGGTAATCCTCCCACACCAAATTTCTATTCTCCAAATATGCCTGAGCAGCTTCATGAAAATCTGTTCCACGGGTGGTTGCCTTCTTTGTAATACGATTTGCTTCTTCTATACCAACTCTCTTTCTCCAATCAATAAAGATTTGTCTGTTATAAAACGATGTTACTGATGTAATGGATGGAACCCATCGGCCATCTGGGAGATTATACAATCGAATCCCATTCGTTTCTTTCTTGTTTAATTCTAAATCACCTAAATGATTTTCATGAATAAAAGTCATTAGAATCCTCTCACTTCTCCAAGATTAGATTTCTTCTTTTTAGTTTTCCCAAAGAGAAAACTTACAGGACATTTACTTTCTTTATCTGTTCTAGTAAATAATTTTCCTTTCCAATTTTTATCATTCCAACCTTGCTTCTGCTTCTTTGCATACCTAGTTGTAATCTTATCAATTACTTTAGGATTCTTTTCTTCCCTAAGAATAACTCCATCATCTAAATTATCTGTTGGATAAAACCGTATAGTACATACAGGATCACCCTTCCGAATAACAACTGGTTTAGTCTCATCAACTACTGTCATAGCAAGACTAGATGCTCTTGACCAATTAGATAAGTTAAACCAACCTCCAACAGCAATAAAATTATTATTTAATGATGTCATAGGATGAGCATCAAACTCAAACCAAACATTATCTTCCTCTGTCCAAAATAAAAACATCGGAGACTTTAATTGAAGAACTGGATTTGGCGAAGCAAAATAATCGTCATTAAAATCCAATAGGTTTTGAGAATTAGAAGTAACAAAGTTTCCTTCTGGTTTTCTATCAACCTTAGCTTCAAAATCAATAGGAGAATGTGCTATAAATATCCTGTTATTCTTATGATGAACAACAGGACATTGGG
>VTLG01015776.1_pt1 | contig 24447 bp, 45 predicted proteins | sample 4694571 | NCBI WGS metagenome assembly VTLG01 (sample SAMN12604809, study PRJNA352737) | marine metagenome | biome: ENVO:00000447; feature: ENVO:00000209|ENVO:00000569|ENVO:01000036; material: ENVO:00002151; isolation source: viral sequences binned using virsorter ...
GAAACATAAAATGATTTATGGCATACTTAAATGCGAACATACCAGTGACATATGCTCAAATAAGAAGGGAGTACTTATATGACCTTACCAGACATCATGGAGAAGTTGAAGACTGTATCATCTTCGGTTTATCAAGCATTACGGGGAAAGCTTTGTTATTTCATGCAGTTATGGAAAACGGCGCTGTCTTTTATCGTCTACCCATATCGGCTTTTATTCAACGTGGTTTTCAACCGAAAGCTGTTCCACCCAAGAGACTTGATGAACTTGAATTGTGGAATTGTTTTTCTTATTACCCTGCTGTTACTACTTGGGATATTTTAGACGGACAAGCTGGCAAATACATAGGCAAAGATAAAAAATGGCACAGTGGTAAATACTTATTTACTGTTGATTTTGCACACCCAGAGAGTAATATAGTGGATACTGATCATTCAGAAATTCCGCACGAACACAAGTGTGCACACATAATGGCCTTAGATGATGGCAACTATGCAGCGCAACCTAACAATCGAATTATATGGGACATACCTTCTTTCACTGTGAAAGATAATATTCCTGATTGGAAAGTGCAGACATCTGAATGGAACGTAGAAGATAGTAGAGCATGGCGTACAGAAGACACAGACAAGTTCTTCTATGAAATTGAGGAAAAGAAAAAATGAGGTGTGGCTATGGATTACAGATTTACAGCGATACTAATAATATTGTTATGTCTACTAGCTTTTTTTATGGAACCGGGATATATACCAACTAGATGAGTAAAAAACCATTAACAATATCAGAAGAGGCAAAAGTGCAAATGCCAATGAAGACGGTTGCCAGTTTGATCGCGCTCGTCGCAATTGGAACCTGGGCTTACTTCGGTATTAATGAGAAGCTCAATCAGCACAGCACAAAATTAGAATTATTTGAAAAAGATTTACAACATAACACAGAGTTTAGAATTAAATACCCACGTGGAGAACTTGGTCAGTCAAGTGGAGAGGCGGAGCTTTTCATGTTGGTGGAACATATCGCAGGATTATTAGATGAGTTAGAGATAGAAGTTAAGAGTATGAGAAACAATGCAGTTAACATAGAATTTTTACAAGAAAGAACAAAAAAACTTACAGAAGACGTAGAAAAATTAATTAGAAACGGGAACGGTCACCAATGATAGAGATTGTATTTGCATTAATATTAGAATTAAATGGAACGATGATAGAACACGTCTACAAAGATTCTTTAAAAGCCTGCCTTTATTCAAAACGCGTAGCTAAACAAGAAGTAAATCCAGAACGAGTTGTCTTCAAATGTAAAAAAGTAGAAGCAGAGACAGAGGTCTACCAAGATAGAAAGAGAATCATAAGAATAATAAAATGAGAGTTCAAGCAGAAATAGTTAACGGAAGATGTCCAACGTGTGATGAGTTAACAATGTTAGTTGGTTTAACTCCTGAATTATATAGATGTATGAATTGTGGTGCTGATTTGCACCAACATATAAATGGTAAAATAACTTATCTACCTGTCATGACTTCACGTAATGATGGTGGTGTACCATTTGTTAAAGAGTGGACTGAGTAATGGCTAAAGCCAAAGGTTTATACGCTAAAGTTGCACACGAACCTACCTTTCACAAAACTTCTATTGGACGCAACCCTAGCTTGTGCAAAATGAACAAATCCCGCCGGCGTATGTTCAAAAAATATCGTGGCCAAGGCCGTTGACAAACGTCCCGAAATATCCTAGTCTTTGGATATGAAAGAAAAAAAACTAACTATAACAAGTAAAAACATAACACAAAAACAGTGGTCTGTTCTGTTGTTAGAATTAAATTTAATTAAACAAGCCTGGTCGCCGTATGCAAAACTAGAATTGCATGCACCTGGTTTGAAAAAAATTTTAACATATGGAACTAAAATGTATGACGAAAAAGATAGACCAAGTCGCTAATCTTTGGGAAAAGACAAAGGACCCAAAGTATAAAGACTTGTGGTATAAACTTATAAAGGAGATGCATGGACTTAATAATTCTGAACGACGGACTGTATCAATTGATACCAGTAACCAAGAAGATGTTAGAGGGGATAGAACTTCTAAACGAGATTGATTGTTTTGATCTGTGTGACATCCTTAGATTAAAACTGACTGGTTATGTGGACACACTAAACTTGCATATCATGAAAGATGGTAGTGCAATGGTTGGGTGTATGTGTAGATAAACCTACACTAAAGAGGGAAAAATGAGTGTAGGTTATTGTGGTGAGATAAATCTCCCATAACACAATCTTGCCACATTGTCAAATTGTGTTGGTAGGTGTGCAATAAAATTTAAGGTATATGCCATGTTTATTAACTTCTTCTCTGCCAATTTCTTTCATTTTTTTAAGTGACTCTTCGTATCCAAAAACTAAACAATCATACTTAGTTTTAAATGTTTCAGGCCAATCAAATGGAGGCATACATTCTCCAGCAAGGCTAGAACAAATTATTAAACTTAATATAATTTTCATATTGACAAATCCTATCTCAATCCTATATATTGCTCAGAAATAAATGAAAGGAACACTTATGACCGATATAAGTAAATATAGAAACGTTTCGTTAACACACGAAACATACAAGATATTGGAATCATTGTCGAAGGTAATATTGCCTGATGCAAAGTTATCCATATCAAAGACCATTGAGTCTATTGCAAATGAGAAAGCGAGAAAATTGAATGGCAAAGTTAAAAAAAGCTAGAGTAAAAATACATATCTGTCCGACTTGTAAAGGGAATGGATTTATAAAAGTATTTAACTTAGAAAGAGATGAGTCAACAGTACACCAATGTTGGGACTGTGATTCGGAGGGAGAATTTTATGAAGAGGTTACCGATAATCTTATTGACGATGGTCCTTCTGACCGGTTGCACTAAGATAAAGTTTGATGGGTACGACCCGTCAACTGCAATGGTAAGATGGATTATAACACATGATGCTAAATAAAATTTTACAGAATAGAAAAGGACCAGCTCCAGGTGAAAAAAAATGCCAAGCGCTAAACACCTCTGGAGGTTACATATCGGCAACCCCGAGTATTGGAGCCTTTGCCTTCATGCCGGTACGTGCACGGAAAGCATGGAGGTTAATATGATAGGTTTGTTTTTTATAGGTATTGTCGTTTCAATTATTGTTATGGCTATATTAATAAACGTGAGGAAGTATGATAACTAATGAAGACATTGCATACATAGCAGGTCTCTTTGATGGAGAGGGTAGTATCTATTATGCGAAAAGAAAAGAAAAAAAGAAAAAACATAATGGAGAAGGATATAGATATTCTATGTCACAACGAATCAGTATGGAAATAACTATGACTGACGAGATGGTAATACGTTGGGTCCATGAAGTATTAGGATGCGGAACTGTTGTAAGAAAACCTAGAAAAGGTTTACGTAAAGATGGTACAAAATACTTGATGCAATACAAATGGCGATGTACATTTAGAGATGCGTATCGAGTATGTAGATTAATTTGGCCTTGGTCTAAAACTAAATTAGAAAAGGTTGAAAAAATAATAGATCATTACGATCCACATATCATGAACGGTAACGTAGTAAGTATGGAACAATACAGACAAGCGATGAGTCTAGAATGAAATTAAAATTTTATATATGGTTGATGGGTTGGTCTGGTAGACTTCATGCGTGGGCTTGGAGAAAACAAGCTAACATGATTAAATATAGTAAACAGAAAGAGGAAGAAGAATATTTAAAAGAGTTAAAGAAAAAGCTATGAGTAAAAAAGAAAAAGGTAGAAAGTGGGATGGTAAGTCTAGGGTCTCGAATGATTTGTATCGTAAGAACTTTGATATAATTTTTGGTAAAAAAATAAATAAAGATAAGGAAGAGTTAGAAGGATACTATATTAATAATGGTAAGATAAAAGTTTTAACTAAAAAGAAATCATGATGGAAGATAAGGATTTAGAAGAATATCATAACATCGGTAAGCCCATCAAATTCCACAATAAATACAAGTATATACAAGGAAAACAGCTCACGGACCCCGGATCAGGGACCAGGGTTTATGCTATAGATAATTATAGACTTCCTAGTGTGACTACGATATTAGGTGCCACCGCAAACAAACAATTTTTAAAAGACTGGATAGCTAAGAAAGGTGAACAAGAAGCAGAACGAATCAAAAACTTATCTAGTAATAGGGGGACAGCTATGCACAAATTCTTGGAGCACTATATACTCGGAACTGGCTACGATGATCTTACAACAATCGGACAGGCGGCGAAGCCCATGGCCCAAAAAATTATTGAGATTGGTCTTGCGCCAGTGGAAGAATATTATGGCTCTGAAGTCATGCTACACTACCCGGGTTTATATGCGGGCTCAACAGATTTGGTTTGCTTACACAATGGCAAAGAAACTATTGTTGACTTCAAACAAGCTAACCGTCCGAAAAAACAAGAATGGATTGAAGACTATTTCTTGCAGATTGCAATGTACGCCATGGCACACGACTACGTCTACGGCAGTAAAATTGAACAAGGAGTTATCATGGTATGCACGCCTGACTTATATTATCAAGAATTCAAAACAGAAGGCGCAGACCTTCGAGCTTGGAAACACAAGGCACTAAAACGAATTGACATGTACAATGAATTGAGGTTTGATGAAAAAGAAAAAGCAAAGGTGGAACTCAGGGCTACAGACTTCACCAGGAATGAATCAGATACTAAATAATCACGCTGACTGGCTAGATTATAACGTTTCTAAAGTAGCTGGAGACAAATGCAGAAAGGATGCGTTGGAATACGCACAACACAAGGACCCGAGACAAACGGGAGTAAGGAGAAAACATGAACGACAAGTTGTTTAGAACGCTTCTAAAGAAGTACGATGCAATTATTGAGGACGCGTTGTATAAGATTGACGCCATAAACGAACACAATCTAGTGATTCCAGAGCATATTGACATTACAGGAGAGGTCGATAAGCAATTGGAGGTCATAGCAGGGGCTGAAGATAAATTGGCCGCTTTGCGTCAACATTATGGCGAAAAGAAGGCAAAGACAGTATTATAGAGTTCTCACAGATAATTTAGTGTCACTGAAAAAAAACATGAAAAAAAAGTGGAATAATGTCCAAAACAAAAATTGTGTAGCAATACCAACGATTATAATCAATTTTAGTGGACATTTTAGTGGACATTATTTAGTTAAGTGGACATTATTTTATGTCCATCAGTGGTGCCTTTCGCGCGCGCCAAAGGTGAATTTTGTATAGCAATTTATCTGTAGAAACTCTATAAGGAGATATGCCTAGGAAAAGAAGAAAAAGCGTCGTAACTGATAAGGCTCCCGATATACCTTATCCTAAAGTCAGAGTGGAGTGGATAGACTGTGTCAGTGATTCTGGCTGGGCTACAGAAAAAGAATTTGATAGAATGAAATTTGCAAAACCAATTAATGAAGGTTGGTTGTATTCAAAAGATAAAGACTCTATAAAATTATTTGCATCTTACGACAGAGATGAAGATGGTTTTAGTTTTGGGGATCGGACGATGATTCCAAGAGTTTGGGTGAAGAAGATTCAGAAGATTTAGGTGTATCAGAAATATCCTCAGCAGTTCCGTTCACAACTTTCATCTTTAGAAGAGACGCGTAGTCGGATAATATTTGTCGTCTTTTGTCTGCTAGTTGTTCTTCTGTCATATCATCTAATTTACCTGTTCTTACTTCTTTTTTGTCTATGTATAGGCCACCAACTTTACCTCGGGCTACTTCCATATTTCCAGCAGCTGAAAAAGAATTCTTTTTCAAAGCGGCTTCCTTAATTCTATCAAGTTGTTCTAAATGTTTATCTAATGTTACCTCGTGTTTTTCTCTTACTTCCATTCTTAATTCACCAATGTGTTTTACTACTAGCGGTGAGTATTTTGGATTAGTAAGTTCTGAACCTTCACGTCTACATCTGTCTGGACTGTATCCTGCCAGTTTAGCAGCTTCTGCTTTTGAGCAACGTTTGCCTGTAGCAGGGTCGCCAAATACATAGTATTCGGCAAATTTTTTTTGCATGTCTGTGAGTCTTTTCGGTAATCCCATGGTTGACAATTTAAGGGAACAATCCTATAAAGTCAAGGTATGAAAGATAAGCGTACATATACAAAATCGAAAGAACACGGAGAAGATATGAGTCATGAAAACGAAATAAAGATTGAGTCAGGTAATTTACCTTACTTAATTGAAATGCATAAGAAAGAAATTTGGGAGTGGAAACAGAGAGAGTCTGAACACATTAAAACTCAAAATTTATTGGATGGTTCTAAAAAAATTATAGATGAGTTGAGTGCTAAAATTATAGACTTGATTAGGACAATAACAGAACTTAACAATAAAAACATAGAATTAAAAAAAGAACTTGATAAGCTAAAGAAATGAGAGTAAGGGATCTACAAGAATTTTTATCCAAATTTACTGAGGCTAGAAAAGATGGGTCGAGGCAAGGTAATGCCATAAGCGATGCTGTCATCTACATTGAGAAAGATGGATACTTAGAAGAAATTAATAAAATGGAAGTACACGAAAACACACATACAGTATTTGGCTTATCAAAAAATCATCATACTCACCGTTTAGTTCTTAAAACGAAGCAAGATAGAAAAATAATTATGCCTGATAAAATGCGTTCAGGTATAGTTAAATGAACGACAATGTTCCCTCAAAAAATGTATGGGCCCAGAGGCTAAATTTTACAGAGAAATTAAAAAATCTATACCAAATATATCGTGGATTAGACTTGAAAATCTTAGTCTATCCGGTACTCCTGATCTATTGGGCTACAATAATTCTGGCCACTTTTTCACTGTAGAATTAAAGGTGACTAAAGGGAACAAATTGAAAATTTCCCCTCATCAAATTGCCTTCCACAAACGACATTCCAACAATTCTTTTATCCTCGTAAAGGCCCTCGGTCCTTTACGCACGAAAACTTTTTCGTGGTCCATGTACAAAGGTACAAGGATCTCTGAGCTTGCCGCCTGTGGCTTGACGCTTGACGCTGATTATTCTGGGCTTGACGCCTGTCGCTTGGCGCTTGAAGCTGTGTGACGCTTGTCGCCTGCAGCTTGACGCTTGAGGCTTGAACCTGAACTGGTTCTGGTTTGGCCCGGACCAGTCGAACGTTCTCCAGCGGCCGTCGCCTGCTCTCTCAAACTAATTGACTGATCCGAATTATTACGTAGCTTTCGTAATTCTTTATAATATTTTGGGTGATACCACATTTTAATGAGCCTCGTAAGATATATTTTTTATATCAGGATTCCAACATTGTCTACAGTCTAAACATTTATTCCCCTGTTTTGAGCTGGGACATACAATTGATGTTGCGCCGAACCAGGGCTTGTCACCTGTGATTACGCTTGAGCTGTTGGGCCACGACTTAGGCGCCAATTGGTCCATCATTGGCGCGCTGAATCGTATGACTAAATTTGTAGGCTTGCTGGCCAGATGGTCCTTGATCCACGCTTCACGCGTTGGCATCCAGTGACGCTTTCTGGGTGTAAGTTTACACACTTCATAAATTTTTGTAAGATGATCCAGATCCTGGACGTCGCCGCTGTCGTGCCAGCGAAACACGTCCGGCTTCTTGCTGTTGATCAGGTGAGCCATAGCCTGGACCCAGAGCGGGCTCTTAATAGCTGCCAGTCTCCTGTACTGTGCATCCTGGACAACTTTAAACACATAGCAGCCCTTGAGCGCGTAACAGTCATAACAGACAGAGCCCGGCACCTTCTGGAGCTTCGCTCCTGTTTTGCATTCCTTCGCAGGTAAACCTATTGACCAGCCAGGCATCTTTGACGGCTTGCTCAGGCTGCCGCCTATAATCTTTAATGCTTCCTTAGTATTCATATCTTTCTAAAACCTCCCGAGCTTGTTTAATTTCTTGATCCGACTTTCTTGTTAAGTCTTCACTATGATTTAAAATTTTGTCTACAGCTGCCCGGACCGGTTCATTGCTGTGCTTGTGACTGTCCAGAAACTGGATCACCTGAACCAGCGCCGCGTGTTGTTCATCTATTAATTCAATTGTTTTTTCCATAATTTATTTCTCCTTTAATTTATAGGATACTGTAACACAATACAGGTCCCGGGTCAAGCTTGCCGCTTGACGCTTGCAGCTTGCTGCTTGCCGCTTGTAGCTTGCTGCTTGAGGCTTTTGAAAAACTTCTCACAGCTCTTCAGGTAGCTGGCCGGCAATGTGCCATGGTCCTCCAGGAACCATGGCAGCAAATTATTATGTTTGATCCGGCGTTTCATTGCCAGTAGTCTCCGCCAGCTGCATCATTCAGGCAGGTTAAATATTCAGACTGGGACAGGCCCAGCTCATCCATCAGGAAACGCATCTTGTCACCCTGAAGCCCGAACCGTGGGTCCTTCAGGTACGCAACAGCCTTTTCCAGAATCACGTGGCGCTTGCTGCCACCTGGTTGATATTCTGCTTTTAATTTTTTAGTCATAATTTATCCTTTCTAAATTCATCCTACACTATCCCAGACCTGTTGTCAAGCCTGAAGCTTGGCGCTTGTGGCTGTTTACGTCAGGCCCGCTGGGCCGTATAACCACTGATCCCAGGTCCTCTTCACGATCACATTGTTTTCGCATGCGAAGTGACCACTAATAGGACCAGGGATCAGTCCCAATCGCTACAGGCAATACATAAATGTTTGCTAATCACGACAGGGATATGTCCCAGAGAGTTTCCCAATTTTAAGTGTAGTACAACCTCTCAAATCGAACACTCAATCTGGGGCGATGATTATGATACGCCCCAAATCTAATTATTTATTTGAACATAACCAAATAAAAAACATAAATCCAATATAATACTTGACTATCCCATTGTCAAGTGTTAAAACAAATTATGCAAAAAATAAATAAACAAGAAAGAGGTAGCATGACTAAAGAACGAAGAATAACACTTAACGCAGAAAAGCGAAAAGTGATTGCTAATGTTTTTCAAGATCATTTTGAAAGTAATTCAAAATATAAGAAAGCATGGCAAAACGCAAAAGACAAGTATGTTGTAATGCGTAATCAAGCAAAAACAATCATGGATAAACTTGTAAGAGAACATCAACCACAAAAAGATGTTGATACAATTAGAGCCATGAATAATAAGTATGGTAGTAGTGGTGGCGAACTATATCATGATAATTGTTTTTATGTTTCAAACGAATTGCCAAAGATTGTTCAAGATTATCAAGGCAATAAAAGAGAAGAACATGATGATGTTCATATTAAGTTTGGCGACATGGACAAAGATTTCTTAACTTCTTACTATCGTGATGAGATGAGAGCAAAAGACATTGACGCAGATTACAATGTTAGATTAGGCGACAAGTACGACAAAAGAAATCCGACTTACTATAATGCTGAAAGTGAAGTAAATAAATTTTTGGGTTTTGGTAGTCGTAATGATGTAAGTAAATCTCAAATGTTTCCTAAAGATGAGTGGGACAATGATTTCAAACTTTGGGTAATTGGAACATCATATTGTCATTCTCGTAAGTTTGTTGCTGACACTGAAACTTTTAAATGGTTTCAAAGTTTTAAAACTGCACAAGAAGATGTAGTCAAAACTCATGAACAGATGTTTAGCCATGTAAATAAAAAAATGGACAAACTAAAACTTGGTTTGAAATCTTACAGATACTTCGATCAAGCAAAAGAACTAGCTGATAAACTTGGTGTAGTTTTAAATGAAAGTATATTAGACGCACATTCTAGTATGGCTTTATCAATTTATAGTCCGAGCAATCTAGCTGATTTATTAACAGATGAGGTTGAACAAACGAGAGAGGAAAAAATAGCGATTGCAAAACAACTGCTACAAGAACAACAAAATAGTTTAAATTAACTATTGACCTATGGGATAATCTGTAATAGGATTATCCCATAACAGAAAGAGAGAAATATGACTAAAACATTTTATATAACTTATTGGGCTAGTAAGCATAAGAAACATATTACTAGACAAGGAAAGCATGACGAAAAAAGCAGATATGGTGTTGCTAAAAATGGAACACCTTATTATGTTTATTATGATTTAGACGCACATGGATATAGAACTGCGACTACATCATGGAAAGTGAGGCATTAATGAGTAGCATTTTAGGAATTTGTATTTTATTGGGCTCGGCAACGTTTGTTACATTGTTAATGATTATAATAGTTCATTTAATAGAGGAGTATAGAAATGACAGACTATAATTGGTGTCATGGACCTGAGTGCCATAAGAAACATACTGTTGATAGAGTGCGAGGTGTTAAGGGCTCAAAGGTTTTAAGAACTCGTAAGATTAAATTAAACAATTGGAACAATGGTAGTCAATGGAGTTTTTTCTGCAGTAATCATTGTCAAAATGATTTTTGGAAAGAGTACGCAACTCAAATTGTAGCCATTGCGCCGAGGACCGAGTGTCAAGAAACACCAATCAATGACCCACAAAGAACTAGTCATTCAACTAGTTGGGGACGTACTTGGTATGACACAAAAATAGAGGTTGACAATAGTAGGGGATAATATAGGATAACCATATGACGAAAGAAATAAACACAACAGCAGCGGAGTTTAAAATCATTGAGGACTCAAAAGATGAGCCAAGTTTAAAAGAGGCGCAAGAGTTCGTAGGTGGTTACGTTGAGGGAATTACTTTCCCTAATGGTGACTATCTTATAATCAATGAGGAGGGTAAGTTAATCGGCTTACCTTTAAACCCCGAGGCTACAACATTATGGAGAGCAACGTTCGACAACGACAACTATATTACAGGACGTAATGACTTTGTTGTTGGCCCTGCAATCCTAATCAAAAAGCAAGCCCTTAAACAGTGGGCTAGTTAACCGAGAGTGGTGGCGGATGACCGCCACCACCCCCACAAATCCAAGAGATACTAAACCAATCCCAAATAAAAACGAAACGTAAAACAGCGGTTTCCCTTTTGTAAAAAGGGGTCCCACTACTCTAGGTTGAATTGCTTGATTTAGAGAGTTATTGGTGGTAAAATACTTTTTCAACACCTATAAGGGTGCAAAAAATTTTTTAAAATTTTTTATGGATATAGACATAAATAACATAGACCTTGATAATTTAGATTTAAGTTCACTTCCTGAAGACGTTAGAAAAGAATTGTTAAAAGTGGATGTGATGCACACACAAAAACAAATTCAAAACAAAGCACAAAACGATTTTATGTCCTTTGTCAAAGCTGTTTGGCCCGAGTTTATTGAAGGCGCGCACCACAGAGTTATTGCACAAAAGTTCAATGACCTTGCTTCAGGTAAAATTAATCGACTAATTGTTAACATGCCACCAAGACACACTAAATCTGAGTTTGCAAGTTATCTTTTGCCAGCATGGATGGTAGGTAAAAATCCAAAATTAAAGATTATACAGGCAACTCACACAGGAGAATTAGCAATTAGGTTTGGACGTAAAGCTAAAAACTTAATTGACTCCGAAGAATATGCTAAAATTTTTCAAACTAGACTACAAGAAGACTCAAAAGCTGCTGGACGATGGGAAACGGAACAAGGTGGTGAGTATTTTGCAGCTGGTGTTGGCGGTGCAATCACGGGCCGTGGTGCAGACCTCTTGATTATTGACGATCCGCACTCGGAACAAGACGCATTATCGGCAACAGCGATGGAATCTGCGTACGAATGGTACACTTCTGGTCCAAGACAACGTCTTCAGCCGGGAGCCAAGATCGTTTTGGTCATGACACGTTGGTCAAAAAAAGATTTAACAGGAATTTTGTTAAATAATCAAAAAGAAATCAAAGGTGACCAATGGGATTTGGTCGAATTTCCAGCAATCATGGAACACGGAACTAAAAAAGAACCGGTCTGGCCACAATTTTGGAAAATGGACGAACTAGAAAAGGTAAAAGCAACCCTTCCTGTTGGAAAATGGAATGCACAATGGATGCAAAACCCAACTTCTGAAGAAGGAGCCATAATAAAACGAGAATGGTGGTCGGTTTGGGACAAAGATTACTTACCAAGTTGTAATTATATTATTATGTCGATGGATACGGCGTTTTTAAAAAAAGAAACAGCCGATTATTCTGCAATTACCGTCTGGGGTGTGTTTTATCCAAACGAAGACTCAAAACCAAATTTAATTTTACTCGATGCACTTAAAGATCGGTACGAGTTTCCAGAATTACGTCGTGTTGCACTAGATCAATATAAATATTGGAATCCTGACATGGTTATCATTGAACAAAAAGCATCTGGAACACCTCTAACGCACGAATTAAGACAAATGGATATCCCAGTTATGACCTTTACACCGAGTAGAGGAAATGATAAACACGTTAGAGTCAATTCTTGTGCTCCTCTTTTTGAGGCTGGTGTTATTTGGGCTCCTGATATGAAATTTGCAGAAGAAGTGATTGAAGAATGTGCGTCATTTCCATATGGCGATCATGACGACTTGGTTGATAGTACAACCATGGCAATCATGCGATTCAGGCAGGGCGGCTTCCTAACCCATCCAGAAGATTACGAAGACCAAAAAAAAGAACCTAGGAAGATGGAGTACTATTAAAAATGGCAGGAAATATTATACGTAGATTTGTAATAAAACAGTTATCCAAGGACCGTGGTTCAGGGATCATGGAAATACCAAATAGATACTCGGTCGATCAAAGACAATTATCACTACAAAATCTTTTAATAAGAAAAGGTATTGATCCAAACACAATTAAAAGTGAAGGACAACTTACTAATATTTTACAACAACTAGAAAAAAACAGAATCGCAACTAATTTAAAAAAAGCAGAGGCTAAAAAAAGAATGGCTGAGATTATGGATATGAAAGGTAGAAAAATCAAAGATACACGAAATATCATGGGTGGTAAAGAAGTTGGAATGTTTGATAATATCTTTGCAAGAATGAAAAAAGACATGGATCAAGGTAAATTGAAAACAGTTAAGAAAAAAGAAACAGAAAAAGAAATAGCTGAAAGAATAAAAAAAGAAAACAAAGAAGCTGTTGATAGAATTAAAAAAGACAAAGATTTTGATTTTGACCAAGACCCAGAATTTGCATCAGGCGGACGTGCAGGTTTAAGTTATTTACTTGCAGAAGATGGAAATGAAAGAATGCCTTATGTAAGTGGTGGTGGAGTAAATAAATTAAGAAGATTATTTTTAAAAATGTTAGGGGCAGGAGCTGCAACAACAGCTGCGGTTAAAAGTGGTATATTAAGTTTTAGTGGTAAGAAAAGTGCAGCTAAAAAACTTGCAAGAGAAGTTATTAAAACAGATGATGTAGCTGGTAAACCAGAATGGTTCGATGCTCTTGTAACAAAAGTTATAAAAGAAGGTGATGATGTAACTAAAGGTTACAAAACTAAAGAACGACAAATTGTTCATCAAAAAAAATTAAATGAAGATGAAACTGTAACAGTAACTCAAGATCTTGATGAAGGTAGTATTACAGTTGATTTTGACAGTCCTTCAAATACGTTTGAAGACACAGTTACATTAAAATACAAAAAACCTAACCCTGATGAAGGAGATCCAAACCCAACAGCAGAGTTTGAAGTAGCAGAGTCAGGACCAGTTGGAAGACAGTATGGTCCAGATGACTATGAGATAGATATAGATGAAGTTGGTGGTCAAAGTATCAGAGATTTAGATTCTGATGTATCTACACTAAAAGAATTTGCAACAAATAAAAAACCAACAATAAAAGAAATTGTTCAAAACAAAAAAAGAAAAGATAAAGCTAAAAACATAACAGAAGACTCTGAAGCTCAATCAGATGCTGTAATTAGAAGACAGGGTGATTATGTTGATGATGATTTTTCACCTGACTTTGCAGAGGGAGGTCGAGCTAAAATGTATTTAGGTGGTGGTTTGTTAAGAGGTAAAAGTTTTCTAAAACAACTTACAAAAAACATGGCTAAAGAAAAAGATATGAAACCTTCTTTCATGTTAAGAGTTTTAAATCCAAAGTCTTATCAAAGAGCTTTAGAGTCTGCTAAAGGGTCTGGCATGTATGATAGAAGAACAGGTATATTGCAATCAGACAAAATTAAAAATGTTATTGAAGACGTTAAAAAATCAAGATTAGATCAATTAACACGTTACAAAGAAATGGCAGAGAGTTCAAAAGAAACTGCAAAAAACTTAAGTGACTTTAAAAAAGCTGCTAAAGAAGCAGGTGCTACAGATGAAATTGCTGAAAGCATGGCTAAAAATTTAGATCAAATGTTTGATGGTCCAATACCAAAAGATGCAACAGATGAAGTTATTTTAGAATTAGAACAAATGATTAAAAACATGACAACAAAAAATACTAATCGTTTAACAAATGCTAACGGTGGTATTGCAAGATTGTTAGGAGAATAATGACCCCTAAAGAAATTTATAAATTTATTATAGAACAAAGCCCTGAGCCGTTGATCAAAAACCCTGTTCTTAGAAACGTGGTAGACCAAGAAAGACTTGGTTTTTATTTAGGTAAAAAAGTTCCGTCAGAAGGAACTATAGAAGATGCTGATGTGAGAAAAGCAGAAGATGCATTAAGTGGATCAACTGACGTTATGAAAGTTGCAGATTTACAAAGACAAGGACACATTGGTCATTATTATGCGGATGGAGGAGAAGTTATAGGTAAACCAGGAGGTGTAGTCGAACCAGGCATTACATATTACGGAGTTAGAAAAACAAGATCAGGCACAGAAATTTCAGATGAAAAAACTAGAAAATTTAAATATCCATATAAAAACCAACACGGCACGTTTTATCGAGCAGAACCAAAAGGTGTATCAACTCCAACAGCTGAGCAAATAGAAGTTGCTGAAAAAGTTCACGGTAAGAAAAAACAATACAGAGGAAAAAAAGGTATTAATCTTTGGCGAGCATTAAACCGATCTGAAAGATCAAACATTATTGAAAAACATGTTACAGGTGGAACAATGGGTGTGCCTGGTGGCAAGCTTAAAAAAAACATGTTGAGTAAAGAAGCTTTTACTAATTTAGTAAATGCAAACACAGATAAAACAGTTGATGAATTTGTTGAAGTATTAAAAGAGTACAGAACAAAAGACGGTAAAAAATTTAAATATCAAACTGTTGTAGACAGAGTGAGAGATTATGGTCTTACAGGAAAATTAAAATCTAAAAATAGAGCGCCTTATACAAAAAAAGAAGTGTTTGCTCTTTCTACTGAACAAAGTCTTAAAGATTATAAAAAAGGCAAAATAGATTATGAAAGATTAAAATTAAGAGCAATCGACAGAGCAGGTGCTCAAAATAGAAGCGAAGGGGCTAAAGAAAAAAGAAGAAAAAGACAAAAAATATATCGTACAAAATTATTAAAAACTGAAGAGGGTCGTGAAAGAATAAAAGCACAATCAAGAAAACAAAAAGCAAAAGAATATCTTATAGAAGGATTAGATCCACCCGCGACCACTGCAGAACAAGCTATTTGGAAAGATGCGGTTACAACAGCTAAGAAAAACAAAGATGGAAAAGGAAGATTTAGTTTTGATTCTGGTTATTCTAAATCAATGAAAGGCAAAGATTTTTATGCGGGTAAGATAAAAATTAGAGATAATCAAACTGGTAAAACTTTTAGTTTTAATACTTTTAAAAACTATATAAATAATAATGCAGAGTCTTTTGGTATTGAGGGTTATCGAGATGCAATGAAACCATATAGACAAAAATATTTTATAAACGAAATTCCAAATTTAAGAAATAATCTTAATGCAGCATTAATTCCTGGTTGGAAGGGTGGGGATAAAAGAACAGCTATTACTATACAACATGATTTTGGAAGACAAAATAATCCATTAAAAGCAAGTATAGCTTTTTATGATGCTAACGAACAAGAATATAAAGTTAAAGACAAGTTTGAAAGAGCTTGGGCTCAAAATGTTGGAGAAGACGGTAAGATAAAAGTTACACCAGAAATTAAAAAAGCATACAAAGAATATACGTCAGATATAGCTGAAAAAAATATTATATCAAAACCTTCAATGGTTAAAAGAGATAGAACTTTTGGAAGAGGTTTAGATTTAACTGAAACGTTAAAAATAGCTAAAGAAAGAGGAGCAACTATTCCACAAGGAGCGTTTAAAAAAGCAAAAGAATATGAAAACTTATTGGTAAGACTTTGTCCAAAAAAAGCTGAAGGTGGTCGAATTGGTTTTGCTCTTGGAAGCGGAGCTAAATGTGGTGGCAGACGATTAGAACAAATTCTTTTAAGAGGAACTACAAATAAAGATGAACAAATGTTAGCAAACGCAATTTTAAAAGGTGGACGAGAATTAATGTCTGTTAGAAATCTTCTTGGCCCTGCAGCGTTAGCAGCCGGTGTTGCTTTTGAAGCAGGTTTAGTTGGTTTTGATATGTTGAACGAAGGTAGAACTTTTAGAGAAGCAATTGGTAATAGTTTATTTAATTATGCACTGGGTGATAAAACTAAAATAGATCCTAAAGAAGAACGATACAAAAGATATAAGGCAAGTGGTATAGGTGAAGACGAAATTGGAAAAATAGCTTTGTTTGAAAGTAATATAGATCGAATTACTGAAATAGGCGAGCAATTTGCAAAACCAGACCTAGCACTTTATCAAGCTGGAGCTGCTATAAACAACCCAAGAGTGTCTCCAGTTACAAGAGACAAATTAATTAATAATTATTTAGATGCTGTTGATGAAACCGCTGCATTTAATCAAGATTTATTTAGAACTGGAGAAGCACAATTTTTAGATACGTTTGATTACGGTGCTGGTCAAAAAGCTTTAGAAGATGCAGATAGAGAAAGTGAATATCAAAGATTATTAAAAAAACAAGATAGTCCTTTTACTAAATATTTTAGAGGAGATAGATCTAAACAAACATTAAAAGAACAAATTGAGGGTTTAAAACAAGGTTTAGCAGGCGGCGGAATTGCAGGCATTAGAAGACCAAGTGCTATTCCACCACAATCTGGACCATTACCTGATGGGTTGCCAGGTGTGTTAAAACGTGTTAAGAATATATAGGAGTATAAATGGCAGATATCGATAAAACGCTCCCGAACGTTAAACAACCAGAAGAAGTTGTTAACGAGACGGAAGAAAACATAAATATTGTTGAAGAGACACCAAAAGGTCCAGTAGAAATTACTGAAGACGAAGAAGGTGCAACAATTGATTTTGATCCGATGGCAATGCCCATGCCGGATGAAACAGATTTTTACGCAAACCTAAACGAATTATTACCTGAAGACGTAACAGATCCAATTGGTAGTCAGTTACAAACTAACTACATGGAATATAAAATGTCCAGAAAAGATTGGGAAAGAGCTTACATTGTAGGTTTAGATCTGTTAGGCTTTAAGTATGAAAATAGAACCCAACCTTTCCAAGGCGCGTCGGGTGCCACTCACCCGGTTCTTGCTGAAGCTGTTACTCAGTTTCAGGCGCTCGCTTATAAAGAGTTACTCCCAGCTGATGGACCAGTAAGAACTCAAGTAATGGGTGTGTCTACACCATTGAAAGAACAGCAATCACAAAGAGTTAAAAATTTTATGAACTATCAACTTATGGATCAAATGAAAGAGTATGAGCCAGAGTTTGATCAAATGTTATTTTACTTACCTCTTGCAGGTTCAACATTTAAAAAAGTTTATTACGACGATTTATTAGGACGAGCAGTCTCTAAGTTTGTACCAGCGGATGACCTTGTTGTTCCGTACACAGCTACCTCATTAGACGATGCGGAAGCAGTCATCCACGTACTAAAAATTTCAGAAAACGATTTAAGAAAACAGCAAGTCGCTGGTTTCTATTCAGATATTGACCTTCCAAAACCTCAAGCTGTAAATACAAATGAGTTAGAGGAAAAAGAAAGAGAACTAGAAGGTCTTACAAAATCCCAAAGAGTCGAAGCAATGTATACTCTGTTAGAGTGTCATATAAATTTAGATTTAGAAGGCTTCGAAGATGTTGGCATTGATGGCCAACCAACGGGAATAAAATTGCCTTACGTCGTTACAATCGAAGAAGGCAGTAGGAAAGTTTTGTCTATTAGACGAAACTTTGCGCCCAATGATCCAAAGAAAAATAAAGTCCAATACTTTGTCCACTTCAAATTTCTGCCAGGACTAGGATTTTATGGCTTAGGATTAATACACATGATTGGCGGATTGAGCCGTACTGCAACTGCGGCTCTCCGTCAATTATTAGACGCTGGAACATTATCCAACCTACCCGCGGGATTTAAGCAGAGAGGTGTCAGAGTAAAAGATGATGCCGCAAACATACAACCAGGTGAATTTAAAGATGTTGACACTCCTGGTGGTAATCTAAAAGATGCATTCGTATTCTTACCTTACAAAGAACCATCGGCTACATTATTGCAATTGATGGGAATTGTAGTTCAAGCAGGACAAAGATTCGCGTCCATTGCTGACATGCAGGTTGGGGACGGGAATCAACAGGCAGCTGTTGGTACAACCGTGGCTCTTTTAGAACGTGGTTCAAGAGTAATGTCAGCAATACATAAAAGACTTTACGTATCACTTAAACAAGAATTTAAATTATTAGCCGATATATTTAAAACATATTTACCACCAGAATATCCTTATGATGTTCCAGGTGGACAAAGAAATATCAAAGTTGCAGACTTTGATGACAGAGTAGATATTTTACCTGTTGCAGATCCAAATATATTTTCTATGTCTCAAAGAGTTACACTTGCACAGACACAATTACAATTAGCACAAACTAATCCACAGATGCACAACATGTATCAAGCGTATAGAAACATGTATGCAGCGATCGGTGTAAAAGACATTGATAGAATTTTACCACCACCTCCGCCAAATGCACCAAAAGATCCAGCGATAGAACACATTGATGCATTAGGTATGAAACCTTTTCAAGCGTTTCCAGGACAAGATCACAGAGCACACATTACAGCTCACTTAAATTTTATGGCAACTAATTTTGTTAGAAACAATCCAAGTGTTGTTGCGGCATTAGAAAAAAATATTTTAGAACACATATCTTTAATGGCTCAAGAACAAGTACAACTTGAGTTCCCACAAGAATTTCAAATGTTACCTCAAATGCAACAAGCTGCTGTTGGTAATCCAGCAATTCAACAACAACTTCAACAAATATCTCAGAAGATAGAAGCAAGAAAAGCTATTTTGATTGCAGATATGACTGAAGAGTTTATGAAAGAAGAAAAAGAAATAACTTCTCAGTTTGACCACGATCCATTACTAAAATTAAAACAAAGAGAAGTAGATTTAAAAGCTATGGAAGAAGAGAGAAAAGTCAAAGAACAAGAAGATAGAATGAATCTTGAAAGATCTAAAATGTTACAAAACAAAGATTTGACGGAAGATAAATTACAACAAAACGAAGAATTAGCTAATTTAAGAGCTGATACTGCAATTGAAAAATCATTGATATCTGCAGATGTTAAACTAGCCTCTGATAAAGCTAAAGCAAAGGATGTAAGGATCTTGAAAGGTCCTAAATCATAGTATATAGAATTAATAGGAGATAAATATGAAAAAAGAAAAACACAGCAATTCAATGTTTCTTAACAAAGATGGCTATGCAAAATCTGTTGATATATCTATCCCACCACAAAATATTGAGGTTGACCCAAGAGGTAAATCAAGTATTAGAGGTGCAGGAGCTAGAATACCAACTGGGGATGTAGCTGAAGTAAGAGGAACTAAAAGAATGTTAGCTGAAAAGAAAAAAACAGCTAAGTGGTATTAGTATGTGGTTGTCGGCAATTAAATTAGCCGTCTCTGCTGGAAGTAAAATATATGCTAACAAGCAGAAGACAAAGATGGCAATGTCGGATGCACAACTAATGCATGCTGAACGTATGGCCCGAGGTGATGAAGCTTACCAGGGCAAGTTGTTAGAGGCTCGTCAATCAGACTGGAAGGACGAGGCAGTTTTGATAATTTTAAGTTTGCCCGTGTTGGTGCTGGCCTGGGCGGTCATATCAGATGACCCAACTGCGATGGACAAGGTAAAATTGTTCTTCGACATGTTCTCACAGCTCCCGTCATGGTTCACCAATTTGTGGATCCTTGTCGTGGCGTCAATTTATGGTATAAAGGGTACACAAATTTTTAGAAACGGAGGAAAAAAATGAGAAACGATTTTGGAACAAGACCATTCAAATCAAGATTTGGTGGTAAAGCTAAAATGAAAGCAGGTGGCAGAGCTAAAAAGCAAGGCTACAATGCTAGACTAGATGAATCCCTAGGAGCAAGACACGGTAAAAAATCTCAAAGCTTAAAGTCAAGAAGAAAAGAATCTGAAGGCATGGAAAAAGCTATGGGTAGAAGAAAATATGCTGCTGTTAAATCTATGGATAGAAATAAAAGGAAAAAATAATGTCAGTTGTAGGCGCAGCACTTAGAGGATTTGGTAGAGCTTTAAAAAGAAAAGGTAAAGTTTCACCAACTATCAAATCAGTTAAACCAAATTTAAAAAAAACTGTTAAAGAATCTAAACTGGATGAATACAGAAGAAGATATACTGCTTTAGATAAAGCAGATGACAAAGTTAAAAAAGGTAAAGAGATGATGCGTTCAGGTCAAAGAGAACGAAGACGTATGGTTGATACCGGAAGAGCTTTTCAATTTAGACATAGTAAAAGTTATCATGCTATTGATCCTCAAGATCCAAAAAGATATTCAGATAGTGCAAAACCATCAAGACCGCAGAGAAAATTTAAAAAAGGAAAAGAATTAGATAGAGAACCAAAAGCTGCAGGAGGAATTATGAGAGCAACAAGAAAACTTCTTCAACAAGCACGTAGAAAACGTATGGGAAAACCAGGAGGACCTGGAAAAATAGGAAGAGGTGGACAAGGAGATAAAAAACAAAGACCAAAACCTTCTCCAAGAAGACCAAGACCTAAAACATATCCACCAAAGAGAATTATGACACCTTTAGCTAAAGGTGGCAGATCATTTCCTGATTTATCTGGTGACGGTAAAGTTACTAAAAAAGATATTTTAATGGGTAGAGGTGTAATTAAAAAATAATGATTAAAAAACTTTGGAACAAAATTAAAAGTTGGTTCACACCAAAACAAGAAATGGATCCACACGAAGAATTTTATACTGTGGTTCCAAAACCAGAAATACCTGTTTACAAAGATCATTGTGACGGTCACTCTAGATTTATGAAATCTTGTCCTAATTGTTTAGGAGGTGTTAATGGCTAGACCAGGTTTATATGCAAACATTGCAGCCAAAAAAAGAAGAATTGCTGCAGGGTCTGGAGAAAAAATGAGAAAACCGGGAGCTAAAGGTGCACCTACTAAAGCTAATTTTGCAAGAGCAAGACAAACAGCGAGGAAAAAATAATGGCTAAGTTATGTCCAAAAGGTAAAGCTGCAGCGAAACGTAAATTTAAAGTTTACCCTTCAGCTTACGCGAACATGTATGCTTCTGCAGTATGTTCAGGTAAAGTTACACCAGGCGGTAAAAAAAATCGTAAGAAAAAAGCTGATGGTGGAATTGTTGACATGACTAGAATGCAAATAATGTAATGGCCAAAAAAGGTTTAAGAGAATGGGTGAAAGAAAAATGGGTGGATATTGGAGCACCAAAGAAGGATGGGAAATATCAGCCATGCGGGCGCTCAAAAGGTTCGAAGAGAAAGTATCCGAAGTGCGTCCCACTTGCAAAAGCCACACGGATGACAAAAGGGCAAAAGGCCTCTGCTGTCAGACGAAAGAGAGCTGCAGGAAATCCGGGCGGTAAACCAACAAACGTTAGAACGTTTGCAAAAGATGGTGGACCAATGAATTCAATGATGAGACAAGCTCAAAAAAATTACATGGGTAGTTACATATCTGGAGATTTAGGTGGTGTAAAAGTTTCAAACCCTAGTTACAGAAAATATTATAAAGGATTAATATAATGAGAAGAGAAAATCCTATTTCAAGAAGTAAAAAAAACTACAGACCTACAAAGTCTGGAGCAGGCATGACTAGAGCCGGTGTCGCTGCCTACAGAAGAGCAAATCCCGGTTCAAAACTAAAAACAGCCGTGACAGGAAAAGTGAAGCCTGGATCAAAAGCTGCTAATCGTAGAAAATCTTACTGCGCACGTTCACTAGGACAACTTAAACGATCATCAGCAAAAACCAGAAACGATCCAAATTCTCGTATCCGTCAGGCACGTAGAAGATGGAAGTGTTAATGGAACCAGAACAAGTACTAAATAATCTAAAAAGAGCAATAGCAAGAAGAGTAGAAGCGTTAGCAATCTCGGTAACGTCCGGCGGGGTTGACAATATGGAAACATATAAGTATATAATTGGACAGATAAACGCATTGGAATCAGTGCGTCAGGAAATCTCTAACCTGCAACAAGATAAGGAGCAAAATAATGAAAACACAGGAACAGTCATCAACATCAAACCAAAAAATAATAACTCCAAATAAAGAATTAATCGGAGTTAAAAAATCAGAAAAAGCAAAATTACCAAAACCAACTGGTTGGAGAATGTTGGTTTTACCTTTTAGAATGAACGAAAAATCAAAAGGGGGTGTACTGTTTGCAAACGAAACAGTAGACAGACAACAAGTAGCATCACAATGTGGAAACGTATTGGCGATGGGACCTGATTGTTATAATGATAAAAATAGATTCAAAGATGGTCCATGGTGCAAAGTCGGAGATTGGGTAATATTTGCACGTTATGCAGGATCAAGAATAGAAATTGAGGGTGGGGAAGTTCGTCTTCTTAACGATGACGAAGTATTAGCAACAGTGCAAGATCCAACAGATATCTTGCATAAATTTTAACATAGGGAGGATACTATGCCAGAAGAGGAAAAGAAAAAGAAACCGAGTGAAATACCGGTTGACATAGATACATCAGGACCAGAGGTCGATGTAACTTTGGAAGAAAGCAAAGCGGAGACAGTTGAAGCTGCTCCAGAAACAAACGAAACGGAACAAGAAACAAGTAAAAAGGAAGAAGATACAAAGTTAGAAGAATACAGTAAAGGTGTTCAAAATCGTATTGCTAAACTTACTCGAAAGATGAGAGAAGCAGAACGAAGAGAACAAGCAGCAGTTGAGTATGCAGCAGCCATTGAAAAGAAAAGAAAGGTAGATCAGGAAAGATTTCAAAAAGTTGATTCTGATTATAACAAAAGATTTGAAGAAAATCTTAAAACTGGAATGGATGCAGCGCAAAAAGAACTTTCTCTAGCAATAGAACAAGGTGATGCGGCAGCTCAAGTGGAAGCAAATAAAAGAATTGCTTCATTGGCTTTTGAAACAGCTAAACTGCAACAAAGACAACAAGCACCAGTTCAACAGGAAAGTGAGCCTGTTAAACTATCGGATGGTGGTCAGCTACCAGATGAGGCACCAAGATCTTTACCTCAAGCAGATCCTAGAGCGGAAGAATGGGCAGCTAAAAATGATTGGTTCGGTAATGATAGAGCCATGACTTTTACTGCTTTTGAAATCCATAAGGATTTAGTTGAAAAAGAAGGTTTTGATCCTAAGTCTCAAGAGTATTATGAGGAAATAGACAAACGTATAAGAGTTGACTTTCCACATAGATTTGGTAATACTGAACAAACTACGACCAAACCCGTTCAGTCGGTTGCTTCCGCGACACGAAGCGTAAAACCAGGTCGCAAACAAGTGAGACTCACATCGTCTCAAGTCGCAATAGCGAAAAAATTAGGTGTGCCACTAGAAGAGTATGCTAAACAATTAAAACTCACGGGAGGAGCATAAAATGGAAGAAAAAAATAAAACTTCACGTGCGGCTAGTACTAGGGAGAAAACTGAACGACCTAAACAGTATAAGCCACCTTCATCTCTTGATGCACCACCAGCGCCAGATGGTTTTAGGCACAGATGGATCAGGGCTGAATCCGTAGGATTCCAAGATAGTAAAAATATTTTTGGAAGACTTAGAGAAGGGTATGAATTAGTGAGAGCTGATGAATACAAAGATTCAGACTACCCAGTTGTGACTGATGGCAAATACGCTGGAGTCATAGGAGTCGGAGGCTTGCTCTTGGCAAGGATACCCGAAGAACTCGCGCAGTCTCGAATGGCCTATCAGAGAAGTCAAACTGAAGGACAAGACGAGTCAGTAGAAAACGATCTTCTAAAGGACCAAGATAAAAGAATGCCTATCAAAATTGATAGACATTCAAAGCACACTTTCGGTGGTACAAAGAAGTAATTCTCAAAACTATCGATAGTTTTAATATAAACCGTGCTGGAGGCTTTCTTCGGAAGGCAGGCACATAAGGAGTAATAACTATGGCAAATAGAAACACACAAGGTTTTGGTTTGATTCCTGCAGGTACGATTGGTTCTACACCATCTACTCAAGGTCAAGGCAAATACCTTATTGATGCTGGTA
>VTLG01002589.1_pt1 | contig 24445 bp, 22 predicted proteins | sample 4694571 | NCBI WGS metagenome assembly VTLG01 (sample SAMN12604809, study PRJNA352737) | marine metagenome | biome: ENVO:00000447; feature: ENVO:00000209|ENVO:00000569|ENVO:01000036; material: ENVO:00002151; isolation source: viral sequences binned using virsorter ...
CTTTTGGTTTAAGTCCATCTCCTAGTAACGATGCTTTTGAGCTAGAGTTTGACTTTTGGACTACATCTGAAAATCTTACAGCGTTTGGAGACATACCTAATATACCTATCAGGTTCCATGACGTAATTGTTGCCAGAGTAAGATACTTTGTACATACACTACGAGGAAATATACAAGCTGCTCAGCTAGCACAAAGAGACTATGAAAATGGTGTTAGGCGTATGAGAATAGAGCTTATTAACCAGAAAAACTACATGAGAGCCGTTTAATGACTACACAAGCTTTTCCTGTAAACTGTGACGGTGGACTCGTTCTGGATAAGAGTGTGTTTGTTATGCAACCTGGAGAAGCCATAAGGCTTATAAATTTTGAGCCTGATATTGGCGGTGGATATGCTAAAATAAAAGGTTTTTCTAAGTTTTCAGATACGGAAGTAACTGGAACAGGAGGTATACTTGGTTTAGCTTTTTATGGAAATGAAAAAGTAATAGCCTGTCGTGGACCAAATGTTATGCATGGTACAGGAGGATCGTGGACTTCTTTAACTACAGGACGTACTTCTGCAGGACGGTACGATTTTACAAGCTATGATTGGGACGCTACAGAAAATCTTGCAATGGCAGATGGCGTAAACGATGCTGCTTTTTTTGATGGAAGTACTCTTACAGCTATTAACGCAGCAAACGGAGGCACTAAGCCAACTGCTCCAGATGTAGTACAAGAGTTTAAAGGCCATCTATTTTTTGGAGGTATGTCTAATTCTCCTCACACAGTTAAGTTTTCTGCTCCGTATGACGAAAATGATTTTTCTGCAGCTTCTGGTGCAGGAGAGATAGCTTTTGGTAGTGATGTAATTAGCTTAAAACCCTTTCGTGATAACCTGATTATATTCTGTAAAGAATCAATCTATAGACTTGCAGGTACAAGTGCAGCAGATTTTCAGATAGCACCAGTTACACGTAACATAGGCTGTTTGACTCACTACTCTGTACAGGAAATAGGCGGTGATCTTATATTTCTTGCTCCAGATGGTTTGCGTACTATTGCTGGTACTGAAAAAATTGGTGATACAGAACTTGGTACAATATCTAAGCAAATACAAACAAGATTAAATGGCTTGATACAAGATCAAATAACACAAGTATCTTCCCACGTAATTAGAGCAAAATCACAATATCGTATGTACTTTCCTAATACTGCTGAGAGTGAATCTGAAGCACAAGGAATAATAGCAGTCCTTAAAAGAAATCTTACCACTGGTCAAATCAATTGGGAATTTTCAGACGTAAAAGGCATTAAGCCTAAAATAGCCGAATCGGGTTATATATCAGATATAGAAAAAGTTATTCATGGAGACTACGATGGGGGTTACGTGTATGTACAAGAAAGCGGAAATGACTTTGATGGTACTACTATGAGTTGCCAGTATAGAACTGCAGATTTTAATATGGGAGATGTAGGTATACGTAAAAATATGCAAAGGGTTTTGCTTAACTATAATCCAAGCGGTACTGTTGCAGATGTAGATATGAATCTTGTATACGATTATGGAGATACAACAGTAAATAACCCTGCAGCATATGATTTTGTGGATAGTGAAGGCGCAGCTTTTTTTGGACAAGCCTCATCTAAATATGGAACAACAAGGTATTCTACAACAGACTATACCCCTCTATTTAGGCAATCTGTAGAGGGTTCAGGCTTTGCCGTAGCACTTAACTTTTTAGATACAAGTACAAATCCTACATACACACTTAAAGGATTTTCATTAGAATTTACACCAGGAGCTAGACAATAATGGGAACAGGATTCGCAAAAACAAGCCCTACCCCTTTTGCTACAGGTGAGGTAATAGAAGCAGCAGACTTTACTACTGAGTTTAATGCTATTGATGCTGCCTTTACTGCTAGCACAGGACATTCTCACGATGGCACTACAGGAGAGGGTGGTAACGTAACTAAGTTATTAGGTACAACACTTACAATAGGTGATGGAACGTCAGGTACAGACATTGCTGTTACCTTTGACGGTGAGTCAAACGATGGTCTTCTTACATGGATGGAAGATGAAGACATGTTTAAATTCAGCGATGAGGTAATGCTGATTGACGATGAAAAACTTATATTTGGTTCTGACTCCGATTGGACAATAGAGTACGATGAAAATGGTGATGATGATCTTGTACTAACAGGGTCTGATATGGCTATAGAAAGCTCAACATCTGCTAAGCCTGTACTAACAATAACCAATACCAATGCAGATTCAAGTGGTGCTAGTTTAATACTTAATAAAAATGGATCTAGCCCTGCTACAAGTGATGTTATAGGTAATATAGATTTCTTAAGTGAAGATGCAGGAAATGCAGCAACAACTTATGGACGAATACAGTCTACTATTGTTGATGTTACTGCTGGCGGTGAACAGGGAGGTATAGATTTTTATGTTGCAGAAAATGATGGAGCACTTACAAAAGGTATGGCTATCGCAGGGGCAGCGAGTGATGGTGACATTACTGTTGATATTAGCACTCACGATGGCAGTGCTGGTGGTCTTAAGTTAGGCGGTACGCTTGTAACAGCTTCAGCTTCAGAACTAAATGCCTTAGACGGTTTTACAGGAACAGTTAGTACTGTATCACTTAGCGGAAGTACAGACAACACAATAGCCACAGTTACAGGTGCAAATGCGTTAGCTGGCGAGGATCATCTAACCTTTGACGGTTCAGATTTAAAACTGCTAGAAGATGTAAATGATGGAAACCCATCCATATCTGTTGGTGGTGCAGACGCTGAAAAAGGAATGATACAGGCAGTTTTTGACTCCAGCGCACAAACCCTAAACTACTTAGAAATATCTACAGCTACAGCAGATAGTGGTGGAGATGCAGGTAAGATACGTTTTGATGTAGACGGTACAGATATCTTAGAGATAGACGATGGTGGAGTAACCTTTACAAATGCTAGTGCATGGGAAGTAGGTGTAGCTGCAACAACTAGTAGCACTGCAGGAAGAGGGTTGACAGTCGCTGCTGGTTCTTCTGCAACAGGATCAGCTAACATTAATGGTGGTGATCTTACACTGTCTTCAGGTGGTGGTGACGGAACAGGTACATCTAAGATAGACTTTAAGACAAAAGTTAGTGGTACAGATGGTGCTGCTTCTAAGATGCAACTGTCTGGTGCAGGTGTACTAACATTGAGTGCTGGTGGTATTGTTATACCTGACGATGGTAATATAGGTTCTGCAAGTGATGCAGATTCTTTAGCCATTGATTCTAGTGGTAATGTAACAGCGTCACAAAATCTTGTTGTGACAGGTAATCTTACAGTTAACGGCACAACAACAACAATAGACACTACCACTATGAACATTGTAGATCCTATAATACATTTACAAACTGCTTCAGATGGAGGTGCGTTAGGATCAGATACTAACAAAGACGTTGGTTTAGCAATGCAATATCATACAGGGTCTGCTGCAAAAACAGCGTTTCTTGGTATTGACGATGATGATTCCTATAAGTTAAAGTTTATTCCAGACGCAAGTTTATCCAGTGAAGTAGTTAGCGGTTCAGTAGGAACAATAAGTGCTAACTTTGAAGGCGGTACTGTAAGCGGTACTACTATAACTGCTTCAACCTCTTTACTTCCTGACGCTTCAGGCGGTGCTGATATTGGATCAGCTACAGCAGAGTGGGGTGATGTATATGTAGCAGATGATAAATACATACAGTTTGGTAACGATCAGAATGTTTTAATAGGCTATGATGAAACTACAACAGACACATTAAGAATTGCAGCTACTGAGGGTGCTGGTCTAGGCATTACCTTGATGGCTGACGAAGGTGATGATGCTGGAGATGAGTGGAAACTAAACATTGCTGATGGTGGCACTTTAACATTAGCTAACGATATTGCAAGTGGTGGAACACATGTAACTCATCTTACTATTACTCCTAACTCTACAGTTGCTAGCTCTACTATGGCGTTTGCTGGATCTATTACTGCTGCAGGAAACACATTAGCTGCTGTAGGTAAACAGACAATATGGGTTCCTGCTGCTGCTATGCGACCTACATCAAGTAATGGGTGTGCCACTATTACAGATGTAGAATCTACTTCTGGACGACCAGACATGCAAGTTTTAGACTTTGACGCTACTGCAGACGAACACGCACAATTTCAAGTTTCTTTTCCTAAATCATGGAATGAAGGGACTGTAACTTTTCAAGCCTACTGGACAACAACAGCTACGGATACAGACGGTGTTTCGTGGGGGTTACAAGGAGTAGCTGTAAGTGACAACGATACAATAGACGTAGCATATGGTACTGCAATAGTTGTAGATGACGATGCATTAGGTGCTGCAGAAGATTTGTGTGTTACTGCAGAAAGCGGTGCAGTTACAATAGCAGGAACTCCTGCTGTAGGTGACTTATGTTTTTTTAGAATATTTAGAGATGTAAGTGATGCAAATGATGATATGGCAGAAGATGCCAGACTCATAGGGGTTAAACTATTCTTTACAACAGATGGAATCAATGACGCTTAAACGTAATAAAAACTCACTACTCGTCCCTCAAGAACAAAACAGACTGTGTGATTACTTCTACGGTAGTTACATAGGTTTTGGTGCAGGGGGTGGTGTAGTTCCTGATATTACAGTAGGAAATTCCGTTATCTTTAATGATAATGACTCGCCCACTTTAGACTTCACTCCAAGTAGTGCTGGAAATCGCAGGTCAATGAGTTTCTCGTTCTGGTTAAAGAGAGGAAATCTTGCTGAGCAGATGGTCATTTATAATGGTGCCGCAAACGACTATATCCAATTTAGGTCGGATGATATTTTCAATATAATTTTAAGCGGAACTGGAGGTTCTGCGGATTATCGAACAACCCGAAAATTTCGAGACCCTAGTGCATGGTATCATTTTGTAATAGCCATTGACACAGCCAATGCTACTAGCACCGAAAGAATGAAGCTGTACGTGAATGGACGGCAAGAAACTGAATTTGGTACTTATACGGCAATCACGCAAAACTCTGATCTCTCGTTTACCAATACTGTTAAACAGCAGTGGGGTAATTACCAAACCTCGTCTGGTATTTATTGGGACGGATATTTAGCTGAAGTCTGCTTCGTTGACGGCAGTACTTTAGGCCCAGATTCATTTGGAAAATTTAATGCTAACGGTGTATGGGTTCCGAAGACACCTGCTGTAACGTATGGAACAACTGGTTACAAACTTGATTTTGCTGATTCAAGCGCATTAGGAAATGATGTCTCTGGAAACAACAATGATTTTACGGTTAATAATATAACCAGCACTGACCAATCTACAGACACGCCAACTCTTGTTTACCCAACTCATGCCGATAATCATGGCCGTTATACCACGAATGATGGCGGTGGAACGGTTCTATCTGAGGGCAACCGACACGTTACTAAAACAGGTGCTAATTATTCCATTTCAGAACTCAACTCCATCCCATTATCTAGTGGAAAATACTATTGTTGCACGAGACCCGATACTGTGCAGAACCTCAACGGCGAGTTGGGTATTATGCCTCGTTTTGCGAGGGAAAAGACGGTGGACTATTACTACGACTACACGGATGACGGCATCATCTATGGTATGGAACTGACAACCAAGATGAATCTCCAAGGCAGTGGAATTACAAATGTTATGGTTACTTTTCCTGTAACTCCCGAAAACAGTGCTGACTTGTTAGTTATGGCAATTGACTTTGATAATTCTAAATTATGGGCGGGAATATATGATGACAGTGCGAATGAATTATTCTGGTACAAAACATCTGCTGGAGCTTGGTCGTCTGCTAACGAAGATATTCCAGGTACAGGGTCTGACGAAACCATAACCCTTCCGTCTGGAGATGGGTATATGTTCTACACTCGTAATTATGCTAGTCGAGGAAGTATATTAGGTTTTGGGTCTGGCAATCTTCTCAGCAAATTTACCGCCCCCTCTGGGTTTAGCGAAATCAATTCTTCGACTGCGCCTACACCAACTATTCCAGATCCTACAAGTGCTTTCCAAGTAATTACCTACACTGGAACTGGAGCTACTAACCAAATTATTCAAGGCAGTAACTCCTACGGCCATCGTCTAGGTTCGGGAGATAGAAGCAGATTAATTATTGCTACAGGCAATGGGGGTAGTTACAGCCCATCAGCAGGAAGCGTTTTAATTAATGGAAATTTCACTGATGGACCTGGAATTACAAGTTATGCCGATGACATGAACTTTAAGTTTCAATTCCCAGAGGCGGTCAATATTACGGAAGCTATGATCCATTTTCAGTCGGCTGGAGGAAATCTTGGTACTTGGAAATGGCAAGGAAGCAATAACGATTCTGATTGGACAGATGTGTCTTCCAATGAAGATTTAACTAGCTGTGCATTAGTTAATGTAATTACTTTAGACTCGATTGGCGCAAGTGCCACCTACAGCTATTATAGGTTCATTAAAGTTTCTGGTGGTGTTAATTCAAATCAATGGGAAGAGTTCAGTTTTAAAGTTAAACCTACCTCCAACGATAGAGCCGTTTCAACTTTTAAGCCTGACCTTGTGCTTATAAAAAACAGGGATCAAGCCGACCATTGGAAAGCATTTGATACAGTGCAAACAGCAGAAAGTTTTTGGCTTCCCTCTGACGATGCAAATATTGCAAGTGATTCAAATTCATTGACCTCATTCAACACAAACGGCTTTACTCTTGGTACTGGTGCAGGTGGCTTTAACGATGCAGGAGAACGCTTTGTAGCCCACTGTTGGTCTGCTGGTGGGGGTGCAAGTCAAGATAACGAGAACGGCTCTATAAACACGACCAATCAGATTGTCTCAACTGCTAACGGCTTTTCAATCTCAAAATTTACAGGAACTGGTGCTAACGCTACAGTTGGGCATGGATTATCAGGCGCAGATTTTTTTATTCTCAAGCATACAGATGCTTCATCAACTTCGACACCAGTTTGGCATACAGGTTTAGATAACGCAACCACAGGCTACATTTATTTAGACAAAAATAATGCAGAGGCTACATCCTCAACAGCGTGGAACTCCACTGCACCTACCTCAACGCTTATTAGTTTAGGCTCAAGCACCACGTTTAATACCTCTAGCCAAGTTTATTATCTGTATTGCTGGAAATCTATTGAAGGCTTTAGCGATTTCGGCAAATATATCGGAAACGGGGCTAATGGAAGTATGGTCTATACTGGCTTTAAACCTGCAGTCGTCTGGATAAAGAGAATTAACTCTACAGGTGATTGGGTTATTTATGATCGAACACGAAGTCCTGCTAATGAGGTGGACGATCAATTACTCTTTACTAGCGCAAGTGAGACTACTGGGTCTGAAGAAATTGACATACTAGCAACTGGCTTTAAGGCCAGAACCTCAGATAGTGCAATTAGTTCTGGCGCAAGTAGTTATGTATATTGTGCTTGGGCAGAGAATCCGACTTATGGTGGGCTAGACGGTGCTCCAGCAACAGCAGTATGACCATGACCTGTATTCATTGTGAACATCCCTGCCACTGTGAAAAGAAGTGTGAAAACTGCGTTTGCGAAGACTGTAACTGCAGAGATGAAGAGGAATAAATGTGGTTATTGCAGAAACACTTTTTGGACTGCAGCTAGTTCAACAAAGTTGCAAGGCCATAAAAATGGCTCTCAAAACTACAGATGACGTATCGCAGATAGCAGGACTAATTGATAACGTCTTTAGAGGGCAAGAGCAGCTACAGAAAAAGTCTCATCCTATTACAAGTAAGTGGGGCGGTTTGATAAAGGGAGTAACGTCCGATAGATTTCTTGAAATGGCTATCACAGAAACAATTCAAGAAAAAGAAGCTCAGAAAGCAATAGATCGAATTTCATATATGTTAAATAGAAAGTTTGGTCAAGATACTTGGACTTACATACTGATAGCCAGAGATGAAAAAAAGAAACGGTACGAAGAAGCAATAGAAGCAAAGAAGATAGTATCAAAGAAACGATGGGCCAAAATATCAGAAATTATATGTAGTATCATTGCTGTAGTTGTTATTATTGGTGGTCTATGGCTTTTTATAATGTATGCAAAGAGGTAAATAAAAATACTAAATGGCTAAATGTAATAATTGTGGGTACGACTCTCACTGTGGTAATAAGCTAAATAAAGATTTATCCGTAGCAAGATCTTTTAGAACTCATGCTGCTTCTACAGGTAATCAAAAAGTAGAGGTATGTAAAAACTGCCGTTGTACTGATTGTGAGGAATAATGGAGCTTGGGCCAAAAGAATTAGTAACATTTGGAATAGTGTTAACAGGTATAGCTACTACATGGGGAGTACTAAAGGCTACAATAAAATCTATCACTGCAACATTAGATGCAATTAGTGAAGATCTAGCCAGCCTCAATCAAAGGCTAGATAAAGTAGAAGCTAAACAAGCTGTAGCAATAGCAGCAATCGACACAATGAGTAAAGATATCTTATCTCCACAGATACTAAAGCAACAATCAGAACGAGATGGCAAAGTAGCTCAGAGATTAGATTCAATAGAAAGGGAGCTAGACAACATACATAGGATGCACAATGGATCACACCCTCCTACACAGAATAAAACAAAGGTTTCTTAAGTTTACATGCATTTTTCTCTTGACTTTGGGATTAGTTTGCTGTACAGTATCCGATGCAGTAGTGTACGAAAAAGTAGACGGAGAGGTAGTAGCTCTTTTTGAAGTTTGCGATAAGCTGGATACACAGCTAGAACTATACAAATCATATATAAATAATAAGCAAGAAGGAACTGCAGAATACTATGCAAGACTATTTGAAGAAAAATGCATACTGTTTCCATTTCCTGTACTAGCCAAACTGGTCAAACTTGAATTTAAAGGGCCTTTTTATGATGGCGATTATATAGAGATATGGAAAGTTATATTTGACGAGGGCAAAGAAGGAGAAGAAGTAACATATTTCTGGACTGCCATTCGTAAAAAACCACCAAAAGAAAAATCAAAAAATGAGGTAGCAGCCTAGTATAAGGATATTTTTATGGCTGAAAGTTATGGACAAACACTAATTAACACTCTGACTAGACAACGAAACACATACCTTAATCGTTGTGCTGAACTCGAAGCTAAGCTAGCTATTGCTATAGAAGAGCTTGAAGAGTTTAAAAATAAAGAAAAGGCAGAGGAGCTTTTTGAAGACAAGGAATAAACTATGGCAGATGAAACACCTACAACCGTAGAAGAAATTCTTCCTCAAGAGGGGGGTCAACCTGGACTTGATACGCCACAAGCGTTATCTAAGGCTCTTACCACTAAGTTAGCTCAACAGTCGGATATCTTAACCGCACCTCCAGCACTTCCTACTGGTACAACAGTTACCAATATAGACAGAGCAGTAGAAGAAGGTGAATTATTTACAGACGTAGCTAACTTAGAAGCAGTACCTACACAAAAACAAGCGGTATCTACAGTTGGCTTAGATATTGCCACTCCACCTAGAGAGGCTGCAGCTACATACACATCCTTTGTAGAAGAGGGAACACCAGAGTTTGTAGCAGCACAGGGACAAGTATCTGCAGAAAGTCTTGTAGGTGATATTCAAGGTGCGGTGTCTGCAGAAGCTAGGGCAACTGCACAGACTGAAGAACTAGATCCAAAAGCTACTCTTACTTTTCAACTAGATCAGTTGTTCTCTTCTTTTGAAGAAGGTAAGCCACCACCTGCATGGGCTGCTCCAGCAGTACGTAGGGCAGGAGCTATTATGGCTCAAAGAGGGCTTGGTCAATCTAGTATGGCTGCTGCTGCTATTTCTCAGTCTATGCTAGAAGCAGGTATACCGATTGCTGCACAAGATGCAAATAAACATGCAGCACTACAGCTACAAAATCTTAACAATAAACAGCAAGCAGCTTTACAGAATGCTATGACATACGCATCTATGGACAAGGCTAATCTGAACGCTCGTATGACCGCTGCTGTAAACAACGCTAAGTCATTTCTACAGATAGACACACAAAATCTTACTGGTGAACAGCAACTAAAGACAGTAGATCTACAAAGCAGATTTCAAAAGTTGTTTTCGGATCAGGCACAAGAAAATGCAGCTAGACAGTTCAATGCAAAATCTGAACTACAAACAGATCAGTTTTTTACAGAGCTAGAGGTACAGGTAGCTAATGCTAATACCAGTAGACTAGCAGCAATGGAACAGTTTAATGCAGATCAGGCTAATGCTGCAGACCGATACTACGCTAAGATAAATGACGCTAGAGATCAGTTTAACGCAAAAAACGATGCAGTCATACAGCAATCCAATGCGCAGTGGAGAAGAAACATAAACACTGCTAATAATGTTGCAGACAATGAAGCTAATAGAGTAAACGCTCAGAACCTACTTGGTATAAATAGAGCACAACTCGATAAGCTTTGGCAACGGTACAGAGACGAAGCTAGCTGGATGGTACAGATATCTGAAAATGGCTTGCAGAGAGCACACAACGTAGCTCAGTTAGCTCAACAGCAAAACTTTAATGCAGAGCAGTTTGAGCTTGATACAAGAAATGCTTTTTTTAGCGGTCTTGGAAGCACCGTAATTGACGGTGTATTTACCTTTTTAGGGGGCGAATAGAGAATGTCAGCGTATAAATGGTTGGATGAAGATTCAGATGAAGCAAATAGTTTTTGGAGTGCTTATGCTAGTGATTTTGGAACAACAGTTGGTGATTATTTAGATATTGATTACGGCTACGACCCTGTATTTGGAATAAAAGATTTTGTATCGGATGCAGGTATAAGGTCGGATATATACGAATCACCAACCGATGCTCAGTATGCATCTTTTTTGGGTGATGATCCAATAAGTCTTATTGGGGACGACTATAAGATTGGAGATAGAGAACCTAGTGCTGCAGCAAAAACACGAGATCTTTTTGGTATAGGTGAAACGGGGACAAAGCTTTTAAAAGCAATAGGAGCAAAAGTTAAAGGAGATCGTAGTGATAGATTTAATACTCCAAGAGCAGGTGCTAGAGGGGGTATGCCAAGAGGTTCATCTGGCGGTGCAGGTCAAGTAGCTTCTCTCAGAGCAGGTAAAGCTGGTCAAGACGCTGCAAGATTAGCAGCAGGATCAGGTAGTAGCTACCTATCAAAAGCTATGGAGTCATTTTATAATGGGAATAGAGTTACTAATAACAGTATTGCTAGTCTATTTCAAGATTACCTGTCTGCTACAGGCAGTAGCGGTGGAAAAGCTGGAACAACCACTAAGCTAAATCCTGCGCTAAGGCAAATAGCAATTAAAAAAACGGCATAGGAGAAAACGATGGCAGTTACAGTAAGTATAGATCCGAACTATCGTGATCCTAACTTTGATAGGGATTATTCTGCTCCAGAAGGAACCGTAGAAGCTCTAGACATGTTTAACGCTCCTCCAGCAGGACATTCTCTTACTGATAATCCTCAAGAGTGGTCTTGGGAAAGACCTGCTCAAATGTCTAAACCAGAGGATGCAGTACGTTTTGTAGTAGAAAGACTAGAGAACAAAGAGACTGAAGAAGAGTTTGGAAAGCTTATGATGGCAGGAGTTCCTATCGAAGCTATAGTAAATACAATATCACTAGCTGGTTTTACTGAAGGAATGTGGACACCAGACATTGCGGAACTAATAAAGATGCCAATAGCTTTACACCTAGTAGGTTTTGCTATGGAAAATAACATACCAGCAACTATGTTTAACGTAGATCCAGAAAAAGCTAAACAAGACAGGCAGATGCCAGAAGAAGATATTATAAGAATGATGGCAGAAAGAAGACCTGACATGCTTGAAACAATTCAACTTGCTGCAGAAGGTGTTGCAGAAGGTTTACCTTTTTCAAAAGAAGAAGAAGAGTTACCACAAATTTCAATGGGTGAAGACATACCACCAGAACAATCATTTTTATCTGCTGAAGAGGAAGTATAGCCATGAGTTTATTTGCATTTGGTACAGGGGCTTTTAGGGCTGCAAGTAGAAATCTACAGAGTATACAACAAGCTCGTGCAGACATCGCAACAAAAGAAGCAGCAGGACAAGAAGCAAGAGATCTTCTTTCAATAAAAAACGACTATGCAGTAGAGGCTGCGGAAGAACTAGCTAAAACAAGAAAAAAAGCTGCAACAAGAGAAATGGAATTTAGAGCAAGTGAAAGTCAGAAACAAAGAGCAAATGTAATAGCACAAGCAGAAATAGTAGCTGGTGGAAAAGCTATTAAAGATAAAATTAGTTATCTTGCAAATAATGAAGTTATTGGTAGCTATGAAAATCCTCTTGTCGCATTTCAAAAGAAAACAAAAGGATCTGACTATACTACTGAAATTTTTCAAAGGCTGGCTGGCTTAGAGGAAAAAGGCTTTAAGGCTATTATGGACAATCCAAAAGCTGCAAATCAAGTAAGAAACCTACTAAGAACACGTATTGCTAGATTTAGAGACGATTTTGGCAAGGCTCTTAAACAAGAAATGATTGGTGGTGTAGCTACAATAACTGAAAGAACCAATCCCCTTCCTACTGTAGAGTTTTCTGATGTTCTTGGATCTAACCCTACACTTTTAAAAGAGGTTACAAGGCTACAGCAAAAAATTTATACTGATTATTTTAAATTAAGGGGGGAGGAAAACCTTGCTGCTATAATGCAAAAAGGAACACGATTAATTGCAGTAAGAAATTCAAACGACCCCAAATTAGTAAATAATGTTAATAATGCAACTAAATTTTTTCTAAGTCAAAACTTGAACATAACAAAAGATCCACTTCTAGCCCTTGAGACAACACATAAAATTAGTGTAGACAATCCTGCCCATGCAAAATTTTTTAAGTTTGGTAGCAATAAAGACGTAATAGCTTTTATGTCAGGTACAGGAGAAGCAGATTTTGATACTAAACAAAAGTATACAAACTTTATATTAGATGAAAAAAATGGATTTTTTAGAAACGGGGAGTTTACAGACGATTTCTTTAAAGCTCAGGAAATATTTGCTAACAGATTGTCAAGCCCTATAGACAAAGTAGCTACTCTTAGGGTTGGAGAACGCATAAGAGAAAAAACATTTGGCGCAGCCCAAGATGCAGATCCAAGTTTAAGAAAACGTAAAGAAGCTATAGCAGACCAAGCAAACATTACAGCACAAGCTTTACGAACTATAGATGAACTTAGTGCAACAGTAGATGAGGCTGGAACTGGAAGTAGTGCTCTAACAAAACTTATAACCGTAGTTTCTGCTACGCCTAAACTAATAGAAGAAATAGCTTCATTAGGTCAAATGTTTACAAAAGCCAGAGGTAAAACCATAACAATAAGAGGAGCAGATGGTAAACTTAGAGAAGTAAGCAGATTCAACAAAGATCAAATTACGTATAAAGACCTTCTTACAGGAAAAGACGTAAAAGGCACTGTAGAAGATAGAATAGCCTCTGCTTTTGATGTGTTTACAAATAAAAGAGGTAACGCTGCTGCTAGAGTTACTGCCTTAGAAACTATTTTAGCTTACCAATTAACATCTATCCTTCAAGGTGGAACAGGAGGAAGAACTATATCTGACCAAGACGTAACACGTACCCTTCAAGTATTTAGCGGTAGTTTTATTAGTTTGGACCAGAAAAAAGCTAAACTAAAATACTTACGAAAAGTTATATCTTTAGCAGGTGCTAAGTCTAGACTGTACAGACAAGCTATGAAAGGCGAGTCTAATTATGGTATGTACCAGACTGCTGAAAGACATGAAGACATATTGGAACAAGCCTATGGAACTACTTCAAGGGTAAATATAAATAATTTAACAGATAAAGCAGACGAAGCAACATTCGAGTTTGAAAGAAAGGCAGAATGGGATGACCTAGATGCTAAGTCTCCTGAAAATTGGGGTAAGTTTATTCCTTTAAGAACAACTACAAACGATAAAGGAGAACAAATTAATAAACCCGATGAAATGGTACTCAATATTGATAGGTTAAAAAAATGGACAAGAAAAACATCTCTCAGTAGAGAATCAAATATAAAACTAGTACCGTTATTTGATAACAATACAGGTGCTAAGCTACTATATGACAAGGGTAGTTTTGATGCTGTTTTACGTGCTTACAAACAACCGAATAGTGTTTCTTCAAGTGGTGAATACTCTGCAGGTCTTAAGAGGGCTTTAGGTGCTGCTGCTAAAAGTGCGTATTTTATAACAGAAAATAAACCTATAACTGTAAAAATGGAACTGGTTAAGAATGATGAAGGAAAAATGGAGGCAGAGCTTAAGATTATTGATCCAATAACCTCTTCAGCAATAGAACCACGAGACTTTGGATTTTACCCATATGAAGACGTACAGACATCTGCAGGTGGTGAGGGGGCTGGTCCTGCAGTTGCCGTAGAAGGGCCTATTAGGGCAAGACCTTTTACAAAGGATACTAGAAGCATATCGACTAATTTTAAAGGTAGGGCAGTATCTTATACGCCTAAAACAGTATCAGGGGAGGAATTTAAAAAACAATTTTATGATCAGGCACGTGCTCTGACAGTTCCTTTATTTGGAAATAAAAAATTACCTGAAGTGGCTATAAATGCTCTTTTCAGTATAAGCGGTGAAGAAAGTGATCACAATACAGACAAAATGAGAATAGGCGCAAGAACAAAGAAGGACGGTGGAACAGAAACCAATGCTGGCTTAATTCATTGGAGAGGAAATAGGCTTGGTGATTTTGTAGCACATTCTGGAGAAAATCCTCTTAATTCTATACAAACGAGTTTAAGTTTTATTATGAAAGAATTAAGTAGTGGCGAGGGCGAAGCTGGAATAAAGAAAGCCAAGTACAAAAAGCTATTAGAAGATTTAATGTTGGCAGATGAAAGAGGTTTTACAGCGGAACAACTAATACAAAAGCTTGATACAATATACGTTAGGTCTTCTAGAGACACTAACCTACGTAATGCAAGCAATAAGCTTTTTACAACAAAAATTAAGAAAGTTTTAACTGAAGGGAATAACTAATGGGTGCATCCTTTGGAACACTGGATGATATGGACATCCCTGAAGAACAAGCAAATAAACCTTTGCCTGTAGATGTCGATACCAGAAGAGAACTTGCTCCAGAAACAGATAGAATACTTGACATAGGCTCCCCTGTGCGAAGAGATGCAGGAATGGAAGCTTTAGGTCAAGATCTAGGTGAAAGAGAAAGCTTAGAGAGGTACGTAGCTCCTATTCGTGAAGCTCAAGTAAAAGAAGGCCAGCCAGTAACAGAAGAATCTGTACTGGACAGAGCAGAAGCAATAAGAGGTGTGGTAGAACGTCCATTGTTTCAGGGAGGTCAGCGTATAGGGCCTGTTAGTGGAGCAGCAACTCTAGGTTTAAAACGAACTCTGTATACAATAGGCACAGATATACTTGATGGGCTTTCTGGAGTAGCAAATATAGCTACAGATGGTCGTTGGGCTGAGTTGCTTGGTAAAGAGGGGCAGAGAGATAAGCTAGAAAAATATAAAAATGATTTGATAAATAGGGGAGTAGGAGAGCATTCAGCAGCTTTTTCTGCTGTAGTAAAAATGTGGGAGGATGCTCCTGAATTTGATGAACCAGAAGAATTTATACAAAAGTATGTAAACAGCCTTGGAAAAGATCAAGATCTGTACGTAAGCAAACGTGAGGCTGATGAGATTACTCAATACTTTGGAAAGGGTACTGGAGTTGCAGAAAAGATAGTAAGAGCAGCCCCTGAAGCATATGGTTTAATAAAAGCTGCAAGCGTTTTTGCATTAAGAGGAGGTAAAAAAATAATAAACGAGATGCAAGACCTTCTCGATAATGTATACAAAGAAAAAATTAAAGATTACAAAGCAGGTGATAAAAATTTATTTGATGCTAACGCAGAAGACTATGCATTTGTACTAGAAGAGTGGTCTAAAAAAGCAGCAGGAAAAGGTTGGTTTGGTTTGTTCGGACAAAAAATGCGAACCAATATGTTTGCAAGACGAGCTAACAGAGTCATGGACAATGCTAAAATTCCACAAAGAATAAAGGAAAGAAATGTTAAGATAGCAGACGCTAGAAAAAAAATAGATTTAGCAGAAGGTGTTGCAGCAATTAATCCTCGTGCCAGTAGACAAATAGTAGCAAATCAAAACAAACAGATAAAACAATTAGAAAGAGGGTATCTTGGTTCAAAAGAAATAAAAGACATAAAAACTACAGAATTATTTTCTCAAGCTGCTGGTATAACTGTAGGTACATATCTAGGCCAAGAGTATTCTTGGATTGGTTATCTTGGTGGCGGTGTAACCAGTGGATTAGGTCTTGATTTTGCTAGAAGAACTACAGAAAATGTAGGAGAATCTTTAAAAGGTTTTATGGATAAACTTACTGTGCCAGTAAGCCAGCTATCTGATGAGCAACGAGAATACATTGCAAGAACTGGAAAATTACCTACAGGAATAAAATTTGATAAAGAATCTAGAAAACACATAGAGGGATTTGTAGATATAATAAGATCTCTTCCAGAAAATCAAAGAAGAGCCGTATTTACAGACATAAAGTTTTTTGAAGATTTAAGAACACGGCTGGCAGAAAGAGGAGTAAACAGAGAGCTTTTAGATACAACAATAGCACAAGCTTCTGGAATAGTACCTTTGATGATGATACGTGAGTCTATAAGTGCAGTTAAGCTAGACGCTTCTAAAGGTGTATCAAAAGTAGCAGAAAATATCTCAGACGTAATAGAAGCAGAAAAATTTGCTGTTGGGCAAATAAAAGCTTTTGAAGAAATGGTTGAACAACTATCTAGACAAGCAGATGAACTTGGAATAGTTGATGAACAGTTTACTAAATTTAGAGATGGCATTAGGCGCATGAGGGACGTAGCTCTAGAAGATCTTGGAGAATCGTCTGTTGAGTTTAATAAGCTTGTAGATGATGCTGTTGGGGTATTAAGTTCAGATGACTTAGTGCAAAGACTAGATAAAGACGAGATGGTGCGTCTTATAGAAAACATAGTTTCGCATAGGTTTTTACAAAGTGAGGCAGCAGGAGCGTTTACTTTAAGAAATATACGCTCTGTAGAATTAGAAGAGCTTGCTAACAGAGTGCTCAATGAAGCAACAGGAAGACTAAGAAATCAAGATACGGCTTTAAGCGAATTATCAAAAATATCTTCTGATCTTGGAAATAGAAGAGAACCTGCATACAGGATTGCTAATCGCCTTAATAAGCTATTTGGCGTGAGAAGACAGGTTGCTAATTCTAAATTTGAAGCACTGGATAACATCATAGACGAAGCTACTGGAGAGCCTGTAAGAATAGACGTAACAGACTGGCTACGTAGTCTATATGCAGTAGCAGAAGATCAAGACACGTATGAAATTATAATACCTAAGTTAGCCAAAACAAAAATTTTTCAGGCATTAACCAAAACTAACTTTAAAGACAAAGGTATTCTTAAGGCTTTTTCAGATGCAACTGGAAAAGAAAGTATAGATAATTTCTTAAGAGACACCCCTGAGTATAGACAAAAAATTGTAGAAATGGTACAAGCGATAAACGCAGAAACAGGCAGTTTAAGACCAGTAATTTCAAAACTTAATGGTGAACCTATTACAGAAGCAGATGTTAATAAAACAGTTGTAAAACAAGTGTACCGACAACTATTTGGTGATGGTGTTGATTTAACAGATTTTGATTTGTTTAGAATAATAGACGGTGAAGCAGTAGCTATGAAACTTGCTAGACCAACTATTAAGATAGGTGTAAACGACATACAAAAAATAAGCTCTTCGCTTTCAAAAACCTCCAGAAATATGTTTAACAGGGACGCTTTTGCCTCAGACAAATACGGAAATTTAAGTAAAACTCTGCTAGATCAGATAGACAACGCTGATATGGGAGATGAAGCACGAGCACTGGTTGACGATGCAAAAGACTATTATCTAAATGCTATCGTAAATGTTTTCTATGATACAGATCAAATAGCTAATCAAGTAACCAGAACCAGACCTACTAGCGCAAACATAAAAAATAGAGTAAAAAATGCTGACACCTTTATAAAAAGTCTTAAAACACCGCCTGAAAGATGGCTAGATGGATTTTCAAAGGCAATACAAGACGAGGGGGAAGCTAGAATATTTATAGACAGGTTAACCAAATCTTTTGGAAGATGGAACCCTGATACTAAAAACTACGAATTAAACGAAAGAGGAAAAAAAGAATTAAGTGAGGTATTAACAACTCTACTTCAAAAAAATATTAAAGATGAGGAAACACTTAGCAGATTTATAACAGAAAATCGTGCTATTCCAAGGCCAGCATACGGAGAAAGTTTAGATGTTCCTCTAGGGTCTGCTGAAGAAATGTTACGTAGAACAAAAGTACAAACATTTGAAGAAGGTGAGGGAGCACTTAAACGTGCTGCAACACCTTACCAATTTGACGCAAAAGCTATAAGACTTCTTGAAGCAGAAGGTTTTATAAATGGAGAAGCTATTGCTGCAAGAAGAAAAAGCATACGACAATATTTAGGTGAGCGAGGTAAACTAGACACCGAAGTAGCCAAAATACAAAGAGAAGTCAAAACAACCAAAAGAGCCATAGACAAAGAAGCTAGCCTAAGAGCAAAAGCTTTAGAAAATATACTAGACAGGACTCCTAGACTTTCCAAAGAACTGGCAGATGCAAATAATCAAGATGTAGTTTATGAGGCACTTATCAATCAACCAGAAGGGTCGAAAAGACTATTCGATCTGCTAGACATGAATAATGCTGATAATCTATCAAAGCAACTAGGAGTAGATAGAGATACAACCAAAGCCTTGATATCTGATATTGTTGTTAATGGTTTACTAAGAAAAACCAGAGGAAGAACTCAAGTTCCTGTACGTGCAGGAGAAACTACAGAGATATACGATTGGGCAGCTATTACAACAGAACTAAATAGAAATGGAGAAGCACTACGATCAGCTATTGGTGATGAGGTTTTTGATGGTATACAAGATTTTACAAACTTCATGCTAATAGCTACACGCACTTCTGCAGATAGGATAAGCGACCTTAAGGCATCTGTAAGACTTCCTGCTGGTCTATCTATCGAATCTTACATATCTCGTGCGTACAGTATATCTCGTGGAATTATTAGTCCTAAATACGTAGCAACAGAAGTTGCCATACTAGCCTTTAGAAAAGGTAGGGCAAACGCTTTGGCAGAAATACTAAAAGATCCTGAAGCTGTAGATGCAGTTATACTTTTACTAGAGGAAGGTGCAGATCAATTAACTCAAAGACAACATGGTAAAGTATTTACCTCTTTAATTACTGCACTTGCTAATGCGCCTGATGAAGAAGGTCAAGAAAAACTAGGTGCTGGTATAGACAGACAAATGAATCAACTAATGCAGTAATGATTGGTTTAGCGTACATACGATGTTTAGAAATGGAGAACAAAGAAAATGTTAGGTATAGCCGAAAGCGTAATTGGAGTGGCTGGAAAAGTCTTAGACAAATTTGTAGAAGACAAAGATCTCAAAAAGAAACTTGACCACGAACTAAGATCACAGATTGTATCTCTGGATCTGGCTCAAGCACAAACTAATCTAGAACAAGCAAAACATTCCTCTATTTTCGTTGCAGGAGCTAGACCTGCCATCATGTGGATTTGCGCTTTTGGTCTAGGTTGGCAGTTTGTTTTTCAACCCATAGCTGTTTGGATTTTGGCATTAACAGGTTCGGGCATCGCTCTTCCTGTTATTCAAACCGAAGGTCTTATGTCTTTAACAATGGCTTTGTTAGGATTGGGTGGAATGCGTAGTTTTGAAAAATCTAAGGGTGTACAACGCAATAATATGAAAAGATAACAGGTCTAGACAAAAAAAACCCTCTAAGATCGCTTAGGAACAGCAACCAGAGGGGTAAATACCCTAGACCACCAGCAAAGGGCAAATTCTTCTCTACGTGGCTTAAAATAGCGTACAGAGGATTTTGCCTTTTTTGTTAGCCAAGTATCTTATAAATGTCTTTTATTTGCTTTTCTGAGTAATCTTTAAGATATCTGGTCAAAGAAACTATCTTATGAGTGTTTTCGTATTCGTCATTCCACTCATCGAAAGCTCTTTCTAAGTCATCTGGATTGGGTGGGCCTTCATAATTTACTAAAATGTTTCCATCTGTAGTAAGTGATACCTGTAGATCAAAAAGTTTAGCTAGGGGTTTGGGAGCCATGATAAATTATTCTTATAAGTACAACGATAGACGTTATGAAGAACGTAAGTATTATTCTTTCACGCTCTGGTCTATCGGGCATTAGTATTGGAATAAGAAAATAAATGCTCAGTCCAAATATAAAAACGTATAGGTTGGTTAAAAGCATCAGTTCTCTAATTCTTCAATAGTGATGGAGTAGCAATTAAACTTAAATATAAAGTTAGTAGTTGCACTTCCCTTTTTTCTGTACGTAGACTTATCTAAAAAATTTTCCTTCTTCATCTTTCCTAGATACCAAGCAACCTCTAGATCGCTATGTACTCGTACAAAAGCATAGTAGTCACACTTCTGTTTTATACTAGGCTCGTTAACATTGCATTGAAACTGAGGTCTTGGTACAGACGATACTCTCTGTGTCTTTACATCTACTGTAGATCCATCAGGCATCACCAGATCGTAGTCATAGGTATTCTTGTGTTCTGCGTTAAGTTCTTTTGCAGCTACTATTTCACCTAGAAATCCCCAAGCGTTACCCTTACCATTAAGCAGAGATCCGTTTAACACACCCATGTCTTTGGACATACGAACCGACTCTGCTATCATGTCTTGTGTTATTTCGTATTCTTTCATTGCCCTATATCTACTACTTCACAAACATCTCCAGTGCAAGACAATTCTTGACTGCCTGTAGTAGTGTCTTCTAGCTCGTACTCTTCTAGGCTAAGCCAGTTTATATCCTCTGGTATTTTCTTGAGCAACTCTCCATATTCTTTTTCTGTACATTCTTGATATGGAGCTTGCTTATACGTATGCTCTGAGTAAGGCAGAAAAGATACTCCAGACAGAGAATCAAAGTTATTGTACACCCAAGATCCTACCTCTAACCATTCATCTTCTTTGACCGACACAGTGATAGATGGCTTATGTTCGCACCAATTCTCTGCATATATCTTCCATAGGTTTAGGTGTTCTATCGCTGTTAGATCATCTCTAATAAGAGCATTGTCTGGTGCTTTGCATGGAAAAGAAAATACAGTTACAGAACTCTCGCTGGCTATAGCAGGTTCGTTTGGTATTCCTATGTCCTTCATAAACTTTGTAAGAGGATCTTTGTTGTCTCCACGAACAGTTCGTATGTAATGCTTAGAGTGTCTAGGGTGTATGCCAGAGGCAGAATCTACGAGTTGTGACACAGTGCCAGATGGCTTAACACAAGTTATTGCTGTAGATACAGGTATACCTATCTTCTCTGCCAAAGACTTGTTTGTAGAGATTGCAGATTGTTTAAGCTTGTTGAGAGCAACGTCCAGACCATCAGTGTTGTGCAACACCGCATTGTCTAGTATTCCTGTAAGAGAAACACCTAGCAACCTTTCCTCTTCAGTATTATCCTTCCATATCTTTCTAAGGTATTTAAAATCTGTAAGAGTAGATTGATAAGTTCCTAGCTCTGTAGCTAGTTTTACCTTTTCTTTTAGTTTCTCTACAGTATCATCGCTACGAACAACAACCTCTGTAAGGTTACAGAACTGGTACGGGCGTAGAATAATTTCACTGCAAGGGTTTGTACCCCATAGGTGATCTGGATCTCTACGACCTATACGTTCTACAGTTGCTCTTGCAGATCCTCTGTTAAACAGGCCACGTTCTCCTGACTTGCTTTCGTACAGAGAATACCATTCCTTCATAAACGTATCCATATCAGGGCGGTTAGAGTAAACTGCAGAGTTATTAGCCAGCCCTCTGTGTGGAAACTGGTTAAACCAATCTCCTGACTTAGCCACTCTCATTCTGTTAGAGTTCAGATCGCTTAGTGATATAAGTGCAGATCTACGTACACCACCAACCACAACTACACTGGCAATCTTGCACACCAGATCGTGACACTCTAAAGCACTAAGTTTTCTTCCAGAAGCACTTTTGAATAGGGATATAGAAAAGTTAAACAGTTCGTCTAGAGGGGCAGGGCCAGAGGATCGACCACCAAAAGTTTTTAATCGAGCACCAGCAGGTCTTACACGAGATAAATCCCATTTAGGTAGCTGACCTGCATACAAGAATGCTACGAGTTCTCTTAATCCTCTAGCCCAACCTGCTTTAGAATCCTGTACAATTATCGTTGACTCTGTTTCCTCAAAGTGTTCGTTTACGATAGGAAGCTTATCTGTGTACTCTCGTTCACAAGAGAAGCCTACGCCAGTGCCACACATGAGAACGTACAGAACCTCGTCAAATGCTCTAGGAGAATCTACAGGTATGTAAGAGCAGTTGTACCCTGCTACGTTGTCTCGTTCTAGCGCAGGACCTGCAGTCATCAAGGCTCTCATAGAAGGCATAATCTCTAAGTTAATTATAGCGTCTTCTACCTTTTTTCTGTTGGGTATCTTGTAGTCAAAGTTGCTTTGCAGATGGTCTTCTAAAAAGTCCATGTATCTGCTTACAGTTTCATTCCACGTTTCTCTTCTAGAAATATCTCCTTGCCAACGAGCGTATCTAGATAGATGTATAAACTTTTGATAGTCGGTTGGTAAACTATCACTCATTCTCTAACTCCTCTATAAGTCTGTTCATATACCAGTTCGCTTTACGAACATCTTTGACAACATCTTCATCTTTGTACATATGCCTAGATATGTATTTTACAATATTACCTTTAAGGTATCCTCTAAACTCTTCCTTTGACATAGAAGCTTTTATTACGTCTATTGTCTCCATAGCACCATTGTTGTAATGTGGTGGATTGTTTACTTCATCTATCATTGTGGCTTGTCCCTCTTAGGAAAATCTATTTTTATTATATTGTCTTTAGATTCGTAAGATAAATTTCTTTCTCCGTCTGGGTTATTTATATCATCTAACAAACCGTACAAAATATTTTCATGTCCTAGATGCATAATCTCATCAAAAGAAGATTCTATTACAGAAAGCAATCCTCTCATAAGCATATGGGCTGCTGTGGATAGCTCAGAACCTGTAGTATCGTAGCACCTTACCTGTACCTTAGATTCACCATTAGGTATAGCTACAAGGTACAGACGACCCTCTTGCAGTTGCATACCCTCTAACCTTATAGCCTTTCTCTCTTCTTCGGGTAGCTTAGCTAAGTCTTTTTCATCAAAAATAGTATTTAAGGTATCGTCATCCATCAAGCCAATCCTCTGGTACACTCTTTTCAGACCACAAAAAGCCATTCTTGTCGCACCAAGAAGCATAAGTGGTGTTAGATCCCTTGTACAGCTTTTTATCTGCGTTCATAAACACAAACCTTATATCGTAGTCTGGTTGCTGTTCTTTTATTAACAAGTGCTTTACTCTGTCAGCCTGTGTAAGTCTGCCTTTTGTTTCTACGTATATACAATAGTCGGGAAGAAAGAAGTCTGGGTTGTAAACCCTCTCACGAGGCTGGTAAGGTATCTTATCACATTCATAAAAAAAGTCAATGCCTTTTTTATCCAATATACGAGCAAATTCTGCTTCAAAGTTAGATCTGAATTTCATTTTTTTTAACCAGTTCTTTAAATTTTTTAGTGTAGAATTTTCCTACTTCTTTTTGCATACTGTCTACCACTAGGTAAAAGTATCGAACAGGAAAGACTACAAGATGTGCGTTGTTTAGATGTGTGTGTATAACTTTAAACTGTGTAGAAACCTCACCGCTATAGTCTTCTAAAAACCTACTAGACTTAAACACTCCGTTATCCGACATATTAATTCTATAAGTTATACCTACAGAGTTTGTCCTCTCTCGCAGAGTACGAGTAAGTTTATCTACAGAGTCCTGCTTGATAGTATCAAAATATACAAACACAGCTTTTTCGTTTGTCTCTATATCAAAGTCGGTTATTTTTTCTGGAAGGTACAAGGGCATGGTTACGTGCCTGTGTCTAGTATATCACCTGTCTCTATATTATAGTAGACTATCTTTACCCCTAGATTTTTTTGTGCAGGGCTAAGAACTCTGCTTATAAAAGTATTAGGGTGTTTAGCTGTAGAGGAACGAAACGACATAGTTTTAACATCTATCAGCCTTACTTGTTTTGTTTTGGGATGTATGGCTACAAAATCTACAGGGCCAGTGTTAGACATCTCATTGTATATATGGTAGCCGTCTGTAGCAAATTTTTTCATAACAGCAATTTTAGATATTGCGCCTTTCTTGTGTTCTGGTGACATTATAGCTCCTCGCATACTAGTTTAGAATACCAAGTAAGTGGCCTACG
>VTLG01004349.1_pt1 | contig 24445 bp, 33 predicted proteins | sample 4694571 | NCBI WGS metagenome assembly VTLG01 (sample SAMN12604809, study PRJNA352737) | marine metagenome | biome: ENVO:00000447; feature: ENVO:00000209|ENVO:00000569|ENVO:01000036; material: ENVO:00002151; isolation source: viral sequences binned using virsorter ...
CGTCGATTGAGGAATTTGCTGGCAACTGCAGATTCATATTCACCTGCAATTATAAGAATAAAATCATTGAACCCCTCCATTCCAGGTGTGCTGTGGTTGACTTTTCTATTAAAGGAAAAGAGAAACAAGAAATTGCTGCTAGATTCTTTAACAGACTTAACGGGATCTTGGACAGTGAACGGATTCAAGCTGAAAAGAAAGTTCTCATCGAACTTATTCAAAAACACTTTCCGGATTGGAGAAGAGTATTAAATGAATGTCAAAGGTATTCAGTTGGTGGTAAGATAGATACTGGTATACTGGCAACTTTTAGCGATGTAAAGACTGATGACCTCTTTAAAAACCTCAAAGAAAAAAACTTTCCGGAAGTACGTAAATGGTGTGTCAATAACTTGGACAATGATCCTTCTGTATTGCTTAGGCGCATTTATGATGGTTGTTATGATTCCTTGGACGGGCCTGGTATTGCTGCTGCTGTGCTTATTATTGCTAAGTATCAATACCAGTCTGCGTTTGTGGCGGATCAAGAAATAAATATGCTTGCATGTTTAACAGAGATCATGGTAGAATGTGAGTTCAAGTAGGAGAAAATTATGCTTTTGAACCTTGTTGTAATTGCTGCTATTTTAGCTGTACTCTGGTTTGTATTTGTATTTCTAGCTGACCCTAATCGCTTATGATGAAAAGTAAATTAACAAAAAAGCAAAGACATCAGGTTAAGTCCAGATGGTATTACATATTCTGGGGAACTGCCACTGTTGCGGTGGTAGCAGGACAGGTTTATGTTGGTACTGGGTATAGAATTATGTCAGAAGCTTTCCATAGGGTACTCGATACCCTTATAATAGAAGTAGAAAAAGAACCTTACAAAAAAGATGGCTACCAATTCCTTTAAAATTGCTCTTGCAGCTCTTTTTGCTGTTAGTGCTTGTACTCCTGCTGTTGCAGGTTCTCAATCAGGTTACTCTGAACAAAATACTTGTTTTAGGGAAGAGTATAGAGAAGAATATGTACCAGGAACAGCAGATAATCCTGGGTATATAAAATCTTGGAAAGATACAGTTGAGTATCCTTGTAGTAGAAGGAGAGTAGAAAGTACTCCAGAAAATACTACAAGAACTCGCGTATATGATGAGTATGAAGTTGATAACAATGATTGTTCAGATGGTTCAGTAGCAGGTGCAATACTAGGTGGTGGACTTGCTGGATTCGGTTCTCGTGGAAAAGATCGTTGGTGGGCAATACCTTCTGGTGCAATTGTTGGTTCAATGTTAGGATGTCAGATTGATGGAGGTTGATATTTGGGAAGAGGAATTGGAAAAGCAACGTAGTATTGACGATGATTATAATGTCGTCAATCACTACTATGCAGCAAAAAGACGTCACCCACACATTCCATTTTATCTCCAAGATGAGAATGGAGAAACCTTTGAATTTGGATGGAGTTTGATTTATCAATATATCAATAATCTATCCCAATATAATTATCCTGATTGGTAATGAAATCTTATAAAACACCCTTAAGGTATCCTGGTGGTAAATCTAGAGCAGCTCCTAAAATAGAATCATACTTTCCAGATTTGAGAGAGTATGATGAGTTTAGGGAACCTTTTTTGGGTGGAGGAAGTGTTGCCATTTATGTGGCCAAAAAGTTTCCTCATTTAAAAATATGGGTTAATGATTTGTATGAACCTTTAGTAAACTTCTGGCAACAAGTTCAGATGTTTGGTGGAGATTTAATGGATACCTTAGTAGACGTTAAAACACAAAATAATGATCCAAATTTAGCAAGAGATATTTTTAATAAGTATAAGGAACAGATTAATGATAAGGATATTCCTCCTTTCAATAGAGCAGTAGCGTTCTATGTTATTAATAAATGTAGCTTCAGTGGTTTGACTGAATCTTCTTCTTTTTCAAGACAGGCTTCTATTAGTAATTTCTCTTATAGAGGAATAGAAAAAATACCAGGTTATCAGGAGATTATTTCTAATTGGCATATTAGTAATTATTCATATGATTATATAATGGAGCAGGATAAAAAAGATAAGAAGGTCTTTTATTATCTTGATCCACCATATGATATAAAGGATAATTTATATGGTAAGTCCGGTGCTATGCATAAAGGATTTGATCATGATAAATTTGCTTTGGATTGTATGCAGTATGATGCTGAGATAGCACTTAGTTATAATTCAAATCAGTTAATAAAAGATAGATTCAAAGACTGGGCTGCAGTAGAATTTGATTTAACATATACTATGAGATCTGTTGGTGATTATATGAGAGAACAAAAAGATAGAAAAGAACTCTTACTTTTAAATTATGTTTTTGATGATAGGATAGCAGCATGAATATAGTTTTTTATTCTTATAAAATGAATCCTCAAGAGGAAATCAATACTCATGAGTTGAAACGTTTTGAACACAGTCTTAGATCTTTAAGAGAGTTTAACAATGAAATACCTGTTTATCTGTTTTGTGATAACCCTGCTTTTATTCCCCCTTATTTTAGTACTGAGTACTCCATAAGGGTGTTGCCATTAGCAGAAGGATTTGATCATGATGCTAATGCTAAAAATCATGGACACTTGTTTCTTCATAGATGGTGTAATTTAAAATATTTTTATGAAGAAGATTGTAATATCTTATATGTTGATTCTGATGTCATTTTCTATGAGGATGTTCAGTATGTATTTGATACCTACAATACTGCGGATGTGTATGGAAGGGAAGAGTTTGGATTTAGACATGACCCCAACACTGGTGGAAGTGGAAACATAAGAAAACAATTAGACTTGGTAGATAAAGGTATCAAAGATTTGGGTGGAAAAGTTCCTATGTACAAATTCTGTATGGGAGTTCTGTTACTCAGAAATAATATTCATAAAAGGATTGCTGATTCTTTAGATGACATGATTCATATTATGAATCAACTCGCTAATAATGAGATTCCAACTCCAATACCTAATAGAAGAATAGTAGATGAGTATGTAATGTGGGCTATTCTTAGCAGAATAGGTGCATCAAGTAGGTTATTTGCTGTTCAAGATGTTACTCAGGGGTGGATAGAGAAGAAACATCAAGAACACTTTAATCCTGTTATTTGTCATTATACAACAAAGAATGAACAAGAGTTTGCTAATTCTAATTCTAAGTATAGTAATTTAATTAGAAATGAGAATGTAGCTTATGATCCTTGGTCATTGAGTTATGATACAAAGTCTACTGCTCACTTGTCACCAGAAATGGTTGAAGCAATGGCAGAAGATCGTGGTATAATAGTAGAAGATGGTGGAGATGAATGGGAGTATGAAGGATGACTAAAGAAGAAATTCTTGAAGAGATTGAAGGACTTGCTAAAGAATTGGGAGGTAAATACCTTCATCAGACTGCAATTAACACATCAGGGCAGAGTGTTAAACGTATTATTATAGAGTATGATAATGAAATCGATTGATTATATTATTATTCCACTTATATTTCTTGAGGAATTTGTCAAAAGATCTCTTATGGGAATATACAAATTGTATATTAAAGTTGACAATTGGAATTTTAATAGAACCTTAGACCAGAGAAATAAGGAACTTGCTGAACAAAATCCACTTCCATATAATGACAGAACTTAAAGATTGGTTAAATTCTATTAATTTTAGTAAGACTAATTTAATGGATGAAGATCCTGATATAAAAAAGGATTATGCTCCTTATGTTATTAATCGTTGTTTATCTGGACATTTAGATTGTATTCTTTTTGCTAATGAAATGAACAAAAATCATTTCTTAGATAAGGACATGCAATATAATTTTTATCTAAATACATTGAGGAAAAAGAAGAGATTCTCTCCTTGGCTGCGAAAAGATAAAGTGGAAGATTTGGAATCAGTCAAAAAATACTATGGTTATAGTAATGAAAAGGCATTTCAAGTCTTGAAAATTCTATCAAAAGAGCAGATCGAATTTATTAAACAACGACTTGAAATTGGTGGTAGAAAATGACCCAAACTAGTGAACCCCAGGTCAATTGGTCTCAAGATAAAATGATTGAGGTCAGATTGAGTGAACCAGATGATTTTTTGAAAGTTAGAGAAACTCTTACAAGAATTGGTGTAGCGTCAAGAAAGGAAAAGAAACTTTATCAATCTTGTCATATTCTGCACAAACAGGGTAAATATTACATAGTGCATTTTAAGGAGTTATTTGCTCTAGATGGCAAGTTCGCTAACCTTACTGTTAACGACGTTCAGCGTAGGAATCGTATTACTCGTCTCTTGGCTGATTGGGGTCTCATAAGTGTTATAAAAGAAGATTCTATATCAGATATTGCTCCTCTTAATCAAATTAAAGTTCTTCCTTATAAAGATAAGGCTCTTTGGACATTAGAACAGAAGTATAATATTGGTAAAAAAGGGAAGGTAGAGGAACCCCAACCATAGAGTAGAGTTTTCCTACTACTATTTTAAGAGAGTTCGTGGTTAAATAGTAATGGATGCCGTAAGGGTCCACACATAACAAACTCGCTTAGTAAAGGAGCTAAACAGATGGGAAACCTTTCAAGATATCGTGCTGCGGATCTTCCACAGCTGATGGAAAGAATCCATAAGAACAGTATTGGATTAGATAGTGTCTTTGATCAATTCTTTCAACTAGATCAAAGTCAAGCCAACTATCCACCCTACAATCTTATTCATGTAAACAACGTAGAGTCCAGGTTAGAAATTGCTCTAGCAGGATTCAAAAAGAAAGAAGTTAAAGTTTATACTGAATATGGTAAGTTGATTGTAGAAGGAAACAGAGAAGAAAAAGAAACCAAAGATGAATTCCTCCATAGAGGACTTGCTCAAAGATCCTTTAGTAGAGCATGGACTGTTTCTGATGACACAGAAATTAAGTCTGTTGAATTTGAAGATGGGCTTGTTTCTATTAATCTAGGAAAAATTGTACCAGAACATCATGCTAGAAAGGACTGGTTATAAATTTTAAGGGGTGGACAACACCCCTTTTTTTATGCTATAATATATAAAGGAAATAAACTAAAATGACTATAAAACTAGCATTGCTAAAATCTGGGGAAGAAGTTATCTCTGATATGACAGAGATGATGTCTCACGAGCAAGTAGTTGGATATTTTTTTAAACATCCTTGTAGGGCTATTCTTAGTACGCCTGCAATTGATGTTGATGAAGAAAATGAAGCAGTTCAAAAGGCAGTTTCAATTAAACTTTTACCTTGGATGCCTCTAAGTAAAGATGAAAATATTCCTGTAGTTGCTGATTGGATAATTAGTATAGTCGAACCTCAACCCAAATTAATGGAATTGTACCAAAAAGCATTAAAGACCTATGAAGAAAGAAAATCTGCAGATATTGGTGCTGGAAAATCATCAGAAGATACTGACTCAGGTGGAGGAAGTTCAGAGTGAACTTGGAGGACCTGATTGTAAATTAGTAGAGCCATTTATTATTAATGATGATGGTACTCTATCTCCCTGGTTGTTAGATGTGACAACTCAGAATACTTTTATGATATCATCTGACAAAATTTTGACATTGGTGGAACCTAATAGTAAACTAAAACAAAAGTATGAGGAAGTATTGAAGGAATGAGATTTTACACTAATGTCCAGATGATTGGAAACAATTTTTTGGTGCGTGAAGTTGTTGATGGGAAGAGAGAAAAATATAAAGAAGAATATTCCCCTACGCTTTTTGTTAAATCAAATAAAAAGAGTAAATATAGAACTCTTGAGGGAGAAAGTGTAGAACCAATTAAACCTGGTTCGGTTCGGGATTGTAGAGAGTTTATTAAAAAGTATGATGGCGTAGAAGGATTTAAGATATATGGTAATGATAGGTACGTCTTTCAATATATTTCTGACAAATATCCTCAAGATGAAGTAAAGTTTGATATAAAGAATATCAATCTAGTAACAATGGATATTGAGGTTCAATCAGAGCAGGGTTTCCCAGATCCAGAAGCTTGTTCTGAGGAGATGTTAACCATATCCTTACAAGATTATTCTTCTAAGAAGATTACTACATGGGGAAGGAAACCTTATACTCCTACTCAAGATAATGTAACTTATTATCATTTTGATGATGAGATTGCAATGCTTAATTCTTTCTTATATCATTGGTCTAAGAATCCTCCAGATGTTATTACTGGTTGGAATGTAAGGCTTTATGATATTCCATATTTGTGTGGAAGAATTAGTAGAATTATGGGTGATAAGAAGCTTAAACTTATGTCACCTTGGGGATTAGTATCGCAGGATGAGATTTATATTAATGGTAGAAGATTTAATGTATATGATATTGCTGGAATGACCACTCTAGATTATCTAGATTTATATAAGAAGTTTACTTATAAGGCACAAGAATCTTATAGATTGGATTATATTGCCGGTGTTGAATTGGGTCAGAAGAAGTTAGACCACTCTGAGTTTGATACTTTTAAGGATTTTTATCGTGGTAACTGGAAGAAGTTTGTAGACTACAATATTATTGACGTTGAATTGGTTGACCGTCTTGAGGATAAGATGAAGTTGATTGAATTGGCATTGACTATGGCATATGATGCTAAGGTCAATTATCAAGATGTCATGTTCCAAGTGCGCACATGGGACACAATCATATATAATTATCTTAAGAAGAGAAATATTGTTATTCCTCCTAAAGACCGGAGTGACAAGAACGAAAAATTCGCAGGTGCTTATGTTAAGGAACCGAAACCAGGACGCTATGATTGGGTTGTGTCTTTTGACCTCAACAGCCTGTATCCTCATCTTATTATGCAATATAATATCAGTCCCGAAACCCTCAGGGAGACTAGACATTCCAGCGCGAGCGTTGAGGGGCTATTAAATAAAGAGACTGTAATTGATGGGGAGTATGCAACTTGTGCTAATGGAGCACAATATAGAAAAGATGTGAAGGGATTCCTTCCAGAATTAATGGAGAAGATGTATGCAGAACGTGTTATATTTAAGAAGCGCATGCTCGCAGCGAAGCAGGAGTATGAGAAGACACCCACGGTTACTCTTGAAAAAGAGATTGCCAGGTGTAACAACATCCAAATGGCAAAGAAGATTTCTCTTAACAGTGCTTATGGTGCTATCGGCAATCAGTACTTCAGGTATTATAAGTTAGCAAATGCAGAGGCTATAACTCTCTCAGGACAAGTCTCAATTAGATGGATTGAGAATAGAATGAATGGATATCTAAATAAATTGTTAGATACAGAGAATGTAGACTATGTGGTGGCATCAGATACTGATTCAATATACATCAATTTCGGACCTCTTGTGGATAAATTTTTTGATAGCAAGAGTGATGATAAGGCTAAAATTGTATCAATACTCGACAAGATTTGCCAAGATAAATTGGAACCCTTTATTGATAAATCCTATCAAGAATTGGCGGATTATGTAAATGCCTATGATCAAAAGATGTTCATGAAACGAGAGAACATTGCTGATAGGGGTATATGGACTGCTAAGAAAAGATATATTTTAAATGTATGGGATAGTGAAGGGGTTAGGTATGAAGAACCTAAGTTAAAGATGATGGGTATTGAGGCAGTTAAATCCTCAACACCAGCACCTTGTCGTCAGATGATTAAGGATACTCTTAAGTTGGTGATGAGTGGTACTGAGGAAGATGTTATTGATTTTATTGATAAGTCAAGAGAGAAGTTTAAAAAATTACCACCAGAAGACATTGCTTTTCCTCGTACAATATCAGATGTCAGTAAGCATAAATTTGGTGTAGATTCTTACACTACAGATGAGTCAACTGGTAAGACTAGAAAAGTTGCAAAACCTATACATGTTAGAGGAGCACTTACCTATAATCACTATATAAAACAGAAGAAATTAGATAATAAGTATTCTCTTATCAATAATGGAGATAAGATTAAGTTCTGTTATATGAAAAAAGAGAATCCCATTCGTGAGAATGTTATAACCTTTATTTCAGATTTTCCTCAAGAGTTGGGTCTTGACAAGTATCTTGATTATGACTTACAATTTGAGAAGGCATTTCTTGAGCCAGTAAAGGTTATTCTTGATGCGATTGGATGGAAATTTGAGAGAATGGCAACCCTAGAACAATTTTTTACATGAAGGATCAAAACACTATTCATGATGATGAAGATCAAGTACAAAAGTATAACAGAGCAGTTGATCTTTACATAGAGTCTGTGCATAAACCTGATACCCAACTTAGATCTTGTGCTCATAACCAAAAGTGCTATAATGAGTTGATGGATGTTCGCCAACAAGTATTAGAGTATGTCTACACATTAAGGAAATAAATATGTTTTTTAAAAAGGTGAGTCTTGTTACTGGTGGATTTGATCCAATCCACAGTGGACATATATCATATTTCTCTAGAGCAAAAGAGTTCTCTGATTATCTCGTAGTGGGAATTAATACAGAGGAATGGTTGACTAAAAAGAAAGGTCAATATTTTCAGTCTTGGGTTGAACGTGCTGAAATTATTAGACATTTAAATATGGTTGATGCTGTTATTACAGTTCCAGATGATGATCAAGGTTCTGCTTGTGGAGCCATTAAGAAGTGTCTAGAGATTTCAGAGCAAGTTGTTTTTTGTAATGGTGGTGATAGAGGAAAAACTAATACTCCGGAAGTGATAGGGTATGGTCAAAATCATAGAGTTCAATTTGAGTATGGTGTAGGTGGTGATGATAAAATGAACAGTAGTTCATGGATTCTTCGGAATTATTTTGAGAGACAACGTAAATTATTAGGTATTTGATATGGATTTTCTTAAGGACATTGTAAAGGAGATTGGAGATGAGTACACCCAACTCGCCCAAGACATCGACGGAAGAGAAGAATTCGTCGACACCGGTTCATACATCTTTAATGGGCTTGTTAGCGGTTCCATTTTTGGCGGTGTTTCTAGGAATAAGATTACTGCCATTGCTGGTGAGTCTAGTACTGGGAAAACTTTTTTCTCGCTCGCAGTGGTTAAAAACTTCCTTGATTCTAATCCTGATAGTTATTGTCTCTATTTTGATACTGAAGCCGCAGTTAATAAAGGATTACTTGAGTCTCGTGGCATTGATTTAAGTAGATTAGTTGTTATCAATGTAGTAACAATTGAAGAGTTTAGAACTAAGGCACTTAAGGCCGTTGATATATATCTTAAGACCCCTATAGAAGAACGCAAGCAATGCATGTTTGTGTTAGACTCTTTAGGAATGCTTTCCACTGAAAAAGAAATCAGGGATGCACTTGATGACAAACAGGTTCGTGATATGACTAAATCACAACTTGTTAAGGGTGCCTTCAGAATGTTGACTTTGAAGTTAGGACAAGCTAAAATTCCATTACTAGTAACAAATCACACCTATGACGTCATTGGTTCTTATGTCCCTACAAAGGAAATGGGAGGAGGTTCGGGACTCAAGTATGCAGCATCTACAATCATTTATCTCTCAAAGAAAAAAGAAAAGGATGGCAAGGAAGTCATCGGAAACATTGTCAAAGCAAAGACGCATAAATCACGTCTAAGTAAAGAAAATAAGCAGGTGGAAATCCGCCTATACTACGATGAAAGAGGGTTGGACCCCTATTACGGACTCCTCTCACTTGGAGAAAAATACGGAGTATTTAAGAAAGTTGGAAACAGATATGAGATTGGAGAGGCAAAAGTCTATCCGAAGAATGTTTATGAAGATCCTGAAAAGTATTTTACGCCGGAAGTGATGCAAGCTCTAGATGAGTCTGCCCAGAAGGAATATAGTTATGGCAACTAGTCAACTATTTCCTCTTTTTCCTACAGCAGTTGGTCTTTATAATTTTGGAAAAGATTATCATGAGATAAATGAATCCTTAGTTAAAGATGTTTTTACTGAATTAAAGAAAGATCCAGAAGGTCAGATTTTTAGTAACATAGGAGGGTGGCATGGTAGAAAAGAAATGGAAAATAGATATAAAAGTTTTAAGATATTGAGAAAACAGATTGAAGATTGTGTTAATGATTATTGCCAGAAGACTGGATTTGAAGATGGATTGGAAATAGAAAATTTATGGGCAAATGTTAACAAGAATGGTGATATGAATATGGGTCATCATCATGGATTATCTGCTTGTACTGGTGTTTATTATCCTATCAAAGATATAGTTGACGAGAAGTATAATTACGAGTATTCTGATAATGTTACTCTTTTACCTGGAGGTTGGAGTGATGACTCTGGAGGTGGATGTATAACTTTTCAAGATCCTGCTTATGGACAAAAGATACAATTAAAACAAAAAGCAGTAGGTGCCGCAAGTCCTTATTCCTTAGAGTTTTTTCATTTTTATCCAGTTGCTGGTGTGTTAATCGTTATTCCTTCTCATCTTATTCATCATGTTGTTCCTTTTAGAGAGGAAAATAAGACAAGAATAAGTATATCATTTGAATGTGGTTATGGAACAGATTGAGTTTCTTATATTAAAGAACCTTCTTCATAATGAAAAGTATCTTAGAAAAACACTTCCTTTTATAAAGGCAGAGTATTTTGAGAATCTTAATCAGAAGATGGTGTATGAAGAGATATCTACTTTTGTGGGTCAGTATAATGAACTTCCTACTAAGGAAATTCTTTCTATTGAGGTAGAAAAGCGTAATGATATTAATGAGGATTTATTTAAGCAAGTAACCCATTTGATTAGTTGCTTAGATGATAGTCCTGTAGAATTTGAGTGGTTGGTTGATACTACGGAGAAATGGTGCAGAGACAGAGCTATATACTTAGCGTTGCTCGATTCCATTGCTATAGCAGATGGGAAGGATGAAAAGAAGAATGCAGAAGCCATTCCATCTATACTCTCAGATGCTCTAGCAGTTTCTTTTGACAACCATATAGGTCATGATTATCTTGAAGATTATGAGCAAAGATTCAAGTTCTATCATCAGAAGGAGAGTAGAATTCAATTCGACCTTGAATACTTTAACAAGATTACGAAGGGAGGTTTACCAAATAAAACGCTCAATATTGCTCTTGCAGGTACTGGTGTTGGTAAATCTTTGTTTATGTGCCATATGGCTGCTGCTTCTTTAATGGAAGGACATAATGTTCTTTACATTACTTTGGAGATGGCAGAAGAAAAGATTGCAGAAAGAATAGATGCTAATCTTTTAAATGTAGGTATTCAGAATATTACTGATCTTCCTAAACCTATGTTTGATAGTAAGGTTGATAGTATTGCTAAGAAAACCCAAGGAAGACTTATTATTAAAGAGTACCCTACTGCATCTGCTCATTCAGGACATTTTAAATCATTACTAAATGAGCTTTCATTGAAAAAATCATTTAAACCTGCTATAATATTCGTAGATTACCTTAATATATGTGCTTCTTCTAGGTACAGAGCAAACAGTAATGTCAATTCTTACTCGTACATTAAAGCAATCGCTGAAGAACTTAGAGGATTGGCGGTGGAGTCCAATCTCCCAATCGTATCGGCTACCCAAACTACTCGTTCTGGGTTTGGTAGCAGTGATGTTGAGCTTACAGACACAAGTGAGTCCTTTGGTCTTCCTGCTACTGCTGACCTTATGTTTGCCCTTATCTCCACGGAAGAACTTGAAGGATTGAATCAGATATTGGTAAAGCAATTAAAGAATAGATATAATGATCCTACTATGAATAAAAGGTTTGTAATTGGAATTGATAGATCAAAAATGAGGTTATATGACTGTGAGCAGTCTGCTCAGGAAGAGTTGGTTGACAATGTTAAAGAAGAAGAGTATGATAATGAGGAGAAAAAACCTAAAAAATCTTTTCAAGGATTTAAATTCTAATGGCTGACCCATATCCCGCAATAGGTACTCATTATAGAGAACCATTTAAACCCAGTACAACAAATAGAAGTGTTACACTTACTGCTGAACAGGTAGTAGAGTTGAAGGAAGTACTATCACATGTTCCTGATCCTTCTCCAAATATTGTAAAACTTTATGATGTATTGAATATACTATGACACTAAGAACACATACAATTGAAAAGAAAGAAGGAAGTAAGACCCAGTATTGGGAGTGGGAGGAAACTCCTGAACTTTTAGTAGCAATAGAGAATCTACAGAAGTCTTCACAAGCAGTAAAGGATGCAACGTATAAACCTAGACCTATACGTTCTGGTAATACAAATTATGCACCATTGAAGGGGAAAAAGAATGACAAGTAAAGTTGATTTTGAAAAGTACAAGTATTTTGTTGATGGTGTAACTAGTGATCCATCGAAGGATGGTATTTCATTTATTAATAGATTGAAGGATCTTGAAGGTGATGTAGATGTTCATAGACTTATAACTGGTGCAGTAGGAATCTGTGCTGAAGGTGGTGAGTTTATGGAGATTGTTAAGAAGCTAGTCTTTCAAGGCAAGCCTTATAATGATGCTAATGTAGAACATATGAAGATAGAACTTGGAGATATAATGTGGTATGTTGCTCAAGTTTGTATGGCTTTGGATGTTTCTATAGATGAGATATTAGAAAGGAATGTTGAGAAGTTAAAGGCTAGATATCCTGGTGGTGAGTTTAATGTATATCAATCTGAAAATAGAAGAGAAGGGGATTTATAAATATATAAAGATAAACCACGTGTTAGTGCAATGTCAGATATGAGCCATGTGTACGGAGCCTATGCTGCAGTACATAATTCTGAAAAAAGAAAAAATTTAAGTGAAGTAAGAGATCAGGTTAGTGAAATGACTCTCACCCAACTTACTGATGCCGACCTTTATGAGGTTGCTGAAGAAGTACTTGAGGAAGTTTTTGCTGATGGTACTGATGTTGCAGAAGCAGAGAAACTAATTGAATCTATTTTTAGGAAAGCACAAGAAGGTGATGTATCTCCTTTGAGAGCTGATAAATTGGAGAGACTTGGAGAGGCATTTGCATCTGCTTTTTCTAAGGTAAGAGAAAGATCTCTAAGGACTGCTGTTGAATCATACAGTGAGTATCGTAAGAATAAGGAAAGGTTAGAGAAGTGGAATGATAGTAATAGCACTGGCAGTGTTAATCAGAAGCTTCACAATAGTCTTGTAGGTGAAGACAGACTAGTGGTTAAGCGTGGTCTTAAAAGTATGATTGAAGCAACTGATGGTAATCCTGCTGCTAAGGAAGAGAAACTAAAGAAAGATGATAAACTCTTTGGTTCTCCCAATAAGAAAGCAAGGTTTACAGTAGGACCTGAAGATCTTAAGTATGGCACAGAAGCCGGTAAGAGATATAAGGCAGGTAATCCTAACTATAAGATGAGAGAAAGTCTAGAATCTACAGGCAAGTTCACTGCTGAAGAGATTGATAAGATTCTGGAGGCAGACAGCCTGGGAAAGTAAAGGAGGGTTATCAACGTAACCCTGAAGAAGGTGAAAGGAAGGAGCGTGCTGCTGCAAAAAAGCGTGAAGCAATTCCTGGACAAGCATCTCGTGGAATGCCACCACGTGGTGATAAGAAGAGAGAAGAATTTGAAAGGTGGTATGCTGCTAACGTAAGGTAGCAAATAAATATGTTATGATGGATTTGTTGAACAATTTAAATGGCTGCTACTGACAAATTTGAGAAAGCTACTTTGTTGGCGTTTTATTACGTCATCAAAGATGGTGCCCCTTATGCTCCTTTAGATGAGGATACGTATCAGCTGATTAAATCTAGACCTAAACAGTATACGGTTCCTAGAGTTACTGCTAAAACTAAGACTAAGAGAGCTTTTACTGCAGAGGAGGCATTAAGTCAGAAGATGGCTAAGTCTATGCTCATTGAATATCCTGATATGGATTATACTAAGTGGTATCTGGGTATTTTGAAAGGAGCTGCCGAATTGAATACGAAATTAGGATATAGTGAGGGTCATAAAGATAATTGTTGGTCATACGCACATTTTGGATCAAAAGAGGCACTTTCTCCTGTAGCAGAGATTAGATCTAATAATGATTCTACTGATATTTTAGATTGGATTTGGAATAATTTTAACAAGAATATGCAAGATGAATTTAAAAACAAGAAAGATTCTTGGAATACTGCTGATGTTTATATGGTAAAGACCGCTAAGATCAATCAAATAAAAAAAGGAATGGAAAAAGCTTTATGTATTGGGCATCAACATAATAAAGAACTTGAAGAAATTGGATGGTGTTTAGGGGTTGCTGAAGTCAATACTTATATGTCAAGACTTTTACAAGATCACCAATTACTTCCTCTTTCTTTAAAACAATATACTGCTAATACTAATATAAAAATAACTGCTACTAATTTATCTCAAGATCCAGATGGAGTGGAGGGATTGCAAGGTGAAATTGAAACTCCTCTTAGAGATGTAATGGCTATAATAAGAGAAGATAATAAATGGGGGAAAAATGTACCAGCTTTTGGTGCAAACTCTTTAACTTTTACTGGTAATTTTCAGCAAGGTGAAATAGGTTTCAAATATAAGTATGAAAGTAAAATTAGTAGTAATGAAAATCATGCTACTGAACCTAGAGATATGGTGATGAATAATAGTAGTAAATATGTTCAAGCAAGTGCTAGAAATGGCGCTATTCCTGCTCCCAAAATGGCTGAGTTAGTATTAGAATATACAGGTGAGAAAATTAATGATTGGATTCCTATGAATAGAAAATTAAATGATACAGAAATTGGTAATTGGCAAAAGAAATTAAACTCATTAACAGGGACTAGTGGTATTACTATAAATTGGGGTGGAAGATATACACCTTTTAGTATAGATGGAAAAGTAAAATCAAAATCAGAATTTATTGAGACTGCTGCAATTTTAGATGGAGGAGCACCTTTTTCTGGTGGGAAATTTACCACACCAGATGGACCAGAGGCTAGACCTGCCAATTTTGATGGTGAGTTTAGAAGTAAATTGAGATTATTAAGATATATTGAAATGATTATAAGGGCTAAAGAAACGGGTAGATTAGGAGAGTTATTAGCAACTATGTATTTCCTTTCATCTAAGATAAACTTTAAACAAGGACAATTATCTGGTCCTTTTTGGAAAATTCAATAAAGTGTGCTATAATACTATTGAGTGAACCTATGAGTATGCTTGATCTGAGAGTCGGTGATTGTATTGAACTGGCCAAAGGGTTAGAAGATAATACTATTGATTGTACTGTCACCTCTCCTCCTTATAATAAGGGTGGTATTGGTGGTGGATTGTTTCGTAAGATTGAGTATGCTGCTTTTGATGACACTCTTCCTGAAGAGCAGTATCAAGAACAGCAGATTGAATTGTTAGATACCCTTTTTGATAAGACCAAAGAGGGTGGTTCTCTCTTTTATAATCATAAGGTGAGGTATTTGGATGGTGGTGCTACCTCACCTTGGGAATGGTTAACTAAGACTAAGTGGAATATAAGAGAAGAGATTATATGGAATAGAGGAAGTGGTCCTGAGATATCTGGGTATAGGTATATACAGATTGATGAGAGAATATATTGGTTATGTAAAGGTAAGAAGCATCCAAGACTTCCTAGAAGGTCAGCAAACTATGGTAGTGTATGGAAGTTTGGTCCTGAAATGAGTAATCCTCATCCTGCACCATATCCTATTAAACTTCCCTTAAGGTGTATTCAGGCAGTGATGTCTGAACCAGGATTAGTATTGGACCCTTATAGTGGTTCTGGTACTACTGGATTAGCAGCACAGTTATTGGGTCATGATTATATTGGATTTGATCTTTCAGAAGAGTATCATGAGATGGCACGAAAGAGACTTGCTAACCCTTCTAAAAATGATTTAAAGAAATTTACAGAAGAGTGTGGAGTAGAAGTGAAGAGTAGTGTAGATGTATTTAATTTGGCGGGTGCATAAATAATTGTTGTGATAAAGATAATTATTTCATAATACTATGAAGTCTTTTTTAAATTTCTTCACAGAAGCAAGGACATCCCAGGCATCCGACCAGGCTGGTAGAAGGGGATGGACTGGAGACGGTCATGGAAATTGGTTTGATAGGAAAGGAGTTCTAGTTGCTAGAACTGAACGTGGAAGATTAGTTGAAATTAAAAAGAAAGCTGCTGCAGCACCAGAAGAAGAGCAACCAAAACAGAAGGCTGCTGAACCAACTGAAGCAGATGCAAAAGCAAATGAGGCAGATTTAACTGCACAAGAGGAAGGTGAGTTTGGAATGTTCCCTGATGGAACTCCAAGGAGAATGGCTCCTCCTACTAGAGCAGATGGAAGTCCTAAAGAAGATAAAGGTGATTTAACAGTAGCATTTGGTAGATTTAATCCTCCTCATGTTGGACACCAGAAAGTTTTTGATGCTGCAAAGAAAGCAGCAGGTAAAGGTGCATTGAAGATTTATCCTTCACGTTCAGAGGGTGACAAGAAAAATCCATTAGATGCTAATACTAAGCATGATTATCTTACTAAGATGTTCCCAGATCATGCGGAGAATATTGTTAATGATCCAGATAAAAGAACCATCTTTGATGTATTAAAGCAAGCACATGAAGATGGATATTCTAGCGTTCATATTATTGCTGGTGGTAAGAGAGTACAAGAGTTTGAAAAACTTTCTCAAGATTATAATGGTAAAATATATGACTTCTCTGCAATAGAAACTATTTCTGCTGGAGAAAGGGATGAAGAAAAGGAAGGAACAGAAGGAATGTCTGCTTCTAAGTTAAGGAAAGCAGCAATAGATAAAGATGAGAAGGCAGGATTTGAAGAGTTTAAGAAAGGTCTTCCAAAGTCATTCCTTGAAGATGAGAAATTAGCAAAGCAACTTTTTAACACTGTAAGAAAACAGTTGAGTACAAAAGAAAAGGCAGGTGTTAAGGAAGGTCTCTGGCAGATTGCACCTAAACTTGATTGGAAAAATTTAAGAGAGAATTATATTGCAGGAAATATTTTTAATGTTGGTCAATTGGTAGAAAATTTAAATACTGGATTAGTTGGTAAGATTATTCGTAGAGGAACCAGCTATTTGATTTGTGTTACTGAAGATAATGTGATGTTTAAGTCTTGGATTAAGGATTTAAATGAATATACTGAAGTTAAAATGGACAGTATTGACAGAGAACCTGGTAAACCAAATACCTTAATTGGTACTGCTGGATATAAAAAGTATGCTGAGAAGATGTCTCCTGGTAACGAATGGGGTAAGCAATTCATAAATAAGTATAAGAAAAAGACTAAGTAGCATCTTTGCGGTTATGATAAATTCACTTAATTCTCTTAATGAGTTGTCTGACATATACATGGGAAGCATCTCTGAGGAAGATAATAGTCCTGAAGCAGTCAAGGCTCGTGTAATGCAGCATGTCAGAGCTATTAGATATAGGGCTCGTAAAGAAGGTGAGACTTTGAATAAAGCATATAATGAATTTATGGGTAGTCAGTCTGGTATCAGTTCTACTGAGAAGCAGATGGTTAAGGAAAGACTTGGATTAACTGGTGGTTCTGCTCATGTAGGAGAGGAAACTTCTCTTAAAGATTTGCGTAGAGCATCTAATTTGAGTACTAGTGATGATCCAAGAGATCAAGATGCAGCAAGAGAGATTAAGACTCAAATGGATTATGAAGATTTACTCAAGCAAAGAGGAAAAAAAGTAAAGAAAGAGTCACGTGTTAGTTGGAGAGATGAACTTCGTGAGATTGCATCAGATATTCCTGTAAAGGAAAAGCAAGCAGAGAAGAAAGTAGTAGAGAAGAAAATTAATAATAAGATAGAGATTAATCCTACCCAAACTCAAGCAGAAAGTTTTGCTAAGGAATTGGGTGGGGAACTTCTTGAGATGTATGAAGTAAAGGAAGAAGAAAATGTTGATGCTGGTGAAGTAGAAGATCCAAAAGCTCGAGCTCAAGAGGGAAGAGAAAAGAGAATGAAGTTGAGATTGCTCAGACTTAAGATGCAATCAGCAAGACAAGGTGTTCCTGGTATTGTTGCACACTATGAACCAGAAGGTGATGTTATTTCTGAGAAGCAAAAGGATACTCCTGACCAGGTAAAAGCAGTTATTGCTTATGATAAGGCCAGAAAGGCTACTGATGATGCCGTCTATGATACCGAGCACGGTAAGAAGAAGCAGGCTAAAAAAGAAAAAGATTATGCTAAGTGGCAACGTGACACTGGAGCAAGAGATGCACAGAAGTCAGGTCATCCTTGGGAACATGCTAAGGGATCTACTAGGGAGAAAGAAGGTAAGAAGAGTGTAAAACATGCTCATGTTAAGGATTCTTATGATCCATTAGAGATTCAAGATGCTAATGGTGAGATTGCTTTTGAAATTGTTGATGTTATTAAAGCACCTGCAACATTAAAAGCATCGCAACCTATACCAGCAGTAGCAGAGTTTAATTTAACAGAAGAGTATATTACTGAAAGTGCAGATCTTGCTGTTAATTATTTCTTTGAAGAAGGAATTAATGAGGATGGATTGGATCAAATCATTGAGGAAGTTGGTATAGAAGAATTTGTGGATTTTGTTCTTGGTGAACCTGAGGATTTGGTTGAAGCAAAGAGAGTACCAGGAGGTGGTCCTTATGCTGCTAAGAAGATGAATGTGAGGACTCTTAAAGCAACTAAGAAAAAAGCAGAAGAGATTAAAGCAGATAAGTCTGATGTAGTTAAGAGAGGTACTCCAAAAGATACTGTTGCTAGAGCACGTGCTGAGAGGTCTCTTAAGAAACCAAAATTAGCTAGTCCATCTACTGTGCGTAAAGCTGCTGAACCCAAAGTTCCAGCTGCTGTGGCAAAAGTAAAGAAAACTCAACCTAAGAAGAAGGCATCTAAGGTAGGTCTTTTAGGGAAAGTTAAAGGGACACTTGCTAAAGGTGCTGAACGTCACAGTAAAGCAGTTAAAGGTCTTGCCACAAAGGCTGCTAAGTCACCAGTAGGAAAGGCTGCTGTAGATTTTGCTAAGGGTGCTGGTGAAGGTGTTAAAGCAGTAGGTAAAGCTGCTAAGGATGTTTATAGTGTAACTCAGGTCAATAAGAAAAAGACTGTAAATATGCAGTCCTATGAACCTGAAGGTGAAGTAATTGCTGAGAAAGATTTGAATGCTAAGGAAAGGAGAGCACTTCCTGATAGTGACTTTGCTCTTCCTGGAAAAGGTGAAGGTCCAGAAGGAAAGCAAGCAGGTTCTTATCCCATTCCTGATGAGAAACATGCTCGTAGTGCATTGAGTTTAGTTGCTCAACATGGTACTGCTGCAGAGAAAGCAACAGTTCGTGCTGCAGTTAAGAAGAAGTTTCCTGGTATTCAACAAGAAGCAGTTGATACTGCAGAGAAGCAAAAGAAAGCACAAGCAAAAGCAGTTTTAGATCGTATACAAGCATTAAAGGTTGGTAGTAAATCTAAAAAAGAGATTGGAGACCTTAGAAAAGGTGCTGCAACTTTAAAAGGTAAGTACATTGCTAGAGCAGATAGTGTAGAAGAAGGTGCTCAAACATATGAAAAGAAAAAGGCGAGTGAAGTATTAGCAGCATTTAGGAGAGATCCTAAAGTTAGGAAGAGATTTGAAAAAGCTGCTAAGAAGGGCGAAGGACCTGGCACTGTTAAAAATAGAGCAGCAGATGATATGTTGCAGACTGCTAGAGATATAGCAAAGAGGAAGGGTGACACTAGCAAGTCTGATGACAGGTATGCTTATGAGTCAGTTGACCCTGCATTCGATAAAGTGGCAGGTGATCTAAAAAAAAAGTTCGGTAGCGGGGTTCTTGTAGGAAAGGAAAAACCACCCGCACCAACTGAGGCACAGAAGAAAGAATATGCTGCTCATCAAGCAAAGATTGCAGCACAAGATACCAGAGATGATTTAGAAAAGTCATCACATGGTAGGTATTCTAGAAAGTATTCTAATAGAGGATCTGATTAATGGCGTGTCCAGAAGGTCAGTATTTCTGTAATGATAGGGGTAAGTGTATGCCTATCCCTAAAGGGCATAAGGTCCGTAAGGATGGTGAGCTTGTAAAAGAAGTAGCACCTCCTGGATGGGGACATACCAAGGCAGAGAAAGAAAAGACTGACCCTAGTAAACCCAAGTCTAAGATTGGAGGTAGTGCTGCTGCCTTTGATCGTGCTCGTAAAGAGGGTAGATTTAAAGGATCTAAAGAGGATATGTTTAAATTGATGTGGTATATGAAGAATAAGGGTGGTAAACCCAAAGGTAAACCACATTACAAACCTGGTACTGATGAGAAGTATAAGAAGTATCAGAATGATGAAAGTTTTGAAATAGATCCTAAAAAGCATAAAAAAGCAAGAAGAGATGCCAAGATTGGTAATCTTGCTAGAAATACAACTAATGTTGGTGAGAGAGAAGCAGCAGAACGTAAACAGAAAGGACCAAAATTAATGGGCGAACAACAAGTAAATTTAGAAGGATTTCTAAAGAAAGCAGCAGATGCAATGAAGAAAGTTGCTACTAAGAAAAAACCTAAGAAACATGAGTATGGTAGGGATGCTGGAGCAGAAGCAGCAGAGAGATTAAGGAAGAAAGATCACGAGACTGTTAACTTTTTAGATCCAGACGACTAAATAAAACACTTGCAAGTAGGTGAATGGCAGATTTAGGATTAGATGCTTCACAAGAAACACGAATTACTGTGATGCAATTGAAGATAGAAAGACTGGAAGAAAAGCAAGATGAATTGCGTGAACGACTTAAAGTTGTCGAAAAATGGGTCATTGGCGCGGCAGCAGTTTTAGCTGCTGGTACTACCGTCATAGGGTTTGCTACTAACATCTCTAAGGCATATCTCTAAGATACCCGAATCATAAATATAAATTAGCACAGAAATTTTATCAGGCGTAAAGACATGGCACTTTGGGGTAATAAAGACAATGTTCTCAATGGTGGTACAGTAGCTCTTAACTACTCTACTGGCGTTGTCACAGGTACTGGAACCAGTTTTGGGACAGCAAACTATGCTCAAGAAGGAGATATTATAAGGTTTGGATATAGAGGTAATTCTTTAGGTTCTAAAACTGCAGGTACATATTTTGGTGATGCAGTTATTAAGTCTATTGCTTCTACTACATCATTAACTATCGCTAGTACTACTGGCCTGAGTGGTGCTGCAATTGCTGCTACTACTTTTTATGTGAGTCAGTTGCCTAAGTATACAGTTAGTAATGCTAAGTGGAGTGAGAAAGACGATCTTCAGTCTGGAGATAACATTCCTTATGGTACTAATGCTACTATTTCTAGTAATGTTGGAACTTCTGGGTATGAAAAGACTGATGCAGGATGGGTTGGTATTACAACTTACCTAGATAACTCTGGCACTCTAAGAGTTAAGAGAGAAACCCTTGTGGCTATGTCTGGTATCACAACTGGTTCTCAGAGTATTCAGTACCCAACTGGTATTGCTACTAACTATGGTTCTCAAGGTGGTGCATGGTAAATTTGCTTAATATGTAAATGCTATTTTCTGAATTGAATGAGGAGAACTTTCTCCTCTTTGCTATTAAAAATTATGAAAATCCATCAGCAGTAACCCGTGAGGACTTTGATAAGGATTTAAATCATTTTAGGTATATTAAAAGGTTGCTTAAAAGATATAAGAGTAGTGGTGAGTTAAAAGTTCATCTTTTAATAAACCACTTTATTATTCTTTATAATATATTTGGTGAAGCAGCTACCCCTATGCTTTTCTATAAGATAGAAAAGAATCTTTGGTCTTCTATTAAATCATTCATAGTTTTTTTGGATAAACTTCCAGAACATCCAAAGACTTATATACATGATATTGAGGCTGATGAAGTTTGTTTACAAGAATTGCGGAGCATCACTCATGGAAAAACAGAAGATTGATAGATTCATAGATGCATTCCGTTCTGCCATGTATCATGAGTTTCAGGTAGATGAAGAAGGAATGGTAGCAAATGCTCCTGGTGCTCAAGGTGGATTTGGTGGAGAATCACCTGCTAAAGGACCTACTGCTGGATTTAATCCTGTAATTATTCCTACTACTAAAAGGCAAGATCAAGAATTAAAGTTGGATGGTAGAAACAAATATGTTAAAAAATATATCAATCAGTTGATGAGTGGAAGAGAGAAAAGAGCTGCTAAGAAAGCTCAGAAAAATGCCCTAAAGTATAATCCTTATTTTAAATAGGACGATGGCTTGGTGGGATAATAATGATAAACCTCAAGGGATTCCCTTAGAAGTTATAGATCAGAAGATAGAAGATCTTAAGCCGCTTATCCATAAAATGGAGAAGGCTATTGAAAAACTCAGTGAGTTAAATACATCAGTGAGTAGGATGCTTGCCGTCCATGAAGAAAGAATTACTAAACAAGAGGAAATTGACACTGTACTCTTTACAAAGATTGACCAACTCCGTGATAAAATGGACCTCGATCATAACAGTGTGCTCTCGAGAATACAGTCATTAGATAAAAAAATATGGATTGCTATTGGGTCTATAGCAGTCATTACCTTTATAATTGCTGAAACTCCTATACTTCAGACATTGACACAACCCTCGGATAGCAGTATAATTGAGAAAACTGATTAGGTGATATGGATTATATTGATGTTAAATACATCAATTTGATTTCCTCTAGACTATTAAAATTTAAGAGAGTAAAGCCTCATCTGTATAATTTTAGATGTCCAATCTGTGGGGATTCTCAAAAGAATAAAACTAAAGCACGCGGATATTTCTATCAAGTAAAAAATAATACTAATTATAAGTGCCACAACTGTGGTATTAACATTTCTTTTAATAACTTCTTAAAACAGATAGATGCTCCTACTCATAAGGAATATATATTTGAGAAGTTCAAAGAAGGGCATACTGGAAAGAACTTTGTTACCTCTACTCCAGAAGAAGTGTTTAACAATTTAAAGGATTCTAAACCCAAATTCAAGAAGAAGATAAAGATAGATCTTCCCTCTGCTTTTGATGAGATTATACCTCAGATGTATTTACATTCAAGGGCTATCTTTCAAGAGTCTGGGGATTTTTATTATGCTAAGAGGTTTAAAGAATTTGTAAATACTATTAAACCAGGGTTCTTTGAGGACACACGTTTTGATGACAATAGGATTATTATTCCTCTTGTTAAGGATGATGTGTTGATTGGGATACAAGGTAGAGCACTAGGTCCCAGCTCTGTTAAATACATTACCGTCATGTTGGATGACGATGCTCCTAAACTTTATGGACTTGATAAAATTGATGAAACCAAACCCATTTTCATCGTTGAAGGACCCTTCGACTCCACGTTCTTGGAAAACAGTGTTGCTATGTGCGGTTCCGATGTTGATATTCGGGCGCATAATTGGAGCGATTATATTTGGGTTTTTGATAATGAACCTCGCAACAGAGAAATCATCAACAGAATCTCCAATACAATTGATAGAGGAGAGAAGGTAGTGATTTGGCCAAGTAATATCCGTGAAAAGGATATCAATGATATGGTCCTGACTGGACATCACGTGAAAGATATAGTAGAATCAAATATATATTCAGGACTAGAAGCAAAATTAAACTTTACCACCTGGAAGAAGACATGAGCAATGGTTTAAAGGTTAAAAAGAGAAGTGGCAACTATGAAGCCCTTGACCTAGAGAAGATGCATAAGATGGTAGAAGAGGCATCAGAGGGTCTTGCAGGGGTCTCTGCTAGTCAGGTTGAAATGCAGTCAGGCATTCAGTTCTATGATGGTATTACTACTGAAGAAATCCAAGAGATTTTGATAAAAAGTGCTAGTGATTTGATAGATTTAGATCACCCTAATTATCAGTTTGTTGCTGCTCGTCTTCTTCTATTTTTACTAAGAAAAAAGATTTTTGGAAATTGTAGAAAGAAAGTTACCATTCCAAAATTAATTGATCACATAACTAAACAAGCATATGATGATCATTATGACAAAGATATTTTTACCAAATACTCTCAAGAAGAGATAGAAAAGGTTGGTACATGGGTAGACCATGATCGTGACCTTTTGTTTACATATGCTGGATTGAGGCAAGTTGTAGATAAATATTTGGTACAAGATAGAAGTACAGGAGAAGTATACGAAACTCCTCAGTTTATGTACATTATGATCGCATTGACGATCTTTGCAGAATATCCTAAAGAAAAGAGGTTAAATTATGTCAGACGATACTACGACGCAATCAGTAGACACAAGCTCAACATCCCCACCCCGATCATGGCGGGCGTACGGACCCCAATACGTCAATTTGCTTCTTGTGTTCTCGTTGATATTGATGACTCCCTCGATAGTATCTTTAGTTCTGATATGGCTATTGGCAAATACGTTGCACAGAGGGCTGGTATCGGTATTAACGCGGGACGGATCAGAGGGATCAACAGTAGAATCCGTGGCGGAGAAGTACAACACACAGGTGTGGTCCCCTTCCTCAAAAAATTTGAGAGCACTGTTCGATGCTGTACTCAGAACGGCATCAGGGGTGGATCAGCAACTGTCCACTTTCCTATCTGGCACCAAGAAA
>VTLG01006077.1_pt1 | contig 24440 bp, 48 predicted proteins | sample 4694571 | NCBI WGS metagenome assembly VTLG01 (sample SAMN12604809, study PRJNA352737) | marine metagenome | biome: ENVO:00000447; feature: ENVO:00000209|ENVO:00000569|ENVO:01000036; material: ENVO:00002151; isolation source: viral sequences binned using virsorter ...
TGAGTACATTCCACAATTCCCACAAGCTTCTTTACCTAATGCTTTTCTAAAGTCCTGTGGCATTTGATATGGAATAAACTCTCCATTGGGATAGAAGTTAGATCGCTTCATAAAGTAAATAACATATATAATGATAATAAAATCATAAACCCTAAACAGCTAAAGATAATAATAAATATATTATCCACGACCTTGACCTCTGTATTTTTTAAATGATCTGCGTTTGTGTTTATTCATTGATGATAATTTAGGTCTGCGTTTGCTTATAGATGTTTTTTTAAACTTTGCTCTTGATACATATTCAATTGTTTTACCAAAGATATTACCCTTTTTCTTTGCCATTTACTTCAACTTCTTCAGCTTTGCCATCAATGATTAAAGGTAAGGGTTCTGTAATAGTTTCTGTTTGAGTTTTATCTTTCATACCTAGATAGTTTTTAGATAACCAGATTTGCATATTGGTATTATCTTTCTTAATAGCTTTATCAAACATCTTCTTTCTTAAAGATGCTTTTCCTTTTTCTCTATGAGTGTCTATAATTTCGGCATAATTTCTTTCTAAAGTTCTTGCTGATACTCCAAGCACACTTGCTATCTCATAAGTTGGACATCCAATAGAAGCTAGTTTTTTAAGTATTTCTATATCTAGTATTATTTTTGGCCTACCCACACCATTTGGTTTTTTTACACCATTTGCCTTAGTTTTGTCGTTTTTCATTATTGATTCTTATACCTCATTTCCCCAACAATCCCAACCCTCTACTCGTTGTCTAGCAAACAATTCTATTCTAGGTAAATCTCCACATAGTTCTATAATTCTTTTTCTTATCTCATCAGGTTTTCTACTATGTTCTTGTCTTTTACTAATTATTAATTGTCTTACTGCTTTAGATAATCTTTTTGGTTTTCCTTTAGTTGCTAATAAACATTGTTCAGGATTACATCTTGTCCAATATCCCATACCTGTAAAATAACCATTTGATTTTTTATTTTGTTTAACCCAAGTGAAAGCTACTGTTTTATACTTAAAATTCCATTTTTTAATAACCTGTAAAGCTTCAGGTAACATTGAGTCAATAACCCAAATAAATAAGATACAATCGTCATTAGCAATATCATTAACAGGTAAATTACAAATATCATTAATATCAAGGCAATCGTAATACTGTATAGCAGATCGTTTTTCGCCTTTATTAGAATATGTTTTAAAGTGCCAAGCTGGGTCTGCATAGATAATATTATATTTCTTATTAGGAAATGGTATCAAACTTCTACCTTTTTCATAGATAATATCAATCCTTTAGGTATTAGGTTTCTATCGCTAAAAGTTTCTTCATCATAACTTGCAAATGTCCAAACATATTTATTATTTTTTTTAAATAGATAAGCATTGGTTGTCATATAAGCTGGTTTCATATTATGAAATTCTTTTTCTGAAGCATGACCTGAATCTCCTATTACATCCATCCACTTAATTTCGTAAAAATAAAACTTTTTATTGGAGATTGAAATGTGTCTAAATTTTGACTTTTTTTTAACCATTAATGTTTTCTATTTTCTTTGGATTCTACTATTGCCCTATAATATTCAAGCTGCCTTTTAAGCATTTTATTTTCAATGGACAGTTTTATCAATCTTTTTCTGACATACTTAAAGATTCGTAATATTGCTCTCATTAATAAGGATATTTACTTTTTTTTAATTCTTTTAGTTCTTGTTGATGTACTAAATTATCGTACTGATGATCTTCTTTAGCCCTAACCAAGTCAGCTTTTAATTTTTCATTTTCTTTTTTTAACTCATTCATTTCAGGAGAACTATTACCAATTCCCTTTATAGTTGTTAATTCACATTCAGCTTCTTGTCTTTTCTTTTTTTCTTCTCTCCACATTTCTAGTAGTTTTTGATAATTATTCATTTGATTTTTGCACCTTTACTCATATTTTTAAATGCTTCTAAAGGTCTTAAATTTTTATAATAAAAACAAGCTTTTTGTCCTTTTATAGAACTTAAATCAAAAGAAGCACAAGGTTTAATATGGTCTAAATGCCATTTTCCATGATTATTCCAAGTCATCCAAGACTCAAATTGATTTTCAATATGATTCATAAATGTTTCTACATTATCAACACCTAATAAAATTAATGTTGATGCTAATTGTGTTGTATTTCTCCTCTTTAAAACTGTCCATATTCTACTTCTTAAAATATTTCTCATTTTAAAATTAGGGTCATTTTTTCTTCTATTTTTTAATTGTAATAGAATTTTTGGTCTATTTTGTTTTTTGTAAGTTTTATTATAATTTTTTAACCATATTTTTCGTCTTTTAAAACTATCAGGATTATTAGCCCAATATCTCTCTTGTCGTTCCTTATCTCTTTTGTAGTTTCTTCTTTTATATAACCTGTTCCACTCTTTTCGTTTGGGAGTTTGGTTATATAATTTACAATATGCTCTGCGTTTTTCTTTAAAAGCTTCTGTATTTTTAACCTTTTGATAATATAGCTTTTTCTTAATTTTTAATTTTTCATAATTTTTAAGTCGGTATTTTCTATCAGATTCTTTCTTTCTATTCTTAAATATCTGTGTATGTCTATTTTTAAGATAATATGCTTTAGATGGCATAACTAATAGTCTTTTATAGGTTCATCCTTATATTTATGTTTTAAATATTTTTTCTTGTCTTTCATAAGGATAATATAATCTCCTTCAGTACCTATCTCTTTATACCCATTATTCACAACCTTGTCTTTGCTGGACCTAGTATTTAGTATATGTTTATTAGTATTGTTATTTAGTCCTTGTTGCGATAGGTGGTCGTGAGGTGGTTGCTCGTTATCCACAAATTGAAATTTATCGTAATTTACAACACTTATAATCGTTACTTTTCGGCTTGGGTGGTTGTTGGTGGGCTGTAGCTGGTGGTGTCTAGTGGTTATCATTTTTCTACGCACAAGACGTAGTATGAAAGTTCGCATTTCACTATAACTCATTTTAAATCTTTTAGCATTTACCCTTAAAGGCATTATTAATTCTCCTCGCCTTACAAATACTGAATTATCTAAAAACCTTAATGTCTTATCTTGGTGTGAAGCTGAAGAAATCATATAAATCCAGCAACTAGCTTGTAATAGGTTCTTAAACACAGGATGTTGCCAAATATTACGATAGCAAATGAAATAACCAGATTTTCTACTCATTCTCTCCCTTTAAAATATACTTGTTATTGTTCTCCATTCTTCTAACCTCTCTCTTAGTTTTTTTTCTAAATATTCTTCAGTACCATACTTTTCCTCAAAAGCTTTCTTACCTAAATGTACTGAAATTTTACCTGTCCTATGGTGTGAAGCACAAAGCGGAAGAATCTTAGTGTGTGGTGGCCTCAGGCCGATTCCTGAGCCTGTTTTTAACGATCTTATATGATGAATCTCTGCTGGAACATTTAACCCATCTTGATGACAAGCTATACATCCATAATCAGCTACTTGCTGCATCCACTCTTTTTCCTTTTTTGTTGCTACTCTTTTCTTCGCCATACTATCGCTGTCTTTCCAAAAGGTGTTTCTCTCCTATTTCCACTATCCTCTACCAAATTTAATAATTGTAATTCTCTGACTCTAGCACATACACTAGATAATGGCATTTCTAATTCATCTGCAATTTGATAATTGGTAGAAGATTGAGATTTAATAAATTCAAATACCTTTTCTCTTTTAGTGAGTAATTTTGGCTTTTGTTTGTTGAAAGCTATTTTAGAAGTTTCTGTATAATTATGTGCTGGATAGTCTAGTTCTAATTGTTTCATTTATCTCCTTTTATTAGATGGCGAGGAGAACTTTGATTCGAGAGAGGAACTAAAAATAACCTCGCCACCATGAGAGATAATTTTAGTCTAATCGCTAGACATAATTTCTTATATAACTTTTCTATAAAAAAACAAATCATCTCTTGATTCGTTTTCTATAATATTTTTAAAAAAAATTCAATTTTTTCATATAAAAGTTGTGAAATAAGGCAAGATTGTTAAAAAAGCTAGGTTTTATGCGATTAATTTGATGTCGATTTTAGTTGCAATTTTCAACCCATTTTATAGATTATTTATATGTTAAATAAATTAACTAACAATAAAAAGGAGAGAGCATAATGTTAGGTAACTTTAAAATAAAGTATGATGGTCTGCAAACAATGTGGGTATATAAAGATCACATAACACCAAAAAACATTTTAAACAAAGAAACTATTGTTCTTTACAAACAAGGTTCAATGATTGATTTTTGTTTAGGTAGTTGGAGATATGAACCTGATACAAAGGAAAGATTAATTAGTTTAACTCCATTACAAACAGAAATAATTAGAATAAAAAATCCAAAAATTCATTTTTATATAGACTCACATAAATTGTTTTATAAAAAAGATAAGGAAAAATGTTTTGACCTTGCTAATAAAAAAATGGAAAACATAATAAAGGAGAGAGCAAATGTTTAAAAAAATACTTAATGTTTTAGACTACATACTATTTGCAGCATTCATATTTGGAGTGTTCTTTGGTTGGGAGATATATAAATTAATGGGAGTGCAATAATGAAAATCAAACCAAATGAATCAGCTATGACAGCTTTCTCAAAACACTTTAAAAGAATATTTGGTGGAGAAACTACCTTTGGTGAGATTCAAAAGATTAAACAAAATTCTACTGAAAATTTAATGGGTTCTCATGTAGAGCAACACTTAAAAGATCAGCAAGAATACTTAAATAAACTAACAAAGGAAACACATGGATAAAAAAGAATTAAAAGTCCATCAGCAGTTTCATAAAGCTATAAGCAAAGAAAAGAAAAAGGAGAATGAATTGCTAAAAGCTAAAGAGGATAAAAGACAGAAAGCTTGGAAACTTGCCAAAGTCTTACATCCAACTTTAGTAGAGCAAACTGCTGGAAATTAAATAAGGAGAGATAATATATGAGAAAAAAACTAATCGCTACTATGCTATTTTGCACCCTATTAAATGCTTGTGCCTATAATCCAATAGTTGATACTGCTGGAAAATCAGGAACTTTTAATACAGACCAAGCAAAAGAAATAACAAATGATTTGCAGCATTGTAAAACTATTGCAGATAATAATACTGACTTTATTGGTAATATTATTTATTGGATAGGAAGCCCTGAAGCTGAAACTGAACATCAATCAATATATCGTAAATGTCTTGTAAATCGTGGACACTCGGTATTAAATTAATATGCCAAAACTAATACCTAAAACAAAAAAATTAATTTTTATGTGTGCAAAGTGTTTTAACGAAAAAATAGACAAACTTGCATGGTTCGTATCAAAAAATTCACTATGGAATGAGTCGTTACTCTGTCGGACTTGTTTTAGTGAATCATTTAATAAACTGACAGAGAATGAAAGAAAGGAGTGGGCATTTTATGCAGCACGAATATCAAAACCTATTAGGCAATAGTGAAACACAAATAATGTCTAATATAAAGTTAGTGTTTGATAAATGGGATAATGCTTCAGTAGAAGATAATATCAAATGTTTCAAACAGTATATGGGTTTAAAGTTAAGATTAAGAAGAAAACAGCTTGGTCTAACTCAAACTAAAATTGCGAAAAAGTTAAATGTAACGTTTCAGCAATTACAAAAATATGAAAAGGCAACCAATTCAATCCCTTTATCAAAACTTATGCTTTTTTGCGAAGCAACAAAGACAGATATGGAATGGTTTATAAGGCCAATTCGTAAGATGAATAAACAAATATATCTAAATGGGAGATAATAATGACAAGTCAATCGCATAAGTTAGAACATGGACATACCATTACATTTAATGAAGAAAAGCACGTCTATATTCATAATAACGAATATGTAGTGGGAATGAGTACAATACTTGGAAAGTTAGCTTCTCCAATGTTAGAAAATTGGAAAATTAACAATCAAGTAAATGCCATTAAATTAGAAATGGAAAAACAAGGAATCGCATTAGATAAAATAGATTCAATTATTATAAATGCTAGGTCTAATGCAAGAAAACAAAATGAGAACATATTAAGCATTGGTTCTATTGTTCATAAACTTGTTGAAAAATGGTTAAAAGGAGAAAAGATAACAAAACCTGATAACACAATAGTTGCTAATTGCTTTATGAAATTTCAGAAATTTTGGAAAAAACATAAGCTTAAATTAGTGGAATCAGAAAAGATTTTATATTCAGAGAGAGGTTATTGTGGAACTTTAGACTTAATTGCTATTGACCCACAAAAAAACTTATGGCTAATAGATATAAAAACCAGCAAAGGTATTTTTATAAATATGGTTCATCAAGTACATGGATATAAACTTGCTTACGAAGAACAAACAGGCAAGAAAGTAAATAAGATGTATATAGTAAGACTTCCTAAAACTGATGAGGATTTTGAAGCTAGACACATTTTATATAAAAAAGAACACATTAAAGCATTTCTTGGATTATTAAGTTGTCATAAATCCGAGTTATTATTTAATGAACAAGTGCGTAAATATAATCAACTAATAAGGAAAAAAAATGGAAAATAAATATAAAATGGCTTTCTGTGGATTAAGTTTAAAACTATATCCAACAGGAAAAACAGCACCAAGTTTTGAATATAGTGCTTCAGCATCTAAATCTAAATTCCAATGTAGTCTTACTAAAAAACTATATGGATTATCGCAAGTTATGGATTGGTATAATACACCTGAAGTTCAAGCTTATGCAAAACAAGGTTATCAATTAAAATGGGCATCTAAAACACAAGAACCAAAAGAGATAAAATATGGAAATACTACCGAGCAAATATTTACTCTTTATATGGCTAAACCCTACAAACCAACTGCTGTAGATGGTTTTAAAAAGGTGCAAGTTCCACCAATACAACCTCAACCACAGACTATACAAAAGCAACAAGTTCAGGTAAAAGAGGAGTTGGATGATGATTTGCCACCATTTTAAATTTTAAACTATAGATCTCTTTAGAACATTAGAAGCTAGTAGAAGGAAACATAATATATGAAATACAATGAAAAACAAAAAAAAGATCTTTTAAAAAGGATCCATAATATGGAATCTTCAGATGCTAAAAATTGGTGTCTTGAAAAATTTAAAGAAACAGAAGAAAAAATATATATAAAAGATTCTATAATGTATATTTTAATAGCATTAGTATTAGGATTAACAATTATAATTTTATAATATGGAAAGGAACTTGATTTGACTTATCAAAATGAAAAAAAAGATGAGAAGATCAAGTTCCTTGAAAATGAAATTGTGAGTCTAAAAAACATAATTGATTCTAAAGAAGCACAAATAACAACTTATAAAAGTGTAAATGAAGATCACAGAAAGCTTAATGGTTCTTTAAGAAAAGAAATAGATGACTTAAAGTTAGCAAATGTTCAGGCAGTAGAAGATGCTAAAAAAGAAGCTGATAAGCTTATGATAGAAAAAATCAAAAAGTATGAAAAAAAAATAAGACGATTAAAAAATGATGCAAAGGATTTATTAAATTATCCATGAGTGATTTAAAAGATAAAATAAGAGTTTGGTCTTTGTATTATAGAACAGAAATTATATGGTTCGTAATTGGATTTATAATAGGAGCAATATTATTGTGATATTTTTTGGCTACCCAATACATAGAAAATATACAAAGATAATAATTGTGGTTTTAATTATTTTAATTGGATTATTATTAGCATCTTGTAGATATGATTTTGACCCAAAAACATCTATTTTAAAATATACTTTTCAATCAAATAATAAGGAGAAAAATGGAAACAATGAATCTAAATAGCAGAGAAGCTTATAAAAAAATGACAGAAGCTTCTAATAAATGGAGTGAGTGGGCAGAGAAAGTAATTTTGCTTGATGAGGGTCGCAAAGCTACCTTTTCTAAATGCTTTTCAAAACATAAGCTTGAATGTAAATCAATTTCTGAAGCTGAACATAAAGCTAGAACCGATCAAGAATATCAAGATATTATTAAAAGCTATGCCCATGCAGAGGGCCAATTAATAAAAGCTAAACTGAATTATAATAATTTAGATCGTTACTTATCTGTTAGACAAACAGAAGTAAAAAGGGATTTAACTCTTGCTGGAAAACAAGAGGGATAAAATTCTGCAAAGGTGGAATAGCTGCTCCTTAAACAGTTGAACTTACCTTATGTAGATAGACCCATAAGCGAGAGTTTATGGGTCGCTTTAAGCCACAGGGCATAAATTAAAAAAGGAGAATAACTAGATGTTGTGTAAAAAGCTTTGTGGCTTAATGCCAAGTGATATTAAGATGTTCTAAATTAGTATCTTCTGTAATTTTTTTTGAATCATATTTATAAGAAACAAGCAATATATCTGAATATTGTTCAAACTCTTTTATCATTTGATTAAGCTTTGGATGAGTAGGTTCTGTATCAATAAATCTTAAACATACAAAATGACCATTAGGATAATAAGGACTCTCTAGCTGAAATTCTGCTTCTATTATTACTGCATCTATATCCATAAATACTCATTATTTTTTATTGTTTCTAAAGATTTGTGTTCCTTTAATTCCAAAAATACTCGCACATACTAAAATCCAAAGATTAGTGAACCAAGATGGAAGTGCTTGGAAATGTTCAAAGAATAGATTTATTTTTGCCATAGCTTCAGGGTCATCTGACCATACACCATATGCCAGAACTAAGATTGGCAAAGTTAGAATTAATAAAACAATTTCATCCTTATAATCATTCTGTCTAGCTTCTAAAAGTTTTCCTTGATATGCTTCTTCGCCTTTAGCCATTTTTTCTGCATGGAGATATTGTGCATCTGCCATACGCATTTTTGTTTCTTGTCTTTTTTTATAGATATGACTACCAGCACTCATAGCCATTTTAATTGCACTTAACCACATTTTAAATCCTTTGCTAATTCTGCATAATGTATAATTTTATCGTATCTTTCTTTATCGCTTTCGCCATTCTTTTTTCTTATAGCATATTTTACAATATTTCCATCTATGAAATCTAAATTATGTTCTACAATCAATTCTATTGGTTGAATTTTTCCTTTATAATGCTTACCCCCAACTTGCCTTGTAATCGCTGAATTAGACCCCTCTATGCTCGTTTTACATCCACAATTTTTGCACTTTGTCATACTATTTTACCAATCCACTTACCATTCTTGTCTAGCACCATTGGATAGAGAATTGGTTGTCCATCAACTATTGCACCTGTTCCAATAACAAATCTTAATCTAAAATTTTTTGAATAACCAAAAGCTAAAGAACTTTGTTTTGTTAAGCATCCACATTGTAAAGACCAAACTAGATTATCAGGATTGCTAAAGTATTGAATATTAAACTTTGAGTGGAAATGGAACTGACATACATTTTTACCATATTGCATAGCAAGTTTTAAACCATCTGCTGACATTCCATGAGTAAAGTAACATTCAGAACCATCACTTAGTTTAATGTTTAAATCTTCAACCCATTTCCAATTATTATCTACTTCTAAAAATTCATTATATGATCTTAAATAAGCTTTAGGCATACCATGTTTTAATGCTCGTCTATAAATTAATGATGAATGATTAGAGTGCAATAATATCATTTTAGGAAATATCTTTTTTAGTTCCCAAATGTATTTTTTACTAATTCTTAATTCATCTCCAGCACTAGGAAGATCAGGGTCGCTATCGTGAAATGATAATGCGTGTTTATCTAATTCATCTCCACCATTTACAATTAGATCAGGATTTAATTTTTTTTTTAAAGCTTTTAAAAAGTTAAATGCTTGTGGATGATGGTATGGTATATGAAGATCAGAAATACATAATATTGATTTGTACATATAATGTTCTTATATGCCATAAGTTGTGTTAATGCAATATTAGTGGGATTACATCTTTTTTTTTCTGTAAGTATAAGATTTTCCTTTACCTGACTTACCAGATTTTTTTGGAAGTTTCTTTTTACTTTTATATCCAATTCCTTTTGGCATTTTTTTCTCCTGTTTAAATAAATGATAGAAAACTTCTAGCCCTCTAAAAAACATATTCATTAATTGACAACCTTACCACCTGACCATTTTATATCAGGTAATCCATTTTCATATTTTTTTCCATCAAATCTTAAAACTTGTTTTCTATTTGAACCCTCTACATAAGAACAATGAATCCAACCACTATTAGCTTCTCCTGTCCAATATTCAAGAATTAATTGGTCAAAATCACAATTTGCTTCTATCCATACTGCTACTTGAAGATTAGATACTCCAGCTATTTCAAAATCAACTGCTTGTCCTTTTGCGTGTTGTGATGTTTTTTTGCTACCTATCGCTTCACAAAGTTCCTCAGAACGGAATCCTGAAGTAATAATAATTGGTTTATCAAACTTTGCTCGTACAGGTTCTAATACTGTATAACATAAATCGGTTAAGTTTTTTATTTCTCCACTACCAGCTTTGTTCTCAATTCCTTTACGAACTGCTGTCATAGATTTTTCAAATTCTTCTAATTTAAAATGTTTTGATAATTGCATAATTTCTCCTATCTTGCGTTACAAGGCACACCTTTGGAATTTACAAATGGTGCTTCTGCCCAAGACCAATAAACCATTCTATCTCCACCTGAAGCTACAGTTCCATCATCTGAACGAATTTTAAATCCGTTGCTCAAAAGATCTATAAAATTTTCTCCACTACCTTCTGCATTATTTAAATTAGGATGTAAATTTTCATTAGAACCATTATAACCGTCTCTTTTATTATCATGCATAACCCAGTCTCTAGCAGCATTCCGCTTGATAATAACTAATGCTGGACGAAAGCCAGTCCATACAAAATTTCCATCTACTTGACCATTAGAAGTAAAAGATCCGAACTTGCTGTAGCCTTGTTTTTCTGAGAATAGATAAGCTACATAAGTTTCAGTATTACCATTAACCATAATATTAGTGCCTAAACTAAAAACTGAAGTTGTTGGATCTGATCCAAATTGTGATGTTTCTTCTGCATTATTTAAGTTTAAATATAATTGTTTGCTTGCTGCTGTTCCCGCATGATAAACTGCCCAATGTTCAGCTTCAGATCTAGCTTTAACGAAAATCGTTTTAGGAAGTGCTGATAATGAATGGCTTATGTCTCTTCCTGTAGAATTTCCTGTATATGTAACTATATCCATGCCTGAATCAGCACTCTCTTTCCAGCACCAACCAACATATTTTTCTCCATTTAAACAAGAATTATTTGCTCTACTTGAACTATCACTACCACTAACTGCTGTCCAACCATCACTATCTAAAGATTTAATATGACCATTAGTATTAGTTGTGGTTTCTTCCGCAGTTGCAGAAGATGATATATGTTTCATTTCAGTTGGCGAACCACCTTGTCCTCTTACACTATCAACTATATAATGTGGTCTTGCACCTGTAACTCCTTTATGCCATAAAAGATCAGGTTCAAACCCAACTCCTGTTACTGCTTGGTCGTGATAAGTACCATCGCCATCAACTACATCGCCTGTAAAAATAACAGTATTAAAAAACAAACTTGGATCATTTAAGTTACTATCTACATAAGCCATAATTAATTCCTATCCATATTCTGCTAAATTTTTAGTACATAATGCGTAAAATTTCTTTGCTGAACCATCGCCTGTAATATTTGGCGAATACTCAAAGGAACCAAATCCATTATCATCTGAAACCGAAGATGAAATAGAAAAAGATGGACAACCACCAAAGTTATTTTGTCCTGTTAAAGAATTTGCATCAGACCAATCTCCAAATGCTGGAGAATATGCTCCATAAGTTGTTGATGCTGGATCAGTTATAGATACTCCTGTTCCTGAATTTTGTAATGTTCCGTTTTTTGAAAAATATAATTTGTTATTATCCAAATCCAAATAAACTCCAACTATATCATTTAATGTCCAAGTATCTCCATAAGAAGAACCTGAACCACCAGTATAAGTTTGTCCAGTACTTGTTCTATAAGCATAATTATTAGTTTGTTCGCCAAGAGCATCTTGTGCGTCAGGTGCAAGTGATGATGCAATACCAACCATTAATTCATGGTCTGTGCTGGTATTGGCGGAATATTTTATTTCCCAATACCATTTGCCGCTTGTTAGCCAAAAAGTTGCTGTATTAAAACTGTAACTACCTGATCCTGTTTTTGTTACAACTTGACAATTTCCTTCAGAAAAAGTTGAACCTTGATAATAATTATCTAAAGGATTCATGGTACAAAAATTATTTGTGGGAGTGTCAGTTGCTTGATCTGTTGCGGCTAGATTAACTTCTGTTAAATCTGTTCCACCATTGGCATCGTTGCCAAGATTTGCTGAATCTTCATAGTCACAATAGAATCCATTCGTACCAAATGTTAATCCTGATACATCTATTGGCTTCCAGATTGTAGGTGTGTCATCATCAAATTCTCCGAATGATGTTGCAGCTAGTTGACTACCATCAACAAGACAAACCTCTGCCATGTAACCATCAAAATATGTAGTACCACTATCATATTTACCAATATTCATTTGTGTTGTATCATTTAATACACCATCTGTATTTAGTGCTGGATAATTATCAGTTGCAAAGGAAGTTTCTCTTGTTCCATTAATCCAAATTTTAAATCGGTCGCCTTCTGTGCTTTCAGTTGTGTCAACTGCAAATATGATATTTATCCATGCAGATACATCTCTAAATACTCTGTTTGTACTTAATTTATAATTATTTCCAGATGCTTTTATTTGACATTCTAATACGTCATCGCTATTGAACCACACATTAACTGTGTTATTAGCATCTACATACGAACTAAGTAAGTAGTTATCTACACCATTTGTACATTTTTTTACCCAAGCACTAAATGTCCAAGTTCGTAAATTTCCAGCACTTCCGGGTGTCTTGTGCATATAAGCACCATCATCATTATTAAACATACATGAGTTGGCTACTTCATAACCACCACCTATTGCTGAAGCTACATTTCCTGATGGAATTGTTGGTAAAGGCATTTTAAATCTCCAATGTTGGAAATTCGCCTAATGGTCTTTCCATGACAGGATTTTCTTCTGTGCCTGTATTAACATATTCGTAAAGAGTTGCTAAAGCATCTACATCACTTGCATTGTCAATGGCAGTTTCCATTTCGTTTGATTTTGTTCTTACATTTGCTCTATAAGTTTTTATATTTGCTGGAATAGTATAAGTATCATCATCTAATGCTTTATGATTATGCCAATCAGTAGGCTCTAATAAACCACTAGCTTGATTTTTTATAATATCTTTTTTTTGAGATTTTAAACCTTTTGTAACAACTTGGTTTCCTTTTTCATCAAGCATAGGAGAACCATCTTCATTTGTTTCATTTCTATCTTCTAATAATTTTGGTGTTGCACTTCCATAAGAAGCTGTAACTACTCCATCTGCATAATTAAAAGATTGATTTGTATTATTGTAATATGTTTCATCTTTCTTGTTAGAATTATCAAAGACTACTTCATAGATTCCAATCGCTTCTCTTTCTTCGTTAGTCCATCTAAAAGAAAATATATTTCTTGAATGACGAACATCATTAATAACCATAGCTTTTGGATTATTAATTATTTTTATTATTGCGTTATCTTCTACTAATGCCCACATATTTTAACTTTCTGGTATGTTTAAAGTTCTACCAACCTCTTGCCAAATAGAACCATTGTATTTGAACACAAAAATGTCTGTCTTCGCGTCTGTATCTGTTGTCGTAGGTGCAGTATCAGCCGAAAAATGGTATATTGCATTCCACGAAAAAGTATGACTTCCATTAAAATTAACTTCTATACAAATAAAAGCACCTTCAACTGCATTACTTGGTGCAGATAAAGTCGTATTTTCTGATGTCTGATGATATGCGTTAGGTGCAGCTTGGGCATCCCACGCAACTGCGTTCGATGATGAAGTTAATGCTTGTTGTGGAATATAAGCTAAATCATTAAATTTAATTGCTCCTGTTCCATTTGTAGTAATATCTATATTGCCATTTGCTCCATCAGTTATTGTAATGTTTCCTGAGTTTGTTCCTTTGTTTGTATCTAAAACTAAATCGTATGTTCCACTTGTTGTTAAATAAGCAGAAGCACCAGCAGAACCTATAACTGTTTTTCCTGAACCTTTTGGTTTTATATGAAGATCAACATTAGTTTCTCCACTTGCTCCTAGAATTGGGCCATTACCTGTTGCTCCATTTGTAATTTCTAATTCATTAACTGCTGATCCTGTTGTTTGAAATATAATTTGTTCGTTGCCATTTTCATCGGCAATATAGTGTGCATCGTCTATTAAAATGTTATGAGAGTTGGTATCTAAATTTCCACCGAGTTGAGGTGTAGAATCTCCACTTAATTCTGTTGTAACTGATGAGTCTATAAAATCTACTGTGTTTGCTGAAGTATTAACATTGCATAAAGTAATGGAATCTGAACCATCATAATATTTTAAAGTATGTGTTCCAGCAGAACTAGAATCTACCCATATACTTCCAGCAGCTAAACTTGATGGTGCTGAAGTGGCTAAATTGTGCGTATTTATTGCACCAAGTATATTATTAAGTTCAGTACGAAACGCACTAAACCCTTGATTTGCTAAACTATAATCTGAAACTGAACTCATATTTTTTTACCTATACTACCCTTTTTACATTATTACAATTAAGATTTCAAACCATATCCTTTCGCAACATAGTCAAAAGTTCTATCCTGTGCTGCTGCTGAACTGTTATAAAAAGTTATTGTAAATCCTGTTTTTGTTTTACTTGAAATTGTATAATAGTCGCCTGTCGCCATATTTTGTGCTGCAATACCTACTGCTGGAGAAGCATAAAAAGCATTTGTATAAGTTATTGCTTTTGCTCCAGCACCACTCTCAACATCTTCTTCACTTTCTAATCTTTTTTCTAATACTAATTTTATTTGCATTTTAGTAACTTCAGGTCTAGCTTTATTATCTCCACTTTGTAATTTCAACCTAAATTTAAAATATCTTCCTTTAATAGTAGATTGTTGAGATATGTCTTGATAAGTAGAAATTGCACCTAGAGAACTTGTACTTGCTCCAACTTGTAAAAAAGCATCACATTGAGAACCAGAACTTCCATCAAAAGGCCCTGTGGCATTATCAAATAAACTAGCACCTCTACCACTATCAAATAAATCGTATAAGTCATTTGCTATCATACTAACTGTTGCTTGAAAAGTTGCATCGTAAGTTGCATCTAAAGAAATTGTATTACTTCCTATATATAATCCTGATGATTCTATATTAGCTTGATAGTAAGTTGGATTAGAAGTTGCGTCAGTTCCACCTAAATCAAAGTCTCCAGCCGCAGAATCAAAATTTCCAACAGTTGAATCAAATAAAGTTATAGTATCTAATGTTGCTACTTGAACATTATCAGAGTTTGTTCCTTTAACGCAATCTCCATCAAAAGTACCATTCCAACTTTGACCTGTAACTGCACTAGCAGATTCTTCATTGATAGTAGTTATTGGAGTAGAGAAATGCTCTAATCCTGAAATATTAGAATAGACAATAGTTTCATTGTCAGATTCGTTTCCAAGTTTATCAACAGCTTTGATGAGGAAAGCACCTGTTTTTGCGTTAATGGTAACACTATTAGATTTTCTTCTAACAACTTGGGTTAAGTTTGTTGACCCAGCCCAACTAGCATTACTCGTTACATCTTGATACCTAATTGCATAATAAGATACATCTAAATCTGAAACAGGAGTCCATTGTAATTGCATTTGATTTGAACCAACCATTGATACAGATAAAGCTGAAACATCTGCTGGAGTATCTGTTGCTCCTATAACTGTATGCGTTGCTGATGTATAAGAAGATGAAACTCCTAAAGCATTTATAGCTTTAACTCTTACATTATAAATTTTACCATCAACAGCATTTAATAATTCATAATTTAAAGTTGCACCTTTCGCTATTACTTTATAATCTGATTCTGTGCTTTGTTTTGCTTCAACTTGATAATATTGAACAAATTTATCTGTACTAGCACCCACAACTATATTTAATCTTGTTAAAACAACTCCATCTGAATATTCAACCAATTCATCTGATAAAGTTACTGAAGCTGGAGCAGTAACCGAATAAGGATTTGGAAGTGTTGTACTTGGTGTTGCTGTTACTTGGGTCTTTGTTGCCCAAGTGTAGTGTGCATCTTGATGAATAACTAAATTTAAAGTGATAGTATAATCTTCATTAAAAGTTATTCCTAAAACTCTATGTGGTTTGGCAGAATAACCTAAAGACGATAATGTTACATTAACAATATCTCCTATTGCCAAATCATAAGCATCAAAAGCAACATTAAGGGTTAATCCTTTTGAATCTCTTGATCTTCTACAAATAACCTCTGCTACCTCTAAGGCCTGATATGGAGAAGTCAATGTTGGAAAATCAAATCTACCCTCTAAAAGAAAACCACCATCAGCAGTTTTCATTGTTGCGTGTTGGTCTGCTGAAGTATAACCACTATCATCTATTTCTGGCCACTGCACTTCATCAACTTGATAATTTCTTGCTGGATTAACATAATTTACAATTACACGATTATAACGATTTGCTTTGCTTTCACTTGATAAAGCATAACCACCTATAATATCATCTTCAGTTAAAGTAATTGAAGCCGAGCCTGTTGTTTCTACTAATAATTTATATTTTCCTTGTGTATATGGTAAATAACCACGACTACCTTTTACTAATTCTTTAACATTATCAATTACATTTTTTGAAGTATCTATTACTGTATTGCAATCTAAAACATCTATTGTAGTAGAACCATAAGCAGTAACATCTGTATCACAAACTCCTGAAGCTGTATAAAAACTTGGTATATCAATATTTGCTATTGCGATTCCTTTTCCATATCTTTCATTTGTTAAATAATCTAATAAACACCAAGCTGGATTATCTGAATGTGCGGCAGTTTGTGCAACTGAACTAGAATTATAAGCAACAACTTTTTTTCCTTTTATTAAAGCATGGATTTGTGGAAGTCCACCAAAGCAATCTTGATTCCATTTGAATTTAAAAGATATATAAGCAACTCCTCTTAATCTATGATTAGATGTCCAAGAGTCTAAAGTTCCTAATAAAGAACATTGACTTTGTGAATCTGTTCCATAATGACATCTTACTTCTATTGTTGATGCGGCACTTGAACCCTCAACTGTTGGGTCTGCTTTATAAAAATTTCCATCACTAGAAGCTACTGTTCTTGAAGTGTCATCTGATAAAGTGCCAGACCAAGTAACTTCTTTATCATCAATCCATATTTTATCTACACTTTCTATTTCTCCCTCACATAAAACTAACCCTATGTATAAATATTCATTTGTAGCACCTGAAGTTTCTACAAACACACGAGTTCCACCAACTTTTCTAGTTCCATAAACAACAGGAATACAAGCATCATTAGATTGTTTATTTAAAAGAACTCCTTTTTCGTAATTATTAAATTCATTATCTCCAAAATCTGGTATGTCAGGTTTTCTTGAAAACAACCAACCAATAGCAAAAACACCTAAAGCAACCCAAGGGTTAAATCCACCTGTTAAAATTCCTGTAACAATTCCAACAGCTTTTTTACCTTTATCTATTACTTTATCTACTGCGTCTCCCATAACCATCTACCTTTTGTTTGTGCTTTTGATATTTTTTTCATTATAAAATTTTCGTCCATTCTTAACCAGCTTATTTCTTTATTTACTCCAATTATTTTAGTTGCTTCATTTTTGCACCATTTAGCAATTTCTTTTAAATTATTTTTTGCTATACAATTTACAGGTAATAAAATATCTCCACAATTCCATTTTTTAACTTTTCCTGTTTTAAAATAATGTTCTTTAATTTTTTCATTAACCCATGCCCAATTAACAAAACCAAATACCTTTCCATCTTCATCTTTAAATACTTTAAATTGATTATGAAAATAAGATGGTTGTATATGTAGCCATAATTCTTCATAAGTGAATTGTTTATACTTATCAAAAGTTTGTAGAAATAATATAATTTCGTGCATTATTCTCTACCCCATTTTATATCTCTTGTATTCTCACTTGAAAAATCCATACCTACATCTGAACTAAAGAATCTTTGTTGTGATGTATTATTAGTTCTTCTTCCAGATTTTTTTTCAAAGTCTGCCCAATGAGATACAACACTTAAATTTAAAGTAGATGTAGTTTCTGATTCACTTATAGAATATGCTTCTATATTTCCTTTATATAATAAAAATGGGTCAGCTATAATTGCATTACTTGTGTCTAAAAAACCTCTGTAAATTGTAACTGAATCATTAACTATATTTTCTGCTAATACTAATGATATATATGTTTGATTTGCTCCTGATAAAGCTAAAGTTAAGCTAGATTTCGTAACAGTTGATTCTTCTGTAATACTTGGTAAAGAAACTAAAAAACTGCTAGATGAATAAGTAACACTTGAACCTGATATTGAAGAAGTCAAATCATGGACATTATCAGTAATATTTTGAGGTGTAGCAAAACCTATTGTAATTAAATGGACAGGTCTTATCTCATTTGTCGCTAGATGGTTTTTTACTGCTGTCGTTAAGCTTCTCGTCATATTTCTCGTAACTTCTTCTGTTAATTTTTATACTATCTAATATTTTATATTTAGCTTCCTTTGTTGGTTCATTATACTTTCCTAAATCGTTTGTTTCCATGTTAATATTTTCACTATCAATTACTTCTTCAGCAAGTACATCAACATTCATCCAATACTTAACCAGATATTGAGCCATGCACTATTTTTTCTTTTTCTTTTTACCTTTTTTCTTCTTCTTTTTAACTATCTTTTTTTTCTTCTTTTTTTTCATTGTTTGTCCTTTTTGTTATAAAGTTTCTTCAACATCTAACTCATATTTGTATAATAAATTTCCATCTTTATCACTACCTATTGCTCCAAATTCTTGTGCATCATTTGTTAAATGAACAGTAAAAGGAACATTATCATAAGTAACTGCTGAATCATTTGCTATATCTGCGACCAAAGGTGGCTCGATAGTTACTGTTGCCGCATTACTAGATGAAGTAACATCAGCAACCACCATATAAACTTTATCATGACTAGCGAACTTAATAAAATCTCCCATCTTAAATCTTCCAGCACCATCTCCACCAAAACCATCCATAGCAATAGTAGTATCTCCAGCAGATTGATTGCCATTTACTAAAACACTTCCTGTTTCACTTCCTCTTGCATCTTCTATTTCTGGTGGGATAATAGTAAAATTTTCTTTTCCACTTCTTTGTTTAATTATAAAAGCCATTAATTCTCCATAAACATCTGACCTTTTTGCAGTTATTATATCAATAGTAAATGCCCATCTTTGAGAGTTAATAGTTCTTGATAATTTTTTTCCACTAATTGATTTAGATATTATAGTTGGTTGAATTGATCTTATGCCAAAGGTTTTAAATTTTGCAGTTGATATTGGAAATGCACCACTCATTATATTAATTCTCTCCTACCTTTTTCATTTACAGCATTATTAATTATAGCAGTTATTGTTCCTCTATTTTGATATAATGCTTCATCAAATCCTCTTGAATCTATTGTATTAATATTAAAATTAACAACAACACTTTCCCCACCTGTTCCTCTAGCATTTTGAGTAATTTGTCCTGTTGAATTTGGAACAAAGACTTCTGCACCTCTTTCTCCAACTACAACAGGTTTTCCTTTTGATACTGCTCCACCTTTAGCCATTCCTGTTAAACCAAATAAAGCCATAGGATTACCAGACATTAACATCATTGACATTTGTAATCTATGTTGTTTTTTCATCTCATCTGTTTTCTTTTGTTCTAAAATTAATTCTATTTGTTTTCTTAAAATTAATTCAATAGTAAAGGAAAGCATTTTAACCATGATTGACTCAACTAAATTTCTAAAAGTTTCTTCTAAATTTTTTCCTAATATCACTGCTTCAGCTAAAGCATCTGAAAATTTTTTTATTCCTTGATTTAAACCTTTTCCAATAGTTTGACCTATTGATGTCATTTTAGCCATCATATCTGCTACTGCTCCACTATTACCCTCTCTTATAGTTGAAAAAACAGATTCCCAATTCCTTTGAATAGCTTCTGTTATAGTTTCAACTCTTTTAGGAAAAATAGTTATTGCATCATCTTGTTTGGGAACTTTAGCACTAATATCTTGTCCTGTTAATCCCATTATCTTTTTAATTTTTTTAATTATTAAATCTAATTGTGATACGAAAGCCGCAAGACCAAGTATAAATAAATTTTTCTTTGTTGCCGCATTAAAAGATAACATAGCTGTTCGTGACGCATAAATAGCTGTTGCTAAATTATAAAAGAATTTAATTAATTTTAATGCTATTAAAAATTTCAATGTTGCTACAATTAATTTAATATTATCTGCAAATGCTTTCATAGCAATCGAAGCACCTCTTATTGCACTTGATAATAAAGTTCCTACTGATCTTCCAAAGTTTTTAATTTTTTCTTCATTGGATTCAATGGCTACTCTTAAATCTCCAAATTGTTTTTTTAATTCTCCAAAAAATCCCTCTGCTACATAAACTTGAAATCTAAATAGACCATCTTTTAAGTTTGATATTGTTCCAAATAAAGTTTTTGCTAAATCTCCCATAAGAGAACCAAATTCTCCACCTGTACCAAAAGCATTTTTTAATCCTTTTATAGATTCTTTAGCATTATAAGTTGCTCCAGCTTTAAAACCAGCCATAGCAGATACACCACGATCTCTAAATAAATCTGCCGCACCAATACTTGAACCAAATGCTCTTTGAATTTGCATAGATGCTAAAGCAAAATCTCCACCTAATAAGGTTGCAGTGTTTCCTGTTATAACCATTAATTCATGAAAAGATATACCAGCCGCCGCCGCTTGTTTTCTAACTGTTGCTAATGATGTTACGCCTTGTTGAATATTTCTTAGTTCGAATGGAGTTGTTTTTGCAAAGTCTAATATATCTTTTAAAGCTTTTTTTCCAGCATTAGCATCTCCCATTAAACTCTTTAATTGAACACCTAACATTTCAACTTGAATACCAGCATTTACAATTCCTCTAATTGCTAATCCAGCACCTAGTCCAATAAAGGCATTTCTTAAATTAAAGACAGATTGTCTTACTCTGGCAAGACTTCCTTGAAGATTATTCAAGGCTTGTTTCGATTTATCTCGTGCTACTATGTCTATATTAAGTTTTTGTGTTGCCATTATCTTTATTTTCTATGTTGAGCTATTCTCTCTTGACTTTTATACTCATCTTGCTCTTTTTTCAAGTAAGCTAACCAAAGATTATAATGGCTTACAGGCATATCTAAAACTTGTTGGTATGTAATATGGAGTCTGTCGGCAACTGCTAATTGCGACCTGATGTCTGGGTCGCTACCTACTTTTTTTCGGCGTCCTCAACATTGGTATCGGCAAGTATTTTATTTGCGATTAAAGCAATAACATTGGAGTCTGCTTTTTTCTTTAAAGCAATTTTATCAAATGGATCAAAGGCGTTTATTAGTTCGCCTTTCTCATTTTTAACTTTTACTTTCATTATAAGTAAATCTACAAGAACACTTAAGTCTTGGAAGTTATTTGATTTCTTAAAAATAATATTTTTTTCTTCAAGAGTTAATGGCTCTGAATAAAATATAGACGGATTTCCTTGCTCATCTTTCCACTCCTCAACCTCAATAGTAATAGTTTTAAGAGTCTCAAAATGAGTTTTTACTCTATCTATAACTGACATAAATTAGTATTAAGCAGTTCCTCTTGTTAATGTTCCTGTTCCTTGAAAAGTAACTGATCTAGTTGTTATTCCATCTAAAGAAACATTGACATTCATTCCTGTAACAATGCCTGTACCTGTAAAAGTCTCATCTCCTGAAGAATTACCCTCTGGAGCTAATATAAAAGATATAGAAGTTCCAGCAGTTAATGTCTGTTGTGGAGAATCAGTTTCATCATAACTCATTTCTAAAGTTCCTGAAAATGATGTTCTTCCAGCTACAAATGATTTTGCCGCATCTGATAATTGAGTATCTTCTACAACATCAGCAGTAGTTTCAAGTGTATAAGCTGTTAGTTCGCCAATACCTGTTCCACCAGCAGTTACGACTCCTTCTTTTCCAAAGTGTGTTGCCATTTTTTATTTTCCTTTTTACTTGTTTGTTTTTCTTGTTTTTCTTGTTTCCAACCTAAATCTAAAAAATTATCAAGTTGAGTTTCGTTAATAGTAACCTCGTTTCCATCCTTATATAATTTAATGTCTTTAGCCATAAATCCTTTTATTACTTTTCTTCTGTATCGTCAATATCATCTTCATCTAATTCTTCATCTTCTATTTCAGTTTCATCAAAATCTTCTTCATCTTCATCCAATGATTTTTCTTCTCTTAATTCTTCCAATAAGTCTTTTACTTCTTCACAAAGCATAGACTCTTTATCGTGTAAATGTTCAATTTTATCTATTTTTTTTTGTATTTTATCTATAAGTTTATCTGCCATTTATTTCTCCTATGGAGTTCCTGATTGATATTCATACATACATCTTACAACCATTCTAATTCCACCAACAGGGAATAATGTACCCTCGTCAGTTTCCACTTGTATAACTTCTGTATCAAGTGCGTTACTGCTTCTTGTAATATCAGATTCTAAAGCAGTTTCAATAGCAGTAATTAAAGCATTTCTTAATGTATCTATATTGGTATCAGAACCTTTTACAAATCCTAATATAACAAAATCAATAGTTCCATGCCTTGTTTTAGCACCACTTCCTAATTCAGAATCATCTCTATTTTCTTCTGAAGTTTGTACTATTACTGCTGGATATTGTTGTTGTGATAATTCTTCTAATTCAAAAGGTTGTCTAGTACATAATTTGACATCAGGAGAACTGATGGCATCTATTACTGTTTTTATATTACTCGCTATGTTTTCTCTTACACTCATATTCTCATCGCATTAAGTTGTCTTATCATAAATTTATTAAATCCCTTTTGTATAATAGATTCTGTTCTTTGATTAAAGCCAAAAAATTCTCTTTTTGGTTCATTTAATACTTGGTTAAAAAATGCTTTATCTATATTTGATTTTCTAGTAAATGCTAATGTAGCTTTATTTCTCCCTGTTTTTTTAATTATACTTGGAGTTAAAGCACCCATCATTTCCCCTGAATACCAAAGATCAACTACTGTGGGTTTTCCCTCTTTTTGTAATTGTTTTAAATATCCCTCAGAGTAAGGTGCAAAAGGAACTCCTTTATAATCAATTCCTTTTTTTGTTTTAGTTCTAATAATATCTAATAAATGAAATCCAGCTTGTTGGATTCCTTTATCAATTAGTCTTGGGAGTTTTTTCTCCAATCTTTTATATTTTTTTTGGAGTTCTTTAGAATTTGTTTTTATATTTGCTTTAAGCATTACCTATTTAATCTTCGTAAGCCATGCAAAGGTTCTCTTTCACTTGTAGAGATTGTTCCACCAGCATCGCTATCGTATTCAACACCATCTTCTAAAATAGTTTGCATTTCTTTGTTGTATTGTGCAGTATAAAACTCAATCATTCTTTCAAATCTATCTTTATCAGCTTCAGGTCTAAATTTAGTTAATGCTGGTAAAAAAAATCTTGACATAAATAAATATGCACCAGCCCTTTTAAACTGATCTAAATTAACTTTTGTATTAACCATTTCTACTGTGTTTAAAACTGTAATATCTGTATAGACATTTGACTTATATACAGGCCACCATCTTGTTCTTAATTCTCTTAAAATATCATTTGTGGTTTGTGTAATAAAAAATGCTACTTCAGAAGTTCCTGATGCAATACCAAACTCATATATATCAGCTTGATAGTTAGATACATCCCCAGCATTTATTACATTAGCACCTGTAAAATTAGCCATATTAACCTACCAATACACAAATAATTACAACAGCAATAATAATTCCAGCAGTTACTTTAGGATTATCTTGTGCCATCTTCCAATATTTTTTTAATTGTTTCATTTCTTTTTCCTTGTTTTTTTTTTCTTAGGTTTAAATTGTACTACTTTATCAGTTACTTCTTTTAAAGTAGTTTTCTTGATTTCTTTTTTGACTTTATCAAGAGGTGTAAAACCTCTTTTAGTAAAATGATTTATATTAGCTTCGTATTGTACTTTTGATCTAGTAATGGTTTTTTTCCCATTTGTTAATTTTATATCCATAATATCTCCTTTTATATCCTATGGCGAGTTTCCTCGCCATAGAAAAGTAGTTATTAGTTGATTACTGATTCTCCAAGTATTTCTACACCATAAGAGTCATGTAATTCGCCAACACCATAAACTGCTGTTGCTACGATT
>VTLG01007871.1_pt1 | contig 24435 bp, 20 predicted proteins | sample 4694571 | NCBI WGS metagenome assembly VTLG01 (sample SAMN12604809, study PRJNA352737) | marine metagenome | biome: ENVO:00000447; feature: ENVO:00000209|ENVO:00000569|ENVO:01000036; material: ENVO:00002151; isolation source: viral sequences binned using virsorter ...
CAGATAGCTTAGACCCTACTCACATCTGGGTTGTGTGCCTTTGTGACATCGACGCGCCGAAAAGAAAAATTCTTTCTTTTAGAGACGCTGCGTCTTTTATAGAAAAGGTGGATTTAGACAATGATATTTTTATTGCACACAATGGTATTGAATTTGATTTCCCTGTTATCAAGAAAATTTGGCAACTGGATATTCAGAATAAAGTGGACACTGTTGTCCTATCCAGACTTTTTCATCCTGACCGTGTTGGGGGTCATAGTCTTGACGCTTGGGGTGAACGTCTTGGCTATTCTAAAATAAGTTTTGACAAGTTTGAAGAGTACTCGGAAGAGATGGAAACGTACTGCCGTCAGGATGTACTCATTACAGTCAAACTGTATGAGCATCTGTTAGAAGAAGGAATGGATTTTTCACAACAATGTATAGAGTTAGAACATGATATCGCTGACATTATTTCACGCCAATCACGCTACGGGTTCTACCTTGACCAGAAAAAGGCGGTCGATCTTCTGTTTGAGACGCAATCTAAAGCGGATACGATTAAGGGCAATATTAAAAAATATTTTTCACCGAAAGTAAAAGTGCTTCGAACTGATCTTCCTAAGTACACAAAGAATGGTGGCATATCTAAGGTGGGTCTGAAGCAGTTTTGCTATGGAGATATAGCTGGGCCATTCTGGTCTATAGAGTTTGAAGAGTTTAATCCTGCATCACACAAACAGGTTGTAGAGCGTATGAATGAAGCTGGCTGGAAACCTGTAGAGTTCACGCCGAAAGGCGCACCGAAAGTATGCGAGGCTAATCTAGCAACTCTTCCAGAGACTGCGCCCAAACCAGCTAAAAAGTTATCAGAGTGGAAGATGCTTGAAACACGCTGGAAGACTGTAGAATCTTGGCTTAACGCGCTGGGTGATGATGGTCGTGTACATGGTAAGGTATTTAGTCTTGGTGCCGTGACTGGCCGTATGACACATGCTGATCCCAACATGGCTAATATTGTCGCTGTCTACAAACCTTACGGACAGCAAAGCCGGGAATGCTGGACTGTACCTAATGACAACTATCGTATCTGTGGTATGGACGCGCAGGGCTTGGAGCTTCGTATGCTTGCTCACTATATGCAAGATGAAGCTTACGCTGAAGAGGTTGTAAACGGTGATCCACACACTGTCACTATGCAAGCTTTGGACATAGATGACAGGTCGCTGGCAAAGACATTTATCTACGCATTTTTATATGGTGCCAGTCCTCAAAAGCTAGGTTCCATACTTAATCTCAGCCCCTCTCAGGGTGGCGTAATACGTCAAAGGTTTCTTAACAATATGCCTAGCCTACAGAGCCTTATAAGCCGCGTAGAGCAAGTGTCCGGTCGAGGGTATATTCGAGGTATCGACGGTCGTAGGCTGTATGTAAGGCACTCTCACGCGGCTTTAAACACCCTGCTACAAGGTGCTGGTGCTATTCTCTGTAAACAGTGGTCTATTTGTATGGATAAATCGATACAAAAAGAGGCTTTAAAGGCTAAATTGGTAAACACTATACACGATGAACTTCAATTCGAAGCTCACAAAGAAGATGTAGAGCGAGTTGCAGAACTGGCACAGTCCTCAATTCGCGAAGCAGGGCATCTGTTAAAACTACGTGTTCAGATGGATGCTCAATCGAAGATCGGATTTTCTTGGGCCGACACGCATTAAAGGGGTTGACACGGGAAATCGGGTCTGTTAAGGTTAACTTATCAATCACTATCAAGAAGGAAGGAATATCCATGATTGTATATGGTACTGCTTTTTATCCTAATCTGTTTCAACCGAACCAGATGTCCAACAAGTTTGAAATGAACATTGGCCAGTTGGACAAAGACGCTATTCGTGATCTTAAAGGCGCAGGTCTTGACGTAAAAACTGGAGAGGGCAACAAGGAAGAGCATGGTAATTTTATCACTGCTAAGTCTGGTCGCCCTATTAAAGTTGTAGACGCTGCTGGTAATCCGTGGGATGAGTCTCGCGCTATCGGCAACGGAAGTTTGGTAAAAGCTTCTGTAAATCCTTACGAGTGGAATTACAGAGGTAAGGCAGGTATTAGTGCTGGTTTAAATTCGGTTATGGTTCTTAAGTGGGTCGAGTACGCTGGTACTGACGAACTTGAGCCGGAACCGGATTTTATAAACAGTGGAGATGAGTTAGACTAGAAATAGTCTATATTGGGAGCAGAGTAACCGTCTCTGTGGTATCTAGTGTGAGGGAAAGGGTGCTAGGTACATTTTATAAAGGAATTATATATGGTATGTAGAGATCAAATTATACATTCATCAAAAGAGTTTTGGAATAGAAAAGTAGATAAATATATTTTTTTATATGAAGCAGAATACATAAGCCGAGATGATTTTAAACGCTTTATGAAAAATATGGGATTTGAAGAAGATACTTTGGAAAAACTTATAATGGAAGATGAAGTAATATGAACACAACAGAAAAGAATATTTATTCTCTAGTACCAGATATACGTAATATTATCACGCACGGCAAAGACACTATAGACTCGAATAATTTAAAAAAGTTTACAGCATCGCTTACCAAAGAGGCGGTGCGTTTTCTTGATCCGAAAGAACGTACTCGAAAGTCCTATCTTCGTATGTCCAACATAGGACGAGAAGATCGTAAGCTTTGGTACGAAATGAACTCCAAGCCTGTACAACATCCACCGGAGTTACTTTTAAAATTCTTTTATGGAAATATTGTAGAAGCTTTACTTTTATTTCTTGTCGCAGAAGCAGGACACACTGTAGAGGATGAGCAAAAAGAAGTCGAGTTAAACGGCATCAAAGGACACATCGATGCTAAGATTGATGGCTGTATCATAGATGTTAAATCTGCATCGAACAAAGGTTTTAAAAAGTTTAAACAAGGTACGCTTTTTGAAGAGGACGCTTTTGGATACGTTGGGCAGATCTCGGGATACATGGAAGCTGAAGACTGTGACGAAGGTGGTTTTCTTGCCTACGATAAAAGCAGTGGGGATATGGCTCTGCTTATGATAGATGAGCTTACCAAGATCGACGCATCGGCTCGTATCGATCATCTGAAGAAAGTTATGAAGCTTGACAGTGCGCCAGAAAGATGCTATGATCCCGTACCAATGGGTACAAGTGGTAATTATATTATTGATTTTCCTTGTCGCTATTGTGATTTTAAACTTGACTGTTGGAAAGATACAAACAAAGGCAAAGGATTGCGTAAGTTTAAGTATTCTAATGGAATTAAATATTTTACAAAGATTGTTGTTGAACCTAAAGTAGAGGAGTTATTTTAAAGTTGAATAATGCGAAATATGTCCAGACACACCAACCCTGTGACGACTGCGGTTCTAGTGATGCCCTTTCTGTTTATGTGGATGGGGGTACTCATTGCTTTTCCTGTAATACTACTCGTAAAGGAGAAAATATCGTGCCGTTTGACAACAATGTTGAACTCTCTCAAGGCTATTCAGACGCAATAAAGGACAGAGGTATTCGAAAGGATGTCTGTTTTCGCTACGGCGTAACGCTGTCTAACGATGGTAAACATATTTATCCATACTTTAGTAAAAGCAATTCACACGTTGCAAACAAAATAAGAAATAGTAATAAACAGTTTTTTACAGAGGGCAATATGACCGACTCTGTTTTGTTTGGTCAACAGATCTTTGGCAATGGTGGTAAATACGTTACCTTAGTCGAGGGTGAACTTGATGCTATGTCTGTCTATCAGATGTTTGACAGTCAGTGGCCCGTTGTATCTATAAGGTCAGGCGCACAGTCTGTAGAAAAGGACATTAACGACAACTATGATTTTCTTAACCAGTTTGATAACATTCGAATTTGTTTTGATAACGATGAAGTAGGGCAAGCTGCGGCTCGTAAAGCTTCAGAGCTACTGGCTCCGAAATCTTCTGTTATTAACATGAGATACAAAGATCCTAATGAGTATCTGCAAAAAAATGCAGTAGCTGAATTTAAACAGGACTGGTGGAACGCTACAACGTACACTCCTGAAGGCATAGTTTCTGGCACAGACCTGTGGGATGAACTGAACAAAGGTCCGGAAAAGTCTATTGCAACCTACCCTTACGCTGGAATGAACAAGTACACGTACGGAATGAGACCGGGAGAGCTTGTTACAGTCTGTGCAGGTACAGGAATTGGAAAGAGTGGCTTTCTAAGAGAACTTATCTATCATGTATTTAGTTCTACAGAGGAAAATCTAGGATTAATGTTTCTTGAAGAGTCTGTAAAGACTACTGCAAAAGCTTTGATGGGAATACATGGAAGTAAGCCTTATCACCTTCCTGACACAGAATATAATGCTGAAGAGTACCGTAAAGCCTTTGAGGACACTGTAGGCAGTGGGCGTATATTCTTCTTTGATCATTTTGGTAGTAACTCTATACAAAATATCATTGGACGTATTCGCTACATGGCAAAGGTTCTTAAGTGCAAGTACATTGTACTCGACCACATAAGTATTCTAGTCAGTTCGCAAGAGCATGGTTTTGATGAGAGACGTACAATTGATGAGTGTATGACTAAGTTACGTACACTTGTACAGGAGCTAGGTATCTGCATGATCATAGCGTCTCACCTACGTAGAGTATCAGATGGTTCGCATGAGGAAGGTAAGGAGCTATCTCTTAACCATCTGCGCGGCTCACATTCAATAGGTCAACTAAGTGACCTTGTTCTAGGCTTGGAACGCAACGGACAGGCTGACTGTCCAGTAGAGCGTAACACGACTAAGGTACGTGTGATCAAGAACCGATTTAGCGGTATGACTGGTTTGTGCAGTACGCTGTTCTTTGACAGCAAAACAAACCGTCTTCGCGAAGTAATGTCACACAACAATGAGCTAGTCTGATGCCTTTGCTTATGCAACAGATACTGTCTACACAGGACGTAGATATAAATAAAGGCACGTACTACGTCTTTCTAGACAACGATAAAAGACAACCAGTAAGTCAGGGCGCAGTCTTTCTTGCTAAACATGATAGAGGCATAGGACTACGTATTAAAAAGGCACCCGGAGATGAAGCGGGTGCTTACTGGACTGACGATGAGTTTAATGTTAATCGAGAAAAAGTAAAAAATGATATAGGAATGGTAGAAAACCTATTGCGCGATAATAAAGTAGTTGTTATAATTAAGTCAGACCTAGACGAATGTCGAGAGGATCGCTTTCTAGAGCTTTGCCCACGTTCCTACAAGTACTTTCGTAACAGTCTTGCAAAATGTTTAAGGATATATGGAACATGAAAGATATACCTGCTCATAGATTTAGATCGCGATTTGAAAGAAGGTTTGCAGCAGATCTTAAAGAACGGAGAGTACCCTTTGAATACGAAGAACACAAGTTTTCCTACCAACCTAAAATTAAGACTTATACTCCTGATTTTTTTCTGCCTGAGTTTGATTTATTTATTGAGACAAAAGGATTTTTTAATGCTGCTGATAGAGTAAAACATTTGTTAATTCAGCAGCAGCATCCGGATATTGATTTAAGGTTTGTTTTTATGAATCCATTTACTAAGATTAACCGTAAGTCCTCTACAACTTACGCTTCTTGGTGTCAGGAACACGGTTTTAGATTTGCAGAAGAAAGGATACCGAAAGAATGGATAAAAGCGAGTTCGAGGAAGAAACTAAAGACCTGAAACCCGGAAGAGTATACATAGTGTTACAAGACTCCGAGACAAAAGAAGACTTCGAAGAACACGGGTTTTTTAAAGTTATGATATTTGATACAACAGATAGTGAAAATTCGGCAGATGCGGATATTCAAAACAAATCCACATCGTTTGTCGTAGCCAACGGATTATTTTCTATTTTAGCTAACTCACCTATGTACGTTTTTGATGAGGGAGTTGATATGATAATGAAAAACTACTACGATAGCCTGTCCGAAAACTCATCAGAAGATAACCTTGTAAACTTTATGGAGTATAAAAAGAAGCCAAATGGACGACCAAATTAATCATCCTCAACATTATAACATGAACTCTTTAGAGGCTATTGATATTATCTCTGCCTCTATGACTGAACAGGAGTTTGCCGGATATTTAAAAGGAAATATTTTGAAATACATTATTCGTTATAAACACAAAGGAAACCCAGAGGCTGATTTAAAGAAGGCTGGCTGGTATCTTAACAAACTGATCGAAGAGGTAGAAGATGACATCAGATGAAATAACTTTGCCAACCAACTATCAATCCTTTATTCATATGTCTCGTTATTCACGTTGGCTGGATGAAGAACAACGTAGAGAAACTTGGGAAGAAACTGTAGACAGATTTCTAATGTTTATGAAAGAACATCTGTTGGACAATTATAAATACAATGTAAGTAATAAAGTATATACTGAGTTGCGTGACGGTATGCTTAATCTGCAAGTTCTCGGTTCTATGAGAGCTTTAATGACTGCTGGTCCTGCGCTGAAGCGTGAAAACGTAGCTGGGTACAACTGTTCTTATCTTCCTATCGACGCTCCTCGTTCTTTTGATGAGGCTCTGTACGTGCTTATGAATGGTACAGGCGTAGGCTTTAGTGTCGAGGAACAATACACTGAGAAGCTTCCTACTATTCCTGATGTAGAGTTTGAAGAGACAGAAGATCTTATTTCCGTAGCTGACTCAAAAGAGGGCTGGGCAAGAGGACTACGTGATCTTATTTCTTTTTTGTATACCAACCGTGTTCCTAAGATTGATCTGTCAAAGATACGCCCCGCTGGTGAGCGTCTTAAAACATTTGGTGGACGCGCTTCTGGTCCGGAGCCGTTGGAAGAGTTATTTATTTTTGTTATACAAACATTTCGTAAAGCACAGGGACGAAAGCTTACGTCGATTGAGTGCCACGATATCATGTGTAAGATTGGTCAGGTTGTAGTAGTAGGCGGTGTGCGTAGGTCCGCTCTTATTTCTTTGTCCAACCTTAACGATGAACGTATGCGTATGGCAAAGAGTGGTGAGTGGTGGGTAGATAATCAACAACGCGCACTTGCCAACAACTCTGTATGCTATACAGAAAAGCCTGACATTGGCATATTTATGAAAGAATGGTTATCTTTATACGAAAGCAAAAGTGGAGAACGTGGCATCTTTAATCGTGTTTCCGCGCAGCAAAAAGCCGCCTCGAATGGGCGGCGTGACGGTAACATAGACTTTGGAACAAACCCATGTTGTGAGATTATATTACAACCGTATCAGTTCTGTAATCTTTCAGAGGTTATCTGTCGTGCAGAGGATACGCTTGATACACTCCGAGAAAAGGTTCGACTAGCTACTATTCTAGGAACGTTTCAAGCCACACTAACTAATTTTAATTATCTTCGTAAACGATGGAAAGACACTACGGAAAAAGAACGGTTGTTGGGTGTGTCTCTTACAGGTATTATGGACTGTCCTGCTGTGTACAACGCAAGTGAGGGTACTCTTCAAGAGCTTCGGAACGTAGCTGTCAAGACCAACAAGAAGCTTTGTGAAGAGATTGGAATAGAACAGAGCGCAGCAGTTACGTGTGTAAAGCCGTCCGGTACTGTGTCGCAGCTTGTAGACGCTGCTTCCGGTATACACGCTCGACATAATCCGTACTACATTCGTACGGTACGAGGTGATAATAAAGATCCTTTAACAATGTTTATGAGAGAAAAAGAAATACCTAACGAACCAGACTTTACAGCGCCTGAAAGCGTTACGGTATTTTCGTTTCCTATGAAAAGCCCAGAAGGTGCAATATGCCGCCACGACATGACGGCAATTGAACAGCTAGAGCTTTGGCACAAGATTGCGGAGAACTATTGTGAACACAAACCATCCGTAACGATATCTGTCAAAGAGCATGAATGGCTAGAGGTAGGTACGTGGTGTTGGAATAACTTTGACGCCTTGTCAGGTATTTCCTTTTTACCATTCTCTGATCATTCTTATAAACAAGCTCCCTATCAAGACATCGACCAAACAATATACGAGGCAACGTTAAGTCAGATGCCGCCTGATATTGATTGGACAGAGTTACAGATGTTTGAAAGAGGCGATACGACTAGTGGCTCACAAGAGCTTGCCTGTACAGGCGGTGTCTGTGAGATTGTGGACATCGGAGCATGAAGCAGTCAGTTATCTCTCAAGTTAACGTAGCTCTAAGAGAAGACGGGAACATTGCGATTTCGTACAACAATGTTCCCGTTGGTGACTTGGAAAATTTATTTGAAACGGAGTATCCGGAGTATCCTTATTTATCTACCTTAAAAAATTATATGAAAGATTTAGATGTTATTACACAAGATTACTTAAACGCTATAGATAATTTAGGCATATCCGATTAACTTTTTTTACTGCTCTGTGCGGATACATACGCTCTAGCTTTACCCATTGCACGATTACCAAACCAAAACGCTATGATCGCACTGAAGATTGCTGCCGTCTCGTTGTCCCATGCCATTTGTATTGCTAATGTCCAATCTAAGTTTTGTGTAGCAATCATAGCATAGATGAGTGTGCCTTTGACAGAAGCAAACATTAAGAAGAAAAGGTAAGTAATGACAGGGCGCACAGAACCCCGCAGACTATTGATAAAAGGTCCAGAGTCGATGGTTCGATCATGTTCGTAAAGGCTCTTTGTTTCTTGTATTTCAGCTTCCGCATCAATTTCCTGAATACGTAATTCTGAAAGTTGTGAAGCGTATTTCGCTTTTGCCTCAAGCATTCGTAGCTCTTGCTCGTTTGCTTGTTTTTGTTTGAAGTACCCTAAAACTTCAGGTACAATAGAAGTACCAAAACCGATAAGTGTTCCGATAAGAGATATCATTTCTTTTTACTCATCCACGCAGACATGCCCATATAAGCGCCTACCACGCTTGCCATGCCTATGTAGAATAAGCCAAAGAGATCTGACAATGCTTTGATGCGACCATCTGGAAAGATAGGCAGAAATAGCAAGGCTGTAAAAATAATCATTACAATCATAGCGGTCCAAGCCATCTGTCTTTGAGAGTCTGTTTTCTCAACCTCCGAGATAGTTTTTATTTCTTCTACAGTAACGCTGCCGTCACCATCAACATCAAACTCATTGTACATAGCTTACTTCTCCCTTAGTGTACTTTTTCTCTCATCTTATTAAATAGATCCCACAAGCTTGTTATTTGCTTGTTTGCTACATCTTGCTCCGCTCTGAGTTGAACAAGTCTTTCTTGTTGATTTTGTGTCCAATCGATGTTTTTATCCAACTCTTTTCGTAGAATACAAACATCTTTTTGTAGTTCTGAAATTTGTTCTCTGCTTCTTGTCGCCCACACAATTAAAAACCCTATAAACATTATTTGATGCCAATGTGTAGATAACATATCAAGCATGTTATGTTTACTCCTCCCTGTTACATAGTTTAATGATTAAATAGGTATTACCCTCCTACATCTCCTAATTGTTTTTTGTACGTATCTCTAAGAAATGTTGTTTGTCGAGCATCGTTTTCTAAGTCGTTAACTATTTTGTCAATGCTTGCTTGTGAATTTAATTTATACCCAAATTGACCCATATATATTAAGAGATTTCTAGCATAATCTCTAGCTTCTTTTGGTTTAAATATTCCAGTAACATAAATGTCTTTGATTGTTTTTGCGGCGTTAGGATCGTTCAGAAGTTGTTTAATAATATTTGCTTGAAGTACACGATGGTCTACATACGTTTTTTCAAGAACCATATAAGCTGGAGAAACCATTCTTTTAGCAAAAGTATTATAAGCTCGTCCTAAAAATTGAGCAGAAGTATATTCTCTTGGAGTATTACGGGCAGTAAGTTCTTTCATTGTACTTCTTGACATAAGTCCTAACTGCATTAATATGTCCATATGCTTTGTATGTTCTTCTGAATGAACAGCTTTAAAAGCTTCTTTATTATTATTCCACCATATTTCTGCTGTTATAACATCGTACTCGTTTTCTAAATTCATCTTATTGCCGAACCCCCTACCCAAGTCAACATCTACTACACCCTGTTCTCTTAGTTTGTTCAGCACGGCAGGAACTCGGTCACGTATATATCCTCGTATGGTGTCTTCTGATTTATTATATTCAGCAGCTATGCGTTTTACTGCCTCTCTGGTTTGATCTCTAGGAGTTCTCCTATCCGCAGCGCGTGTTGTAAGAGGAAAAGCATTTGTCATAAAATCTTCTTCTACCAGATAAGCTAAAGAATCTCTAATTCTTTCAAAATCTTTTTGTTTCAAATGACGAGGATCATTTTTAGGTAATTTACGTCTTAGGTTTGCATCGTACATTATTCCTTCAACTACAGTTTTTCCACGTATTCCAGTCTCAGACGCATCTACTACATCATCTAAATTAGCCCTAAATTCAGCAGAGTTAATAATATCATCTATAGCTTGTTTAGTTATATCGTCCGCATTTTTATATGTTGGACTATTTTTTACCGTAGTTAAAATGCTATCTTGCGTGTTATACCCTATACGAGAATCTGTTGTTAATCTGTGAAACAAAGATTCTCTTATTCTTGGTAAATCTCCTAAAGCACCTTCGACAATCTCATTTAGTTCATCCAGCCTTGTTCCAGTAAACTTACCCAAAGCGGTTATACTAAAAGCCTTTTTCTGTGCTGTAGAAGTTTCCTTTATAATGTCATCAACAGCCTGTCTTGCTACTTTGTGAGCGTCTTCAAGTGCTTCTGTATCTATATGCTTTAAATCTCTTAAATGTTCAAGCATTTCTATAAAGTCACCGCGAGATGTTCCATCTGCTTTTTTAGCAACGGTAATAATATCCTTAAAATAACTTAAATCGTCATCTAAAAATGAAACTAAATTTTTAAAATCAGCTTTTCCTGTACTGTCCATAAAATCACCGACTATAGAATATAAAAGTTCTGCAACTGCTTCTGAATTTATTTCTCCAGTTTCAGGATCACTGAAAACCTTTCTAAATTGAAGCGCATTGGCTTTTTTATCTGCTGCTGATGGAAGATTTTTACCTATAAACAGCCCGAATAGAGCATGAGGTGAAACTATCTGTCTTTGATCTAGGCTTCCTGCATTCTTAAAAGAAGTAAACGGGCCGTCGGGGTCAAGATACATACTAAATTCGTCTCTGTATTTATCTCTAGCCAACGACCATTCTTTTATAAATTGCCCGCCAAAACCTTCTGTCTCAGCTATAGCATCATCAAATACATTAATACGATCAGATAGATCGTGATATGTCTGCCAATCAGCAACATCAAACGCTTGACGGCGTTGCTTACTCATTTCAGATCGAAGACGCATAACAGTTTTAACATCAAGCGAAGCTGGAATTGGATATTTGGCTGAAACCGCTTGTGCAGCATCCGCAGCCGATTGAGTAAAGTTGTTATTATTCTCAAGTTGTTGTAGTAAAGGTTGAATTATTTGATCATCAGGTCTGTTATCTCCTGCTGCTCTTGCAGTATTTACAGCTTCGTCAAATTTATTCTGCAAAACAGTGTCAACATTTTTAATAATCTTATTAAATTCTTCCAAAGCTTCTTCTGGAGTTCCTTTATGATTTCGTTCTATAAATTGACGTAAATTTTCTCTAAATTCTTGAAAATTTTCAAAAGTTTTTATACTTTCTTTGTTCATTTGTTTTAAGAAATATTCTGCTGCAATCTCTCCTTTCAACCTTGCAGTAGTACTAATATCTAATTTTGCAAAATCTTTAAATAACCTATCTCGTAAAACTTCAGAAGTACCAACAAGACTTTCTGGAAGATTTTCAAAAAAATCACTTAAATCTACGTCTACATTTCTATATTTTTTTTCTATCTCAACAAAATCTGCTGTGGCTACGTCTTGCTGTTTTTTAAAACCTTCGCGAATTAACCTTAGTTGAGTTTCACCATGTATCGGAATATCTTTTGTTCTATCTCGGTTCAAGCCAACGTCATCCGATATATCTTCCAAAATCTCCTTCACACGCATTTTTGATATATTTGGCCTAGACGATGCTACAGCCCTTAATGCAGATATTCTACGAGCATTATATAATCTATCTTTATTAACTATTTGATCGGAGATATCATCTAGTACCATGTTTAAAACATCAGATTCTTGTACTGCTGGGTCTTTTCTCATTCTTAAAATAATACTTTTTAAAATTTTTGTCTGTGCATCAAGATGTTTTTGAAATTCTTCAGCCTCTGATATAAGTTTTTCTTTAATAATTTGACCCTTATAATTAGAATATTCTACAGAACCTGACAGACTGTTTCGCATAGCTTGCAAACCATTAAAACCTGAAAGATTTTCCATTAGTAGTGGATAGTCTTCTGATATGGCTGTAAGTTCGTCAGTTAACGCGCTAAATTCTGCTAATTTGTCCCTGTATTGCTGGGCTTGTGGACCTTGCAAAACTAATTGATCAAATTTAGCTCCAAAATCATAAGTTTCCGCTGCAAAACCTTTATCCAGCATACCGTTTATTATATAAAAACCGTGTGCGCGTCCTTTTTCGTCAAGAAGACCATTTTTAATTGCCTTTTCTCTCATTTTTATTGCATTTACAGAGTCTCCTTTTTCTTCTAGATCGCGTATTTTTTTAAGTTCTTCTTCGCCCCTATGAAAAGATTCTTTAAAAGCTTGCTTTCTCTGTGCCGTATTTATACCAAGTGCTGCAATAAATGTATTACGATATGAGTTCATACTTTTGCTATCACTATTTTTAAAAGCTTCTAGAGCTTGTTTTATATTATTAGGATTTATTTGAACAAGTTTAGAAGTCGTCCATAACAAACCTGCTGCCGCCCTTCGTTTTGTAAATTTTGTCAAAGAATCTGCCATAAGAGCGCCTGAAATACTCAATATAGTAGAAAATGTTTCGTCTTCAAAAACAGAATCTGCTAATTGATAAAAAGCAGAGCCTACAAAAGCAGATACTATGTCTCTGCGACGATTTGCAGCTTTTTTAACCGCTTCTTGTCTAGAGAGATTTTTTCCCTTTTGATACATATCAACCATAAATTCTAAACGATCATCATCTTTAAAAGCTCTATATATTACATCGGGAAGTGCTGCTTGAGCTTCATCAAAATTATATACTTGACTCTTATGTAAATTTTCCCATATTTTACTTTTACCAACTTTCTGAGCATAGAAACCCATAACTTTTGATCTTCTATAATTTTTCAGAGCTTGTTGAAGGGTCATTTTTCCAGTACCTATTCCTCCAAACGGCGCAAATAAACCTGCTACAGAACTCGTTTGAGAGAAAATATTACTGTCATCGTGATCTAGTTCAATTATACCCCTACTTTTCTTCCACCAAGTCTCAAATTTTGCTTCATCGTCTAGTCCAATAACACTTTTTACCTGATCTTTTAAAAAATTATGCGTGTTATCTAAAAATTCCTGTCCTGTTCCTCGTCCAGATAAAAAGAGAAGTTTTGTAAAAGAACTTTCAGGATATTCCGATGCGGCTTGTTCATCTGTATGAAAAAGATTTCGAATATCTCCTTTTAGTGCCTCTGACTTTAAAGAAAATCCCGGAAGTCCTGATGGACTCATCGTTATATCTCCTAACGTAGCTGTTACTCCCAGTCCAGACCTAACTAATTCGTCTTTAGCTATCGATGCTAATTCAAATAAACCTATAAGAGAACCTGCAAGACCTCCGTGGTGGTAGGTTTTTTTTATATAATCTTTCTTTTTTTCTTGCGGTTCAGCTATTCCTCCAAGAAAACCTACTACTGGCCCTAATGTATATCCAAAAGCTATGTCTGAAAACTCCTGTCGCTCTTGTGTATTTCTTAAAGAGTCTGCCTTGTCAAAGAGATCTTCCATGCTATCCGCAGGTTTACTTGTAATTCCCTCAATAGGTATATTAAGATCGTCTACAACTCCTGTTGGATCATCTGCAATAAGTCTAGCATGAAATCCATGATCTTCTTGTAAAGCTTGTTCTAATGCAGCATTTCGACGTTCTTCTTCAGTTGGTATTGTTCCTGCTCTTCCGGCTTGCTGTAAAGCTTCCGCATAATTTCTTTCTGCTTGTCTCTTTAGAAATTCTTCATTGGTTGGTCTTGCAGAAGGAACCTGCGGCGGAAACGGAGAAGCTGTGATTAAAGGAGTTTTTGCTATTTTTGAAAAATTTTCAGAAACAGCCTCCGCACCAGATATAATTCCCTCTATAACATGACCTCTTCGTGGAGGTCTTTCTTTAGGATCTATATCTACTTCTAAATTTTGTTCTGGAGAAGAAATACTTTTATCATCTTCCATATCGAAAGCATATCCTGCTTCGACAGGTAAATCTTCATTAACGTTTTTTTGCATTTTTCACCGTTCTTACTGTGTTTCAGAATTAAGAGATAAATTGTATCTTTGCGCTAACATTCTTCTAAAATTTTCATTTTCAAAAAGATACGCTATATTACGTCCTTTTTTGGGAAACTTGGACTTTAACAGAGCTTGTAAGCTACCTTTGCTTGGTATAACCGCTTTTTCCCCCATATTTTTTAAATGCATATGTAAAACTCCAGATTGCTCTAACAATGAACTTAACGCTTTTATGTGCGGGGGCGTGTTGTTTAAAATTACGTCCGCCTGTATTTGTTGATCGGAGGTTCCCTGTAAAGAAGCCTCACGTAACGCTAAGTAATTGGTCAAAAGTGTTCGTGTGTATTTTGAAAAATCCAACGATTCTTTTTTGTTAGTTGCTGCATCAAAGATACGGAAAAAGTCTTGTAAAGCTAGATCGCTAGGTACATAAGAATTTTCCTTTTGACTTTTAGAAAGAGCAGTATTAAGATTCTTAAATATTCTTATTCCTTCTTGAACATTAGACGCATTAATGCCTTCTTGAGATTGATTAATCTTCACATTTTGTGTTATATAATTAAAATGTGTTTGAACTTCTCTCGTTTTACCGACAGCATCTCTAGCACTGTACCTCTTGTCATTACTTTCAAGCATATTTTTAACTTTAGGAGATTTGTGCAAAAAGTTATTCCAGTTGTGAGTATATATACGATCTGAAATTTCACTATACAAAGTATCAGTTTGGAAAGACTTTCCGGTTGTTTCTAAAAGAATTAATTCTGCTCTTGTACTATCTAGTGCTTGATTATTAGTAAAGTTTAATAAACGAACAGCATTTTCAACTGAATCTTGTGTAAAGAAGGGACCGCCCCAAAGAGACTTATAGATATTATCAAAATCTTGGTTTGAAATAGTTCTTCCGCCTGTCTGCTCTCCTTGAACATATCCAGCTAATTTATAAGTCAATGCTGTTTTTTCCCATGTAAGTGCAGCCCTTCGTAAATAAACATCTCTTGCTTTCTCCTCACCCTGTCTACCTCTATTTTTTTTATAATCTTCATAGTGAAGGTCTAATTCTCTTTTTAAGTTATTATTTAACTTTCTTAAATTGTCTCGGTTATAACCATGCATATCGTTATTATAATACCCGTATTCTTGATAAAACTCACTAGCCCCCATCCTTATAAAATCTCGATAACGTTTATTATCTGCTACAAGGTTAGATTCTGTGAAAAAATCGCTTACAAATTTATCATTTTGCTTGCCTGTTATAAATTCTTTAAAAGTACGAGCTATATTTGCTAAAGTAAGTCTATATTCAGCAGCTTGTCCTCCTACAACGGCCTCACCCTCTTGTTTCAGGTCGCGGCGGCGATATCCTCCACCAAATATTTCTAAACCCGTTTTATCCATATAAAGTAGTCCACTTATTCTTTTAATTGCTCGACGGATATCCTCTCGTTGCTCCTGCGCTTTACGTACAGTATCGTAAGCTTTAGTAAATTCACCTTTATTTCTGCCTTTGTCTGTTTTTTTCATTCTATGAAGACCGCTACGGCGAATTACATGAGTATCTATAAAATTGCCCTTGAACGTTTTTTGCACAGTAGGTAATCCTGCTACTTTATTTAGAACTGCGTCTAGATACAAATTAGTTTTTCCATAGATATTTTGGTTAAATTTTGCTTTGACATCTCCTACTCGTAGTACCCAATCAATATATTGAGAATCACTCATTTCGTAAAGTTTCTTTTTCTCTTCTTGTAACTTACTATATTCGTTTTTAATTTCAGTCGAAGCTACTTTTAAAGCAGCATTTACATTTTTTTTCTGTCTCAACAAGTTATCCGCTATAGCACCCCCATTTTCCTCTCCAAGAGTTTTAACAGTTACTACATTTCCTAACTTATCGCTTGCTTGCGTTTCAGAATTATATGTTTGAGGTTGCAGTCCAAAAGTATTTCTTGAATCAGCAGTTTCATTTGCTTGAGCTACTGTGTGTCTATATTCCTGTTCAGTTATTAAACCTACTTTTACAGCAAGTTTAGCTGCGACAGGATTAGCTTTTAAATATCCTATCCTTTGTCTGGTTACTGTAATATCATCTTGGGCTATAGAACTTTCACCGCCTTGTGTTATTACTGGTGTTATTGCTTGCTGTAAAGATAGAGCAATCAAAGGAAGTTCCTGATTTCTTTCATAATAAGAGTACACAGCATTTACATAATTGTCCATATGTTTAGAATTATGCGTAAATCTGTTTTGTAAAATTTCATTTTGCATACCTTTTTCGGATTCTCTTAATAATTTCCACTCGTCGTTACGAAATCCAAATTTCTTTAAAGCTATAAATTTCGCAGCATCCGCTTCTTTCTTATTGTTCGAGTAACTTTGATTTACTAATCGTGTAAATAATGTTCTTAATGTTGTAAGAATTTTAGTAGAATCTCGTTCCGCTACGCTATTTATAATAGTTTTTCCATCTTGATTATCTCGCGATGGATAAGTTCCTTTAGGTACTGTTCCTTCAGATAGATTTAGTAAACCAGTTTGAACACCTCTTGCTATCGAATGACTTCCGGGTATATATTCTCTGTTAGCATCAAAAGACCCGCCCTTTTTGCTCTCGTCTAGTTGACGTTGCCATTCTTGTCTGTAATTTTTAACAAACTTATCAAAAAGAACAAGCCCTTTATTAACTTCTTCACGATCTTCTGAATGCAAATTAAAAAGTTTCGCGTCTTTTAGCAATTGTATATATCCGGAACGAGGACGGAATCTACCAGAATCATCTTGTACGGCAAAAGTATTATAGTGTGCCTTGCTTTCCTTTATTAAATTTTGCCAATTATTAAAAGCATTTGTCTGCGTTTCTTTACGTTTTAGTCTGCCTTCTTTTTCTGTTTCAAATACCAGTTTATATACTTCACGCTCCCAATCACGATTTTCTTTGGCTATTTCAGCACGCTCTTTTGCGCGTTGTTCAGCCGCTTTTGCGCGTTGTTTAGCCGCTTCTTGTGCAGCTAGAGCCTTATTCTGTTCAATATCTTCAAATGCAGCAAGACGACCTATATTACGTGCGACTTGGCTTGGATCTCCTCCCTGTGATATAGACGGTTCGTCAGTTGGCAAAGTAGCATACGTGAGTACTTGTTCAAAAAGTTCTTGCTGCATTTTAGGATCTTTTGCAACAGAAGCAAATACATTTGTTATAGTTTCACCCAACTCTGAGGCAGAATCGCCCACTCTTTTTATAAATGACATACTACGCTACCTCTTTCGGTTTGGACATAAAGCCTTGTGATTCTTCTTCTGTGGGTAAAGAAACTTCCGGCATGTCTGGTGGTCCTGACATCATTTCTTGTTCTTCTGGTGTAAATTCAATATCATATTGGTTAGAAGGTAAAACCTCTTTTTGTAAACTCTCCAAAGCATTTGTATCTAGATGCCTTACAACAGGTTTATTTTCTAGAATGACCTCTTTGACTCCTTGATTTTTCGCTATTTTAAAAATTTCAACTGCTAAGAAAGGTTTTATAACTTCAGCTATATCTGGATTAAACATACCTTGAGTAAAAGCCATCATTACCATCGATCCTGCCAGTGTTTCGCACGAAATACCTGCTTTTGTAATTTGACCTATCTCAATCTGTGCTTTAGGTATATATAGACCAGATTTTAAAGCTAAAAAAGCTTTCTCAGCCGAAGCCGTTTGTGGAGGATTTTCGTAAGGAAAAGTTCCCGGCGTAGCTGTTAAAGATTGACCCGGTATTGGTTTACCTATATACGGATCATGTTTAAGTTTATCAGTCAAAGTTTGCATTTTAGCTTATTCCTTTAAAAGCTTTCGCCAATCGACGTTGTGACCTTCTACTTGATCCGACAGATCGGCCTGACCCGAAAGAACGAGAAATGTCTCCAGCTACTTTAGGAGATATAACAGGAGCAGTTAGCATACTGTTAAGAATACCTTCCATAGAACTACGAGATAAGACTTGTTCTTGTGCTAATACGTTTCTTGCGCCAGCCTGTCGATAATCAACAGTACCTGCCATAAGTCCTGTAGGCGTAGAGTGTGTAAATTCTCTGTCGAGTATACTTCCCTTTGCATTTACAATTTGTTGAACTTGACTCGGCTGTTGACTAGAAGCAATGAAAGCACCTGTAGAACGGGCTGGTGTAGTTCCAAATAGTTCTTGACCAACTTTAGCCCCCGCTATTTTTGCTAGAGTACCAGCCCCCTGTGTTACTACCGTTGCTACAAGACCTTGAACAATATCTCCAAACATATTTATTAACTCCTTTATTTAATCACCCTCTGTAAAATCGCTATCGTCAAGAAAATCAAACTCAAAAGGATCGTCAAAAGGATCACCAAAAGCTGCATCGTCTGATAAAGGATCAACGCCTACTACGTCAACTGTAGGATCATTAGAATCACCAAGACCAAGCATGCCTAATGCTCCTTTTACAACAGCGCCAGCAATGGACTGTTGTTTTCCGTCAGTACCTACTGGAACTTCTTTAAAGAGTAACTGTGATCCAAATTTTATTGCATCAGTAAGCATTCTTTGTGAAGCTGCACCCGCAGCAACTTGATTTTTAAAGTCTACTGTCCGATTAAACATATCCGTATTAAACTGGTTTGACATAGCACTTAAAACAATTTGATGATTACGAGTTGTTTCATTTTCTAATGTAGTAAATAATTGATGCGCTTCATCACGATACTTTTGCCAAAGTTGATTTTGAGCTTGCTGCGTCAAACCTAAAAGAATAGAAGCATTTATTTGATTTGCTTGATTGTCTCTTGCCGTGTTAGAAGTATTAATCTGTCTTCGCCAAAGTACATTAGATTGATCAATCTGCTTGCTCATATTTGTATTAAATTGTTCACGAAGATTATCTAAGTTTACATTAAATTCTTCTACAGCCGATGCTTCTTCGCTATTAAATTTTTGTATAGCTAAATCTCTTGCCGCATTGGCCTGTTCGACTGTAGCGCCTAATTGATCGTAGAACTGATTTACCTGATTCTGAGAAGTAGCATTAAACTGTTGAGCCGCGTTAGCCGCAGCTTGATCTGTAAATAGAGATTGTACTTTTGATTGATATGTCAAGACCGCTGCTTGTTGTTCGTTGGTTGTATTTTTAAGATTCATATTTAAGAAAGACTGAGCATTTTGTTGTGCAGCTTTCATACGATTATCAAGATTTTGCCTATCCATAGCAGCGATTGTAGCAGCGTTAGAAAGAGCCGTTTGCTGTTGATTGTTCAGGTTTTGTAGCTGAAGAGTAGCATTAGCTTGTGCGTCTTGAGCCGCAATAGGAATTGTAGATTCGATAAGACCTTGAGCTAAAGCTGCTGCCGCCATACTAGAGGAACCCAAACCTCTTTGCTGCATAATATCATTAACTTTACGTACAGTAGGCGAAGCCCACGGAGGAAACTCGCCTGTTTCTATACCTTCTGTAAGTTTTTCAATCTGAAAAGCTATAGACGCTTCGTTAGCAAGTGTCTGTGTCTGCGCTTCTGCAAGACTACCTCGTTCCAACATCTGTTGTTTAGTACGTTCATCTACAACTTGATTAGGGTCAACTACATCATTAGCTGTAATAGTTCCTGTAGCCGCTGTAGCTGTAGTCATATTGCTGAATGTTCGCTCAACATTTTGTATCTGTGCAGCATCTTGAGCTTGTACGGCTACATCATCAATACCGCTAATAAGAGTGGGCTGATCTTGAAGACGGCGTTGTTCACTTGTATCTAAAAGTTTACGGTCAACAGTTTCCAACTCCTCATCTTGAACTTGTTGAGAAATAGGATCAAATAACATCTCAATTTTATCAGGATCAGCACGATCTGTTTGAGTTAAGATGTTTGGAATACCGATTGCCTGTTGCCCCCGAATAGCTAACAAAGGAGCATTAGCTACGTTAGGGTCGGGTAGCGCAGTTATTGGCTCTATTGCTACTTCTTCACCTTCTGGTTCTTCAGACATATTTACCTATCTTTCCTAATTAAATTTTGAATTGTTTTCGTTTCATAGATACGAATTAAAAACCACACCAGTGTCACAAAAGATACAAGAGGAGGAAGCCAGCCAGCTAGTAAAGCTACAGTAGAGCTTACACCCACTATGTCACCTACGTTTTTAATCTCTTCTGTCATGTTACTAAGAGGCTCTAGGATTTTTGGGCCAATCATCAAACTCAGATGCCTTTTTTCCAGCGTCTTTCATTTCTTCTGTAAATACAGTCATAGCCTCAAGTCCTGCAACATCTGTTTTATTATTAATAGCAGTTTCAAGTTCAGCGGCTTTTGTTCGTAGGTCTGTGCGCCACTTTGCCAGATCAGAAGGTTTTGCCTTACTTGTTTCCTGTTCGCGAATTACTATCCAGTCTGTTTGTTGTAGGTAACTTGCAAGGCAGTTATTTACATTAATTTTCATAGTAGTTTTAATATCGTCTACATTACGAGCATTTTTTGTTCGTGTTACTACAACTTTATCAGATTTTACGGACGGACTAGATTCTGACGATGTGTAAAACATATTTTCTACACTTTCACCAGAATACTCGAAAGGAACAATACCTATATCACGGCGTTCTGAGTCAGTCCACGCAGAGCTAAAAATAGACTTAGGGTATTGTATATAGTTAATATACATAGATTTTGGATATCTTATAATCTCTACTAACTGATCCCCTAAAATTTTTGCCCACATAGTTTATTTTCCTTTCTTGAGTTATCTACCATAGATGGGTGGTAGTGTTCCACCTCCACCTATTTCTGCCATTGCTATATAAATGTATTTTCTTGGAGTAGTACTATCAATAGCGTTAATTACTCCACTATTTGATTTAAGTTTAAAACCATCAGCAAGAATATCAAAAGCAGGATTGTCTGTAAAGTTTGTATTGTGTGCTTCTTCAGCAGTGTTATCATTAACTTCTAATGTTCCTCCGTTTAATCCTCCTGCTGTAGTAGTACCGTTGTATGTATATCTTGCAGTATCAAGAACAAGCCAATCATGTGAAGCATCGGAAACAGTAGCACATTTTACTAAAATCCAACGAGGTTTAAATCCACATGATATATAAGGACCATTATCATTAGAATTTCCGGCATAGACACCTACTTTACACACACCAGCAATTGAACGAAAACAGTAAGCTATAAAGTCTTTATCAGTATCATTTGTATCTGGAGTAGCCCCACTGCCTATGCTAAAGACAGTAGAGGTAGGACTTGTATCATTCCAGTAGTTTGCATTAGCATAAGTAAGAGCATAACCGTTCAAAGCAATATAGTTGCCCCCTCCTCCTGCTATTGATCCTAAATCTTTATGAAGCATAGGCCAATTAGTACTTGTTGCCTCTAAATTTTTTACTATTATGGCTTCAGCAATTCCTCCTAAACCATGTCCTACAGTTTGAGCAGAAGTTTCATCACCTGTGTACTTCACCACCGAAAAGTGACCAGCATCAGCAGCAATAGCAGTGCTGGCAATACTAGGAACACCCGTCGAAACACTTCCAGCAGCAATAGTACTTCCTGTTGAAGCAGTATCTCCTACAAGCCATTGCCAAAGAACATAAGATTCAGTAGCCGTATTTACCTCTGCATCACTACCAATCTGCACACCTCTTTGGAGAAATCTTTGAACTGTATAAGCATTAGTTACTTGTATTGCAGTACTATTAGTATGAATATCATTATTAATACCTCTAATTCTATCAAAAAGCATATGATTATCAGTGGAATCCCTGTTTTTTATCCACGCAAATGCTGTAAGCTTAGAAGCAGTATCATCTAAGTTATCTTGATTAATTTCTTTAAAGTCTGTTGTTACGCTTGATAATGTTGTCTGCCCACCTGTTTGTAAAGTTACTATACTATTATTGTAATTTGAAACAGCAGGACGTACTCCAAAGCTTGAATCAAAAGGAAAGTTAGTTACTCTTGCTCCAGTAACTTCTGTGAAAGAACCAGAGCCTTCATTTTGGAAAAATACTTTTATAGTACCAGTGTCAGTGTCTATTTCATAACGAAGAACATCGTCAGCATCTAAAGCTTGTAAACTTGATACTGAAGAAAATGTAGTAGCTGTTGGCCCTGATGCAAAGCTAAAATTGCCTCCAGAATCATAAGAAACACTGCCAGCAACACTACTAGCGCCTAACTCAATCGAACCAGAAGTAGCATTGATATCTTCCAACCCTGCTTGACTAGTTATGAATCCACACTTTGGATATCCCCCTCCTACTGTATTCATTTGAAATTGAAATACAACCTTGCCTGTCATTCCAAATGTTGTTGTCGAAGAATCTGAATTAGTACCGTCTGTACCTTTTACTTTTGTGTTGCCTTCAGTCCAAACATTACTACCACCACCAGAATAGTTTGAAGAAAATATTGTAAAGTTTTTAGAAGGAGTATCAACAGTTTTATCTCCAGCAGCCCAAGATGCACCACTACCATGAGTTTCTTCTGTTAAATGAATATTATTACCAGATGAGTCTTTACCCATGTTTGAACCAGATGATGCGCCGGGTGTACCGTCAAACTTAAGATAGAAACCTCTATTACCATATGTTCCCACATCCGTTTTATAATCTTTTGCTATCCAACGGTTTGTAGAGGTATCAACTTGTCCAAAGTTTGATACTGCTTGGCAAGAACCATCTATAATGTGTATCTCTGCAAGATAACTATTAAAGTTATAAGATGCATCGTATGTATCGCTCGGAGAAAGATGACCGATCTGTAACTCCATATCTCGAAAGAGATTTAAATTCTGCCCCTGCGTCATAGCGGTATATGGTCTAGCTGAGCTACCTAAAGAAGCAGTTGTCTCTTCGTTTGTAACTGCATTTCCGTTGATCCAAACCTTCATTCTATCTGCGGCAGTAGCATTGTTGGTATCTAGATGTAAAAGAAAATGTGACCACTCTTGAGGTGAAAAAAGATCTTTCTTAAACATAAATGATCTATTGTTATCAGAACCAGAAGGATCAATCGTTATATAAATCCTGTTACCACTTCCACTTCCTTCAGCTAAGAACAGAAATCTTTCGGTTTGACCAGAGTTTGATTGCGAAAGAAAGACTTGGTTATTGGTGTGCTCAATATATTTTACCCAGAATGATATTGTTGCTTGATCAGTACTGTCACTTGTTGCAGCAGATTCGCTGGAGTATGTATGTGAAAGTCTCCGAATATCAGCATTATTCCACATTGCTGAGTTTGTGATAGCATATGTATCTGTAAAGGGTACAAAATCTCCTACTCTTTGATTGCGACCATTACCCTCATAAAGAGTTGCATCAAAGTAGTCTATGCCTTGATAGTCTGGTGCTGTTAGCTTTGCAGAACTCAAAGTTTTATTTCCCGATCCAATTGTATGTGGGAATTTTCCTTCTTCAAAATGCATCGTAATGTCATAATTATTAGATCTTGATGCAAATGCATAATAGGTCAACCCAGCAACAGTTGAGATTGCACTACCTTGAGCAGAATCATCTTTTAAAAATGTAATTTCATTGTCATCAGCATTATACCTAACGGTAAGCACTGAATTTGTTGTCATAGCAGCACCAAAAGTACTTGCAGTTGTTCCACTTGACGTAACTACAATACTCCTACCGTCTTCCATGTAACCATAAGATGCATTATATGGAAGAGCTAATCCATTACATACATTTTTTGATGGACTATCCGCAACAGCCTGTAAATTATCATAACAACAAATACCTACGATGCCATCGCCATTATTCCATGTTGACTGAAACTCTGTTGTCCCAGAAGTTGGCAGTGGTAAAGTTGAAAAAGTTCCTCCATCAGACCCGCTGGCTCCAGTAACTCTCAAATTTCCCCCTGCAAAAGTAATTGTTGAGTTGTCGGCTCCATTATTTTTTAAGATATCCATTACTGCATACACGTTACTCGGCGTGTTACTTGATTGATTGGCCGATGCCATACTGGTAGCTGTAAAATCATTATTATTTCCACTAGTATCGTTTCCAAGATCAGAGCTATTTGAAAAGTTAAAAGAAAAAGAATTATTACCTCCAGCACCTGCAATAGTTGCAATAGCAGAATCAGCTTTTGGAACAAACTGGGAGC